>OMKS01000247.1_pt1 | contig 50671 bp, 48 predicted proteins | sample 1674721 | NCBI WGS metagenome assembly OMKS01 (sample SAMN06264996, study PRJEB25208) | sediment metagenome | isolation source: hot spring sediment | place: USA: California | collected 2014-09-02 | reverse complement strand
CACATCACCGGCATCGAATGCCGTGGCGGCCATGGCATAGCGCTTTTCGGGAGAGATCGGAGTGTCAACGAACAAAACGATCTTCTGTGCTGCCTCCTGTGTATCCACACGGGAGAGGGTGTGCTCCGGATGCAGCCTGAAAGCCAGGGCAGAGCCTTCCTCAAGGTGTACCATGCCCGAAAACTCCAGAAGCTCAGCAAACGGGGTAAGCGGGGAGAGTTCCCTGTCGCAGGAAACATCCTCATCGAAGACAAGGAAGATCCGGTTGTCCTTGGAGACGAGGACAACCGGTGCCTGATGGTCCCTGAGATAGAAGGTGATGGTGACTCCCTGAATGGAGGGTATGGCTTCCATATGGAGGATGGGGCATGCAGGGGCGGATTCAATGCTGGCAGACAGATCGATCAGAACGCGAGGGAACGATTCATCCAGAACCGTTGTGAAGGAGAACGGTTGTTTCATGGTGATCCGTGCCACGCTCCCGTCAACGTCAAGGGTTTCGATCATGAAGACATCTTTGAGGGAGAATCTCTGACCCAGGGTGTTCGGAAAATTGACGATGAGCGTCTGGTTCTGCCGGGTAATGACGGGGTGCATGGCATGCGGCAGGGGAAAGACGATCCTGGTTTCCCATTGGGTTCCACCGACCTCGACAGGGCCGGCAATGACCGTCTGTGGCACACTCAGTGCGAGGAACAGCACGCCCACTATCAGGCTGCCCCAGTGCAACGATTTGGATGTTCCCTGATTCGCTCTTTTCACCACGATCTTTGAATACAACTTTCGTGCCACTTCAATCGCAGGAGATCTTCCCGGCCACAGGGGTGCCCGATATCAGGCGATCAACTGGACGAGCGTCATGCCGGGTTCTGCCGGAAGCCTGGAAACGAAGATGCGCTAACTGAGTTTCAATTCGGCGTGTTTCTGGATCTTCTGCTTCTTGATCTTTTCCACCAGAGTGGTGCGATTGACATGGAGAAGTTTTGCTGCACGGTTTTTCACCCAGTTACTCCTGTTGAGTGCCTGGATGATGATGCTCTTCTCGAACTCGCTGACCGCGGTGGGGAGATCGAGCCCTACTTCGGGAAGGTCAATGCGCGGAATCATCGATGATCCGCTGGAGAGTCCTGCCATGATTCGCTCAGGCAGATCCTCCAGATCGATCTCATCTCCCTCGCTCAACACCACCATTCTCTCCACGAGATTTTCCAGTTCACGAACATTCCCCGGCCAGCGGTACTGGGTAAGGGCGGCGAGGGCCTTCTTGCTGAAGACCTTCTTCCGGGGGGTGTTCCCGTAGGGAGATTTCTCCAGGAAGTGTCGGATGAGGAGCGGGATGTCTTCGGTCCGTTCGCACAACGGAGGAAGATGTATGGGGATGACATTGAGCCGGTAGTAGAGGTCCTCTCGAAATCGCCCCCGTTCCACTTCCTCTTCGAGAATTTTATTGGTTGCAGCGATTATTCTGACATCTGCCCGGATAGACTTCACCCCGCCAACTCTCTCGAATTCTCGCTCCTGAATAACTCTCAGGAGCTTGACCTGCAGATTGGGGCTCATCTCGGAGATCTCGTCGAGGAAGATGCTCCCCTCGTGGGCAAGCTCAAACCTCCCGATTCGGGTTCTGAAGGCACCGGTAAAGGCTCCCTTCTCGTGTCCGAACAGCTCGCTTTCCAGCAGTTCTTCAGGGATGGCTCCGCAGTTCACGGGGACAAAGGGATTCTGGGAACGGGATGAATTATAGTGGAGCGCCCTGGCCACGAGTTCCTTGCCCGTGCCTGATTCTCCGAGGACCAGCACCGTTGAGTCGGTCGCTGCCACCTTGTCGATCATACTGAACACCTTCTGCATCTTTTCAGACGAGCCGATGATGTTTTCGAATTTATAGCGGGTCTTGAGCTGTTGCTTCAGGTAGGTGTTCTCTTTCTGCAGGGCGAGATGATCCAGGGCCTTTTTCACCACTACCCTGATTTCATCTGCCTTGAAGGGTTTCGTGAGGTAGTCGAAGGCACCGAGCTTCATAGCCTCGACAGCGGTTTTAACCGAGCCATAGCCGGTATAGATGATCCCGATGGTGGTGAGCTTTTTTTCAACGAGGTGCTGTATGACGCCGAGACCGTCGATGTGGGGCATCTGGAGATCGGTGAGCACCACATGGAAAAGATCCTGAGAGATTCGTTCCAGCGCCTCCTTTCCATCGGATGCGAGTGTAACGGCGTATCCTTCTTCGGAAAGGATTTCCGAGAGATACTCTCGATTCTGTCTCTCATCGTCGACGATCAGAATCGTATGCCCGTTCATGCGCCACCTGTCATGGGAGGGGTATACCGTATTTTCTGGCGTGCGTCAATATCTAGACGCTCTTGGGGAAGATACGGGGGACGAGCATCACTGAGCTTCGCCGTTCACCCGATCACGCATGTCTTTCCCTGCCTTGAAGAAGGGAAGGATTTTTTCTTTGACCTTGATCTTTTCACCGGTCTTCGGGTTCCTGCCGACATACGGCCGGTACTGCCTCATGACAAAACTTCCGAAGCCTCGTATTTCGATGCGGCGTGACTGCTTCATGGCGTTGATCATCGAGGTGAGAATGGTATTCACCAGGAATTCTGCTTTTTTGGGATGAAGCGCCATACGCATTGAGAGCTCTTCTATGAGTTCAGACTTGTTCATGGTTACCCCCCCTCATTGGACTCTAGTGGATAAATTATAAATCAGTCTGAAGACTTGTCAAGGTTTTTATTATGTTTTTTTAGCATCTTATAGAGGGCGGCGACCTCTGAGGCGGAAAGTTCCCTCACCTGACCGGGAGACATGCCCTTGAGCTTGATTCCCCCAACAGAGATTCTCTTGAGTGAGGCCACGCGCAATCCGACAGAGGATGCCATCCGCTTGATCTGATTTTTGACACCCTGCATGAGGGTGATGGCGAGAACAGCATCGTCTTTTCCCCGATGGATCACCTCGATCTTGGCGGGACGAGTCTTTTTCCCGTCGAGGACAATACCCCGCACCATCTTCTCAAGGGATTCCTCCTGGGGGGAAGGACGCACGTTTACCAGGTAGATCTTCGGTATGTCAAAGGATGGGTGGTGAAGTCCATGAGCCAGATCGCCGTCATTCGTCAGGAGAATGAGGCCTTCCGCATCGAAATCGAGTCTGCCCACCGGAAAGACCCCTGCATACCTCTTGGGGATGAGGTCTTTGACGCAGGGTCTTCCCTGGGGGTCGTGCAGTGTCGTGAGCATATTCTTAGGCTTGAACATGGCAAGGTAGTAGTTTTTCAGGGGGTCGAGGATCCTGCCGTCAAGTTTCACCACATCACGATCCGGATCGACTATGTCGCTCAGTCGAGCCCCCTGTCCATTGATGGTGATTCTTCCCCCTTTGATGAGATCGTCGGCCTTGCGCCTCGAGAGAGAACCTGTGGATGCAATGAATCTGTTGATACGGAGACCGGCCATAGACGAACACCTACCGCACACGGTGCACGTCTGTCCAGGACCTTATGGATCTCAACTCGGAAAGGGATCCTGAGTGGTCTCCCTTTCGCACTGCGTGGAGGGCGAGCCCTTCTCAGGTTCTTTTCAGGGGGGCTCTACACGAGTCGCAGTTCTCGCGGCAGAACGGCTCGGTGCTGTCGTAGATGACGAAGCTCACGTCATCTTCCAGATTAAGACGCGAAGCGCACGTGAGACAGAACATCCTCCCGATGGAGTCGAGGAACCCGATCACGGGGGTGCCATCGCTTCCCCGGTGAGCAGCTCCCTTCATGGTTTTGTATTCGCTGATCACCCCGAAGGCGCCACATTCCGGGCACTGGTATCCGAGGTCACTGGAAAAAAAGGTCACCGGACACCTGCTGCTTGCACAGTAGTACCGATCAACCCGTTTCCTGTTCTTTTCCAGGATGGATTTGAGGAGATCCAGATACATGTTGTCGGTATCGGAGTCTTCACCCCGAGAAGGGGAACGTGACTCTTTCCCGTGAGGATCACGGGTTTCATGCTTCGTTTTTGGGGATAATACGTAGGTACTGATTGTATCCACATCTTTTTTCATTGATTCTCTCCTGTCTGTCGGTCAGGGAACCGAACCCCTGTATCTCCCATATGGAGAATCAGTAGGGTCTCCGTGGTGATGATTCAATAGCTGGGGGCTTCAAGGAGGGAATATCGACGAAGAGTGTGAGGCGTGAAATTGTGAGGCCAGGCCAGGTGCTGTTACAGGAGGCAGGGGATCTTCGAGTTCAGGGCAATGCCCTCGTGGGTGACCTGAGTGGTGTACGTACAGATCTCGAGGCCGAGAGAGTGGATTCGACGGAGTTCTTGACCATAAACGGCATCGATCCGGTCGGCTGGCATGAAAGAACAGGCGTCCGTGCGCTGGACCAGGAAGAACACCATGCATCGCATGCCGCCCCTGAGCTGGAGCTCCAGTTCGCGGAGGTGCTTGAGCCCCCGGGTCGTGACGGCATCGGGAAACATCGCCAGGCCATCCTCCACCAGGGTGCAGCTCTTGACCTCCACGAAACAGGGTGGTTTTCCCTGCCCGGTGAGCAGAAAGTCTATGCGTGAATGTTCAGAGCACCTCACCTCTGCTTTGATGCTCGAGTATCCGTTCAGTTCAGGGATCAGCCCGGTATCAAGTGCCTGTTTCACGATGGCGTTTGTTCGCTGGGTATTGATCAGGACGAGCGATGTCGGCATCTCGATAAGCTCCCACGTGTGGGAAAATTTCCGGGCAGGATTGGTGGATCTGGAAACAGCCACGGCTCTCCCCGGGTCAGAGCATCCGAGCATCCGGCCGGAATTCGGGCAGTGGGCGGTGATCATCGTGCCATCATCCAGGGCAATGTCGGCGAGGAATCGCTGGTAGCGACGGATGAGCGTGCCATGCTTACATTGGGGCCAGGTGATAAGATACTCGGTCATCGTGACCAACTCTACCAGGCCCGACCACGAGAGACAAGGATCACTGGGTGTGGTGGTGAAAGAACCACCCCTGACTCTCTCGTGCGAATCGCTGTTCTCTCAGGGGAACCATCGTATGTTCAGAAACGGAATCCTATCATTTTGACACCTGGATTTCCTTGGGGTATAAGGCTCTCAACCATGGATTCGATTGCAACGCAGATTATTCTCATGATCGTTCCCGTGCTGTTTTCCATCACGGTCCACGAGGTGTCCCACGGGTATGCGGCCTACCGGTTCGGCGATCCCACGGCAAAGCTTGCAGGGCGGTTGTCCCTCAATCCCATCAAGCATATCGATGTCGTGGGACTCCTCGTGCTCTTCATCACCCGGATGATCGGCTGGGCGAAGCCGGTCCCCGTCAATCCCCAGTATTTCGCCAACCCCAGGAAGGACATGATCTGGGTGTCGCTCGCCGGCCCTGCGTCCAACCTCGCCCTTGCCGTGATCTGCGCCCTCATCTTCCGGCTGTTCGGCGGGAGCTTGACCTCGTCCTTTCTCTACCCCCTGGCGTACATGATCCAGATCATGATCCTGATCAACGTGGGCCTGGCCATCTTCAACCTCATCCCCATTCCCCCCCTGGATGGAAGCCACATCATCGAGGGCCTTCTGCCGCCCGATCTTGCGGCTGCATACGCGAAAATTCACCCCTACGGGTTCATCATCCTTCTGGTGCTGATCTTTACCAGGGTGGTTGAATATCTCATCGTCCCCATCATCAGAACCATCGTGAATGTACTACTTACCCTATGATTGAGGAGTAACATGGACAGGAAGCGCATCGTTTCAGGAATACGGCCCACAGGCGATCTCCACCTCGGTCACTACCTCGGTGTCTTGAAGAACTGGGTGGGGCTGCAGGATGAGTACCAGTGTTTCTACTTTGTTGCAGACTGGCATGCCCTGACCAGTGAGTACCGGGATCCCGGCATCATCGAAAAGAGCGCCCGGGAGATGGTCATCATCTGGCTCAGTGTGGGTATCGATCCTGAACGTTCGATCCTGTTCCGGCAGTCTCACATCAAGAGCCATGCAGAGCTGTTTCTCCTCCTGTCCATGATCACGCCGCTGTCGTGGCTCGAGAGGAATCCCACCTACAAGGAGATGAGGGAGGAGTTGAAGGGAAAGGATCTCGGAACCTTCGGGTTTCTCGGGTACCCGGTACTGCAGGCCTCGGATATCGTCATCTATTCTGCAGACCAGGTTCCCATCGGGGAAGACCAGCTTCCCCACCTCGAACTCACCCGAGAGATCGTGCGGCGTTTCAACTTCCTCTATGGTGAGGGAATCCTGAAAGAGCCCAAGGAGATTCTCACCGAGGCCCCCAAAGTGCCGGGGCTCGATGGCAGGAAGATGTCCAAATCATACGACAATGCAATCTTCATCTCAGAGACGCCGGAGACCCTGAAGCTCAAGGTCATGCAGATGCTCACGGACATCAAGCGCAAGACACGAAAAGATCCTGGTGAGCCTGGCGACTGCAACCTCTATCCCTTTCACACCTTCTTTACCGACGAGGAAACCAGGGCAGAGATCGAGCTCGGGTGCAGGACTGCATCCCTGGGGTGCGTGGACTGCAAGCACATTCTGATCAGGAATCTCACGGGCGAACTGCAGCCCGTCTGGGAGAAGGTTGACTATTACCGGAAGCACGCTTCTGTTGTGGATGATATCCTCGCACAGGGTGCAGCCAAGGCCGTGATGGAGTCCGACAGCACCATGACCAGGGTCCGTTCCGCCATGCAGCTCGTAACGTGACTGCAGCGGCACGAGATGGAGGAGGCTCGATGAATCCAGAAGGGACGAACATGATGCATGAGTTCGTACTCCATCTGCCTTCCTTTGAAGGCCCCCTCGATGTGCTGCTGTATCTGATCGAAAAGAACAGGTTCACCCTGGAAGATCTCGAAGTCTGCCCCATCGTGGACCAGTACCTCGCGTATATCGAATCGATGCGCACCCTTGACATAGCACTGGCCTCAGAGTTTCTCGATATGGCGTCCTACCTTATCTGGTTGAAATCCTGCCTGCTCCTGCCCACGGGGGAGGTTCTCGATGGATCGGATGCGAACAACCCGGTTCAGGAGCTCAAAGAGATGCTGATCGCCTACCGGGCGATAAAACAGGCGTCATCTGATCTTTCCAGCAGGCCGATGCTGTTCAGAGACAGGTTTCCCCGGGGCACTGCCCATACCGAACAGTCCCTGGCAGCCCTGAGTATGGGCAACCTCCTCCAGGCACTGCATGAACTCAAGGGTCGTACCAGGAAATACGTGATGGATGTCCTTGCCTCCCGGTTCAGTATTCATGAGATCATGGCCAGGATCCAGGGGCTCTTGAGCACGAATAACAAGATACGGCTGGAAGATGCCGTGACCTCGAGGGAACGGATGGAACTCATCGGGGCATTCATGGCAGCCCTGGAGATGTCAAGAGTTGCACTTGTCCGCATTCTCCAGAGACGGGTATTTTCCGTGATCTATCTCGTGAAGAGGTGACGGGGGTGGCTTCCAGTCAGGGTGAACCTGTAGAGAAGGGTGCATGGATACGCGTGAAATCATAGAGGCGCTCATCTTTTCTGCTGCAGGAGCTCTTGCATCGAGGGAGATTCTCAAGGTTGTTCCGGACATCAGTGAGGGGGATATTGCAGATGCGGTATCCGAACTGAACGGGATCTACAAGGATTCCGGGAGAACGTTCCGAATCGAGCGGGCATCAGCGGGGTATATGTATGTCACCCTGGAGCGCTATGCCCCCTTTCTGCGCTCGCTCCACAATCCCTCGCGGTTGTCACCGGCTGCACTCGAAGTGCTCGCGGTCATAGCCTACAGGTGCCCGTGTACGAAACAGACCGTTGATACCATCCGCGGCGTCGATTCCAGCTCATCGTTGAAAAGCCTTCTCAAGCATCAGCTCATCGATGTCAAACCAGGAAAACCCATGCGCTATGTCACCACGGAACGGTTTCTCGAGGTCTTCGGACTGACCTCCCTGTCCGATCTCCCGGATCTTGGACAGTTTGAAGAGCTGTTCGGGAGTGAATGATGCGCTCATTCACCCCGGCATTACACAGACAGCCGAACCCGAAACAGGAAAAGGCCCTGGGCCCTCACCTTCGAATCAGTGGGGACGTTTCGTATCCTGAGCGCCCGGAGCGCACTCGCTCATGTCTCCAGAGAGTTTATCCAGGGCATGGTTCAGTGCAGGGATGACGCTGCCGAGGCATTCACGAACACCCGAGGGGCTGCCGGGCAGGTTGATGATCAAGGTTGCGTTCCTCGCTCCCACCACTGCCCGCGAGATCATGGCGTGGGGAGTTTTTTTCAGGCTCTCAGTACGCATGACCTCTTCCATTCCTGGGAGGCGCTTGTGGATGATTGACAGGGTTGCCTCCGGAGTGACATCCCGGGGAGAGAGCCCGGTTCCTCCCGTGGTGACCACGAGATCGAGGGCGAGGTCATCACACCAGGTTGCCAGGGTGTTTTCAATGAGTTCCTTCTCGTCGGGAATGATTTCATAGACCGCGATGTGAAGTCCGCTTTCTGTGAGCATCTCCCGGATGATCCGGCCGCTCAGGTCTTCTCGTTCACCTGCGGCTCCCTTGTCGGACAGGGTGAGAATTCCTGCACGTTTCATCTGCGTACCTCCTTGAGCCTGCTCTCTGCCGCAATGGCAAGGGGCCGGGCGATGGCCCTGCTCTTGGAGATGAGCTTGAGATCTCTCTGCGAGAGATAGGGGATCTGTCTCAGGGCAATTGCCAGGGGTGTTTTCGGGTTGTGGGTCAGCGCGAGCTTGATCTGATAATTTTTCATCCAGTCACGGTTCAGGGCTATCTTCCTGAGTACCTCGTCCGTGATCTGCCTGTTGTTCGCAATGGTGAGCACCTCGCTCTCCGTAATGTTGGGCGATTCGATTACCGCAAGTTGGACGAGCTTGTTCGAGTCTCGCATCAGGAGAGCCCTGATCTCCTTGGATGCCTTGCGGGACAGCTCCAGCTTCTCCGAGACGGTCATGGACTGGAGTTTGAGGAACAAGCTCCTGACATCATTTTGCTCGCTACCTGCCATCCTTGAGTGCGGCAGCCTCCTCGACGATCTTTTCCTGAATGCTGTAGGGTACGGGTTCGAGATGGGAGTAGCTCAAGCTGAACGTTCCCCTTCCCGAGGTGATGGAAGTCAGGGTGGGCGCATAGGTGAGAACCTCTGCCAGGGGAACAATGGCCTTGAGTTCCTGGTACTTGCCGCGTGAGTTCATGCCTTCGATCTTGGCCCTCCTGCTGTTGAGATCCCCCATCACATCACCCATGCATTCCTCCGGAACGGTGACGGAGATGTTCATGATGGGCTCGAGGAGGATGGGCTTGCACTGCTCGATGGCCTTCTTGAAGGCAAGGGACCCTGCTATTTTGAAGGCCATTTCCGAGGAATCCACGTCGTGGTAGGAGCCATCATAGAGGGTAACCTTGACATCGACCACGGGATATCCCGCCAGCGTTCCGTTCTGCATGGCCTCGATGACGCCCTTTTCCACAGCCGGGATGTACTGCCGGGGAATGACGCCGCCCACGATGGCATTGACGAACTCGAATCCCTGGCCCCTGTCCAACGGTTCCAGTTCGATCCATGCGTCCCCGTACTGACCGTGACCGCCGGTCTGCTTTTTGTGTTTTCCCTGGACCTTTGCGCTGGCGGTAATGGTTTCCTTGTAGGGGACTTTCGGCGTCTTGAGTTCAACCTCAACCCCGAATCTCCTCTTGAGCCTGTCCACCGCGATCTCGATATGGAGCTGGCCGAGGCCCGAGAGGATGAACTCACCGGTCTGATCGTCACGGTAGACGTTCAGGACAGGGTCCTCATCCATGAGTTTCTGCAGGGCGGGCAGGATTTTGTCTACGTCCGCCTTGGTCTTGGGTGTCACGGCCATGTTCATGATGGGTTCGGGGAACGATGGGTGGGGCAGGGTAAATTTAACGGTCTCGCCCAGGAGGGTATCACCTGTCTTGGTCTCCTTCAGTTTTGCCACGGCAAAGATATCGCCGGGGCCGACCAGTTCGATGGGTTTCTGGGTCTTGCCTTCCAGCATGAAGATTGCACCGATTCGTTCCTTGACGTCCCGGCTCGCATTGTAGAGGCTTGAATCAGGCGCCAGTGTCCCACTCAGGCACCTGATGATGCTCAGGGTCCCGGTATACGGATCGCTCATGGTCTTGAAGACATACCCGCAGAAGACCTCGTCTTCCGAGTGCCGATACTCCTTCTTTTCCCCCTGCTTGTTCGTCAGAGCTGGAAGTGCTCTCTGCTCCGGGGAGATGAAGGCGGAACTGATAAAGTCCATCAGGGGCTGAATTCCCATGTTCAGCAGAGCAGACCCGCAGAACACGGGAAGAAATTCTCCCCTGATGAGCCCGTTCTTCAGGGCGCCTTCGAGTTCCTGTGCCGAGAGCTCCTGTCCTTCGAGGTATTTTTCCATCAGCGTGTCATCGACCTCGGCAAGGTCTTCCATCACCTTGTTGAAGACCTCATCGAGGGCATCTTTCATCTCGGGGGGAACCTCTGCCTCTTTCTGAGTTCCAGAGCCGTCTTTCGCATAGAGGTAGGCTTTTTTCCTCAAGACATCGACAACGCCGGTGAACATGTCTTCAGAGCCGATTGGCAGGGTAAGGGGGAGGGGTTTTATCTCGAATATTTCGGATATATCCGAGAGCACCTGGTCGAAATTGGCCCGTTCCCGGTCCATCTTGTTGATGAAACATGCCCGTACCAGGCCCTCTGAAACGGCCATATTCCAGAGATTTTCAGAATGTGGCTTGATGGAGTCTATTGCATCGATGACAAAGAGGGCATTGTCAGCCGATTTCAATCCGAGGATGACTTCCGAGGTGAAGTTTGCATCTCCCGGTGTATCCAGCATGATCACGCCGGAGTTCTTCCACTTGAAGGTATGGAGTGCAGAAAAAATGGATGACTGCCGTTTGATCTCTTCAGGTTCCACATCGAGAACGGAATTTCCGTCGAGAACCTTCCCCAGTCTCGTGGTAACCTTAGCATTGAACAGCAGCGCTTCTCCCAGAGAAGTCTTTCCAGCGCCAGACTGAGACATGATGATCATGTTCCTCAGAGTTTCCGTTCGATATCTCCTCATTCTTCCTCCCAGGTATGCAATTTTCCGAGATTCAGCATTATCTGAAAATCACGTGCCAAGTCAAGGAGTCTGTCTTGATGTCAGATTCGTCCTGCGTGTATGAGAAAGAGAGATCCGTTTGCCTGATTGCAACAGATGGTATAGCATGCATCACATGTGGAAGAATATCATCGGTCACACCGCTCAGGTCGATCAGCTCAGGGGCTACAGTGTCTCTGAGAAGCTTCCCCACGCGTTTCTCTTCGCAGGGATGCTCGGTGTAGGAAAGTCCCTGGTTGCACGTGAATTTTTCAAGGCCCTGAACTGCCTGAATTCACGGGGTGATCCGTGCGACGCGTGCAGGTGCTGTGTGAAGGTCAACGCAAAGACACATCCCGACCTCGTGGAAATCATTCCCTCTGCCGCGTGGATCAAAGTGGAGAGCATACGAGACACCCTCGCGGAAATCGGCCTCAAACCGTTTGAGGCTCGGATGAAATGCATCGTGATAGAACCCGCTGAGCAGATGAACAAGGCCAGTGCCAACGCCCTGTTGAAGAGTCTCGAAGAACCTCCTCACCATACAATCTTTATCCTGGTGAGCCACAAACCTCATCTGCTGCTGCCCACCATTATCTCACGATGTCAGGTTCTTCGGTTCACACCAGTGAAGGCCTCCATCGACGAGGATGCCAGTGGCGATGCTGCTCTGACAAGGATCACCTCGGGTATTCCCGGGGGAATTGCAGGGGTGGACAGAGAGTCCTTCCTCGCTGTGCGCACAGAGGTCCTCGCAATTTTCTCCGGCATTGATGCAGCAGATCTCTCCGGTCGGTATTTTCCGAAAGATACTGCAGATCCAAAAGGTATGGCCCCGGTCCTCCTGACCGTGGTGGAGGCGATTCTGAGGGATATCCTGGTCATCGGCCACGGCGGAAACACGCTGCTCAACGAGGAACTCAAGGACATCTCCTTGAAGCCCCTGAGTTACCCTGATGTGGAAGAAACAGCACGGTGTATCCGGGAACTCAGGAGGGGAGCAATGGAAAACATCAATCTCAGGGTTGCGTTCACGGAACTGTTCATCCTGCTTTCCCAGTTCTCGGCCAGGTAAGAACACCTCCCCCAGGTAAGAATCCCACCCCGGGTAAGTACCTTACCCCGAGAGATCGGTGCAGGTCGCTTGGGGTATCAAGAGATTCCGGCGGCGGGGGGTCTTCAGGATGCGGCAGCACTCGATCCGGGAGGCAGTAGGCCAGGTTCCCGGTTACAGCGGACGTTTCCACGGAGATTTCCTCGGATGTTTTTTGAGGAGCACATAGATGGCCCCCGTTCCCCCGTCGCAGGGACGTGCGGAACAGAAGGCCAGGACGAGGTGGGAGAGAGTCCCCCGCGTCAGCCACCTGATGACATGTTCTTTCAGCACAGGCCCCTGGTCTGATTTCAGGCCCCGGCCATGGATGATGAGGAGCGATCTGTTTTCGAGGGCATGGGCATTCTGGATGAAATTCGTCAGGACCCTCTGCGCGTCGTCCTTGACGTATCCATGGAGATCGAGGTGGGTCTGGATAGTGAATTCACCATCCTTGAGCTTTTTCATGGTCTTGAGATCGAGAGAGACGACATGGCCCTCCACGTACTCTCCCGTGGAGGTGATGTCGAACCGCGCCGTACCCTTGACAAGCGCATCGAGGGTGTTTCGCACCTCCAGATCCTGTTTTCTCCGATTCTCCTGTACCTGATCGATCACCACACGCTGATCCAATGGGTTCGGGATCACGGTGTCGCTCTCCATGGGAGTGACTCCCTCCATCGCCTTTACAAAGAGCGCCCGGTCATCGAGCATAACCTGGGGCTCTCTGCCGCGCTCCCCGACTTTTTTCTTCGGTGCCTGCGGAGGGGGTTTCTCGGGGATTTTGATCCCCCTGAGCTTTGAAAAGGGGGTGTTCAACGATTTCTTGTCCTTCATCTCCCCCACGAGTATACCAAAAAAAAACGGCCCACTCAATGAGGTGGTAGTGGGCCCAAAAAGGAGGTCTATAGCCTTTGAAAGAGATGCTATAGGTTGAGGGCCTTATATAAGAGGGATTTTCGAGATGTCAAATACTTTTTTTCTTGGTCTTAGAAAAATCAGACTCTCCACATGGTGAGCCGGGACGTGAAACGGTTCAGTGAAGAGGTTCAGCTCTGATCCTTGGGAGAGCGACGGGAAGCGTGCCATGAACCCGGAGATGAGGTTTTCAATGGCCCACAGTCTTCCATGCTCAGGTATGTACTGCTTCCCGATAGCGCCCATGCGGGGTGAGATTCTAGAAAGAAGCCTATTTACAAGCAGATATACATGTGCTTGACCCCGAAATCACGGTGAATATCTGACCATCTTGCCTTGACAGCACAAGAGCAACAATGATATGAATCGCCATTCATATTTTTTCGAGGAGTAGCTATGCAGGAGATACGGTTACACGGAAGAGGGGGTCAAGGTGCGGTTACATCGGCGGAGCTCATCGCGATAGCGGCGATCAACAAGGGGAATTACGCACAGGCCTTTCCGAGTTTCGGGCCAGAGCGCAGGGGTGCGCCTGTGGTAGCCTTCTGCAGGGTTGATGACAAGAAGATCAATATCAGGGCCAAGGTGTACAACCCTGATGTGGTCATCGTTCTGGATCCCGGGCTGCTCTCTCTGCTGGATCCCAGCGAGGGGATGCGTGAAGGCGGGGTTCTTATCCTGAATACCAAAAAATCTCCTGAAGCCCTTGGGATTCGGGCGGAAGTTCCCTTCAGGATTGCCACGGTGGATGCGAACGCCATCGCCATTGAAGAGGTGGGCAGGCCTATCGTGAATACCACCATGATCGGGGCCATGATCCGGGCCACGGGCCTCATCGGGATTGAGGATGTCAAGAAACCGCTCATGGAGAGATTCGGATCAAAGCTCGGGGCGAGAAATCTGAAGGCCCTCGAACGGGCATACCATGAAGTCGTGATGAAGGAGTAGACCCATGGCGAAACCAATGGATCAGATAACATGGAGAGAACTCGAAGTCGGGGCGGTGGTGGTCGAGGTCGGCAATGCCATGGAGTACGAGACCGGATCATGGCGTTCCGAGCGGCCCGTCGTGAACAGGGAGCAGTGCATCAAGTGCGGTGTCTGCTGGCTGTTCTGCCCGGATGTCTGTATCGTGCGCGCCCCTGAAGGCCATTTTGAAGCGAATCTGACCTACTGCAAGGGATGCGGTATCTGTGCGAAAGAATGCCCTGTCGGCTGCATAACCATGATCAGCGAGGAGGAGTAAGCGTATGCCCAAGGTGAGGAAGGGTGTAGAAGTATCAATCGCCATAGCGGATGCAGTGGCACAGGCCGATACTGATGTGATCGCCGCATACCCCATCACGCCGCAGACCCACATCGTGGAGCACCTCTCCGAGATTGTGGCAAACGGCGAGCTGGATGCCGAATTCGTCCCCGTGGACAGCGAGCACTCGGCCATGAGTGTGTGCTGCGGTTCTTCGGCAGTCGGTGCACGGACGTTCACTTCGACGAGTTCACAGGGTCTGGCTTTGATGTCGGAGATCTTTTTTATCGCCGCAGCCATGAGACTTCCCATGGTAATGGCCCTTGCCAACAGGTCCCTGTCGAGTCCCCTTTCCATCTGGAATGATCACACCGACACCATGATGGTCAGGGATGCGGGGTGGGTCCATATCTTTGTGGAAAATGGACAGGAGTGCTACGATAACATCTTCTGCTCCTACAGGATGTCGGAGGATCCCGAGGTCAGGCTCCCGGTGGCAATAAATCTGGATGGATTCATCCTCACCCACATGATCGAACCCATCGAATATGAAGACGATGAAACCATCAGGAAATACCTGCCACCCTTTACCATGATCAATGCTCTCCACCCGGACAACCCCGTTTCCATGGGGTGTTTCGGGATGCCTGAGATCTACACGGAAACACAGATGAACAGGGAACACGGGATACGGAACTCCTACCCGGTTATCCTGAAGGCATGGGACGAGTGGGGAAAACTCACGGGAAGATACTACCGCCCCGTGGAAACCTACCGGGCCGATGATGCAGAGTACTGCATCGTGACCATGGGGTCCTACGGAGAGACCGCCATGGAGGTTGTGGACACGCTTCGTGCGGAAGGCGAAAAGGTGGGTGTGGTCAAGATCCGTCTCTGGAGGCCCTTCCCCTACGACGAGATTCGCGCTGCACTCCTGGGGAAGAAGTCCCTGGTTGTCATAGATCGGGCCATCAGTTTCGGCGGTCCCGGCGGTCCCGTGGCCTCAGAGCTCCGCTCCGCTCTCTACCAGAAGAAAGGTGCGCCGACGATTGTGAACTATGTCGCCGGACTTGCGGGAAGAGACGTGTCACGGAAAGATTTCAGGAATATCATCCTCGAAGGCAAGGAAAAGGCGAGGCGTGGTGAGACAGAGGGATTCACGCTCTACGGACTGAGAGGATAAGGAGATCAGTATGGATAGATTCTCGGTGTTCACGTCGAGGCTTGTTGAAAAATCGGAGAATTTCACCTCCGGACACAGGGCATGCCAGGGGTGCGCAGAGGCCCTCGCCGTCCGGCTGGTTCTCAAGGCCCTGGGGCGGGATACGATCGTTGCCATGGCCACCGGATGCATGGAGATCATCTCTTCGCCGTTGCCGCTGACTGCATGGAAGGTCCCCTGGATTCACAATGCCTTTGAAAACCCGGCAGCGGTGATCTCTGGATGTGAGTCGGGCATGAAGGCGCTGATGCGTAAAGGTCGAGTCCCGAAAAAGAAGATTAATTTTGTGGGGATGGGCGGTGACGGTGCAACAGCCGACATCGGTATGGGGCCACTCTCCGGCGCCCTGGAGCGTGGTCACGATATGGTCTATGTGTGCTATGACAATGAGGCATACATGAATACCGGCATTCAGCGTTCCAGTTCCACCCCCTATGGCGCAAGCACCACCACGAGTCCTGCGGGTACAGTCAGCTTCGGCCAGCAGACTGAGAAGAAGAATCTTACCCAGATCGCGGTGGCGCACAACATCCCGTATGTGGCGACCGCCTGTCCCAGTTTTCCCTTTGATCTCCTGGAGAAGGTGAAAAAGGCTGCTGCGCTTCCCGGTCCTGCGTATATCCACATTTTATCTGTCTGTCCCACTGGCTGGAGAATTCAGACCGAGGATGCCATCAAATTCGGAAGGCTGGCGGTTGATTCCTGTATATTCCCCCTCTATGAAGTCACGCACGGGAAGTATAACCTCAACTACCGTCCCTACAAGAAGATCCCGGTGGAGGAGTATCTCAAGGGTCAGGGCAGATTTCGTCACCTCACCGATGAAGAGATCAGCCACATACAGACCACGGTTGACAGAGATTATCAAAAAATATTGAAGAGATGTGAAGAGGATTGATGAGATGGCTGTAGACACGAAAGAGATAACCAGGATCATAGCCGGCTATGAAAAATCAGAGGAGTCTCTGCTGGCAATCCTGCAAGATTTTCAGAAGAAATTTAACTATGTTCCTGAGGAAGGCATGGAGAAGCTGAGCGAAATGTTCGGTGTGCCTGCAAGCAAGATCTATGCGATGGGGACGTTCTACAAGGCCCTCTCCCTGGTTCCAACGGGCAGGCACACCTGCAAGGTGTGTACAGGAACTGCATGCCATCTCAAAGGGGCACCTTCCCTTGTCGATGTTCTCGGCAGAGAGCTGGGGATAGCTCCGGGTGAAACAACAGAGGATAAGCGAATTACCTTGCAGACTGTCAACTGCGTTGGCGCATGCGCGCTGGCCCCGGTCGTCGTCGTTGATGACGAAGATTACTATGAAAAATCTTCATCGCAGAATATTCTCAAGAATCTCAAGAAATATAAATAAGGACTGGGAAGGCTGAAATCATGGAGAGCAAGAAGCTAAATTCGGTCGATGAGTTTCAAGAGTACAGAGCGAAGATGCTCAATTCCCATAAGGGGGAGTATCCGATCATCTCTGTGTGCGGAGGCACCCCGTGTCTTGCAAAGGGCAGCAGAAATCTCGCAGAGGCCTTCAAGAAAGAGATCGAAGCACAACATCTTCGGTGTAAGGTTGAATTGCGTATGAAGCTCACCGGGTGTCAGGGGTTCTGCAGCAAGGGTCCGGTAGTTTCTTTCGGGAATTCAATCGTCTATCTGGAAGTGAAACCGAAAGATGTCCCCGAGATTATCGAGAAGACCGTGAAAAATGGAGAGGTGATAGATTCTCTCGGGTATAAGGACCCTGTCACCAAGAAAAGGAGCACGACCCTCGAGACCATTCCGTTCTACGCTCATCAGAAGCAACTGATCCTGCGCGATCTACGGGTAATAGATCCTTTCGAGATTGGCGACTATATTACGACAGGAGGATATGCCTCGCTGGAAAAGGTTTTTCGTATGGACCCTGAAGAGATCATCGAGATGATCGAGGCTTCGGGCCTTCGGGGGCGAGGAGGAGGCGGATTTTCTGCAGGAAGGAAGTGGAAGTCGTGCCGGTCCATCCAGTCGGAAACGCGCTACGTCTTGTGCAACGGCGATGAAGGAGACCCCGGGGCGTTCATGGATCGATCCATCATGGAAGGCAACCCTCATGCCGTGATCGAGGGAATGATCATCGGTGCCTGGGCTGTCGGGGCTCATAACGGGTATGCCTACATCAGAGATGAATATCCCCTGGCCGTGGAGGTTATGAAGAAGGCGGTCTCAGACGCAACAGCCCTGGGTCTTCTCGGTAAAAATATCCTGGGATCGGGATTTGATTTCGAGATGAAGATCACCCGAGGCGGAGGGGCCTTTGTGTGCGGAGAATCTTCCGCACTCATGAGATCCATAGAGGGGAAGGTGGGAGAACCCCGGGCCAAGTACATTCGATCGGTGGAAAAGGGTCTCTACGAACAGCCCACTGTCCTGAACAATGTCGAGACATGGGCGAATGTTCCCCTGATCATGCAGAACGGAACGCAGTGGTACCGTGAGATTGGCACGAAGAATTCTCCCGGAACAAAGGTCTTTTCCCTTGCCGGCAAGGCAGTGAATACCGGCCTGATTGAAGTTCCCATGGGGATTTCCATCAGAGAGCTCGTAGAGCATCTCGGCGGAGGTGTGTTTGGTGGGAAGGAATTCAAGGCGGTCCAGACGGGAGGTCCGTCCGGAGGATGCATTCCGAAATCCCTGATAGATCTCCCCATTGATTTCGACAGCCTTACGGATGCAGGCTCCATGATGGGATCCGGCGGCATTATCGTCATGGATGAAGAGACCTGCATGGTGGATGTTGCCAAGTATTTCATCTCATTTCTCGTGGAGGAATCCTGCGGCAAATGTACCCCGTGCCGGGATGGACTTCCCCGGATGAAGAAGATCCTCACCGACATCACCGAGGGAAATGGAAAAGAAGGAGATATCGAACTCCTCGAAGAGCTGTGCGAGATCCTCTCCTATGGTGCTCTGTGCGGACTGGGAACTTCGGCGCCCAATCCGGTTCTGTCCACCATCAAGTACTTCAGGGAGGAATACGAAGCTCACGTCCGGGATAAAAAATGTCCTGCTGGTGTGTGCAAGGAGCTGATCACCTACCGGATCGACCCGGTCGCGTGCACCGGCTGTACCCTGTGTGCAAAGCAGTGTCCGCAGGAATGCATCACCGGAGAGAAGAAAAAGGTCCACGTTATCGATCAATCAAGGTGTATCAAGTGCGGTGTGTGCAGGGATGTCTGCAAATTTGATGCAGTACGGGTTGAGTAAGGATCGTGCCATGGAGAAAGTAAAGATCGTCATCAACGGTAGAGAAGTTGAAGGGATAAAAGATCAGAGTGTACTCGAGGTTGCGCGGGAACACGGGATATACATTCCCGCCCTGTGCTACCACCCTGAGGTTCCCTCGAGCGGGGGATCGTGCCGGGTCTGTCTGGTCGAGGCTCATCAGAACGGGTGGATGAGGCTGGTGACCTCATGCAATTATCCGGTTCGGAAAGGCCTTGAGGTCAAGACGGATACGGATCTTGTCAGACGCATACGCAAAGGGGTTCTTGAACTGCTGCTTGCGAGGGTGCCTGATTCGGATGTGATCAGGGACCTCGCAAGAAAAGACGGGATCGAGGAACCACGGTTCTTCACTGACGAAGGCGAGGATAACCGCTACAAGTGCATCGCGTGCGGCCTGTGCACGCAGGTGTGCGAAGATGTTGTGGGCGTCAATGCGATATCCATGCTGAGTCGCAGCAGTGACAAGACGCCGGGAACGCCGTACCACAAGGATTCTCAAGCCTGTATCGGCTGCGGGGCCTGTGCCTATGCCTGTCCCACCTCTGCGATCTCCATGAAGGATACGGACGGCATCAGAACGATCTGGGGAAGGGAGTTCTCCATGGTCAGCTGCAGCGTCTGTGGAAAGCCCTACATTCCTGAAGCGCAGGTTGACTGGATTGTGAAGACAACCCACAAGGAGCGCTCATTCTTTGAGCGGTGTCCTGATCACCGATAAGGTGACTGTCCCGAAAGAGGGGGAGAAGTGGTCTTTTTAAGGCCGGATGACCCTGCCGACTGAATCGGGGGAGTTCTCCGGGAATATCCCGCCGAGCAGCTTCTGCGGCTGTTTCGACCCCAGGGATCGTTGGTGAAGAGGCGTTCGCCGGGAAACGCATTACAGCGCTCGAGAACACATTCTCAGGAGTATTTCAGACAACGCTCCGTGGGGGGGTGATTGCCCCATGGAGCGTGCTGTTCGTCCTGCAACACCCTTGACAAATGTTCGGGGTACTTTTATGCAGTGCGGGTACAGTGGTGGGTTTGTACCAGCGGTGCGCACCAGGGAAGGGGATTGAACGAACAGTGTGTCCGACCCGGAGCATTTTTTGTGCAGCCAGGGGACATTGACATTCTTTCGGCATAATGTATAGCATATGAGACCTGTCAAGATCAGGAGAGACGCAGCATGTTAGAGCTTGTTTCAGATGGTTTCAGAAAAGCCCAGAACCTTCTTCAGGGAAAAGCCGTCATCGGGGAGAGCCATATCGAGGATGCCATCAAGGAGATACGAATCTCTCTGCTTGAGGCGGATGTCGAATTTCACGTGGTGAAGGCTTTTCTCGAGAACGTCAGGGACAAGGCCATTGGCGAGATCGTGCAGACTCGTGTCTCCCACGGGGGCAAACGGCTCAGGGCAACGCCTGAACAGCATTTTGTCAAGATCTGTTACGACGAGCTCGTCTCACTCATGGGGCCGGTGGACACAACCCTGAGGTTCGGGAGCAGACCGGTTTCCGCCATCATGATGGTGGGGCTTCAGGGAAGTGGTAAGACAACATCAACGGCCAAGCTGGCGCGACATATCCAGAAGAGCGGGAAGAAACCCATGATGGTTGCTGCAGATATCTACCGACCCGCTGCCATAGATCAGTTGAAGGTGCTGGGAACCCGGCTGGAAATACCGGTCTTTTTCGCCCCGAGCAAAACCCCGCCGCAGATCTGTAGAGACGCCCTCGAGGCAGCTCAGATCAGGGGCTGTGATGTGGTCCTCCTGGATACGGCAGGCAGAACCATCCTGGATGACACCCTCATGAGGGAGCTCGAGGACATCAAGGAAGCGACACGACCCGAAAATATCCTGCTCGTCATCGATTCCATGATCGGCCAGGAGTCTGTGCACGTTGCCGGTGAATTTGACCGCAGGCTCGATCTCTCAGGCTTCATCCTCACCAAGCTTGATGGTGACGCGCGTGGTGGAGCGGCACTGTCCATCAAAGAGGTCACCAGGAAACCCATCAAGTTTCTGGGCATGGGTGAATCCCTCGATCGCCTTGAGGAATTCAGGCCCGAAGGTCTCGCTTCACGGATCCTCGGACGCGGAGACATCGTGGGTCTCGTGAAAGATTTTGAAGAGGTCGTAGATGAGAAGCGTGTAGAAGAGGATGCCCAGAAACTCCTCAGCGGCCAGTTCAGCTACACGGATTTCTTGAAGCAGCTCAAGGCCATGAAGAGGATGGGGTCATTGACGGACATCATCGGCAAGCTGCCCCTGGGACAGTTCGGTATCCCCCAGGGGGTACAGGTGGATGACCGGGAACTGGTACGGGTTGAGGCCATCATCAATTCCATGAGTGCCTACGAGAGAGAGCATCCTGATTGTCTCAACGAAAGCAGAATCGAACGCATATCAACCGGAAGCGGGCAGCCCAGGAAAAATGTAATGGAGTTGATCTCTCGGTTCAACATGATGAGGAAACTCATGCAGGGTCTTGGTTCAGGAAAAAAGAAGGCCCTCGGCAGGTTCGGTCTGAATCCCGATATTGCCGGAGCGCTTGGGAATGACCTGCCGAGGCAACCCAAGAAGGCCCTCGTTGATCTTAAAAAACGCAAGGACAAGCGCAAAACCTCAAAAAAGGCAAAACGAAGGAACCGGTAAGGCTCTCCATTGTACAGGTGATTGAGGTACAGGTGATTGAGACTCAGGACGCGGCTTTGATTGTTCGATAGGGTGAGCAATGCTTACGAAAGAACTGTGCATATACAGGAGGATCAATCAGGCAATTTCCTTTGCTCCTGATGTTGAGGCGGTTGCGGGCTCTCTCCTGGATATCGTGATCGATGAGACCGTTGCCGAGAATTCCTCAATCATGATGCCATCGGCAGACAAGGCCTTCCTCGAGATCAAGGCGGCGAAGGGAAGAACTGATAAAAAATCCAGATACTCGGAAGAGTCCCTCGGCATGAGATTCCCCATGGGTACGGGCATTGCGGGGTCCGTGGCGTTGAAGCGGGAACCTGTCCTGATCTATGACGCCTCGACCGAGCCGCTCTTCGCCAACGGTGATGGCGGAGTAACGGTCGGCTCCCTGCTCTCACTGCCGTTGATCTATGGTTCCGATGAGCTCGTCGGTGTTCTGAATCTCAGTCATACCCGCCCACACGCCTTTACTCAGGAGGATCTCGCTCTGGTCAACGTTCTTCTCCCTCCTGCAGCCCTTGCCCTGAGGAATGCGCGACTCATGAGGGACATCGAAGATATCAACCGGATGCTCAAGGCCGAACTTTCCATGACTGACAGGGCCCTGTGGGAATTCGGCAAGAATATTTTCAGGGTGTTCACCTATATGTCGGTGGGGGTACTCACAACCGACCCGAATGGAATCATTACGACCATCAACAAGAAGGCGAACGAGGAGATCGGGAAAATAGCCGGGGACAGCATCACTGACATCATCGATATCGATCTTCTCCAACAGGTGGGCACCTTTATCCAGGATCTCAGTGTTGACCGAGATATCCGGGGGAAGATCTTCAACCTTGAACTTTCCATCCTGCCCCTGAAGCCCTCATGGCAGATCCTCATCTGTGTCCGGGACGTGACCCTCGATCGGTTCAAGGAACGGGAGCTGGTTCGGATCAAAGACCAGTACAAGGACATGGTGGAGAAGGCCATTGATGCCGTCTATATCGTGAAAGATGGAAAATTCCTGCTCACCAACAGAAAATTCCAGGAAATGCTTGGGTATGTCAACGAGGAAATCATGAACAGACACATCCGGCATTTCATGACCAGGGATTCGATCCATACCCTTGCCAAGGTACTCAGGTCTCACAGCGGGAACATCTTCGTGCCCAACCTGGAGCTGCAGGCCATCAGGAAAGATGGATCACGGCTGTACCTGGAGATCAGCATCGGAAGACTCACGATCGAAGAAGAACAGTGCTATGTGGGGGTGGTGCGCGATATCACGAGCAAGAAGGAACTCCTTGCCCTCAAGACCCGATTTCTGCACATCGCCTCCCACGAGATCAGGGTTCCCCTCACCGTGATACGGGGATACGGCAGGATGCTCGCCCGTGATACTGAATGCAGCTTGAGTGAGAGTCAGCGGGAGTGCATCACCGAAATCGAAAAGCAGTGCGAGAAACTTCTCCATTTCAGCAACTCCCTGCTCGATTTCGCCAAGATCAATACAGAGAAGAGCTCCCTGAACAAACAGAAGGTGAACGTGGTGCCGTATATCGGTGGGATCATCAGGAACATGCAGGTGAATGCCAGAGACAGGGGAGTCGTAATCAGCCTCGAGAGCGTGGATGCCATCGACGAGCTCTTTATCGATCCCATGCGCTTTGAGCAGGCACTGTGCAACCTGATTGACAATGCCATAAAGCATTCTCCGGACAATGGACTGGTCCGGATCGTCCTGTCCCGATCGATGCGGGACGAAGACCCCTTCACAAAGATATTCCCCCAGGCGAGTGCCATTATTTCAGTCACCGACGAGGGTCCGGGCATCGATGCAAATGAAGCACGCGAACTCTTTTATGATTTTTACGTCGGGAACAGTGGAAGGGCGAAGGGTGGCATCGGCCTGGGGCTTGCCATTACCAAGGATATCATCCACGCCCACGGAGGGCGGGTAGAGGCTGTCGCATCCGATCACGGGGGACACTTTCTGGTGACAATACCCTTGAACAGCCGAGATTATTGATGTATTCTGCAATATCACGTACCCTTAGGCCAGGTGATGATGGACGATAAATTGAGAATCTTGGTCGTTGATGATGATGAAAGCATCAGACGGTACATAACAAAGCTCCTTTCCCAGAGCGGGTACGAGGTCGTTGCAGCAGCCAACGGGAAAGATGCGCTCAAGGTGGTCCGAACAGGACCGGAGGTCTCACTTGTCATCCTGGATATTCTCATGCCGGAGATGGACGGCCTGGAGACACTTGCTGAGATCAGAAAGTCTTCAAAGGATCTCCCGGTCCTCATGCTCAGCGCCCTTGGCCAGACGACGATCATCGTCAAGGCCATGAAGGCGGGGGCAACGGATTACCTGGTTAAACCCTTTGAGGAAGAGGAGCTGGAAATCGCCATCACCAAGAGCCTCGAGAAGAAAAAGCTCCTGACCGAGATCACGAGCCTGAAGAAGAAGCTCCTGATTGACGAACTGCGGGGAGAGTTCATCTACAAGAGCCCGAAGATGGACAAGGTCAAGGCCCTGGTGGATCAGATTGCGGAAACGGATGTGAGTGTTCTCATCGAGGGGGAGAGTGGAACAGGGAAGGAACTGGTGGCGCGAGCGCTCCACTATGGGTCGTACCTCAAGGACAAGCCTTTTGTGAAGGTCAACTGTGCAGCTCTGCCCCATGAACTGTTGGAAAGCGAGCTCTTCGGATACGAGCGGGGAGCCTTTACCGGTGCCTACCGGGCAAAGGCCGGAAAATTTGAGCTGGCGAACAACGGCACCATTTTTCTGGACGAGATTGGAGAAATTGATCTCGCCATTCAATCCAAGCTGCTTCAGGTCCTCCAGGAGGGATCGTTTTCCCGCCTGGGTGGGAAGCAGGACGTTCACGTGAATGTCAGGGTCATTGCGGCGACGAACAAGGATCTCAAGAAGGCGGTGGAACAGGGGGCCTTCAGGGAGGATATCTATTACCGCCTCAATGTCATGAACATCCACATTCCGCCACTGTGTGAAAGGAAGGAAGACATTCCCTATCTCTTTGAATATTTTATTGATACCTACAACGAGAAGTATGGAAAGAATATCGTTGTGGACAAGGAAGAGGTCTACCCCACGCTCCTCAACTACAGCTGGCCGGGAAATATCAGAGAGCTCAAGAACCAGGTGAAGAGGCTGGTCATCCTGGGAAATATCGATGAAATGATCCAACACCTCAGGACCGGCGAGGGGATAAGCCAGGAAACTGTTTCTCAGGAACCATCCCACAGATCCACCGGTCAGCTCAACGGAGATGCTCAGGAGATCATGCCGCTGAAACTCGCAGCCAAAGAAGCGACGCTGAAGGCGGAGCGGGATATGATTCTCAAGGCGCTTCGAGGCACGAACTGGAACAAGAAAAAGGCAGCTCAGATACTCCAGATCAGCTACAAGGCACTGCTGTACAAGATCAAGGAGTGTGGCATCGAGAAATGATAAAAAAGAGGTGTCCCGATGAAAAAACTGATTCTGTGTGCAGCGATACTCGCAGGCTTCCCCCTGTGGCTGAGCGCCCAGGTGGCCGACTATTCCATAGGACCGACAGACCTTCTCGAAATATCGGTATGGGGTGAGGACAACATATCGAGGCAGGTCATCGTCAGGAGCGACGGCTTTATCTCGCTTCCTTTGGTCGGGGATATCAAGGCAGCCGAAAAGACCCCTTCTCAGCTGCAGGAAGATATCGAGAAAGCCCTCCTTGCATACATCAAAGACCCGCGGTGTGCAGTGATCGTGATCGAACCCAGGAGCAAGAGGTTCTACATCGACGGGCAGGTAACGCGGCCCGGACAGTATACCCTTGACACCGACATGTCACTTGTCCAGGTCATCTCCATGGCAGGAGGGTTCACCGAGTGGGCGAAGCGAAAATCAATCGTCATCCTCAGAAACGAGGGCGCCAAGCAGAAGAGGTTCACCGTGGATTACACGAAGATCATCAAAGGAGCGATGGAGGATCTTTCAATACGACCTGGAGACACGATCATCGTCCCGTGAAAGCGCGTATTGGCCTCTGTATCATCTCTCTTTTCCTGGTGGTTGTTCCCTGTCAGTATTCCCGGGCAGTGAACCTCGAATTCCATCCCGGTCTCTACACCTCCTATGAGTACACGGACAACTACACCGGTGTTGCCCGCGATGCTGTAAGCGAGAGCATCTTCGAAGTGGGGCCGAGTTTGGCGCTGATCCTGTCCTCCCAAGCCCTCAGATGGGATCTCACGGGATATCTCGCCCGAAGCGTTCACCGAGAATTCGAAGATGATGATTCAACAGAGGTTCGGATCGAAACGAGCGCCACCATAGCAGGACAGATCCAGTCCATGACCCTTGGCTATGCATACAGCCAGTCGAGGCGGAGAGAATCTCTCGGTGATCCCTCGGGGATCAGGCGTATCCATGCCGGTTCAGTTGCCTATGCGCGGGAAATGACACAGAGGACGTCGCTGAGGCTGTCCACTGATGCGAGCAGGGAACGTACCGACGGGACAGAGGAAGAGATCGATTCGTGGGGGGGGCAAGCAGGGTTGAGCTGGAGGGCCTCCCAGAGAACCACCATCGATGTAACCTCCCGGTACGTCGCCTATACGTATGAACTCAGGGAGGACACCAGTACATCGACGAACTCGGCCCACGTGAGCTACGCAGTGAACCCGAGGACGAGCATCGGTGTGTTCGGCGACTATGTGCACGTGGACCGGGGAGATGATCCTGACGAAGACATCTATTCAACCAGTGCCACAATGAGGTACACTCCCTATGAACACATCTCGCTCTCGCTCAGGGGAGGATACAGTTGGCTGAGTCTTGAGGACGAAGACAGGCAGGAAACCTACACCGTGGGAACCGATATAGCGAGAACCACTGATCGTGATACCGTACGGCTCAGTTTCTCCAGGGGCTACCGGGCGGATTTCACCGTGGACAGGTACGGCACCTACGATATCAGGGAGGCGCGTCTCGCATGGGACAGGAGGCTGACCCGGACCCTGAGCACTTCTGCCGCTGTCTCATACGAGGAGTCGCGGCCGACCTTCGAAGATCAGGAGAACGAAGAGGACCTGGTTGCAGGACTCTCGCTGTTGTGGGGACCCCTGGAGTACCTCGATGCCAGGCTCTCCTACAACCACCTTCGACACACCTATGAGATTTCAGATACGGTCTCCGAAAACCGATACAGAGTAATCGTAGAGGTGCGATATTGACGAACCAGCACAAGAGCATCAACATTCAGGATATCATCGATTCACTGATCAAGAAGTGGTACTGGGTCACCATTCCCCTCCTCTTCTTCCTGGTCCTGGGGGCATGGATTTACGTGGTCCTGCCCAGGTCCTACCAGGCATCCACCCTCATCCTCATCCAGCCCCAGGAGATCCCGGTGGCCTACGTGCAGGCAACGGTGAGCACCGGGGTTGAAGAGCGGGTCCGTACCCTCTCCCAGGAGGTACTGTCCCGGTCGAATCTGCAGTCCATCATCCAGGAGATGAACCTCTTCCAGGAGCAGGGGGAGAAGAATGTTCCCATGGACATTCTCGTCGCATCGATGCGTAAACGGATCGATATAAACACCGTGGGTGGTCGCAGAGGGGAGACCAGCTCGTTCACCATTTCCTTCAGGGGCAAGGATCCCCGCGAGGTGGCCGATGTGGCGAACAGGCTCGCCTCCTATTTCATCGACTCTCACCTGAAGCTCAGGGCACGCCAGGCCTCCCAGACCACGCTCTTCCTGGAGAAACAGCTCGAAGAACTCAAGACCCTGCTCCAGAATCAGGAAGAACAGGTGGAGCAGTATCGGAACAGGTACATGGGTGAACTCCCGGAGCAGCTGACGAGCAACATCGCGACAATCAACGGGATCCAGCTGCGGCTCGAGTCTGTGCAGGCCTCGCTGAACGATGCCATGAACCGGCGTCTGGCGATCCAGACGCAGCTCTCCCAGATCGAGAGCGAGCAGCCCGGGGCAACCATGTCACAACGGGGTCAGCGCATCTCGGTTCTCAGGGGACAGCTCGAAGAGTTGCGTTCGCGCTACACGCCCGAACACCCGGAGATCATACGGCTCCAGCAGCAGCTCACGGAGCTCGAAAGCCAGGAGGGACCAGACGAGCGCCTTTCCGGTGATCCCCAGGTCGTCGAGATCAGGAACCAGCTCTCCTCCATCAACATTGAGATTGACGCCCTGCAGAAGGACACCAAACGGTTGAAGGAGCGCATCGAGTTCTACCAGGAGCGCGTGGAGAACACCCCGAAACGGGAGCAGGAACTTGCAGCGCTCACCAGGGATTACAACATCACCCAGCAGAACTACCAGCGTCTCCTGGACAGGTTTTTTGAGGCAAGGCGTGCAGAGAGCATGGAAATGAGGCAGCAGGGAGAACAATTCAGAATCGTCGATTATGCCCAGCCGCCCCATACTCCGATCAGCCCTGATGCGCGCAAGATAGTACTGATCTTCCTGGTTCTGGGCCTGGGTGCCGGCGCTGGAATCATGTTCCTTCTGGAGATGCTCGATTCAACGGCAAAGGGTATCGAGCACCTCGAGAAGTGGGCGGGCGGCATCCCGTGCATCAGCGCAATTCCCCTGGCACTCACGAAGGAGGACAAGCGCAGGCGGCAATGGAGCACAGTTTTCTTCGTGGTGGTGAATATCGGGATTGTTGTGGCGGGTGCAGGCATTATCCTCCATGCCAAAATAAACCAGGTGGTCCTGGATCTGCCCATACCCCTGCCATTGTAGAGGAACGTTCATGTACAAGGAGTTTTTCGGCTTCAGAGAGAAGCCTTTTTCCATTACCCCCGATCCGAAGTATCTCTATATGAGCCCCGGCCACAAGGAGGCCCTTGCTCACCTCCTCTACGGGTTGAAGGAGGGAAGCGGGTTCGTCGTCATCACCGGCGAGGTGGGAACAGGAAAGACCACGATCCTGAACGCCTTTCTCATGAAGCTCCCGCCCCGCATGCCCAAGGTGGTCATCAAAAACCCCCACATCAAGACAGAAAATCTCTACTTCCTGCTCGGTGAGGCCATAGGAATGCCTGAAGAGAAGCGCATACGCGACAACATTCACGAGTTCGAGCACAGACTCAAAGAAATCGGCGGTGCCGTGCTCATCGTGGATGAAGCCCAGGGACTCGCCATTGAAATGCTCGAAGAGATCAGGCTCCTATCAAATCTCGAGACCACGAACGAAAAACTCGTCCAGATCATGCTCATCGGCCAACAGGAGCTCAACGAGAAGCTCCAGAGCCCGCAACTCAGGCAGCTCAAACAGCGGATCGGGATCAAGTATCACATTCCCCCGCTGGACAGCAGGGAAACCCGTGATTACATCGATCACCGGCTCAGGGTGGCGGGATACGAACCCAGGGAGAAGCCCCTGTTTACCACCTCGGCGCTGAATGAGGTCTATCGCTACAGCAAAGGATTTCCGAGACTCATCAACGTGGTGTGCGACAATCTCCTGATTGCGGCATACACCGATGAGCTCAGGCAGATCAGCGCACCTGTAGTGAAACGCGTGGTGGGAGAGATCGAAGAGACCTACGGAAAAACCGGAATCACTCCCACATCAAGGGGTGCAGGGTATACGGGTCTCTGGAAGAGATTTGTTCTGGTTGCATGCGTCTGCATACTGGTTGCAGGGCTGCTCTGGGTGCTCGCTGTCCGAACCGATCTCGCATCCCGTATACCGTATCACCTGATTTCCGGGAACCAGGAGGAATCACGGGGAATTGAGTCTTCTTCGATCCACGATACCCTGGGGCAGGAGCCCCGGAGTCCTGTGCCGGGAACCCCTGGAGAAGAGCCTCGGCCACGGGAAAAGAAGACAATCTCCATATCCGATGAATCAGTTGCAGACGTGCGTCCTCCTGTTCCTCCGACCCTTGTGGAGCCAGAAAAAGAGACCTCGACAACCGTCAGGGTGCGGCGGGGAGACACCCTTGCAGGACTGGCGTCCGTGTACTACGGCAGGGTGGATTCCGGAGTTCTCGACGCCATCAAGAAGGCCAATCCCAGCATTGAAAACATCAACCTCATCCACGAGGGACAGGAGATCTACCTCCCTCACATCGAAACCATGCCCCGGGAACTCTTCTCGGTTTCCGTGGCAAGCTACCACTCGCTCTCCGAGGCTAAAGCCGTGTTTCTCGACCTGGTGGAAAAGGGTTACGACGCGACGATCTATCCAGACATGGACAGCCAGAGTCGATCCTGGTATCGGATTACCATCGGGGCATTCTCACTGCGCGACGAAGCGATCCAGTTTGCCCGGGAGTTGGAAGAACGAGGGTTTCTCTATGCCAGGCCCGTCAAGATTCGAATGGAGGAATAGATGGCACGGTTATCGAAGGTCTTTGACAAGCAGGAGCTCAATCATCGTCCGCAGAGCGGTACCATGGGAAAACTCGATGATCATCTCTACATGTATCACATGCCCTATTCCTATACCGCGGAACAGATCCGCAAGATCAGGACCCACATTTTTCACATGTCGGAGGAGCATGTACCTCACATCATCATGGTCACCAGCTCCCTGCCCGGTGAGGGTAAAAGCCTCATAGCATCAAACCTGGCGATCTCCATTGCGAAGGGTGAAGACCAGCATGTCCTGCTCGTGGAGTGCGACCTGAGGAAACCCTCGCTCCACAAACTCTTCTCATACCCGCCCTCTCAGGGGTTGGCCGAGATTCTCCAGGGCAGGGCACGGATCCAGGACTGCCTCATCAAGACCCCCATTGAAAAGCTCACCATCCTGCCGGCGGCAAAGGATGCCCCGGCCAACCCGTCGGAGCTCCTGGAGTCGAAAAGGACAGGCATGATCCTGACCGAGATGGGCCAGCGGTATCCAGACCGGTTCATTATCATCGACACACCTCCCATTCAGGCCACGGTGGATCCCAAGATCATTGCGGATCATGTCGAGGCCATCATCATGGTTGCCCGCTACCGCTTCACCAGGGAGGATGATTTCAAGAGAGCACTCGAGGCGCTGCCGAAGAACAAGATTATCGGTACGGTTCTCAATGCCTTTGATGAGTTGCCTGCAAAGAAATATAAGTACCGGAAATATAAGTATTATAAGCATTACCCGTGATTTCTTCGCTGATATCGGGAGGTGTTCTCGCAGGCCAGCAGGCCCGGTATCGGTTCCAGGGATACCTTCCCTTTCGGTTTTCGTTTATTTGATGCCCTGGGGAAACTATGGTATTCTCAATCGATGGTCACGCGTGTCTTCAGCGCACTGTTTCCACCGAGCTGTCTTATATGCGGTTCCCAGGATGATCTCCTCAAGGGGGTGTGTTCCCTGTGCCGTGCCCGGATCGTTCCTCTTCCGCAGCCACGATGTGATAGGTGCGGTTTTCCAGCGGGAACACCCGGACTCTGCATGGAATGCCAGCTTCATCCGCCCCCCTTCGATATGATGGTCAGCGCTGCAGTCTTCGATGGCCTCCTCAAGGACATGATCCATTCCTTCAAATACAGAAAAGCCACGGTATACAAAAAATTTCTCGCCTACCTGCTTTTCGAGGCACTCGAACCCCTTGAACTGGACTGTGATATTCTCACCTTTGTTCCTCTTCACTGGACAAAGACGATCACGAGAGGGTACAATCAGGCAGCGTTGCTGGCCAGGGAAGTATCTCACCATATGGGGATTGCTGTGCGCTATGATGTGCTCAGGAAGACGAGGATGACCGCAAGCCAGGTCGGATTGGGCGCAGTGGAGAGAGGGCGAAATATCCGTGGTGCCTTTTCCGTGCAGGGAGTTGAGGGACGGTGTGTTGTGGTTGTCGACGATGTCATCACCACCGGACAAACGGCCCGCGAGATATCCGGGGCCCTGAGGCAAGCAGGGGCATCCGTCGTCGTTTTTGCCAGTGTAGGAAGGATGGTGTCATGACCAAGGAAAGAAGGCGGAACAAGAAGAACCCCCGCTACCTCGAAGATATCACCTTGTCCCTGCCTTCGCCGGTCTTTGATGATAACGAAAACCCTTTTTCATCCAATCTCTTCCTGGGAAGGTACGACGAAGAACATCTCATGGCTCTGTTCAGGAGTGTGGGAATTGTAGCCATCCTCAAGGAAAAAGGATACCACAACCTCATCGTGAGCGTTCTGAAGCAGGACAACTACACCTCACGGCTCTTCGTGAATTTCGATTCGGTGCAGAAGGAGACCCGGCTTATAGAACTCATCGTTCGCGAAGGAGTATTCAAGCCAAAGAAGCAGTTTCTTCAGGGGTATGATTTTTCAGGTGGCCTGCCCATGCTCCTGATCGAGTGGCTCTCTCTTCAGGATCCCCGTTCCACATTCAGCGTTGAGAAACCCAGGCTGCCGGGCCAGGAATATCCCGGGCTGGGAGGGTTGAAAAACTTGCAGGCGTTGCTGTTCAGGTTTGCGCGATCAGCGAGCAAGGATGCCATTGTAGATATCCCTGAATACTACCATGCGGCGGTGATCTATTCACGATTATATCAGGACATCTATTCGAGGAGATATTCTTTCTTCTCTCCCGTTGATGCAGGTAACTTTCAGGCCATGATGAGGGATTTGAATGACAAGCCTCTGGCGGATGTCTCGTTTGCGGTGGCCTTTGACTGCCTCGTGGACACGAAGACCGGGAAGAAGGTCCAGTGGAAGCCTTCAGATCAGATTTATCCGATCTCGAAAACACTGAAGCAGTACTTTGTTAACGAGCAGTATACGGACATCGTCGCCAAGACGGCTGAAAAAGCGTCGTACTCCATCGACTGGAAAAAATTCGAACAGGTGCGCACCCAGGGTATGATCGATGAGATATAGCTTTGCCGTCATCGGGCTCGGACGGGTTGGGAGCACCCTGCACACCCTGTTGAAAGAGGCGGGCCATATCCCTCAATGGGTGGTCACTTCAAGGGAAACCGAAGCGGGCACGCCCGCATGTTCTTCCATCCCTGAACATCCGGGGGCAGTGGAGGTAATTTTTATTACTGTGCCCGATGGAGCTATATTCTCCTGTGCTCAGGAGCTTGCCCACAGGTGGGGGGATGCGTGCCGGGGAATCTGTTTCTTCCATTGCAGCGGACTGCTGACTTCCGAAGCATTGTCTCCCCTTGCCCATCTCGGGGCTGAGGTCGGGAGCCTGCACCCCCTCCAGTCAATAACCACCTTCGACCAGGCACGTGCCCTCCTTAAAGAGAGCTGGTTTACCTTTGAGGGAACGAAGAGATGCAGGAACAGCGCAAGCGAGATCATCTCATCCATAGGTTCCGCCCTTGTCGATATCGCCCCGGAGGAAAAAACGTTCTACCACTGTGCGGCAGTCATGGCCTCCAACTACCTGGTGACCCTGCTGTGCCTGGCCAATGACATCATTTCCAGAACAGGTCTTGATCTTGAGCACCTCTTTCCCCTTGTGAAGGGAACCCTGTCGAATATCGAGGTGCAGGGAAGATCTGCCCTCACGGGACCAGTTGCCCGTGGTGACTGGCAGACAGTGGAGGCTCACCTGAGGGGGCTTAGTGAACAGTTTCCAGACATTGTAGAGACATACCGTGCCCTCGGGAGAGCAACAGCCAGGATCGCATCGCAGCAATGGCCTGGATCAGCGGTCCTCCATGAGAAAGTTCTGAACCGTGACACCCTTGTGGACACCATGAACACGATGAAGTCGCGCGGCATGAAGGTGGTCTTTACCAATGGCTGCTTCGACATTATCCATCCGGGTCACGTCTCCTACCTTTCACATGCCCGGAGCCTGGGTGATTGTCTTGTTGTGGGCGTAAACGCCGATGCCTCTGTCACCCGAATCAAGGGCCCCGGCAGACCCATCAATGATGAAACGTCGCGTGCCTCTGTCCTGGCAGCACTCTCCAGTGTAGACTATGTTATGATCTTTGAGGAAGACACTCCCTATGAGCTCATCTCCCTGGTGAAGCCCGATGTTCTTGTCAAAGGAGGGGATTGGAAGCCGGAACATATCGTGGGTGCCGATATCGTGAAAGCATCAGGTGGAGAGGTGCACGCCATTGACTTTCTCCAGGGATACTCGACGACGTCCCTTATCCAGAAGATCCACCAGGGTTGATGGCGCCCCTGGTGAAATGCGCCGTAAACCAGAAAATTCGGAGACAGGTTCAATCCCGGTGAAGATCGGAAAGCACGCGTATCCTGGAGAGACTGAGCGCTGCAGGAACCATCACCGCACCATGGTAGCTGTCAGGTCTCAACGGGGATCGTGCTGAGAAGATCCTCGAGACAGCAGCAGGGACGAGCCGGCCTGATGAATTTCGGTAGAGTGCATATTGCCATTGCGGAACGTGTCTGCTATAGCGTCAAGGAATGAACGCGGCATTTGAAGAAAATCTCAAGAAGCTTCTCGACAGCTCCACATCGTTTACCAGCGAGATCGGGCGCTATATTCTCGACTCCGGTGGAAAGAGACTTCGGCCAAGGATTGTGAAGCTCGTCGGCACGGCCATTGGCCTTTCAGATGAGGATATCCTGCCCCTGGCGTATACCGTTGAACTCATGCATACGGCGAGTCTGCTGCATGACGATGTGGTGGACGGCACTGAGATACGACGTTCCCGGCCTACGGCAAACCAGGTCTACGGGGATAAACCGGCCCTCCTCGCCGGTGATTTCATTTCAGCATCGGCCTTTGAAATCGTCCTCAGGCAGGGGAATCTTTCCGTGGCGCTGAGCATGATCCAGACCATAAAGAAGATGGCGGAAGGAGAGCTCAAGGAACTCGAGTATGCGAAATCCTTTCACGATAACCTCGAGATCTACCTCGACATCATCTACCTGAAAACTGCCTCGCTGTTTGAATTCTGCTCCAGCGCACCAGGCCATCTGGCCGGTCTTTCCCCGGACGAGATCGAACTGCTGGGATTATACGGCAGGAACATCGGTATGGGGTTCCAGATCGTGGATGACATTATCAACCTTACGCCGAACGAAGAAGATACCAAGGATGCCTACAACGACATAGCCGAGGGAAAATCCACGCTGCCCCTGGTGATTCTGTTCAGGGAAAACCCTGAAGTGCTCTCCGGTGTACAGGCCGTGAAGGACCTCCTGCAGAAGCAGCAGTATCTCATCGGTCACATCTCTCAGGACATTCTGCTGCGCAGTAGAGATATCGCGAGAAACTATCTCGTCAACGCAAACGAGAGGCTCACAGGCACACGGTTTCTCACCGGGGAAGTTTCTCGGATTTCATCGTCGATCCTGTCGCAGCTCGAAGAGAGAGTCTGAAGCATCGGGTTTCATCATGCGCCGAGCCGGGTGCTCCCTATTGATTTTTTGGGTGTTTAACCCTACGTAATTCAAAATAAATTTTACTCGAGGCAGACAACCTTGGAATACAAAGATTACTACAAGACCTTGGGTGTGGATAAACAGGCAACCCAGGAAGAAATCAAGAAGAAATACCGCAAGCTCGCACGGGACTGCCATCCAGATACGTGTAAAAACGATCCGGCTGCAGAGGGGCGGTTCAAGGAGATCAACGAGGCCTATGAGGTCCTCAGGGATCCTGAAAAACGGCAACGTTACGATGCTCTGGGCAGCAACTGGCGAGAGGGTCAGAGCTTCAGGCCTCCTCCTGGGTTTGAGGACATTTTCTCAGGATCTCCCCACGGAACGTATGACCCCCGCTCTGGTGCACGGTCTTTTTCATTCGAATTCGGTTCCGGGGCAGAACGTGGAGGGTTCTCGGATTTCTTTGAGTCAATCTTCGGTGATCTGGGATTGAACCAGCACGCAGCATCCCGCAGGAGCGCTCCTCCCAAAGGCAGCGATATGGAAACTGAGCTCACGATATCCCTGGAAGAAGCTCACAGAGGGGCGTCCAAAGAGGTCTACATCCAGGGACGTGAGGGGAGAAAGAGACTCAATGTCAAAATTCCTTCCCGGGCTCACGATGGCATGAAGATCAGGCTTTCCGGACAGGGCAATGCCGGACCCGGCGGCACCGGTGATCTCTACATGAAGCTCAAGATCGCCCCTGATTCGCGCTACAATCTGGAAGGTTCCGATATCATAATGGAACTTCCGATTGCGCCCTGGGATGCGGCGTTGGGTACCACCAGGGAGATCAACACCCTCGACGGGAACTATACCCTCAAGATACCCCCCGGTGTGTCCTCGGGCCAGAGATTGCGTCTCAAAGGAAAAGGGTTGGCCCACACGGGGGATCTCTTTGTTCAGATCAAGATCGTAATTCCTAAAAAGCTCAGCCCTGAAGAGAAGAAGCTGTTTGCCGAGCTGAAAAAAGTCTCGGACTTCAATCCATAAAAAAAGGGCCGGTGTGCAAAACACCGGCCCTTTTTTTTGCATGAACAGACAGGGTTCTACTGTTTAGCACCTCCAGATTTCTTGCCCTGAGCCGCAGTCTTGTCAGCGGGCCTGTAGGTGGTTTCGCCCTCAAGACTCAGGAACGGTTTGATCTCTTCAAGCCTCCTCTCCCCGATTCCGACGATCTTGACCAGATCGTCCAGCGACGCAAACGGGCCATTGGCTTGTCTGAAATCGACGATGTTCTGAGCGATCTTTTCACCCACACCAGGCAGCCATTGGAGTTCTTCCATGGTGGCGGTGTTGACATTGATCGTGCCCTGTGCAGCGTAGGACACCATGCCACAAACAAGTGTAAAGATCACGACCTCCAAAACCAACATTCCAAAATTCCTCATACAAAAAACCTCCTTTGATTAGTGTGTTCTCTTCTCAGGTGCCCATTGTCTGATCATGAAATATAGGCTGCGAGAAAGCGATGTCAAGGGTACCTGTGTGTATACGAATACCGGATGACGGATCCGGGCTTGGGGCAATAGGGGATTGAAAACTGCCTTCAGACACGGTATAGTCAGTAAGAATATGGAAAAATAGCAGACAAAATTTTCACAAGCGTTTTTTTCCAATCACCCGTGAACCCTTGATTCCAAAGCGATGTACACCTGAGAACGGGCACTGTCACACAGAGAGGGAGGACTACGGATGAAAGAACCCTTTGCAGTAAAAGACTGTGCGCTCATAGCCCTGGCAACCGGGGAACAGGCTCAGGACCTCCGGGAGCTCAGAGACAGGCTTCAGACGACCAGGATCAGCTGCATCTACTACCATTTCTGGGGAGGTCTTCTGCGGCCGCGATTCGATGATCCCGAGTATCAGAACGATTTTTCCATCTGGGTCTCCCACAGCCTGCACGACAAGGTTCTCGCTGAACGCTTGGCCCTCATAAACCCCACTGATTTTGAAGATCTCGAGGGGGTGAGGGGGAAACTTATCGACGTGATCGAGAATCGGCTCGATGAACCCGGGATCGTGCCGTGGGCCAACCCATCCCAGAGGTTCTACTTTGTCCGCTCTCAGATCGTGGTTTTCGACACGGGAACGAGAATACTGGATCCTGAGGATCTTGGAACAATCATGCCTCACCTGTCAGCCGGCAGCATCTTCTACCATTTCATTGATGCACGCAGGAGAACCCCGCTGGGAAATGATGATTTTCACGAGTGGCTCACGGGCTTCGGCGAAAGGTTCTCCCCCCTGATACGTTCCATCTCCGCCATCGATCCCTACTTCACGACCCTCACCGACCTGAGAACAGAATTGAGCGCCGTACTCAAGGAGCATCTCCAGGGGAGGAACGCATGAGTGAAAATCTTCTGAAGCTCTATGCAGAGGTAACGGGGAACGAGGTCATCGATCAGCTTCGACAGCTTTCAGAGCACCTCCGGGGTATGAAGATCGTGCACATCAATTCAACGAAATCCGGTGGAGGGGTTGCTGAAATTCTCCACAGGCTCATTCCCCTGAAGCAGGAACTGGGCCTCGATGCATCCTGGGAGGTGATGACGGGCTCTCCTTCGTTCTTCCAGTGTACCAAGGTGATGCACAACGCACTCCAGGGAAACCGGGTGGAAATGACCGGCGATCTCCTTAGGGAATACGAGAAAATCAATGGTGAAAATGCCCAACGCCTGCATGATCGTCTTGAAGAAGCGGACATTGTCGTCGTTCACGATCCGCAACCGGCTGCCCTGATCTCCCACGTTCCTTCAAGAAGGGGGAAATGGATCTGGAGGTGTCATATCGATGCGAGCCAGCCCTTCCGGGCGGTCTGGAAATATCTGAAAGGGATTGTTTCGCACTACGACGCAAGCATCTGGTCACTCTCGGAATTTGCACAGCCGCTCCCACACCTGCAGTACCTGATTGCGCCGAGCATTGATCCACTGAGCAGGAAAAACAGAGCTCTTTCGGTAAGTGAACTTTCTGCTGTGCGGGAGAAGTGGGGGCTGGACCCAGGCCGGCCCATCATAACCCAGGTCTCCCGGTTCGATCAATTCAAGGACCCCCTGGGGGTGCTCCAGGCCTATCGACTGGTGAAGGAATTTCTCCCCATTCAGCTGATCCTCGCAGGTGGGGGGGCAAGTGACGACCCCGAGGGCGAAGAGGTGCTCGATCAGGTCAGGAAGAGCGCTGGTGATGATCCGGACATCCACATTCTTCTCCTGCCGAGCGACGATCACCTCACAATCAACGCACTCCAGAGGATCTCGGATATTGTCGTACAGAAATCCACGCGCGAGGGATTCGGCCTCACGGTGACCGAGGCGATGTGGAAGTCAAAGCCGGTAATCGGAGGAGATACGGGCGGGATACGGCTTCAGGTAATCAACCACCATACGGGATTTCTCGTGAATACCCCGGAAGGAGCGGCACTGAGGATCCGGTATCTTCTCAAAAACAGAAAGAAACTCCGTGAGATGGGAGAGAAGGCCCACCAGTTTGTCCTGGAGAACTTTCTGATAACGCGGCATCTCAGGGAATACCTCACGCTGATGCTCGCCATCATGGATGCTTCGAAGGACAGGATCGAGGTGCAATGAGATTCGAGGAACAGCAAACGGTTTGCATTCACGCTATCCCGGATTTCTGGGATAGGTTGATACATGCTCGGGAAACCCTGCTGGGACTGGATTATGATGGAACCCTGGCCCCGTTTCATGAAGACAGGATGGACGCCGTTCCATATCCGGGAATTCCCCCGGTGCTCAAGGAGATCAGGAGAACAACGGTTACAGAGGTAGTCATTATTTCAGGCAGGCCCCTCTCCGAGCTGAGCTCTCTCATGGGGAACGTCGGGTGTCTGCTCATCGGCAGTCATGGATTCGAATCTCTCTCTCCAGATGGGCACCGAGATTGGAGGAATCCCGATGATCTGCAGAAGAGAGGACTCGCCCTGGCAAAAAAACTCGGAACCATGGACGTTCCCGGAGAACGACTCGAGGCAAAGATAGCGAGTGTCGCGATCCACACCAGGGGTCTCCCGCCTGATCAGGCTCGACGAATCGAGGAACGCATCTGGACCCGGTGGAAAGAGATCGGTGATGCTTACGATCTTGAACCGAAAAGATTCAACGGCGGGGTCGAGCTTCGTTCCCGGGGCTGGGACAAGGGTAACGTGGTGAGAAGCCTGCTCCGGGCAAGACCGTCAGACATCTTCGCGGTCTACATCGGTGACGATGAGACCGATGAGGACGCATTCTCCGTGATTCGGGATCGGGGAGTGGGGATCAAGGTGGGATTGCCCATTCGAGCAACTGCCGCTCAGGGATTTCTCGCAGATAGTTCTCAGGTGAAGCTCTTTCTGGAGAAATGGCTCAGAAAAGCGCCTTGCCGCATACAGGGAGAATCATGATGGAAACACAGAGAATGGTGGTGATATCTAACAGGCTGCCCATTGTTCTCGCTCAACAGAGCAAGGGGTCATGGACGATAGAAAGCGGGTCAGGTGGTCTGGTGACTGCCTTGAGCCCTGTCTTGAGAGATCAGAATGGGCTGTGGATCGGCTGGCCTGGGACAAATGCCGAGGATCTCCCTCCACGGGCACGGCTGCAGGAGCTTCTTTCTCAGGGAACACGGGAAACGGGCTATGCATTGAAACCCGTGAATCTCACACATGAAGAGATCCAAAACTACTACTACGGGTTTTCCAACGAGATCCTCTGGCCCCTTTTCCACGACCTGTTTTCCCAGTGCAATTTTGATCCGGCCTACTGGAAAACCTATCAGGACGTGAATCGGAAATTTGCACAAGCCGTTGTGGAGCACACAACAGAGAGCGACTATATCTGGGTGCACGATTATCACCTCATTCTGCTGGGAGGTGAATTGAAAAAAGCAGGGGTTGAGCGAAAGACGGGATATTTTCTCCATGTTCCGTTTCCTCCCCTTGACATCTTTCTCAAGCTTCCCTGGCGGTTTGAGATCCTCGATGCTCTGCTGGAATACGATCTGGTGGGATTCCAGACAGTCAGGGACAGGAGAAACTTCATCGGGTGCGTGCGATCACTTCTGGGGTATCGGGTGACGGGAAGGGGACAAATCAATTCGATTCAGACGCATGACAGGGAGGTTCTCGTTGGGGCCTTCCCCATCAGCATTGATTACAAGGAATTCGCTTCCTGTGCCATGAAACAGGAGGTTGCGGAAACAGCATGGATCATCCATGCAAATCTCCCGGGCCGCCAGCTCATTCTTGGTGTTGACAGGCTTGATTACACCAAGGGGATTCCCCACAGGCTCCTGGCTTTCGAGCTTGCCCTGGCCAGGTATCCGGAGATGAGGGGAAAGGTCACGCTGGTCCAGGTTGTAGTGCCGAGCAGAAGGGATGTGCCGGAGTATGAGAAACTCAAGCAGGAGATCGAGCAACTGGTGGGGGAGATAAACGGAAGGTTTACCCAGGTTGGTTGGACCCCAATCCAGTATATCTTTCGATCTCTGAGCAGGAATGAGCTGGTTGCCTATTACAGAACCTGTGAGATAGCGTTGATCACCCCCCTCAAAGATGGGATGAATCTGGTGGCAAAGGAGTACTGTGCAAGCAAGGTCGAGAACAATGGCGTGCTGATTCTCAGTGAATTCGCCGGGGCAGCCTCCCAGCTCTATCAGAATGTGCTGCTGGTGAATCCGTATGACAGGCAGGGTGTTGCCCGGGCAATTCACCAGGCCTTCACCATGAGCCAGGAAGAGCGAAAGGAGCGAATGACCCGGCTGAGGAGAACAATCCAGCGGAACAATATCTACTCCTGGGTGAAGGAATTCCTGAGGGCGTGGATCTATAAAGACCTGAGTGAGAGCAACTCCGAAGAGCTCTTTGTCCCTTCTCCGGAATGAGGTTTCTCGCCAGGAATTTTTCTTTGTGAACGCGCCGGGGAAGGCGCACAGTTCGATATGCTCGCAGAAGCCTTCCGTCAAAGATCGACACAGGGGAGCGAGAAGAGACGTCATCGCCGTGATTAATGCGGTGAGCTGGCGTGGCCGTAAAGTGAAACAAGAGAACTCCGACATCGAGGTGTCCAATGAAGAGATTCACTACGGTACTGAGAATTGTATGTGTTTGTATACTGCTGGTCTGTAGCGGCTGTGGGGCAGAGGATACAGAATATCCCACAATGCAGACCTTCATGGATGAGGTCAGGGCATGCATGCCCTTCCTCGGTGAAGGTGGATCGGATGTGTGGTCTGATGTGGATCCAGCTTCTCAGGGAGCCATCTTTTCCCGGCTCTTCGATCCTGAAAGGGGGGGAAATAGCTCCCTGTTCACCCACATTGAGATTCTCGATTCCCATATCGAGATGATAAACAGGTTTGCAGATGTATGGGACTTTGACGGGACCTACACCGAGGACGAACTCACCCTCACGGTGGACAACTCAGTCTCAGCGGTGAGCATCCCCTACCTGAGGGGACTCTTTTCAGATCTCATCTCCGTCGAGGTTGATCGCGAGGTGTTCCTGAAAGGACCCGGGGACCTGACCGTGCACATGGCCTTTGCCCTGGATGAGGATTTTTTGGAGCTTGTCCAGCAGTATGAAAAAGGTGCTGCCGAGGCAGGGGTGTTCTACGCCGTTTGGATCGACGACCTCCTCAGGATCTGGATCGCGAGCGTGAGGGGAGATTCGAAGGTGCAGCTCATGTGGGAAGGCTCCGTTGAGGAACAGCGGTTCAGGATCACCGTATGCTCGAACGAGACGGGAAACTGGGAGGTCATGGGCGGCGGCAGCATCGAGGCTCCTGAAAGCCGCATGGCTTTCATGGCGAGGAACGATGCAACGAACAATTCCCTGGACGAGTACTACCTTACCATCAGCTATGAAGACCTCCTGGATGGAGTGGAACAGGAGATCTACGATGCGGTAACAACGCCCCCCGACCCGGATGAGTGGGGAGAACATGCGTACATTGCGGCAGGGAATGTAAACTGCCTGGAATTCCTCGGCATCGGTGAGTACCCGGAACGAATAGAAGATCTTGACTGGTTCTGATGAGATGATATCCTGATGCATTCATTCTCACGGGAAATCATGGTCGACACGACCGCGGGAAGAATCTTTCTCCCGCAGCGGAGTGATACTCCCGTGAACTCCCCACAGGAACATCCCTGCCCCTGTTCCTGCTACCCCTGAGCGCTTATCTGTGGTACAGCAGTGCCATCGAACAGCGAAGAGAGGAAACCGCTCATGATGTTCAAGAATGTCAGTGATGTACAGGAGAGACTCGAGACAGCCCAGTACATTCCTTCCCGGGAGATCGCCACCGTGGTGTTTCTCGCGGCTGCCACCAGAAAGCCCATCCTGGTGGAGGGGCCTGCCGGCGTGGGGAAGACGGAACTTGCCAAGGCCGTTTCCAGGTCGCTCAACTGCGAGCTCATCCGGCTTCAGTGCTATGAGGGTCTCGATGAATCCAAAGCCCTCTACGAGTGGGAATATGCCAAGCAGCTGCTCTATACTCAGATGGTCAAGGAAAAGATCAGCGACATCTTATCCGGGGCACACACCCTTTCCGAGGCGGTGGACAAGATCGCCTCGCAGGAGGACGCTTTTTTTTCAGAACGGTTTATCCAGCCAAGGCCGCTGCTTCGGGCCATCAGTTCGCAGGAACCGGTTGTCCTGCTCATCGACGAGGTGGACAAGTCTGATCCGGAATTCGAGGCGTTTCTGCTGGAACTCTTGAGCGATTTCCAGGTCACCATCCCGGAGCTGGGAACGCAGCGGGCAAAGAATATCCCCTTTGTCGTTCTCACCTCGAACAACTTTCGGGATATGAGCGATGCCCTGAAGAGACGCTGCGTGCACATCTACATCGATTACCCCGGCCGCGATCTCGAGATCCGCATCGTTAAGCTCAAGATTCCCGGTATCAGGGACCGTCTTGCAGAGCAGCTCGTGGATGCCATCCGATCCATCCGCAGGCTCGATCTGAAGAAGAAACCGTGCATCTCCGAAACACTCGACTGGGCACGTTCGCTCATCGCGCTGAACATCGACGAACTCTCCCCGGATATTCTTTTCGAAACCCTCAACATGATCTGCAAATACCGTGGCGATTCGGAGATGGTACACAGAGAACTGAAATCGATTCTGCCCCACGCCGTCTGACATGATTCACCCCATCATCAAATTTGTGGCCTGCTGCAGGGCTGCCGGCTACAGGATCTCGACATCAGAGGTGCTGGACTGTCTCACGCAGCTCGAACTCATCGATGTGCTTGACCAGGATGAATTCAGGGCCGTACTCAGGGCAAATTTTGCCAAGAGCAGACGCGAGCAGGGTGAATTCGACCGGCTCTATCACCTGTTCTTTCACGAACTCAAACAGGATATCGAGGTGACCGAACAGGTCGCTCTTTCGGGGAAGGTAGACCGTGTCATGGATATCCTCGAAGGCCTTGCCAACGGAGACCACTCCCGGCGGTCGATTCTCGATTTTCTCTCGGGAGAACCCCTGTCATTTCTGGAGATCATTCGACAGGGCCATACGGAGCATGGAGACTCAACCCAGAGCGTGAAATTCAACCTGGCTCCCCTTGCCAGCAGGCTCGAGGTCATGGTCAACCTCAACACCATCCGCTCGCAGATCGGCAGGATTCTGGAGGAGAATCCTTTCCGGTATGCGCGTGACACCAACCAGGAGGTGATGCGCTACTTCGATGAGCGCATGAGGAGCGCCTACTCCCTGCTCCTCAAGGAACCGCGGCCGACAAGCGATGACGTGCGTCTCGTAAGGTCCCACGAACACTATCTGACGCAACTCGGAGACAGGCCGTTTACCTCTTTGACACCCCGGGAAGTGGAACAGGTACGGGAGATCATCGAGAAGCTCGTGAGAAAACTCAAGGACGTTGTGTCCAGGAGATACTCCGCACACAAGAGGGGGATCCTGGATATCAAGAAGATGCTGCGCAGGGCAAATCGATACCAAGGGGTGCCCGTGGAGATCATATTCAAGAAGAGGCCTCCAAGAAAGGGCAAGATCGTGACCCTGTGCGATATTTCTTCTTCTGTCTGGGCGGCTGCCCGGTTCATGTTGACGGTCCTCTACTCGCTCCAGGATTGTTTCACCAGGGTGAACAGCTTCGTGTTCGTGTCCGGTCTCGTCGAAGTGACGGAGATCCTGGAGTCCGAGGAGATCGACTACGCCCTGGGCAGGGTGCTCAAGGATCTCGACCTCGAGTATACTGCGGCTACGGATTATGGTGAGACCTTCAGGCAGTTCAAACAGAACTTCATGGAAACACTCAACAAGAAGACCACGCTCATCATCATGGGGGATGCCCGCACAAATTATCTCCACCCGGAAGATGGAATTCTCTCCGAGATGAGAGAGAAGTGTGCCCGGGTGATCTGGCTGAATCCGGAACCGGAACAGATCTGGAACACCGGGGACAGTGAGATGTATACTTACAAGGCACATGTCAACGAACTCAGGCAGTGCAGAAACATGAATCAGCTCCTGGGGTTTATTGAAGAACTGGTCATCTGATGCCCGTGGGGTGTGCCTGAACAGAAAGGATGCCGATGAACGCTCACCTGAGTGACGAGGTGGTTCGACTCAGAGACGCGATACTGGCTTTTTCCACGGAAAAGATTTCCCCGTGGGGGGGCCTTTCAACGAGCACGTACTTCCCGCATGAGATCTGGAACGAGATGGGCCGGCAGGGATTTCACGGAATCGCAGTCCCCCGGAAATACGGCGGAGCGGGTTTCGGTTACACCGGAGTCTTCGTGGCAGGCATGGCACTCGTCGAAGCCGGGAACTGTCTCGGATTCGCACTGTCATGGCTCATGAATCAGCTTGTCGCAGGCTCTCTCTTCGCTACGTTCGGCTCCTATGCGCAGAAGGATAGGTATCTCGAAGCGCTGGCTCAGGGGAAGCTGATCGGAGCTCTTGCAGTTTCAGAACCAGGGCACGGCTCCCACCCGAAATACCTGGAGACAGATGCGCGAAAAGAGAGAGATGCCTACGTCATCAGCGGTAAAAAGACCTACATCACCAACGGACCAATTGCAGGAGTGTACGTTGTCGTTGCCGTTTCCGGGAACAGAGGCAGGGAAAAAGCGTTCATGGCATTCATTGTTCCAAGAGACACCCCTGGCCTGAAGGTTGGTGAACCCCTGGATCTCGGCTTCCTCAGGCCCTGCCCCCATGGCGGAATTCTCCTCGATGCGTGCAGGGTTCCCGCGCATGCAGTTCTCGGATCTGTGGGAGATGCCTACCGGGACATGATCGTGCCCTTCGGGGAGATCGAGGATGTGCTGATGATGGGACCGGTCATCGGTGTAATGCGGGCACAACTTACGGTGATCAGAGATTTTCTGGGAAGAGACAGGTCTCGTGTTACCGACGAAATTCTGAACCGTCTGGGGACCGTTCATTCCCTCCTCCACACCCTGGAAGGCCTCGCTGTGGAAGCCTGTGGAAATCTCGATGGATCAGTCAAGGACACCGGTTTGACAGAGCTGATCATCTCCTCCAGACACCTGGTGTCCCAGATAGCATCCGAGCTTGACCGTGTCATGTCCTTGGCCAAGCTCCAGCCATCCACGAAGTACGAACTCCTTGCCAGAGATCTTTCGATGGCCGCATCTGTCGCTGCACGCATCACAGAGATCAGGAGGAAGAAGCTCGGGGCCGCTCTCCTCTCGTACCGCGGTGATCGAATCCCGGATTAACCATGTGGATATCTATGACGATGGTGATGTGACCTGGAGCTCCTGAACATAGATGAACAGCCGCGAAGTGCCAAAACTACGGCGCTGCTCGGATCCGGCGACGTGAGAGAGTCCCGCAGGCGCCTCTACCAAAAGGAGTTCAGGCAGACTCTTTCCTGAGGTGAGGAGCGGGAATGTGGTGAGTGTGGCTGATCAGCGGGTTTCGCCACCGGCACGACCTGATTGTCTCCATTCGCGGGCGAGTTTCTGCGCTTCCCGGATCTCTTCAGGAGTCATGACCTCCTTGAGTTTCGCCTGGAGTGCCAGAGAAGAGGCGTTGTTCATGGAAGCGGACAGTTCAAGCCACATGTAGGCAATCACAAAGTTCTGCGGAACCCCTGTGCCGTAGGCGTGAAGACGCCCGATGTTATACTGGGCATTTGAATTGCCCTGCTGTGCCGCCCTGATGAAGTAAGAGGCAGCAAGGCTCACATCCTTGTGCGTCCCTCTTCCCTCCTCGAGCATGATTCCCAGGTAATCCTGTGCGTGGGCCTTGCCCTGTTCCGCGGATTTCTGGATCCACCTGAAAGCCAGATCGAAATTCTGTTCCACCCCCAGTCCGGTTGCATAGGTCAGGCCCAGGGTGAACTGTGCCTCAGCATCTCCCTCGAGGGCACGCGCCTCAAGATCTTTTACCGCATTCTGGTTTGCCCACAGCGTGCAGGAGAGAACGAACATGATGGTAACAAAAAGTGCTGTATATTTTCCCATGAGCTCCTCAAGCTTCTTGTATTTCTTCGGAAACAAGCCCTTCAATCATGAGCGTTATTCGGTATCATGCGGGACACGTTCACCGGTGAGCTTCATGTGCCTTACGGCCGTGGACCTTTTCATAGGCCCTGCAGAACGGGCACAGCCTGCCCTCGATGGACTTCACAAAGGTGTAGGCCATCCCGTTCTGTTTCTTCCTGGCATGAGTGCAGACCGGGCAGACACCACAGACCTGTGCGAGGAACCTCGTAAGCCGACCTGGTGATTCACTCTTCATCTCTCCCCCTCTCCTTTCGGGAATCTGTTTTCTGTATCATGATTGCATGGAGCCACACCGTGAAACGTCAGGGTGTCTGGGTTTTCGCGGTGCTTCTTCTCTCTGATTCGCCTGCACCCTTGGAACTGCCTCTGCTGATCGCCTGAATAACAATTCCTGTAACGGCAAGCAAGGAAAAGAGCACAACGCTGAAGCTGGGGTCTATCTCGACGAGGTCTGCGATGAACGCTGCCCCGGTCAGGGATGTGAGGATGATGAGAGCCCAGTCCAGGATGAGCAGCATGATGACAGCACCGATGATCCCGCCCGAGAGGAAGACGAGCCATGAGTAGCGTTGAGGATCCATGGAGAGGATCTCAAGGGCAGTCACGCTGAGGTATGCTGCAGCGAAAAACCCTGCTCCTGCGATGACAATGTGCTGAAGGACCAGAGCAAGAACGGCACCGATGATTCCAAAGATCAACGCCATGGCGCCCAGAATCCAGATGTTCTCGGTTGCGAAAACGTAAGGAGCGGCTGTGAGCCCCACGATGAAGCCAATGGTGCCGACGAAGAGCCAGAAGACCCTGCGGCCGAAGGTGAGCAGTATGATCCCGATACAGAGCTGCAGGATATGGAGGTACTCATGGTGCCCTGGCAGTGAGGGGAACCCCCACGATCTGAACCCCTGCAGGAAAGGCTGAAAACAGTCCTGGATCGAGTGCAGGATGATGATCTCCACGAAAATTCCCCCTTTCGATACACGAACAAGGCATCGATCCGCTCCTCGAACTGTCAGATCGTGCCGGTGAACGTCCTCCTCATGAGTATACCACCTTCGAGTCTTTTTTCAACCTGACCTGATCGTTGGGTCTGAGGATGTCCGGCATCCACGGGCTGCCGAGAGTGCGTGTCAAAAACAGGTGAAAGACTGGTGCTCTCCGGTTCCTGGAACGAGGTGTCACATTCTCGTTCAGAGGGTGTTCCTTCAAGGAGCCACTACGGGGAAACCGAGAAGAGGTGAGTCTTCCACGCGGAGAGATCCACGTAGAGCCCGAGACGAGAGAGTTCTCCCGGATCCCGTTCATAGACGGCACCGGTCATGAGATCTGTCAGGATCACCGGATCTGTGTCGATCAACCCGGGAGGGATACTCACCCGTGCCTGGGATGATTCAGCAGCAAAGTTCACCACGATGATCCGCAGGTCTGAACCCATGCGCCATGACCATGCAAGGAGGTTGCAGTACCTCATGTTTCCCTCCCATGCAGGTGAAAGAACGAGGGGTTCCCAGGTGCCGTCCCTGAACACTTGTTGGCTGGTGAACGTCAGCAATCTCCGGTAGAAATCACTGCTGAGCTGATCTGAAACCTCGGATATGTGTCGATCGAGCTGTACGGGAACACGTACCGTGTAGCCCTCCCTCTGTCCGTCATGAAAGAGGTGGAGGCCGGGGATCGTACCGGCAATGGCCGCTGCAGCAAGGGATTTTTCCAGACCGAACCGTGATCGTGCCCGGGGTTCGTCGTGGTTTTCTATGAACCTGACAGATTTTTTCTGAGCGACCGGATCGTTCCTGAGGTAGTCATTGATCTGCCCTGAAGAGCCATTGGAAAGGAGATCATAGAGTCTCTTGTCATAGGTATAGTCGAACCCGAGTCCCAGGAGTTCCTTCTCCAGGCCCCAGTACACCTCTGCCATGAAGAGGAAATCAGGACAGAGGTAATGCACGTTGTCGATGGCCTCCTTCCAGAATTCGACCCGGGGATGAGAAAAGCCATCGATAAACCCCCGCCACGTGTTCTGAAATACTTCGTTCAAGGCGAGCATTGCCATATCGCAGCGCACGCCGTCTGTCAGCTGCGAGAGGTCAACGAGTTTTCTGATCAGTGCCCCTCGAGCCCCGGGAGAGAAAAAATTGATTTGAGCCGTGTCCTGCCAGGCATCGAAGTAGGGGTCCTTCCCGTGGGCGAGGACTGATCCGTTGAGTATCTCGAAAAAGAGCCCCGGGTGTTGTTTGAGATCATCAGGTGATCCTCTCACAAAAAAATCAGGATGTTCCTCTGTCCAGGGATGGTCCAGGGAAAGGTGATTCGGGACAAAGTCCAGGATGAGGGAGAGGCCCGCGGCATTGATGAGGTCCTTGACTACGTACAGTTCATCGGGTGTTCCCAGGAATGGATCGAGCTGGTAGGAATGAATCGCATAGGGAGAGCCCCGGACATTGGTCTCCTCCCATTCGGGAAGAGCCAGATCATACTGCGAACGCAAGCCTCCATGGGCAAGGGCGCTTGCACGCGATCCCGGGCTCCGTTCCCAGACTCCCATGAGCCAGACCATGTGGAAGCCGGCCTCTGCCATGGCCTCCCATTCCTGATGGGGAATCTCTGACAGCGTGAGATGCTGCTGATATTTCCGCCGCATGCGTGAAAGGAAGCAGAAGGTGTTGATCTCGAGGAGGTGGGGGTTTTGGGGGATGGCAACGGTCATAGGACGATCTCTTCGATCAACGCCTCCTTTCGTGAATCCCGGTTCGCCCTGGCAAGAGTTGTCTCATGGGAGAGCCCGCTTTCCGTCACGGTCACAAGGGACTGTTCGCCACACGGACGCGCTCCACTGAGAAGATTCTCTCGAGGTCTCCGGGATCGATCTCCACCATGAATCCCCGTTTTCCCCCGTTGATGAAGATCCTGTTCAGCCCAAAGATCGTTTCTTCCGCAAAGACTTTGAGGGACACACGTGTCCCGAAGGGGCTGATTCCCCCCACCTGGTACCCGGTATACCTCTGGGCGGTACTCTCATCACAGGCAGACACCCGTTTCGTTCCGAGATGACGTGCGAGCTGTTTTGTAGAGACCTCGCAGTCCCCGTGCATGAGCACGATAAGGGCCCGGTGCTGATCGGTCTCCATGATTAGGGTTTTGATGACCGAATGCTCGTCCACCTGGAGCATTGTGGAAGCGAGGCGTGTACCGCCATGATCTTCGTACGGATAGAGGTGTGGGGTATAGTGGATCTTCATCTCACGCAGTGCGCGTATCGCCTGGGTAACCGGGTATCCGTCAGCAGACATGAACGGACACGCCTCTCATCCCACGGATTCTTCCAGGGCGCAGCGAATTTCTTCCTGTACCACCGCAGGAGATCCCGGTAGAAATTCACTCAGGGCGGTGTGTGCCTTCGATCCTCCGATCCGTCCCAGAGCCCATGCCACCATGCCGAGCACCCGCTCATCGGAATTTTCCCGGAACGCGGCGATGAGTTCAGATACATATGCCTCATCGAGGCTGTTCCCCATGGAGCGTGCCACGTTCATCTTCCACCGCCAGATGTCCGCATCAGACATGTAGAACATGTGCGGCCAGATCCTGTCGGTGAAGTAGAGGGTGTCCATGTGCAGGAGTCTGTGCAGGTTGAAATCCTCCTGCATGGCGGAGACCTTCTCGTTCACCGGGAGACCCTTTGCCTTGGCGAGCCACGGTGCGTTCCGGGGGCAGACGTTCTGGCAGTGATCACATCCGTACACCCACATTCCCATCGGCTCCCTGAGCTCCCGCGGGGTGATCCCGTCACCGAAATACGTGAGGTAGGAGATGCACTTCCTCGGGTCGATCTTTCGCGGGCCTTTCAGGGCTCCCGTGGGACAGGCGGAAATACAGGTGTTTCTGCACCAGTCAGGACAGCCCACATCGAATGAAGGAGCTCCCGGTTCAAAGGCATGATCCACGACAAGGGCGATGGGCAGGACCCAGGAACCGCCCAAGACGGTGTTTCGTGAATAGAACAGGGTGTTCTTGCCGAAGCTTCCCAATCCTGCGCGGGCGGCGGCCATGCGATGCGGGAGGTTGAAGGGGACCTTTGAGTTGATACCGTGATCCTTGAGAAACGATCTGAATGATCTGATTCTCATGGACAGGCGGTCCTTGGTCACCCGGTCATCATCGAGATAGCACCTGCCGAAGTGGTGTTCCATCGCAGACGGGAAGGCCTGCCTGAAATACACCTCCACCAGGACGATGATCGACTTCGCCTCGGGCATGATCGTCTTCGGGTCGGTGCC
>OMKS01000246.1_pt1 | contig 50690 bp, 49 predicted proteins | sample 1674721 | NCBI WGS metagenome assembly OMKS01 (sample SAMN06264996, study PRJEB25208) | sediment metagenome | isolation source: hot spring sediment | place: USA: California | collected 2014-09-02 | reverse complement strand
TTTTTCCCCTCTCTTTGCTGAAAAAATATTGATGTCATCCTCACCGAAAGTTGCATTTATTGGTTGAATTTAGGAAAATTGAAAATTGAAAACAAATAATTAGTGTAATGACATGACTGTTATTTGATTACATCCATATTGATGAGCGAATAGTGTTTTGCCAATATTGACTACATTTAACACAAATTCTACCACCTAGATCAAAAATAATGTAGTCTGCTTATTTCTGTAAATGAATCAATTAATAAATGAAGAATAAAGAAAACTGGGTTGATGCTAAACGACAGTATCGTCTAACCGACAAACATATACAAATGGCTAGAGAACTTGGGATGAACCCGAAGAAATTAGGCAAAATTGCCAATCACAAACAGGAACCTTGGAAAACTCCTTTAAATGAGTTCATTGAAAGTCTATATTTTAAGAACTTCAAAAAGACTTCTCCAGATAACATTCAGAAGATATGATAAATAGAAATGTGTATTTAGAAATGAATAAAAACGCGCTACAACAAGGGGTAAAGCTAATGTGTCTCGTTTTCGGGTACTTTGAGCGTGTTCACCCGCTCGTGGAGATTCTGTCTGGCGACAGAATCTCCAACGCTTACCCACACTAGCCTTACCCCCAACCGTTGGCAGCTATAAAGAAAAAACAGAACGAATGGAATTTAATAAAGAAAAATACAAAGTTTATACTTGGAAAAATTGGATGATGCTCCTTTGGATTTTGAATCCAGGTTCAGCAATAAATGAATTGATTTTAGGACAAAGAGTTCCGAAAGTCAGTTTAGAGGATAAAACAATTGACAAACCGAGAATTGAAAGAACACTTGTTCCTTGTCCTCATTGCAATACTCTTCACGATGGACGAACTTGGTCGACAGAAAACGGAACCGCCTTTAAAAATTGGTTTGGACTTTATTGTACGAACTGCGGGAACACCATTCCTTGTTTGACAAGCGGAACGAGTTTTATAATTCTCGGTATTACCTTTCCGATTTGGGTTTGGTTTAGAAATAGTCTAAAAGAAAAATGGTTAGAAAAACAGCCAAAGCGATATGAAAATATTGACATAAAGCATATTCCGAATCCATTCGGCAAAAAGATTTGGATAAAAACAGGATTGAGTTGGGGAGCATTTATGTTTTTGATTAACTCAATCGGATTTCCATATTTTTACGGACAAGAAATAACGTGGAAAACTTTATTGTTAGGACTTGTAATTTGGACAATTGGCGGACTTGTATTTGGTTATACGATGAAATTATACACGAACAAGACAATCAACAAAAAAGAAGAAAATACAGCTGCCAACAGCGTGTATAAGAAATAGCGGGTTTAGTGCTAAATCAAAGGTCGGAGTATCTAAGAAACTTTCTGCCAAACTGAAAGTGAATTGCTTTTAATCCGCTACTTCTAATACACGCAGCCCGTTAGGCACAAGCTTATGAAAACGACAATAAATGAAGATTAACGAAAAGACATTAGAAAAACTGAGAAACTTAATCAACGAAGAAACTGAATATAGGTCAGGACCTAAGTTAATTGAGTTTTTTAATGATATTGGTTTTAAAGATACTTACGAACAAGGCTTTCCATCCCGTTGGAAATACACAGATGACAAACTAAAACAAATTAATGGCACTTCTGAATTGGATAAGTGTATAAAGAAACTTTTCAACCCTATAAACTTTATTGGAAAGACAAAAGAGCTTGACAATCACATTAATAGCTTTAATGAATTTTTAGCTTTTGACAAATGGAAAGTAATTAGACAAAATACAGAAATAACTTTTGCAAAGGCAGACAAAGTTGTCTTAAATGATGATAAATCAGACTTAAAATCTGAAACCTTTTTAGAAAAGGAATTTGAGTCTATTCCCATAGAAACGTTAGGTTTAGATGGCGTAATAACTGAAACTTTATCAATCAGACTTAATGAAATTAAAAGATGCTTCTCCGCGAACGCATTTTTATCAGTCATTTTTTTATCAGGAAGTAACCTTGAAGGAATACTTTTAGGAACTGCACTAAAGTATCCAATGAATTTTAATCAAGCGAAATCTGCCCCAAGAACAAAAGACGAAAAAGTAAAACAATTTCCAGATTGGACACTTGGACAATTAATTGACACAGCATTTGAGTTGAATCTGCTAAAAGAAGATGTTAAAAAATTTAGTCACGCTCTAAGAGATTTTAGAAACTACATTCATCCTTATCAACAAGTAAGTTCGGGTTTTAATCCCGACCAACATACAGCTAAAATTTGTTTTCAGGTTTTAAATGCAGCAATTTATCAACTTTCAAAAAATAAATTATGACAACACAACAGTTTAAACAATCTTACTATTTAGAGAGACAGTATCAACCAGTGTCTGATATTGAATTCTTCTGTAAAATCATTGTGAAGAACAAAACAACTCACAAACAAATAACAAGTATTGAAACCAAAATTAATGCAATGGACATTGGACAAGACTTAGCAGATTCTAATTTCAGTTTTAATCCAATTACTTGGGAAACCTTTTTGAACTCAACCATAACAATGCTTTTCAATATGTTGATGTTAAGAATCAATCTAACAGACTTGTATAGTGTAGATGGACAAGAGAAAATAGCAGAACTATTCAACGAGAATCCATTCCATAAAGAATAAAGCCAGTGCCTAACAGCACCTACCCAAAAGTGGCGGTTCAGTGGTTAAATCAAGCATTGTGCTTCTATCAAAGTTTCTGCTTGGTTGAAAGTGAAGTGCTTCGAAATCGCCACCTTCGGGTAACTGCCAGCCGTTAGCAGCAATTGGATGACTTGGCGACAAAATGATGAAACAATTCAAACCGAATATAAAAATGGAATTATTCAAACCTTTAAGATTTTTATCTATTCTTAATCGAAAAAAAGAGGACCCAAGTAAATTTATTTTTACTGGCAATTCAGATATTAATGAAATTGACATTCAACTTTTTAAGTACAGAAAAGAAGAGTGTGAAGAAAGCAAAAACATTTTGCCTGATAAAATTAAGGCGTTTGAAAAGAATGGTGATAATTACTGGTTAAATATCTATGGATTAAACGAAACAGAAACAATTGCATCAATTTGTCAGAAACAGGGAATTCACAGTTTAGTTATTCAAGATGTTCTTGATGTAAACCAAAGACCTAAATTTCAAGAATATGAAGATTTTTCTTTTTTGACTTTAAAATCAATTGTTCCTTCAGAAAATGGGATGATAACAGAGCAAATCAGTTTTGTTTTTGGCGCAAACTTTTTAATCTCTTTTCAGGAGAGAAAAGCAGACTTCTTTGAACATCTTAGAATTAGGTTAAGAGAAAACAAAGGAATTCTAAGGGAGCGTGCGGCTGATTATTTGCTCTACGCAATGCTTGAGTCAATTCTTGATAATTATTTCAAGACCCTAAACAAACTAGATGAAGAAATCGGAAAATTTAATTTCACAAATATTAAAAAAGAGCCATCCCCCAATGCACTTGAAATTATTGAAAATCACAAGAAGTTTGTTCATTTCATCAAAAAATCAATACTGCCAATTAAAGAGTTTACTCAAATTGTTGAACGTGGCGAATGTCAATGCATTGAACAAAGACACCTAAAATATTTTCTAGAAATTAAGGATTTATGTTTAACACTTATTGATAATAGTGATATGATTCTTTCATCACTTGAGAGTGAAACAAACCTGTTTTTTTCGGTGCAAGGACATCGAATGAACCAGGTGATGAAAACCTTAACAATTGTTGCTACCATTTTTATTCCGTTGACCTTCATTGCGGGTATTTACGGAATGAATTTTACAAATATGCCTGAACTTGAATGGAAGTATGGCTATTTTGGAATATGGATGATTTTCATTCTCATATTTTTGGGGATGGTGACATATTTTAGAAGGAAAAGATGGTTTTGATAAAATCTAATACAGAAATAATCAACTGCTGCCAACAAGGGGTGTAACCAATATGGGCTGAATGGGTTAGGCAAGCGGGTCGGCACGCAAGGAGCTTCTTAACGTGGGATAAATCCCAAGCCCCGCGCCCCCAAACTGGTCACACCCTCAGCCGTTACCTACAATTCAAAACCAAGTCCCTACTTAAACCTTATCCCCAGCACGGTGATATCGTCCCGTTGGGGTTCGTCTACCTTGAAGTTCAGGAAATCGTCCAGAATGATGCTTTGCATCTGGGGCATTGGTTCCCCCAGTGCCGAAACAATGGATGTATGCAAGCGGCAGGTGGTGTACTTTTTACGCAGGGTGTTATTCTGATCGGTTATACCATCGGTGGCCATGACTAGCATGTCGCCTGCATGCATGGATATTCGCCAGTTTGAAAATTCCTGCTCCACGTCGGGCAGCACGCTGCCAATGGATTTGCGGTTACCCTTTAGGGTTTGCATGTTATTGTCGCCCTTAAGGCAGTAGTATAGGGGGCGGTTTGCCCCGGCAAAGGTTACCACGTAGGCATTATCAGATTTACATTCAATTAGGCATAAAGCCACATCCATACCATCGAAGCTCTCGCTCACATCCTGGCGTAGGGCCTTATTTACCTCATCGTTTAGTTCGGTAAGGATAGCGGCAGGGTTATGGTTTTTGCGCTCAACAACTATCTCACTGAGCAACCGGCTACCGATTAACGACATGAATGCTCCGGGCACTCCATGACCAGTGCAATCCACAACGGCAATAAAAAGTTTATCGTTTGGCCTGCCCTTGGGTCCAACCTGAGCAACCCAGTAAAAGTCGCCGGAGACCATCTCTTTAGGAAGGTATATGAGAAAGTGCTCAAAGTCGTGGGCAAATAGGGAGTTAAGGTCAGGAAGTATGGCTTGCTGGATGGTTTTAGCATACTGAATACTATCGTTGATGTGACGGTTGCGCTCCTCAAGCTCATCGCGTTGCGAGAGGATTTCTTCCTTTTGGTGTTGTAGCAGTAAGTTCTTTTCGGTAAGCGCTCGCTCCGATTCCTTCAGCTCCTTGGTTCGCTCATCGACCAGATGCTGCAGCTTAATGTTTGAAACCCTCAATATTCGGGTGTTAATCCTAACAATTGCAAAAATTATCAACCCAGCCAAAGCAAGGTATAGGATAAAAGCGTACCACTTCAGGTAAAAGGGATGGTCAATTACAAAGGGAAAATACTCAACAGGGCTTTCGATATCCTGTAGAGTTTTGGATTTTACCATGAACCGGTAGTTGCCGGGTTTAAGGTTAGTGTACTCCTTGAATCTACTAGTATTCCAGGGGCTCCAGTCATCATCGTAACCTTCAAGTTTATAGGAATAATGTAGCTGATGGTTGGGCTGGTAGTAGGGTGAAGAGAAATAGATAATTAAATCGTTAACCCTGGCAGGCAGTACAATGGGTTGCTGAACCTGAACGGATATGGTCTCAGCAAACGGGCGGGTGGCAAGGCTGTCAAAGGTGAACCCACCGTAAACCGTTCCCTTTTTCTTGGAGTGTACTTGCCTGATATAAACACGTGGTATTTGATCAGCAGGGAAATGCTCGTTGGCATCAAAGCGGAACAGCCCGTCGGTTGATGAAATCCACGATACATTATCGGAATCAGTATAAACATCAAAAAAGATGGTCTCCGGAATCAGATTAAACTGGGCTGGAGATCGCCTGTAGGTTTTATCGGCATATTTTGTTACTCTTTCCAACTTACGATTTGCTTGAAATTTATAGGTTTCAAACCAAATGTCGTTATTTCTATCGCATGCCAGAATTCTTAACCCAATAGTTCCAGTAGCATACTGAGTACCCAGAATATTTTCAGGTATAAATGAGTCAGTGTTAATATCGTAGCTGGAAAGCCCCCCTTCAGTGCTTGCCAGTATAAGCCCATCGATGCAGTTAACGGCAATATCATCGCATTTTGGGTGAAATGGCAAGGTATACTCTTTATACTTTTCTGCTACAAGTTCAAAAGGGTTGACGATATCCAAAAATCCAATGCCCTTATAGCGTTGAGTAAACCAGATGTCTCCGTTTTTATCCTCGGCTACCTTGTAAACCTCAAAAGGTGAGCTATACAAGTATCCCAGAAACTTGAATATTCCCTTGTTCTCCTGTATAACCCCCACCCCATCGTAAAGGCCAACGTACAGAATACCCGGGTAAATCTTGGACTTGATGAATGAGTATGCATTTACCCTAGTATTTGTTACAGGGATTGCCTTCGCTCCTTCAATCCTATAAATGCCACTTGCGGTTCCCGACAGCAAATACTCCTGTCCGTTTTCATCGGTGTAAATAAATAAACCCCACGACAAATCGTTAATGCCGATAACCTTTTCAAAATGAAAGTTTTTCTTGTAATGTACACCGGTATTGGAAGAGTAGTAAATGGTTCCCTTGAAATTTACTGCCGACTGTATAACTCCGCTTATACCGTCCTGCTCAGTCCAACTTGTCAGCTGCGAGTGAAATGGCGAATACGATATCCCATTATTTAATGCCATCCAGATGTTTTTGGAGTTGTCGGCATACAAATACCAGGCAGTATTGTCCTGTAGACCTGTTTCCTTGCTGATGGTTCTAACAATGTTCCCGCTGCGATTGATAATAGCAACACCTCCGGAATAAGTTCCAATAGCCCACAGCCCATCATCAAGCATTATTCCGGAGTAGATTCGATTTGTGATAAAAAAATTATCGTTTGATGTTCTGAACGGGATGAGGGTTTTAAAATCGGGGGGTAAGGTACGAGTGGTTAGCGCCTGCTTATCAAGAAGGTAAAATCCATTTGTTTGAGTTCCAACCAGTAAGTACTGGTAATTAAAAGGCAGTATGGTGTAAACCATTTGTGTACCAAGAATTTCGGTTCCAGGTACTTTAACCAGCGAATCGTTAAAAAGGTAGGTTAGGCCATAATCGCGCTGGTTAATAAAGATGTATTTATCCACATGGTATGAGCGATGGAACTGGGTTTTAGGTTCCCAATAGTTAACGGTTAAATCGCCATTAATTCGAAATAAAGCTTTGAAAGTGGAAAAGTAAACCGCCTGACCGGTGTGATAGATTTGCCTTAGAAGACCGGGCTTGGCAAAACGCTCGGGTAGCAGTTTATTAAGGGAGTAGTATTTAAGTGTGTTAGCCGAGTCTGCTGCGAGGTATCCCACCTCATCCTGACCTCCTACCCAAACCCGGCCAGTGGGGTCGGTGTCCAGGCATCGGGCAAGGGCATTGTTAATTGAAATGTGCTTCCACTCGGACCCATCGTACTCAATTACGCCAATGTTATTGGCCACGTAAATCATGCCCCTGTTGTCCTGGGTGATTGCCCAGCTCTGCGAATGGCCATTATACTGGCGATGATGGAAGTTGACCAGCGGATAGCGACCAATTTCCTGAGAATAAAGTCTAATACTTGTAATTGCTAGTGCAAAAAACAGAAACAGCTTTGAATAATGCCTCACAGCCCCTATGGTTTAAAAAACACCAGCAAGTTATTAATTTATTGATATTGAAGCAAGCAAAAAAGGGTCTTTTTAAGACCCTTTCCTTACAAATCAGCTAACAATTATATTACTTGATGAATTTATAGGTGTACCTGTAAACAACGCGGTACTTGTAATCGGAGTAGTAGGCATCAACCTCGTTTATATTGCCCTGGTTATCAACCCTGTAGTTGCGGCGCGAATAATCCGAAGCGCCATCCTCGTACCATTTTTCCTCCAGCAGGTTGCCGTTTTTGTCGTACTTGTATGAGCTGTAAAGTATCTTGCTAGCGCCGGGTTTGGTCAGGTAAACCTCAATCATTTGCTTTTTTTCATCGTAAACATAGTCGTAGGTAGCACGTAGTTCACCTCCGTAGTATTCAGCCTTAGTTAGCAGCATATCGCCATCGCCATACCTTAGGGCGGTCCGGCCTAATTCCTTGCCGGCAGGGGTAAGATTTTTTTCCTCAATTACCCGCCCCTGCGAGTCGATGGTCCGCTCAATGATCTTGTATAAAGTTGTGGAAGGCTTGTAAATTGAAATATTTACCTTGTTGGTTGAATTTTCAAAAATCCATTTCTCCTCAACGGCATTACTTGCCGAGTATTTGGTAATATCCTTTTGCTTGCCATCGGGAAAATAGGAGTAAGCCACACGGTAGGTTTTTTGTCCATCGTAACCAATTTCGGTAAGCTTATTGCCTTTGGAATCGTAGGTAAAAGCTTGACGGAAAGCCAATGCAAACCCTTTACTTGGAAGATCCTGGAACTGCTGGTACTCAATTTTTCGCCCGCTAGCATTGTACTTATACAAATGCCGTGAAGCAACCACTCCGTTGGGTTTGTAGTTTACAACTTCCACAATATTCCCATACTTATCGTATGTGGTTTCAACCGATTTATAACCTTTACTATCAACCTTATTGCCCTGTAAACGGTGAGTGAACTGGGTAATGGTTTCTATTCTGTTCTGAGCAATTTTTTCCTTACTCATAAGTTCGGTGATAGTTTGGGCTGTTAAATTCCCAAACAAAACAACCGAAACAAACAAAAGAATACTTAAAGCTTTCATGTAAAAATGTTTACTTGGTAAACTGTTATGACAAAGTTAGAATAAATCAAATGATTTTATACAAATTCCATACCTTTTAAGTATAAGTATGGTGAAATAATTAAAAATCGTCCTCTTCGGCCGAGATAGGGATAGTAACGGCTAGGATGAAAAAGTGGCGATTATTCTCGTAAGGAACAAAATGGTAATATAGCTTGCGTTTCGATTTGCGTGCAATATCAATTAACCCTAGACCGGCTCCACCCTTCTCATTAAGTTCACCTTCAACCATCTGCTGCATGAACATCTCCTTTAGCTGGGTAGGGCTGGCATTGTTAAGCCTTTCGAGTCGTTGCTCCAGAATGGGAACCTTATTGTTGCTAATCAGGTTGCCGGTTACAATGTAAAAGCTATCGCGCTCCTTGCCCACCACAAACAAACCATTGCCAATCTGTTTATCTTTTTCATCGTAATCGTCGGAGTGTTTGGTGATGTTCTGCAAGCATTCAATCATGATGTGAAAAACCCTTTTGCGGGTCGCGGTGGGTACATTCATTTCAGCAATCTTCCTGTTTGCCATAAAGGCAAATGAACGCATGATTTGGTGGTTCATTTCGCCCTTATATATAAGGGGGAAACCACTTGCTGCAATCTCATTTGCCAGGGTCGATTTTATGAAATAAATGACGCTATCCATCCGTATAAATATCAGTTGAAGATACGTAAATAATTTTTATCCCGCAAAGTTTTAGTTCATGAACTTGTTTCCTTTTTTTACGAAACAATGCAATTTAATGATAAAATGATTTTTTTAATGCACGAACTAAATGAATTTTTAACGGTTCAAGTACTGCACGATAAAAACTCATGTCGGATTTACATACACCTCGAGCAAGGAGCATTTCCCTTGCGGTCGCAAAATGACATCCTTCAAATCGGCAGGCAAAAGTACTGTTTCGCCTTTTGTTAGGCGTTCGCTGGCGCCCGATGCGTAAACAACGCTACCCTCACCCTCAAGGCAAAGGTAAATAACAAAGGAGTCGAGCATATTATAGTCGCGCTGCATTGCGCTAGTAAAGGTAATCCTATTAACAGTAAAGTACTTACAAGCGGAAAGCTCACTTGTTCTATTCACCTCATACTCAGGATGTGTTTTGGGGTTGTGGACCTTGGAGAAATCAATTGCATCCACAGCTAGTTCAGTGTGAAGTTCACGGGATTTACCTGAACCATCAACCCTATTCCAATCAAAAATTCTGTAGGTGATATCGGAGGTTTGCTGAATCTCAGCCAGCAGCACCCCTTTCCCAATGGCATGTACCCTACCTGCTGGGATAAAGAACACGTCGCCGGCAATGGCTTGCTCCTGGTGCAAGTAACGCTCCAGGTTTCCATCTTTTACTGCCTGAATGTACTCTTCCCGGGTGATATCCTTTTCAAATCCAGTGTATATGAGAGCATCCCTATCGGCATCAATAATGTACCACATTTCGGTTTTGCCGTAGGCATGATGACGCTCCCTGGCAATTTCATCGCTGGGGTGAACCTGGATTGAAAGGGTTTCGGAAGCATCGATTAGTTTTATGAGCAAGGGGAACTCCTCGCCAAACCTCTCGTAAAGGCTTTCGCCCACAAGGTCGCCCATGTAAACCTCAATCAGCTCATTCAGGGTGTTTCCAGCCAGAAAACCGTTCTGCACAACCGAAACATCACCTTCAACTCCCGACACTTCCCAACTCTCACCATACTTCTCCTTGGAATCTGGGAATTGCTTACCCATTTTATCGCGCAACTTGGCACCTCCCCAAATGCGCTCTTTAAGAATAGGCTTAAACTTTAAAGGGTATAATGCGTTGCCCATTACTTAGAGTTTATTTTTGCTGAAATCTATTTAAATAATTAACTTGCATTACTACTTTTGCAAAGGTAACACAAAAAGTTGACAGGATGCTAATAATTGGTATAGCTGGGGGTACCGGCTCAGGTAAAACTACGGTTGTAAACAAGATCATTAATTTGCTTCCCAAGGGTGAGGTGGTTGTTATCCCTCAGGATTCCTACTACCGCGACAACTCACACTTACCCCTAGAGCAACGTCAGGAGATGAACTTTGACCATCCCGATTCAATAGAATTTGAACTGCTGATTCAACATGTAAAGGATTTGAAAGCCGGGAAGCCCATTGAACAACCCATTTACTCCTACCTCACATGCGCCAGGGCACCTGAAACCATAAGGATAGAGCCCTGCCATGTGGTAATTATTGAGGGTATTCTGATTTTTACATGCGAAGAACTTCGGAAGTTAACGGACATCAAGGTTTTTGTTGACGCCGATGCCGACGATAGGCTGTCGCGTGTAATAGCCCGCGATATTGTGGAGCGAGGCCGCTCAGTTAACAAGGTGCTGGAACGCTACGAAAAAACCGTGAAACCCATGCACCTGCAGTTCATTGAGCCTACAAAACGGTATGCCGATATCATTGTGCCTCAGGGCGGAAATAACTCGGTTGCCATAAATATTCTAACATCAATAATTGAAAAGACACTCCGTTCACATAATTTGCTGTAGCCATGCTCACCGATGTTAAACTCGATGAAATTCTTTTCCTGGACATTGAGACAGTTCCTCAATACCCTGAGTACAACCAAATGCCCGAGGAGCTCAAGAAACTATGGGATAGAAAGGCGAAAACGTTGGCAAAGCCCGATGAAACACCCGAAGCAATATATGAGCGAGCCGGAATTTATGCCGAGTTTGGAAAGATTATTTGTATTTCCGTGGGCATCATTGCAGCATCCAATGGCAATTACTCATTCAGAGTAAAATCATATTATGGTGACAGTGAGGTTGATATATTAAAAAGCTTTGCCGAAATGGTAAACGGATTTTCAGCCCGAAAACCAAACCTTAACCTTTGCGCCCATAACGGCAAGGAATTTGACTTCCCATACATTGCCCGCCGAATGCTGGTTAATGGAATTAAGATACCCGATATACTTAACGTAGCTGGCAAAAAACCCTGGGAGGTAAAATTCCTCGACACCATGGAACTATGGAAGTTTGGCGATTTCAAGCACTATACTTCGTTGAACCTGCTATCGTACATCTTTGGAATTCCCTCGCCTAAGGACGATATAGACGGTAGCGAAGTGGCAAAGTGTTACTATGAACTGAACGATTTGAACCGAATTGTAATTTACTGCGAAAAGGATGTGCTAACAGTAGCGCAGCTTTTTCTGAGGTATAATGGATTCCCTAGTATTTCGCCTGAAAACGTAAGCCGCTCAGAGGTTTAACCCAAAAAGCTCATAACTGCTGAGACAAACATTTGTGGCTTTTCGGCATGCACCCAATGACCAGCATCGGGAATACTAACAACCTGGCACTTGGGGTAAACTTCCTTTAATCTATCTACCTGATAGGTAGGTATATAGTTTGAATTTTCGCCTCGTATAAACAGCACATCAGCCACCGACGCCGAGGAACTGTTAACCTCAACACCAAATAAAATATGTTCCAAATTATTCTCCAAGGCATTGAGGTTTATTTGCCACTCAAACCCACCGGACTTTCTTTTAAGGTTTTTAAGCAGAAAGTTTCGCAACCTCTCGTCGAGGTTGTTTTGCTGCAATACCCTATCGGCATCAATACGTGAGGCTATTTCTTCAGGCTTCAAAGCCTTCAAGGCCTCAATAATTCGCATGTGCTCTGCGTACGCTGAACGGAACCACTCATCCTCGGAGCTATAGTTCCATGGGGCAACATCAACCACAACCAGTTTTTCCACTTTCATTGGGAACTGCGACTGGAAAAGCATTGCCACGCGCCCACCCATTGAGTGCCCCAACAGGTAGAAACTATTCAGTTTCAACTTATTGGTTATCTCAAACAAATCATTTACCATATGCTGGTAGGTATGGTCAGGTGAATGAGGGCTTTGCCCGTGGTTTCGCTGATCGAGGATAATGAGAGTGTAATTACTCTCCAGTTTTTTTGCAATGGTAAGCCAGTTATCGGACAAGCCGTATAGGCCATGTAGAATGACTAATGGCTTACCCTGTCCAATTATCCAGTAAAAAAGGTCCATTTTAAAAGCGAAGCTGGCGGAGGTACATCTGTATGGTATTCTCCAGCCCGTAATATAGGGCATCACTAATTAGTGCATGCCCAATGGACACTTCGAGTAGGTTGGGAATATTTCGGGCAAAATAGTTTAAGTTGTCAAGGTTAAGGTCGTGACCTGCATTCAGTCCAAGTTCAACCTGAACGGCGGCTTCAGCAGCCTTTACAAAAGGCTCAATTGCCTTTTGGGGGTTTTCAGGGAAGTGTGTAGCGTAAGGCTCAGTGTACAGTTCAATCCGGTTTGTTCCGGTGTCGGCAGCATGCTTAACCATCAGGGGATCCGCATTCACAAATATTGAAGTTCTGATACCATGCTCCTGAAAACGAGCAATAACTTTTTTAAGAAAGTCCTTGTTGGCAATAGTATCCCATCCGGTATTGGAGGTAAGGGCATTGGGTGGATCCGGTACTAACGTAACTTGATGTGGAGTAACGCTAAGTACTAGCTCAATAAACGATTCCGAGGGGTACCCCTCAATATTAAACTCGGTGGTGATTACAGGGCGAATATCACGCACATCCTGATACCGGATGTGGCGCTCATCTGGGCGAGGATGAACAGTAATGCCTTCGGCTCCAAAGCGTTCGCAATCAATGGCGGCTTTTAGCACATTGGGAATATTTCCACCGCGGGCATTGCGTAAGGTGGCAATTTTGTTTATATTTACACTTAAACGTGTCATTGCATTCAAATTAGTTTAACTTTGCACAAAAGTAATCGATTTTTACAAGAAATATGGTAGCCAAGGACATGATTTCCGATGTTATTCCTCCGCTCAAGACTTCCGATACGGGGATAACGGCGCTGAACTGGATGGATATATTCAAGGTGTCCCATTTACCTATTGTAAACGATAAAGAATTCCTTGGCCTGATATCGGAAAGCGACATCTATGACCTCAATATGCCCGAAGAACCCCTTGGCAATCATCAACTATCATTGTTGCGCCCCTATGTAATAGAAGACCAACATGTTTTTGAGGTAATGGAGGTCCTATCGCGTCTAAAACTATCGTTAGTGCCAGTACTCGATAGCTCAAAAAACTATTTGGGCGTTATTACGCTAATGGAACTTCTGCACTACTTTACGGAACTCTCAGCGCTCCGACATAAAGGAAGCGTTCTGGTTATTGAGATGAACGTTAACGATTATAGCTTATCGCAAATCAGTCAAATTGTGGAGGGAAACGATGCAAAAATTCTTGCTGCCTATATTACCTCGCATCCAAACTCCACCCAAATGGAATTAACTCTCAAACTTAACGTTACCGATGTTACCTCAATAAAGCAAACCTTTCTGCGCTATAACTACAACGTACTAGGAGCCTACATGAAGCAGGATGATGAAAGCGATATGCTAAACGACAGGTTAAACTATCTTTTTAAATTTTTGGACATTTAAGCAAATGACCATAGCAGTTTACGGAAAAAGAATAGATGCAGAATTTGCCGAGGCAACCCGAAATCTTTTTGCAGCACTCGAGAAATACCGGGTTAATGTTTTGATTTATCTTCCCTTACTCGATTACATTAAATCAAACCTATTGTACACTCCAAATATTAGCGGCACATTTAGTACCACTCAAGATTTAAAGGAAACCGATATAATTATTAGCCTGGGGGGCGACGGCACCTTTCTTGATTCTATAGCCCTAGTGCAAGATTTAGGCATACCCATAATGGGGATAAATTTAGGACGGTTAGGCTTTCTAGCCACAACATCAATCCCAGAGATAGGCAACTCCATTGATTTACTGATGGCCTCAAAGTACACCATTGAAAAACGAAGTATGCTCCAGTTTATTAGCGACAGTAGGCTTTTCGACCCATTCCCTTATGCCCTTAACGATATGGTTGTCCGCAACTCCATTTCTGGGCTACTCCATGTTAAAACATACATAAACGGCGATTACCTCAGCACATACTGGGCCGACGGGTTAATAATTGCCACACCTACTGGCTCAACAGCATACTCGCTCAGCGTTGGAGGCCCTATACTTACTCCAAACCTTTCGGCGTTTGTGCTTTCGGCAATTGCCCCTCACCATTTAACCGTCCGTCCCCTCGTAATTCCCGACGACAGCCTGATAGAACTTGAAGTCTCAGGAAGAGACGAAGAGTTGATAGTTTCGCTTGATTCCAGAAACATTAGAATACCACAGCCAGTAAAGTTAATGCTCAAAAAAGCACCCTTCAATGCCAATGTCGTCTGCTTAAAAGGGACAACCTTTTACAGAACCATTCGTAACAAGTTACTTTGGGGTATGGACAAAAGAAACTGATAAGTGGTTGAAACAAAATTGTATTCAACTCGTTTAAAAAAGATACAGTAAACACTTACTATATTATTATTTGAGGCTGATGATAAATTTTTTTTCCACGCGCAAGGTAATTTATTTGATGGTGGGGTTATTGTCAGGCTCGGTTTTACATGCCCAAACCTGGAAGCAAAACCGCTTAGAGGTTTATATTGGTGTGCCCGTTAACCACTATTTTGGCGATATTGGCAACTCACCAAACTCCAATTTTATTACCAGTATTAAGGATATTAGAATTAGAGCCTTACGCGGGGGCGTTGGCGGAGGGATTGGTTTTAAGGTTAATCCATTCATATCGGCTCAAGCAAGCCTCAATACAGGTTTTCTTGGAAATACCGACAATGGTTCATACTACAGCTCCAGGGATTATAGGTTTTCCACTTTTTATTCCGAGTTAACCCTTAAAGGTATTTACTACATAATTCCCGAGAGCCAACAGAATTACTACTACCGCATTATGGACCTTAGGGGCGGCTTGCGCCATATCAATAAGCCATTTAGCCTTTACGTATTTGCAGGTGCCGGTGGTTTGTTTTTCAGCGCAACACCTAATGAGAAACTGCTATCCAGAACTTCACCACTGGAATCCCCTAAACCCGAGGTTGACGATTCAAAGTATTTTACGCTGGTAATACCTGTTGGTGTAGGAGCAAAGTATGAGTTTTATCCTCGTTTTCAGATAGGGGTTGAACTTGGAGCCCGTTACGTGGCCACCGATTACCTCGACGCTTTTTCTTCAGTTAACTCAAACTATAACGACATGTACTACACCATAAACTTTAACGTTTACTACAAAATTCCTTACCAAAAATTACTTAAACGATCATTTTTGCAGTTTTAATGAATACAACACGTCGAATCTTGCTCTTAGTTATCCTGATTGGCATGAATCAATTTATTGTAAACGCTCAGGATAAACGTGATTTTGGCATACAGGCAGGAACTACATATTACTACGGTGAGTTTAACGAGGCAAGGCCACTCTATAGCCCTTCGTTTGCAATGGGAGTAATTTTCCGGTATAATATTAATCACAACTACTCCATTAGGGCATCAGCTATTTACGCCACAGTAAGCGGAACATCCTCTTCAGCCAGCATAATTCCTGACCCAAGCATTAACTTTTCAAAAAACATAATTGGAGCCGAAGCGATGGGTGAGTTTAACTTCTACTCCATAAACCCAACCAACACCCGTAAAGCAAACCTCTCGCCATATGTAAATGCTGGTGTTGGTATAGCACAAATGGGCACCTCGCTTATTATTCACATCCCTTTTGGCGTAGGTTTAAAATTTACACCCGGCCTAAGGCACACCTTTGCTATGGAATGGAGGTTTCATAAAACCTTTACCGATAAAATAGACGATTACAGCAGCCCCGACGATGGACGCAAACCTTTTCTACATAACAACGATTGGTTCTCATTTATTGGATTGATTTATACCTATCGTATCCCAAATAACAGCTATATTTGCCCCGCATACAGATAGGATCATGTCGCTAATTGATAAAATTGACAGGAGCAGAGTCCCTGAACACGTTGCCATTATTATGGACGGGAATGGCCGATGGGCAAAGCAACGTGGTAACCAGCGTATTTTTGGACATAAAAACGGTGTGAAAGCGGTTAAGGCTGCCACCGAGGCCGCAAGCAAAATCGGGGTCAAGTATCTCACCCTTTATGCCTTCTCCACTGAGAACTGGAACCGCCCCAAATCGGAGGTAGATGCCCTTATGGGCTTGCTGATGGATACCATAAACTCCGAAATGGAAACGCTGCTTAAAAATGGGATTCGCGTATTGACCATTGGCGACCGCTCCATGTTACCCCCGAGTGTTCAGCGTAAACTCAACGATGTTATTGCACGCACGGCCGACTGCAAAACTATCACAACCATACTCGCGCTTAACTATGGCTCACGCCATGAGATTACTGAAACTGTGAAAAAAATTGCTGCTGACGCCCAACAAGGTAAAATGTCAGCCGAGCAAATTACACCCGAAACCATATCGAACTATCTATACACAGCCAATATTCCTGACCCGGCCTTGCTCATACGGACTAGCGGAGAGTTAAGGCTCAGCAATTTCCTGCTATGGCAATTGGCCTATACCGAACTTTACTTTACCCCGGTTCTTTGGCCCGATTTTACCAAAGAGGATTTCTTTGAAGCAATAGTTGACTACCAGAAACGCGAACGCCGGTTTGGTAAAACCAGTGAGCAGATATAACGTTCGTAATTTTTAACAGTAGTTATTGGAGATTGGCTACATAAAATCATATTTTTGATGCCGAAGGTTACAATACTTTCGGCATTTAACTTTATAACATAGGAAATTATACTAATTTTACGCGTCAAAATTTAAGAGTAACTGATTTGATATGATGAGATTTAGGCTTCTGGCACTTGCCATGTTCTTTATAGGGGTATCAGCATTTGCCCAGGAAAAACCGTGTAGCTACGAACTTCCAAAAAGATATTGTGTTAAGGAGATAACTGTATCGGGTGTAAAGTTTCTAAATCCTGATGTATTAATCTCCATGACCGCCATTAGTATTGGCGACACCATTCAGGTTCCGGGTGAGGCTATTACCAAAGCAGTTAAAAAGCTATGGGGCCAAGGACTTTTTTCTAAAGTAGATATTAAAGCCTCCCGTATTGATGGCGACAATATTTACTTGGAAATCTGCCTTACGGAGCAACCCCGCCTTACCACGGTGAACTTTACGGGTATCCGTAAAGGTGAGGCCGACGATTTGAAAGATAAGCTTAAACTCCGAAGCGGCTCCCAGTTAACTCAAGCCACACTGGAAAATAGCATTCATATTATTAAGAAGCATTACAGAGCAAAAGGGTTCCTGAACGTTGAGGTAAATCCAGTGCAGGAAAACGACACCTTAATAAGCAACGGAACAAGGCTAACCTTCAATATCCAAAAGAACGACAGGGTGAAAATTGGTGAAATAAGTTTTGAAGGGAATAAGGCATATAGCCAAGCCCGCTTGCGCAGAGCACTTAAAAAGATTCATCGTCGCGACCTGAATATCTTCAAATCGGCTAAGTTCATTGAAGCCGACTACGATGAAAGTATAGATAACCTGGTAGCTTTCTACAATGAACATGGATACCGCGATTTCAAGATACTAAGCGATTCCATCTATACCATCAACCCCAAAAGAATTGGCATCCACTTTAAAATATATGAAGGGGCGCAGTACCACATCCGCAATATTGAGTGGGTAGGCAACACCAAATTGCCTGCCGAGGCACTTACTGCCGTTCTGGGGATGAAAAAGGGCGATGTGTACGATAAAAGTTTACTTGAAAAACGCCTTTTTACCGATGAAAACTCAATCTCAACCATCTACATGGACGATGGATACCTATTCTTCCATCTTGAGCCTGTTGAGGTTCGGATTCAAAACGATTCTGTTGACTTAGAAATGCGAATCTACGAAGGAGATCAGGCAACTGTGAACAGGGTGATAATTACCGGCAATACCAAAACCAACGAGCATGTAATTCGACGTGAAATATGGTCGAAGCCGGGCTACCTTTTCAGCAAATCCGAAATCACCCGTACCCTAAGAGAACTTGGCCAGATGGGCCATTTTGATCCCGAGAAGTTAGGAATCGATCCCATACCCAATCAGGCCGATGGTACTGTTGACCTAAAATATTCTGTTGAAGAAAAGGCTAACGACCAGCTCGAAGTTTCCGGGGGATGGGGAAACAAGATGTTTGTGGGAACCCTGGGTATTCGTTTTTCAAACTTCTCGGTTCGGAGAATTTTTGATAAAGACGCCTGGCGTCCTGTACCATCGGGCGATAGCCAGTCGTTAGCAATCAGAGCTTCGACCAACGGAACATACTATAAAGCGTTTAGCCTCTCATTTACCGAACCCTGGCTGGGTGGACATAAACCAACCAACTTCTCATTTTCGCTTTACAGAACTATCCAGTCGGGTGGTGTTAGTTACTTCTACCAGTCGAGCGATAAATACTTTAGGGTAAGCGGAGCTTCAGTTGGCATAGGTACCCGTTTGAAATGGCCCGACGACTACTTCACCCTTTACAATGAAGTGGGAATCCAAAACTACAAGCTGAGCAACTGGTCCGGATACTTTATCTTTAAAGATGGGCAATCGAACAACCTAAGCTACAAGGTAACCTTGGGTCGTAACTCCACCGACCAAATGATATACCCCCGTACCGGCTCAAACTTTTCGCTATCGCTTCAAATTACCCCGCCCTACTCCCTTTTTGACGGCAAGGACTACAGTAAACCCATGTCGGACTCGGAAAAGTACAAATGGATTGAGTACCACAAGTGGACAGGAAGAATACAGTGGTACATCCCACTGATTGAAAATCTGGTTCTTTACACCAATTTCCAAATGGGAGTAATGGGATACTTTAACAGCAAACTTGGACATTCCCCATTCGAAGGTTTTGACCTAGGCGGCGATGGCATGTCGGGGTATAACCTCTATGGAAAAGAAACCATTGGTTTAAGGGGTTACCAAAATAGCTCACTTACTCCATACGTTCGCGTAGGGGAAAGTCTGGTTGGCAATGCACACCTTTACGATAAGTATACCGTTGAGTTGCGTTACCCCATTTCACTAAAGCCACAGGCAGCTATTTACCTGCTTACATTCCTTGAGGCCGGTAATGCATGGCAAAATGCAGGCGATTTTAATCCTTTCAATGTTCACCGCTCAGCCGGGGTAGGAGCACGCTTTTTCCTCCCCATGCTGGGTATGTTAGGTGTTGACTGGGGTTATGGATTCGATAAAGTGCCCGGGCGACCCGACGCACACAAGGGACAATTCCACTTTATTATTGGTATGCCGTTTTAATTGCTATGCTTAAAAACGTGAACCTGGCATATAAATTGTGTAACTTTAACTCGAACCAAATATCTAATAGCCATGAAAAGAACCATTCTGATAATTGCTGCACTAACAATTGTACTTGGATCGTGGGCTCAAAAATTTGCCTACGTCGATACTGAGTACATACTTAAAAAAATACCATCGTATAAAGCCGCTCAGGAACAACTCGATAAACTTTCGGAACAATACCAGAAAGAAATTGAGGAAAAGTATGCCGAGGTTGACAAGATGTACAAGGATTACCAAACCGAAAAAGTCCTTTTGACCGAAGAAATGAAAAAGAAACGTGAGGATGAAATAATAGCCCGAGAGCGTCAAGTTAAGGAACTACAAATGAAGTACTTTGGCCGCGACGGGTTGCTTTTCAAAAAACGGGAGGAACTGGTTAAGCCCATACAGGATCAGGTTTTTAATGCAATCAAAGAGATTGCAGTTGAAGGGGGTTACGCTGTTATTTTTGACGCTGCCGCCTCGCCTAACATGATTTACACCAACCCACGATTCGATAAGAGCGAAGAAGTTCTCCAACGCTTAGGTTTTAAATAATTTTTATATATTTGCTTAAACTAAAAACGATAAACAATGAGAAAAATTCTTGGATTAGCAATAGTTGCTCTACTAACATTTAGTTTTTCAGGAGTAAACGCCCAGAACTATAAATTTGGTCATATTAACAGCCAGGAACTACTTAAAGCCATGCCCGACAGGGATAGCGCCGAAGTTAAAATTAGAAAATATGCCGAATCGCTTCAGGAGCAGATTGAGCAACTTCAGGTAGAGTTCAATAAGAAGTATCAGGATTACCTGCAAAAGCGTGCTACCTTCACCGATGCAATACGTGAGATGAAAGAAAAGGAACTCACCGATATGCAGCAGAGGGCTCAGGAATACCAGCAGGTTGCCGAGCAGGATTACCAGCGCTACCAAGCTGAAACCATGAAACCCGTAATTGATAAAGCCGACGAAGCCATAAAGAAAGTTGCCAAAGCAAATGGATTTACTTACATTTTCGATACCAGTTCAGGGGTTCTCCTTTACTTCTCGGAACAGAGTATCGATATTACTCCGTTGGTTAAGAAAGAGTTAGGTATTACCAAGTAAACCTACAATAACTTTAAATTTAGGGGGTAAACTGAACTTTGTTCGTTTAACCCCTATTTTATTTAGAGAACAAATGAGCGGCAATTGTAATCCAATAGGAATCTTCGACTCAGGTGCAGGCGGGCTAACCGTACTCTCTGAACTGATTAAGATTATGCCCAACGAGAAATACATCTACTTTGCCGATTCAGCAAATTGCCCTTACGGTTCCAAACCTGCCGAAGAAATTATCGGCTTATCGGATAAGATAACACGCTTCCTAATAACAAAAGGTTGCAAGGCTATAGTTGTGGCATGCAATACCGCAACGGCCGCTGCAATAGATTACCTGCGAGGTGCATACAGCATACCTTTTATTGGAATGGAACCTGCCGTTAAACCCGCATCGCAGAATACTAAAACCAAAAGCATTGGGGTCTTGGCTACGGCTGGCACTTTTAAAGGTCGGTTATACATCGAAACCAGCCGAAAGTACGCCACCGATGTAAACGTATGCTACCAGGTGGGCGAAGGGTTAGTTGAGTTTGTTGAATCCGGAAAAGCCAATTCCCCCGAGGCAGAGCAACTCCTGCACAGATACATCGACCCAATGGTTGATTGTAACATCGACCATCTGGTTTTGGGCTGCACCCATTACCCTTTCCTTAAACCAGTGCTGGAAAGAATGCTGCCCGGACACATCACCATTGTGGACCCTGCTCCCGCAGTTGCTTTGCAAACCAAAAGGGTAGCCGAAAATCATGGGTTACTTTGTAATGAGCCATTTGTTCATAGCATCAACATTGAGTTTTACTCGAGCAGCAATACCAGTACGCTAAAATTCCTTGTTGTTTCAAACCTTAAACAAAATCATAAAGTTGAAGACGTTTACTTTGCCAACATCAAACTGTAAGTTTTACATCTTTTGAGAAAAATTTAATGCCTATGCGTAAGGAAGTAGAAATAGTTATTGAGAATACCAGGCAAAAGGTTAGAGTAACTCCCGGACACTCACTTCTGGAAATCTCAAAAATATTCGAAATAAAATCCGATTACCAGATCCTGGGGGCAATGGTTAACAACCAGCTCAAAGAGTTGGAGTACGAAATTTACACCCCAAAAACAATCCGGTACATCGATATTACACACCCGGCGGGTATGCGAATGTATCAACGGTCGCTTTTCTTTCTCCTTCAAAAGGCAGTTCGCGAGATTGTCCCCGGGGCAAAAGTCCGAATTGAGCACTCGGTATCAAAAGGGTTTTACTGCGAAATTGATGGATGCGGCCTACCGTTAGAACTTCCGCTAATATTTAATATTTGCGATAGAATGCGCGAGATTGTGGCGGCAGACCTGCCGTTCAGGCGCGATAAGGTGTTAACATCCGATGCCATAAAACTTTTCAGAGAATTGGGTTACGAAGACAAAGCTAGGTTATTCGAGACCCGCCCTACCCTTTACACATCGGTTTACTACCTGGGCGACATGGCCGATTATTTTTTCGGGAGTCTTGTCCCTTCAACGGGCTACCTAAAGGTATTTGACCTTACCAAGTATTACGACGGAATGCTGCTGAGGGTACCCAAGCGTTTCAAACCCGATGAAGTGGAGGACGTAGTTATTCAGAACAAAATGTTCGAAATCTTCCAGGAATATAAGGATTGGCTTGAGATTTTGGGCATTGAGAATGTAGGGGCTATTAACCAAGAAGTTGCCAAGGGCAATGCCAGTGAACTAATCAAAATTTCAGAGGCTCTGCACGAAAAAAAGGTAGCCGACATAGCCGATAGAATACACCAGCAACCTGAACCCGTGAGGCTAGTTCTCATATCCGGACCATCATCATCAGGCAAAACCACATTTGCCAAGCGTTTAGCAATTCAGCTAAAAGTAAATGGATTAAAACCATACACCATTTCACTCGATAACTATTTTGTAGACAGGGAGAAAACCCCTAAAGATGAGTTTGGGAACTACGACTTTGAGGCTTTGGACGCTCTTGATGTTGAGTACTTTAACAACGACCTCGTCAGGCTGCTTAAGGGCCAAGAGGTGGAAATACCCAAGTTCTCATTTGAGGAGGGTAAACGCTTTTTTGATGGAACCAAACTTAAGATTGAACCAAATGGTGTAATAATAATTGAGGGCATTCATGCCCTAAACCCAGCATTAACCCACCTAATCCCAAACAACCAAAAGTTTAAGGTTTACGTTTCGGCATTAACCTCAATTTCTATCGATGGAATAAACCGAATACCAACCACCGATAACCGGTTAATCCGCCGAATAGTAAGAGATTACCGTTACCGTGGATACAGTGCACTCGACACCATTGGCCGCTGGGAAAGCGTTCGACGCGGTGAGGATAGAAACATATTCCCTTTCCAAGAGGAAGCCAACGTCATGTTTAACTCAGCCCTGCTTTACGAGTTTAGCGTTCTCAAACGCTTTGCTGAGCCAATAATCCAAGAGGTACCACCAACCCGACCGGAATACGATGAGGCCCAAAGGTTGCTCAAGTTTTTAAGCTACTTCACTCCAATATCGGAACACGAAGTTCCTCCCACCTCAATCATACGTGAGTTTCTGGGAGGTAGCACTTTCTCCTATAAATAGCGCAAAGTTTTCAACAACGTATTAAGTTGATTTATTGTTGTTTACACAATTATTGTTAGTAACAATTACTCGTTTAAAAGCTCAAAAGATTAGATTTTTGGGCTTTTTTATTACAAATTAAACAATTATTTCTTAATATTGTAACTAATTAACCTTATTGTGAACCTAAACCTTAGCCTAATAAACGATGCCTAGTATCGTTGCAGTGTTATATAACCTGATTGGCATTACCTTACTGAGTTTCCTTATTGGAAACAATGTTGCATTAAATGTAAACGTTCCTAAAGCAGTAAAAGCCGGTAGCGAGTTTGACGTTGAGGTTATTCTGAAAAAGGGAAACCTTAGCGGTTTTGCCCGTCTACAACAGGATTTACCCATGGGTTTAACCGCCCAGCTGGTGGAGTCATCGCTAGGCGACTTTTCATTTGACGAACAAAAGCTCCGATTCGTCTGGCTTCGTTTACCTGAAGGCAAGGAGATGCGTTTGGTTTACCGGATAAAGGTGGATGAACGGCTTAAAGGCTCGTTCGCGCTTAAAGGAACATTTGCCTACATTGACAACAATGAGCGAAAAACTGCCAATTTTCAAACCGAAACCATCAGAATAAACCCATCAACCAGGATTGACCCCAATTTAATAGTTGATATTAACGAGTTTCAAACCATCATCCCCCCACAGGCGCCAGTTGGGTTTATGGCTAGCAATGTTAGATGCATAAGGCAAACCCCCATCCCTTCAGGTGCGGAAAACGACTATCTGGTTAAACTGCTGGTTAACAAGGGTAATGCCCTAAAGTTTGCCAAAATTGAAGAAGACGTTCCAGAGGGATTTACAGCCGAAGCAGTTGAAACCAAGGATGCCGTTTTCACCTTTAAGGACCAAAAGGTTAAATTCCTTTGGATGAACCTTCCGGCCGAGCCCCGGTTTGTTGTGTCGTACAAACTCATTGCCCCCGATGGGAAAGGAAATATTACCGTTAGCTTAAAAGGGACCTTCTCGTACCTTGTGGGTGAGGCTACCAGGGTAGTTGACATTATCCAAAAAGATATAGACCTAACCAACATTGACCCTGCAACGCTTGACGGGCTAATTTCCTCAACTTTTTCAACCGAAGGAGCCAACATCATCTCAGGCTTTACCCCATACTCCGAAGGAGGGATTGATATTCCAATTGAGTATAAAAAAATTGAAGACAAGCCAAAACGTAAAGCTAAGCCGGAATTTGATATGACACCCTTTATGCTTATGCCCGAAAAAGGGGTTTACTACAGGGTTCAAATTGCAGCCGGACACAAACCCATTGACATGAAACGATACTTTACCCGCTATAACATCAAATATGATGTTAGAACCGAAAAACACGAGGGATGGTATAAGTATTCTATCGGTTCTTTCAAGGAGTACAAGGGGGCTCGCGATTTTAGAATACTCATTTGGAATTCCACAAGAATTAACGATGCCTTTGTTACTGCATACAACAACGGGACTCGAATTACCGTGCAGGAAGCGTTAATGATTACTAGTCAAAAGTGGTACAGGTAGTTTTTATGAGAAAACTAATTAAATTACACTTAGGGAGGTTAGTAACCGTATTGGCACTTTTAGTGGTGCTTCCAAATGCGCTTCATGCCCAAATTGATGAAGAGGAATACTACAAAGGAATACTGGATACCATAGTTGAGGTTCAAAATCCGGTTTACAAACCGGTAATTTCAATGGGTGCTGGTTACCTAAGTTTCTGGGGTGATATACGAAATCCTATCAGCTCTCCTCTTTACGGGAATGTAGCAGGGAAACTTAACGTTTCCAACCTAATTGGCCACAAGCACTACTTTAAGGGGAATATATTTGCCATATATGGCGATATTTTTGCCCACGATCCCAAACTCTCCTACCTTATGCAACAGCAGCCATTACCCCTCGACGATTTAAACAATCCGATTTTTGTTAACTCAGCCTTTAAGACCAATATTTTCCAGCTAGGTTTATCGTTAGAGTACAACTTTGGCCATGTTTTGGGACCAGCAAAACGTTTTAAGCCCTACCTATCAATAGGTTTCTCAACCATTTTCTTTAGCCCGAAGGGCAATTTCCTCAACAACGGCTCGGGCAACTTTTACTACTTTTGGTCCGATGGGACCATGCGAGATTTCGCTGAGAATGGGCCAGATGCATACCGTGCAAGAATAGTAAGATTTGACAGCGATTTTGAGACTGATTTGTCCGGTAAAGATCTTTATAAACAAGGCAGTATCTCGCAACAAACCTTTTCAATTCCGATTGATCTTGGGTTCGACTTTTACCTCTCCGATAGGGTAAACCTAAGGGTGGGAGTCGCTTTAAATTACTGTTTTAGCGATAAAATTGACAACTACGACAGTAAAATTGCCAAGGCCCAAGGATATCCTGTCAAGAATAATATCAATGATATATTTAGTTTTACCTACTTTACCATGAATTTCGACCTGTTCTCCGATCCAAAAACAATTCTTGTGGAGAGGGTTTTTGCTATGCTGGGAGAAGATTACGATTACGAGATTTTCTTTAGCGATTCTGATGGAGATGGTGTATTCGATAGGTTTGATGAGTGCCCCGACACTCCACCAGGGGTTGCCGTTGATTCAGTTGGGTGCCCCTTTGATTCCGATTTAGATGGTGTATACGATTACATGGACAAGGAGCCCAATACCCCCAAGGGTGCTATAGTTGATGAATATGGAGTTCAGATTACAGCCGATGTTCTTGCAGCCATGTTTAACCGTAAAAGTGAGGCCGTTTCGCGCAAGCAGGTGCGCTTAATCCCTGTAACCCATGTTTGGTCCCGTAGTCTTACCTATACTCCTGGTAAAATCCCTGACAGACTTAGGATTGTTGACACCGATGCCGATGGATACATCTCGTTCCAGGAATTGATGCGGGCGGTAAATGAGTTTTTTGACGGTACAAACAACCTTACCCTACAGGATTTGTACGACCTGAACGAATACTTCTTTGCCCAGTAAGTAACCCAAACCTAACCAATATATATAATCCTAAAACCTGTGGGTTTTAAAGCAAAGAGGCTGTTGTAAGAACAGCCTCCTTTTTTACTTTGCAATATGAATTAGATTCTTACTTCTTATCGCTCCCTAATCCAATTACCTGATAATCGGTTACGCTAAGTGTTCTGGAAGAGTTAGGATTAAACTCCTTAACCCAGAAATCGGCACGGGCATTGGAGTTAGCATCCTTAAAGTGCATTTCTAGTACTGTACCCAAAAGGTAAGCAATACCTCCAGTTGCCATGTACTGAAAACCGTTCATGTGTCCGAAAGCCTCGGAGTAGTTATATTTTATATCGTTTGTGGCCCAAAGCTCTACTTTCCCCTCGGGGTTTTCATAAACGTATTCCTTACATTTATAGCCCAGAACATTTTTTGTACGCCCTGTGGCCTTGTAGTACATATTATAGACCGATAAATCTTCTTGAGGAACTGACTCGGCAAGCTCATCCTTCCCTTTTTCCTGTTGGATTGAGTCGGGCTCAAAGTTCATGGCTATGCCGCTTTTCTCTCCATCTTTATCAGTCAAAAATAAGCATCGCCTTGTTCTTATAGTCAAAAATCATCAACGATTTTTCCTTCTTTCCCTTTTCACGATTTAACGCCTCAAACTCCATGGCAAAGTTTTGAGAGTTCTTATCGAAGTAAAAGGCTTAAGCACCTTTATTAACCTCAGTAAAGGCAGAATCGACAGTTTCAATATCCATTTTCATGCTCAATGAAAAACTATAGGCAGGGTCAAATTTTACGTTTTTGAAGCCCATTAGGCCCATCATCTTTTGCTGCATGTATCGGTCGGCAGCACTCGGCTGTTTCTTTTCTTGTTTTTCGGGCTGCTCCTGCTGCTCTTCAACCTTTTTTTCATCTTCGCCACGTTTCAAACTTTTAACAACGGCTTTTTGGGCCTTATCCTTCAGAAAACCGCCTAATTGAGCCTCAGTTACCATGGTTACTCCCATTAGGGCAATAATCAAGGCAAATGCAAATGTTTTTCGTACCATTTTTTTCAGTTTATGTGTTTAAAGTAATGCAAGTTAACCAAATGATTTGAACATTGCGTTGACTGTCAGGTTATTTTTGGAAAATATTTCAATACTTTTGTAAAATAACAACATTGTTTATGCAAAAAGGGAAAGAAACAAAGCCGCATATTGGTATTTATGGACGTAGAAACAATGGCAAAAGCTCGTTAATTAATCTGCTTGCCGGTCAAAACGTAGCCATAGTATCGGACTTTGCAGGTACAACAACCGACCCGGTAAAAAAGTCGTTCGAGATAACCGGTTTTGGGCCTGTAATACTAGTCGATACTGCTGGTATTGATGATGCAGGTGAACTTGGGCAGAAAAGGATTGAAAAAACCCTACAATCCATTAACCATATCGACCTTGCCCTGTTGGTTGTTACCTCAAATACGTGGGGCGATTACGAGGAGATGCTGGTAAACGAGTTTTTTAGGACCGATACGCCTTTTATAGTAGTGCATAACAAGAGCGATATAGAACCAGCCACCCAAACTTTCAGGGAAAAACTAAATAGCAAAAGGCATTCGGGCTTTATCGATATCAGCTGCAAATCCCAAGCGCAACCCGACGAACTAATCAATCTTATCAAGAAAGCCATCCCCGAATTGTCGTATAGAACACCCACGCTACTTGGCGACCTTATATCGTACGGTGATATAGTTCTGCTAATTACCCCTATTGATGTTGAAGCACCAGCCGGAAGGCTAATCCTGCCACAGGTTCAAACCATCCGTGATGTTTTGGACAACGATGCAGTGGCAGTTGTTCTTAAGGAGCGTGAGGTTAATGCCTTCCTGCGTAAAACGCAGATTAAACCAGCATTAGCCATTACCGATAGCCAGATTTTTACGAAGGCTGATGTATCAATCCCTCGCGACATTCCCCTCACCAGCTTTAGCATTTTACTTGCTCGCCTTAAAGGCGACTTTGATAACTACCTCAAGGGAACTCCAACAATCTCGGAACTTAAGGATGGCGATAGAGTGCTTCTGTTGGAGAGTTGTAACCACCATGTTTCATGCGATGATATTGGCAGAGTGAAGATTCCCAAGTGGATTTCGAGTTTTACCGGGAAACAGCTAGAGTACGATGTAGTTGCTGGCCTCGATGCGCTACCTTGCAAAATTACAGAATACTCACTTGTTATTCAGTGTGGTGGCTGTATGATTACCCGCAAACAGCTTATTAACCGCTTGCGTCCGGCCGTTGAGGCGGGTATACCCGTTACCAACTACGGTATGGCTATTGCTTACATTCAGGGTATTTACCAGCGTGCCATTGCTCCTTTTTCAGCAAATAAAGAATCAAAAGCCGATTAACTCTAGGGTTTAGTATGGGTCAACATCAATGGCGATAACCACTGAGCTTGTTTCCCTTTTTTGTTTTAACATCGTAATACTATACCCAATAAATTTCTTGATTCGCTGCAAGGGCTGCTCACGTTTAATCTTTACTAGAATCTCGAGTATATATAGCCCTTGCACTCGCGAAATTATAGGCGGCTCAGGCCCCAAAACGTTCTCACCCAGCGAATGCCCTAAGGTTTTTGCCAAATTCTCAGCTGTTTTTTCCAGATGGTTTTTATCCTTGTGCTTGAGGGTGATTCGAATAAGTCGGTAGAAAGGCGGATAGTGGTATCGGTTACGCTCTGTTAGCTGCCATTCCCAGAAAGTAAAAAAGTTGTTTCCAATAACGCTTTTAATAACGGGGTGATCGGGCTGCGCCGTTTGAATGATAACTAAACCCTGCTTCCCTTTTCGGCCGGCTCTACCGCTAACCTGAGTTATTAGCTGAAAACTCCGCTCAAATGCACGGAAATCGGGGAAGTTAAGCATATTATCGGCATTTAGGATACCCACAAGGCTAACCCGGTCGAAATCGAGACCCTTGGAAACCATTTGGGTTCCTACCAGAATATCAATTTTACCTTGCTCAAAGCCCGAAATAATTCGTTCATACGATGAGCGTGAGCGAGTAGAATCCAAATCGATACGCTCAATGACGGCATCGGGAAAGAAAACTGCAAGTTCATCTTCAACCTTTTCGGTCCCAAAGCCCTTAGGCTGCAGGTTTGAACTCCCGCAAGCCAAACACGACCCAAGCCGATCCATACCATAACCGCAGTAGTGGCAGGAAAGCTGATTGGTATGTTTATGGTATGTTAGGGTAACATCGCAATGCTCGCAGTGGGGTACCCAGCCGCAATCGGCGCACTCAATAAATGGCGCATACCCTCGCCTGTTCTGGAAAAGTATTACCTGCTCCTTTTGGGAAAGAGCGTTCTCAATAGCATTCAGGAGCGTATCGGAGAAGTGCGACTTCATTCGCTTGCGCTTACGGGCATCGCGGGTATCAACAATAATTGTACTGGGCAATTCCAATCCGCTATAGCGTTCCAACATTTTAACCAAACCGTACTTCCCGCCTTTGGCGTTATAGTATGTTTCTACGGCCGGTGTAGCCGTTCCAAGTAAAACTTTAGCGCCAACCTGCTTGGCCAAAACAATTGCCGTATCGCGGGCATGGTAGCGGGGTGCAGGATTATACTGCTTAAAGGTATTCTCATGTTCCTCATCAACAATTATTAGTCCTAAATTTGAATAAGGAAGGAAGATTGACGATCGAACTCCAAGAATGATATAGTAAGGCTCCCTACTATGCATTTTTAGGTAAACCTCAACTCGTTCGGCATCGGAAAACTTGGAGTGGTAAACACCAACCTTATTCCCAAATACCTTACGCAATCGGTTAATTATTTGGGTGGTCAATGCAATTTCGGGTAGCAGGTAAAGAACCTGTTCCCCATTTTGTAGTGCCTGGTTAATAAGGTGAATGTAAAGCTCAGTTTTACCGCTTGAGGTAACTCCGTGCAGCAGCACAACATCGTGTGAACTAAATTGGCTTTGTATCGCATTGAGGGCATCAATCTGAAAATCTTCAAGGGTAAGGGGATTGCGGGTAGCATGCTCGCTTTTGTCATTATCAATTCTTGAGGTTGTAACCTCTTCCTGGATTAAATAATCTTTGTCAATCAATGACTTTAAAACGGATGCCGAAACATCAACCTTTTCCAAGAGGGCCTTTCTTAAAACCCTTGCAGTAGTTAAGTCGTTGGGTGTTGTTGCTTGCGCAGCAATGGCAAGTATTAGCCTTTGCTGCGCCGGTGCACGTTTAAGTGAATCAATTAACTCACAAAGTTTTTTCTCATCGGAGTATTCCGGCGATAAAGCAATATAATTTTCGGTTTTAGGGCGAAAAGCGGATTCAATATCCTCAGTAATAAAAAGTAATTTGCGCTCAAGCATCGATTTTATTAAACTCATGGGATGCCTGAGACCCGATTTTTGGGTAAGCTGCCGGATAGTAAGTTTACGTTTTTGCCCAAGCAGATGTATGAGGTTCATCTCCTCATCGGTCAAATCCATTTCGTCCATATCTCCACCCGATGCAACATAAGTATCGCTCTCCATTTTTAATCCCGATGGAAGGGCTGCCTTCATGACCTCGCCAAGGGAACACATGTAGTATTCGGCAATCCATTCCCATAGCTTAAACTGGCTGGGTAGTACAATTGGTGACGTATCAATTACCTGTATGATATCCTTTATCTGATTCAATTGCGGCTTATTTGAATGCACCCAGTAAACCAGCGCTGAGTAAAGCCTGCGTTGGCCAAACGATACAACAACCCGAACCCCGGGTTGAATCAATGTTTCCATCTCTAAGGGTACGGAGTATGTATATGTTGCCTGCAGTGCTAAAGGCAGAATAACATCAACATATAGTTGGCTAGCCATCTCAAAACTTTTTTACTTTGGAAAGTTATGCAAAATAGTTGATCATACTAAAGTTTAAAACTAACTGTTAATATCTTTATATGGTAAATTGTAGCAATAAAAAGCTTGCCAACAATGTCTTGCGCTTTTGTCAATGAAATGGTAATGTAAATCATCAAATACCTTAGATTTGTCAAAATAATTTTATTAACTTGCGAAAAAATTATTCCTTACGCAAGTTTATAAACAGGTTAGATTGATTGAAGTTTAAAAAGCAATGAGGGGAATGTTTAAACTTAAAGGTAAACTTTTAGTCCTAATAGTTATTAGTGTTATTATATCCGTAGGGTTAAGTTCATGCCATAATAATGTTCCATGTCCTGCCTACGCAAGTATAGTTAAGTAAAGTATGTTTGTGTAAAATTTTGGCCTATGAAAATTAGAAGAATCGTAACTGGATTATTGCTACTTGCTTTTGTAGCAGTATTAGCAAGTTCATGCTCAAAAAAAACTTGCCCAGCCTACAATAAGATTTACCGTAGTACAGCAGTTAACAGCTAGATTATTTTATATTTTGTACTGCCCGAAAAGGATTAATTAATCCATTGGTATTCTAAATATTACAAGGTTTCTCAGGTTGAGAAACCTTTTATTTTTTTGATTGTCAGGCATTAGCACCCTGCGGTTGATACCCTTAATCTTTAGTTAAACCGAGGTATCATGAATAAACAAATTCATGAAACTTGGATTAAACATAAAAAATCTAACAGAACCAAACTGAACCAACAACAAAAATACTTAAATTGCATAGCCAAATAAACCAAAAACGCTATGCTTGAAATTTTCAACTCATCAATTGGGAAAAAATTGATAATGAGCATTACAGGGTTATTCCTAATGCTTTTCCTAGTGGTTCATCTAACCGTAAATCTGATGCTGCTTGTGGGCGATGGCGAGGTTTTTAACCGTGCTGCCCACTTTATGGGCACTAACCCTGCAGTTAGAGTAATTGAGCCTATACTTGCAATAGGGTTTATCTTCCATATTTTCTATGCTACATACATCACGCTTCAAAATCGCAAGAAGAGGCCTATTGGCTATACCACCTCTGCGTCGAACGGATTATCAACCTGGTCATCGAAAAACATATACATTCTGGGTGCAACCATTTTTATCTTTTTGGTAATCCACCTCGCCAATTTCTTCTGGAAGTTAAAGTTTGAAAGTGTTGAAACCATTACATACGGAGATGAAACCATGCCCAATGCATACGCATTGGTTGCAGGACTTTTCACAAATTACTGGTGGTACGACTTGCTTTATGTGATTGGTGCTATATCCCTAGGTTTACATCTGAGCCATGGTTTTTGGGCTGCTTTCCAAACCCTTGGATGGAACGGAACCAAATGGTTGAAACGCCTTGAGGTGGTGGCCTATGTTTATGCCATTGTCATAGGAACCGGGTTTAGCATCATCCCAATCTATTTTTTTCTGTTTAAGTAGATATTAAACCTATAATAAATATTCTACAGCTATGAATAAGCTAAATGCCAAGATACCCGACGGCCCACTGCCCGACAAGTGGACTACTCATAAAACCAAATTAAGATTGGTTAATCCAGCCAACAGGCGTAAACTCGATATCATTGTGGTTGGAACAGGGCTTGCAGGATCGTCGGCTGCCTCTACGCTTGGGGAGTTAGGGTATAATGTGAAAGTATTCTGCTATCAGGATAGTCCGCGTAGAGCGCACTCAGTTGCTGCGCAAGGCGGAATAAACGCTGCCAAAAACTATAAGAACGACAACGATAGCATTTACAGGCTATTCTACGATATGATTAAGGGTGGTGATTTCAGGGCACGGGAGGCAAATGTTTACCGTGCTGCTGAGGTTAGCAACCTTGTAATTGACCACTACACAGCACTGGGTGTCCCTTTTGCCCGTGACTATGGCGGATTAATTGAGAACCGTTCGTTTGGAGGCGTTCAGGTATCGCGAACCTTTTACGCCAAGGGGCAAACCGGCCAGCAATGCCTTATTGGCGCTTACTCAGCCCTATCGCGTCAAATCGATAAGGGAACGGTTACCATGTATCCCCGCAGGGAGATGATGGATCTTGTGGTAATTGATGGAAAGGCGCGTGGTATTATTGTCCGCAATTTAATAACCGGTGAAATTGAGCGACACTCAGCTCATGCCGTAGTTTTAGCTACCGGGGGCTATGGTACAATCTATTACCTTTCAACACTCGCCTTAAACTCAAATGGATCAGCGGCATGGCGTGCTTATAAACGTGGCGCCCTTTTTGCAAATCCAAGTTTTGTACAAATTCACCCCACCAGTATCCCTGTGCTAAACGACCACCAGTGTAAGCTTACCCTCATGTCGGAATCGCTTAGAAACGACGGCCGAGTGTGGGTTCCCAAAACAAAGGGCGACCCACGTAAACCCAATGAGATACCTGAAGAGGAACGCGATTACTACCTGGAGCGTCGTTACCCTGCTTTCGGTAATCTTGTTCCACGCGACGTAGCCTCGCGGGCCGCCAAGGAACGCTGCGATGCCGGCTACGGAGTTGGCCCAACAGGCCTATCGGTTTACCTCGACTTCCGCGATGCCATTCAGAAAAAAGGCCGTAAGTACATTGAGGACAACTATGGTAACCTCTTTGAAATGTACGAAAAAATTACCGGCGAATCGCCCTATGAGGTTCCCATGCGCATATACCCCGCAGGCCATTACACCATGGGTGGGCTATGGGTTAACTACAACCTGATGACTACCATCCCTGGTCTGTACGCCATTGGCGAAGCCAACTTTAGCGATCACGGAGCGAACCGCTTAGGAGCCAGTTCGCTGATGCAAACATCAGGCGACGGCTACTTTATCCTACCCTACACCATAGCCGATTACTTAGCCGATGAAATAAAAACACCTAAGATACCTACCAATACGCCCGAATTCGATGCTGCCGAAAAAGAGGTTAAGGATAGAATTGAAAGATTGATGTCGATAAACGGAACCGAAACGGCAACCAGCTTCCACAAGCGACTTGGAAAAATCATGTGGGATTACTGCGGAATGGTTCGTAACAAGGAAGGCCTCGAAAAAGCGCTAACCCTGCTCGATGAGCTAAAAGAAGAGTTTTGGAAAAACCTTAAGGTTCCTGATACTGCCAATGAGCTGAACCAGGAGCTAGAAAAGGCAAACCGGGTAGCCGATTTCCTTGAGCTGGGCAAGTTGATGGTTTACGATGCCCTGAACCGCCGCGAAAGCTGTGGCGCACACTTTAGGGAGGAGAGCCAAACCAAAAATGGCGAAGCTAAACGCGATGATGAGAACTACTCGTACGTGGCTGCATGGGAGTACGCCGGCGATGGCAAAGAACCAATACTTCACAAGGAAGAGCTAAAATTTGAATACGTAAAACTTCAAGAACGTAGCTATAAGTAATGGCTTTTCATCAACTTCAAAAATCATAAGACAATGACAGTGAAACTCAAAATATGGCGACAGAAGGATTCCAGTAGTAAAGGGAAATTCGAGGTTTACGAGCTCGACAACGTTGCCCCTGATATGTCGTTCCTTGAAATGCTTGACTCGCTTAACCAAAGGCTGGTAAAGGAAGGGAAAAGCCCTGTGGCATTCGATCACGATTGCCGCGAGGGAATTTGCGGCTCATGCGGTATCTACATTAACGGTCGCCCGCATGGCAACGATCACCGAACAACCACCTGCGAGTTACGTATGCGAGGGTTTAAGGATGGTGAGACCATCACCATTGAACCTTGGCGTGCAGCGGCTTTCCCGGTAGTAAAAGACCTGGTTGTTGATCGTTCAGCCTTTGACAAGATAATCCAAGCTGGAGGCTATATTAGCGTGAACGCAGGGGCAGCACAGGACGCCAATGCTATTCCTGTACCCAAACACAATGCCGACGTTGCCTTCGATACGGCATCGTGCATAGGTTGTGGTGCTTGCGTGGCTGCTTGTAAAAACGCATCCGCAATGCTGTTTGTGGCTGCCAAAATTACACACCTGGCCCAGTTCCCTCAAGGGCGGGTTGAAGCCCCAGAGCGGGTTAAGCGAATGGTAGCCAAAATGGATGAGTTAGGCTTTGGCAGTTGTACCAACACTCGTGCATGCGAAGCCGAATGCCCTAAAGGAATTTCGATAAGCACAATTGCGAAACTAAACCGCGAATACTTAACCGCTAAACTAAAGGACTAATAAATGCCTACAAAAAAAGTTAAACCGTCCGACATCCTTCTAGTTCCGGTTGATTTTGGAGATTACTACGAAAAGGCCATTGAGTTCGCACAAAAGTTAATCCCAATCACAAAATCACAGATTCACTTGCTTCATGTTCTTGATTTAAAGGATTGGTGGCTCAACGAGGTTAAAGAGGAACGGCTTATCAATGAGGCATTCAATAAATTGCTTAAAATATCGCAACAGTTTGGGTTACCTGAGGACACAAAACTGATAGTGCTAACCGGGAAACGATACCACAAGATAGTGGAATACGCCGATCAAGAAAATGTCCGCTTTATCCTTATGGTCGATAACTATCCTTTTGCACAGGGAGGGAAACGAATAGGATCAACACTTGAAAACGTGATTATGAAGGCAACCAAGCCCGTAATAACCGTAAAAACAGTTCCTAAAACTATCTTTAAAAACTTGCTTACCCCCTTGGATCTAACTAAAAATTGCCGTATAAAACTTTTTAATTCTGTTGCCATTGCTCTAAAATTCGACTCTACCCTAAATATTGTATCGGTAATTTTTGGCGATATCGACCCGGAAAAAAGCCGAATAAATGAAAAAATTGACAAGTATGCTGCTGTTTATGCTGAGAATCACATACCACATACCAAGAAATTAATCAGGAAGGATGACGACTTAGCGTACCAGGAAATTTTAGAATACGCCGATGAAATTAAGTGCGACTCCATTATAATTATGACCCACAAAGAGAGTGCAAGTTTCGATAACTACATTGGTGCATTTGCACACCACATTATAAACGAAGCAAAGATTCCGGTTATCAGCCTAAACAATGCATCATCATCACAAACCACAAGGGATTTGCTGACGTCAATTATTGATCCCTTAAATATTTTTTAGCGTATAGGTTCACAAACTTGCTTAAATATATTATAAATTTGCAAGGCAAACAGGCGGGAGTAGTTCAGCTGGTAGAACATCAGCTTCCCAAGCTGAGGGTCGCGGGTTCGAGTCCCGTTTCCCGCTCTAACGTAAAGGGGGTAAAACCTCTTTACGTTTTTTTATAGCTTTTTGTATAGCTTTATTTAGCTACAATAAACCCATTAAACACATCCTCCTAAAACATTTAAACAGGCTGATGTTCATTTTTTTGCTTAACTTTGCAGTTTAGTAAAAACGAATTAAATGGGAGTAAAAAGAGTAAAAGATACATCGAACACCGATGATTTACTAACGTGCATAGTTGCTGCAATACAAGAAAAAAAAGGGAAAAACATTGTTTCGCTCGAAATTGGTGCTTTACCTAATGCCGTTTGTAAGTACTTCGTTTTCTGTAATGCCGATTCCACCACACAGGTAGATGCCATAGCAAACAATATCGAAGATAAAGTGTTAGAGAAATTAGGCGAAAGGGTTTACCGTTCCGATGGTTACCAAAACGCCATATGGATTGTACTTGACTACATCGACATTGTTATACATGTATTCCAAACCGAATGGCGCGATTACTATCGCGTTGAAGCCCTGTGGGCCGATGCCAAAACTATACAGTACGGAGAAACCTAACAGTATTACCTAATTAAAGAAACTTTCATATATGGCCGAAAACAATAACAACCCTATGATGAACGATGAAAAGGGCAAACCCAAAATGCCACGATTCAACGTTTATTGGGTCTACATCATTATAATACTTGGATTTTTTTTACTTCAGCATTTCTATTCCGGCAAATCAGCCCAGTTAACATCATGGCAAGAGGTTAAAAACCAAATGCTTACCAACCATGAGGTAAGTAAGTTGGTAGTTGTTAGGAATGCTGGAAAGGTAGAGGTTTACATCAAAGAAGATAAACTAGAGAAATACAAGGACCGTTTGGGGCAAGGGTTTGGTGCAGTTCCAAAAGCTGGCCCACACTTTTACTTTACCATTGGGTCCCTTGAAACCTTTGAACGACAGCTTGCCGATGCGCAAGACAATGTTGAGGAGACCCAAAAAATTTACCCTGAATACGTTGACCGGCCAAACTACTGGGCCGATATACTCTCGTGGGTACTGCCATTTGCTATTCTTGCAGCCATTTGGATTTACATTTTCCGCAGAATTTCCAGAGGCGGTGGCGGCGGGCCAGGAGGTGGAAACATTTTCTCGGTAGGCAAATCCAAAGCACAGCTTTTTGATAAGGAAACCCGCCCAAAGGTCGATTTCAAAGATGTTGCAGGGCTTGAAGAAGCCAAGATTGAGGTAATGGAAATTGTTGATTTCCTCAAAAACCCCAAGAAGTATACCGAACTGGGTGGAAAGATTCCCAAGGGCGCATTGCTGGTTGGCCCTCCGGGAACTGGAAAAACACTGCTCGCCAAGGCTGTTGCTGGCGAGGCTAATGTTCCCTTCTTCAGCATGTCGGGTTCGGAGTTTGTGGAGATGTTTGTGGGCGTGGGAGCATCGCGCGTGCGCGACCTGTTCCGTCAGGCCAAGGAAAAGGCACCATGCATTGTGTTTATCGATGAGATTGATGCCATTGGCCGAGCTCGGGGTAAGAACCCAAGCTTCACAGGTAACGATGAACGTGAGAACACCCTTAACCAACTTCTTACCGAAATGGATGGATTTGCCTCCAACCAGGGCGTTATCATTCTGGCGGCAACCAACCGTGCCGATATTCTTGATCGTGCACTATTGCGTGCTGGCCGATTCGACAGGCAAATTCATGTTGAGCTACCCGACCTCAAGGAGCGCCTCGACATCTTTAGGGTTCATCTTCGCCCTATTAAACTTGAGGAAAATCTCGATATCAGATTCCTGGCAAAGCAAACCCCGGGCTTCTCGGGTGCCGATATTGCCAATGTTTGCAACGAAGCTGCTCTTATTGCCGCCCGGAAGAATAAAAAGTATGTTGAGAAACAGGATTTCCTTGATGCCATCGATCGCATCATTGGAGGTCTTGAAAAGAAAAACAAAATTATATCCAAGGAGGAGCGTCGCACCATTGCATACCATGAGGCAGGACATGCCACCGTTAGCTGGCTACTTGAGCATGCTAATCCTTTGCTCAAGGTATCAATCATACCTCGTGGCAGGTCGTTAGGCGCGGCATGGTATACACCCGAGGAACGACAGATTACCACAACCGAGCAACTATTCGACGAGATGTGCTCTACCCTTGGAGGACGTGCAGCCGAGGAGATAAACTTCAATAAAATATCCACTGGCGCTCTGAACGACCTGGAAAGGGTAACCAAGCAGGCCTACGCCATGATTGCTTACTTTGGTATGGGCAAAAATCTTCGAAATATAAGCTACTACGATTCCACTGGTCAGGCTGAGTTCACCTTTTCCAAACCCTACAGCGAGAAAACCGCTGAACAAATTGATGAGGAGGTTAAAGAAATTATCGATAAGGCCTACGAAAGGGCTAAGCAAATTCTTACGGAGAACCACGAAGGTCATGTTAAACTAGCCGAGTTACTGCTTGAACGCGAGGTTATCTTCAGCGAGGATTTGGAAAAGATCTTTGGCCAACGGAAAACCCTAAGCCGTGAGCAAGAACTGGTAAAAGAACTTGACGAGGAAGCTCACAAGTCCAATTCAGAAAGCAAAGAAAAACAAACCGAATAAACCATGGACGAAAACTGGCAAGAGGTTTTTACCACCTCAAACTCATGGCAGGCCGAAATGGCTAAGCAAATCCTCGAGGAAAACGAGATTCCTGCTGTAGTAATTAACCGTAAGGATTCGAGTTATCTATTTGGTGAGGTTGCAGTATATGCTGAAATTAAAAATGCTGAAAGAGCTAAACAACTTTTAAAAGATCTACAGGGTTGAGCGAGTTTTTAAAACGTACCATAAGCGGATCACTTTTTGTAATCGTACTGGTTGGGGCAATTTATATTAACCACATCACCTTCTTCATCCTTTTTTTTGCCATAACCACTGCGTCCATGCTTGAGTTCTACCATTTAGGACTTAAAGCCAAGTTACGGCCACAGTCATTGCTAGGAGTATTCATTGGGATGGCCTTCTTTATTTGGTCATATTTCTACAGCTCCGGCCGAATTGAACAACTAACGCTTTACGGCTTTGTGCCTTTGCTCGTTTCAATTTTTGTAGTTGAACTATACAGGCATAAGCAAAAACCTATGCAAAACATAGCTTTTACCATGCTTGGCATTTTTTACATTGCGTTACCTTTTTCGTTAATGAACTTTATCACCATCAATGGCTCTTCATACAGCATGGTTTACAACCCCAACATTTTGCTTGGCATACTCTTTCTGGTTTGGGCAAACGATACTGGAGCTTACGTTGTTGGTGTTAGTATGGGTAAGCATAAAATGATTCCCCGCATATCGCCCAAAAAAAGCTGGGAAGGTTTTGTTGGGGGGATAGCCATCACGCTTCTAGCAGCATGGGTTATTGCAATGTTTTTTGAAGAGGTAACTCTAAAACACTGGCTTGCCATAGGATTAATCTCAAGTTTTATGGCAGTGCTGGGCGATTTAGTGGAATCGATGTTCAAACGCAGTATAGGGGTTAAGGATTCTGGAAAATTTCTTCCAGGACACGGGGGGCTGCTCGACCGTTTTGATGCCTTGCTAATGGTGCTCCCCATGGTTTATGTTTACCTTGAAGTAATGATGATCATCTAAATTTATTAGCATATATGAAGATTCACAAGGAGGGATACTCAATTCTTTTAGTAACATTGGCAGTTGTGTCGGTTTTATGTGCCGTTTCGTGGTTAATCCTGCCAAAAACTATTTCAATAGTTGCTACAGCAGCGTCAGTGCTGCTCATGGCTTTTTTAACCCGATTTTTCAGAGTTCCCTCAAGGCAAATTGAAACCCACCAGAATGTGATTTTATCGCCTGCCGATGGCACAGTAGTAACAATTGAAGAGGTTGAGGAAAACGAATACCTAAACACCCAATGCATTCAGGTCTCCATTTTTATGTCAATTTGGAATGTTCATATTAATTGGTTCCCTGTAAGTGGCGTGGTAAGGTATTTCAAGTATCACCCCGGCGATTACCTTGTGGCCTGGCGCCCTAAATCGTCGTTGCATAACGAGCGAACCACAGTTGTGGTTGAGCGTCCCGATGGGGTAAAAGTATTACTCCGTCAGATTGCTGGCGCAGTAGCCCGAAGAATTGTATGCTACGCCGAGGTAGGAAAGCCTGTAAATCAGTGCTCAGAGCTAGGCTTTATCAAGTTTGGCTCAAGGGTTGATGTATTCCTCCCACTTGATGCCGATATAAAAGTAACCATCGGACAAAAGGTAACCGGAAACCGTACGGTTATTGCAGCCCTTTAGTCAATCCTTACACCAGCACTACCTCTATTCCCTTTTCTTCGAGCTGTTTTACAAACAACTCGCTAACTCCTTTATTGGTAATAATCAGGTCAACCTGGTCGAACTGGCATATGCGGCTGAAGCCCCTACGGCCGAATTTTGAGCCATCGGCCAAAACAATTACCTTTTCAGCGCTGGCTATCATTTGCCTGTTCAGTGAGGCCTCAAGGGCGTTGGTAGTGGTAAGTCCAAATTCAGGATCAATGCCATCGACACCCATAAAGAGCTTGCTGCACCGGAAACCCTCGAGAATTTTCTCAGCAAAAGGCCCTACAACCGATGTGGCAGTTTGCCTTACCAAACCTCCTAGCTGTAAAACCTCAGCCACACCCTTTACGGCAAGCTCACGGGCAGCAACCAACGATGCGCAAATTGCAGTAATATTTCGCCTTTCGCCTATCTGGCGCGATAACTCATTTATGGTACTACCCGATGCCAGAATTATACTCTCCCCATCGTTAATCAAACTAGCCGCATAGCGCGATATGCGCTGCTTTTCCTCAACATATAACTGTTCCTTTTCCATGACATGCCTATCGGCTATGTAGGGGTTACTTATGGATGCACTCCCATGCGACCGGAAAAGCAGGCTTCTACTTTCAAGAAGTTTCAGATCCTTTCGAATGGTAACCGCTGAAACTCCCAGCTGCTCGCTAAGCTCAACTACCGATACGGAGCCTGTCTCTTTGAGTTTCTCAAGAATTTTTCTATGTCGCTCTGCTATGCTCAATGTCATACCTGCTAAATTTATCTCAAATATAGTGAATTTTTAAATCCGATGTCTTAATTAGGTGCTTTAAAATTATTTCGATTTATTTCGTTTTATTTATTATTTTTACCAAAAATGTTTCGTTGTATTACTAATTCTTACGATATGAACAGGGAACAAATGCTAAACCAAGCCGTTTCAAATAACCAAACATTCAACTTTGTAATTATTGGAGGCGGCGCAACGGGTATTGGAATTGCTCTTGAAGCAGCAACCAGGGGTTATAAAACGCTCCTGCTGGAAAAACACGATTTTACTAAATCAACTTCGAGCAAAAGCACCAAGCTGGTGCATGGCGGGGTACGATACTTAACCCAAGGCGATATTGCTTTAGTCCGTGAGGCTTGTATTGAGCGCGGAAGGCTGCTAAAAAATGCACCACATCTTGTAAAAAACCAAAGCTTTGTGATTCCCACCTTTGGATGGTTCGACGAGCTTATGTACACCGTTGGGCTAACCTTTTACGATTTACTTGCAGGTCGTTACAGTTTGGGGCGTTCACTCAGGGTATCGAAAAAACGGGTTTTGGAATACATTTCTACAATCGAACCCAAAAGGATTACGGCAGGGGTGGTTTACCACGATGGCCAGTTCGACGATTCACGCTTGGCCATAAATGTCCTTCAAACAGCAACCGAGCACGGTGCCTTAGTGCTAAACTACATGAACGTGGTTACGCTCACCAAGAACGATTACGGTATTGTCGACGGGGTTGTGGCTGAGGATTTGGAAACAGGCAAGGTCTATACTTTCCATGGCAAAGCAGTTATAAACGCAACCGGCGTTTTTGCCGACGATGTGCTGCAAATGGACACCCCCGGCCAGGCAAAAACTATTTCGCCAAGCCAGGGTGTTCACGTTGTGCTCGATAAAAACTTTTTGCCTGGCAGCCATGCCATGATGATACCTAAAACCGACGATGGACGGGTACTGTTTGCCGTTCCGTGGCACAACCGCATTGTGGTTGGCACTACCGACACGCCTATTCCTAACGCCTCGCTCGAACCTGTTGCATTGGTAGAGGAAATTGAATTTATACTGAACACTGCAGGGCGATACCTGACTAAAGCTCCCAAACGAAGCGATGTTCTCAGCGTATTTGCCGGATTACGACCGCTTGCCGCTCCCAAGAGGGAATCGAAAAAGACCAAAGAGATTTCACGCAACCATAAGATAATTGTTACCCAGTCGGAGCTATTTACTATGGTTGGCGGCAAATGGACAACCTTTCGCAGAATGGCTGAGGATATGGTGAATAAGGTGGAAGCGGTAAAGGGTTGGGAAAAAATCAAATCAAAAACCCGTGATCTGAAAATTCACGGGTACAACAAAAATGTTGATTACAGCGACCCCCTCTATGTGTATGGAACCGACAAAGAAAAGATCCTTGAACTGGCAAAGGTAGAGCCTGAGCTTGGCGAAACTTTAAGCCAGAGCCTTGGCATCATTAAAGCCCAAGTGGTGTGGGCTGTTCGCCACGAAATGGCCCGCAATGTGGAAGATTTTCTGGCTCGCCGCACCCGTAGTTTGCTGCTCGATGCACGAGAGAGCATGCGCATAGCACCAGCAGTGGCTTCAACAATGGCAAGGGAACTACATAAGGATAAAAATTGGGAGCGTAATCAGGTAGAAAATTACCTTGCTATTGCACAAAATTACATTCTTAGCTAACTTGCTAAACCCTAATAAACCTAAAATCGACCTAAATCTATGGAAAAGTACATAATGGCACTCGACCAGGGCACAACCAGCTCCCGCGCCTTGATTTTTGACCAAAAGGGGAACATTCGCTCCTTGGCCCAAAAGGAATTTCAACAGATTTTCCCTCAACCCGGATGGGTGGAGCACGACCCCAATGAGATTTGGTCGTCGCAGGTGGCCGTGGCAGCCGAAGCCATGTCGAAAATTGGAATTAACGGGCAAAACTTGCAAGCCATTGGAATAACCAACCAGCGCGAGACCACAATTGTTTGGGATAGGAACAGCGGCGAACCCATTTACAATGCAATAGTTTGGCAGGATCGTAGAACCTCATCGCTTTGCGATGAGCTCAGGGCAAAGGGTTACACCGACACGATACAACAAAAAACCGGTCTTGTTATCGATGCCTACTTTAGCGGAACTAAAGTGAAATGGATTTTGGATAACGTTCCCGGCGCCCGTGAAAAAGCTAACCGGGGTGAATTAGCTTTTGGAACTGTTGACACTTGGCTGGTGTGGAAGTTAACCCGCGGCCGAACCCACGTAACTGATGTTTCAAACGCCAGCCGAACCATGCTTTTCAACATCAACTCCCTAACATGGGATAAAGAACTACTCGACCTTTTGCAAATCCCTGAGAGTATTCTGCCGCGCGTGGGCTCATCGAGCGAGGTTTACGATCATACCAACACTACATTTTTTGCAACAAAAGTACCCATAGCAGGCATTGCCGGCGACCAGCAGGCAGCCCTTTTTGGACAAATGTGTACCAGCCAGGGCATGGTTAAAAACACCTACGGTACCGGTTGCTTTATACTCATGAACACCGGGAAAAAGCCTTTTCAATCAAAAAATAATCTGGTTACCACTATTGCCTGGCAGGTAAATGGCGATACCTATTATGCCCTTGAAGGTAGCATTTTTATTGGTGGCGCTGTGGTACAATGGCTACGCGATGGGTTGGGTATTATTAAAAGCAGTGCTGAGGTTGAGGAATTAGCCCGGCAGGTTGCCGATAATGGCGATCTTTACCTTGTACCAAGCTTTACCGGCATGGGAGCACCGCATTGGGACCAGTACGCACGGGGGTTGATGATTGGTATCTCTCGCGGAACTACACGTGCACACATTGCCCGAGCTGCACTGGAAAGCATCGCCTTTCAAACCATGGATGTGCTTGATGTTATGGTTAAGGACACTGGTATTAACCTAACCGAATTAAGGGTCGATGGGGGAGCATCGGCCAATAACCTGCTCATGCAGTTCCAGTCCGATGTGCTTGGTATCAATGTAGTTCGCCCTAAAACAGTCGAAACTACAGCCATGGGCGCTGCCTACCTTGCCGGGCTAGCAACAGGTTACTGGAATAATATTGAAGAAATTGCCAACCTTTGGCAACTCGATAGAACTTTCACTCCCGGTATGCCAGCCGAAACCCTGCAAAAAATGAAAGATAAATGGGCCGATGCCGTTGAACGAGCAAAATCGTGGCATAGGTAAACCCTAAGTCAAATAATTAAAAACGGCGAATGCAATTTTGTAATTCGCCTTTTTCACGACAATCCCAAATTAGTCAATTGAAATATAACCAATAGATATATCTCGAATATTGCGTTCCAAACAACTTGCTCACGAAAATTTTTCATAATATTGCAATAAATTTTAATGCCATGAAAAAGTATATCAAACTATTATCCATTGCCGTAATTTTCACAACTATTGCGTTCCCTTTAAAATCAAAAGCATGGTCGGAACACCCGCTACTGGCATACCCTGTTCTGAGCAGCATTCCGGACCTCACAAACCGTAATGCGGTGGAAGTGCAGAGCCTTAAATCGTTTTTGATTAAGGAGGAAAAAGGGTTGGTTGATTTTCTGAAAAAATATGAGGAGTGGGCAAAAATCAACCTTCCCAACTATGCCCCACTACCCCAGGGATTAGAATTTAGTAATACTGGAAATGAAAGCGATATTGTTTTTCGATTTTTAAGAGCCCTACGATTAAACCCAAACATCAAACTTAAGCTATACCTACATTTGCTCCCCAACCAGCAAGTAGATGGCCGTAATACAATTGCACCTTCGGAATTAACCACCCTAGCCGATGCTAGCTCCCTTTCTCAAATCAACTACGTTGAGCTTAAGGAAGGCGAAATGGTTACTCCGCTCGATGTGCTTTGCACCGCCAACGACGAGCCCGATTACGGTTTTGACCTAGGCCTTTTTGAGGATAATGGAACCGAATACGGGAAAACCTATGGATTCGGCGTTCAACCCTTTGGCGACCCCAAACTCGATTACGGCAGTCAAGCGCCATTCCACATGGGCTTTTACCACGAGTCTAAGTTGGTATACGCGTTTGGACCATTCCTGAAGAAAACCTACCCCGAGTATCGCATAAGCCTTTTCAAGGCATTGTCTGAGTACGCATTTGCAACCGGGAACGACTACTGGGGTTGGCGCTTCATGGGCTGGGGAATGCACTACCTTGGCGATCTTTCCATGCCCTACCATACCGCTCCCCTACCCGGAATGAGCGCTGCTCGTATGATCTGGATTAACCTTAAAGCCATGCTTGGCTTTCCCAAAAGTAAGAACGATGCCATTCAGCTAGTATCGAATAAGCACTATGTACTTGAGCATTACCAATGGCTTGTCATGCGCGAGGCATACAATAACTACAATACAAACCCTCTAATTGAAGCACTTAGAGCTGAAACCCTCATTATACCCTACTCCGACAATTTTGCCCGCAATGTGATAAGTAAAATATCAGTTGACCGGAGCCGAAAAGTTGATAAAGCCCTAAAAACATACTGCCCACCGCTTCTGGTAAAAGACCCATCGTTTGAAGCTAGCAACTCTAAAGAACTTGACAATCTGATGGAACAGATCAACAGTTACTCAGGGGCAGCCGGTGTTGAACGGCTTAATGCATTACTTATTGAAATGCTCCAAACATACAGCATGTCGTTGCGAAGCTACTACAACACAATTATCAAGTAAAGCATAACCGATAATTTGCTATTTTTACGCCGAAAAATCGCAAACAATGGTAAAGTACAAACGAATACTACTAAAACTTAGCGGCGAAGCCCTTATGGGTGACGACAAGTACGGCATCAACACCCAGGTACTTACCAACTATGCCAAACAGATAAAGGAAGTTGCTGAACTTGGCGTTGAAATTGGAATTGTTATTGGCGGTGGAAATATTTTCCGTGGTTTGAGTGGCGTTTCCAAAGGGTTCGACCGGGTAAAAGGCGACCAAATGGGAATGTTGGCCACTGTTATCAACAGCTTAGCCCTACAATCGGCCATTGAGGGAGTAGGCGGAAAAGTTAAGGTTTTTACTGCCACCAAGATGGAACCCGTTGGTGAGCTCTACACCAAAGCCAAGGTTCTTGATGGTTTCAAACAGGATTATGTGGCAATTATAGCTGGCGGAACGGGTAACCCATTCTTCACAACCGATACCGCCTCGGCATTACGGGGCGTGGAAATTGAGGCAGAGGTTCTCCTCAAGGGGACCCGTGTTGATGGCGTTTACACCGCCGATCCCAAAAAGGACAAAACAGCCATAAAGTTCGATGAAATCACCTTTACTGAGGCTTATGAAAAAAAGTTAAAGGTAATGGACCTAACCGCCTTTACCATGTGCAGCGAGAACAATCTGCCCATCCTGGTATTCGACATGAATACTACAGGAAACCTGAAAAAGGTCATTACCGGCGAAAGAATTGGTACATTGGTAAAAAATTAATACTTTTAGTGTTCGAAACAATAAAAAACATAAAGCCATGAACCTTGACGATGCCAAAAAAGTTTTAGATATTGCCGAAAGCAAAATGCAAAAGGCCATTGAGCATTTGGATAACGAGTTACGTGTAATCAGAGCCGGGAGGGCTAACCCGGCCATGCTTTCGGGTGTTATGGTTGACTACTACGGAACAATGACCCCGCTCTCACAGGTGGCAAACGTTGGCAGCCCCGATGCCCGCACCATTGTAGTACAACCCTGGGAGAAAAAAATGATTGATCCCATTGAGAAAGCCATCATGGCTGCCAACCTGGGATTTAACCCCCAGAACAATGGCGAGTCGATTCGAATAATGGTACCACCCCTAACCGAGGAACGTCGCAAGGATTTGGTTAAGCAGGTGAAGCATGAGGGCGAAAATGCCCGCGTGAGCATTCGCAACGCCCGCCGCGATGCCCTTGAGGAAATCAAAAAGATGCAGAAAAATGGCCTCCCCGAGGATGCTGCCAAGGATACCGAAACCAAAATCCAGAAAATTACCAACAACTACAACAAGAAGGTAGATGAGGTGCTCCACAAAAAGGAGCAGGAGATACTTACCGTGTAAGGTTTGAAAGATTCAGTATGCAAAGGTGTTGCTTAATCGGTAACACCTTTTTTAATTGTATTGATTTCTCTTTTCATTGAGCAAAATCTCAAGCCCTCCAACATCAACAAGCAACCTTTACCTTTCATATTAACATATCATTCCAGGCTCCGATATATAGGGATAAACTTTGCCGAGGAATCTCATTAAGGATAAGGGATAAAGGATAAAGGATAAAGATTCAAAATTCAAGATTTAAGATTCTCGAGCCATCAATCAACCGTCAACAATCAAACATCAACTTAACAGGCCCCTCTAAATCTCCCCTGAGAGGGGAGTCTTTGGCTACGTAATAAAACGAACCGAACTAAATCCCCTCTTCTATCAGAAAAGGGGCAAGGGTGAGGATTTTTTTACGAACAACCACCAACGAACAACCATCAACGTTTCCAGCCCCGTAGGGGCTAAACCATTTGTAGTATACAGGGTACCAACACAAGTAGCAATGCACGCCATGCATAGGCCAAAGAACAAGAGTGAACCACTGCATCGCAACGGAAAAGCATTGCAAAGCACCATTTAAATGTTCTTTCTTGTCTTGATACAAGAAAGAACCAAAGAAAATCAAGGCCGAAAAGCCTAACCCGATGGGTGCCACGGGGGCGGAACTGCCACGCGAAACTATTCGCCCCGCCTGCGGCGTGGCTCATGTGGTATCGCTTACCAGGCCCACCGCCACGTTCCACCCCTGACCCATTGGCGGGTTAGGCTTTTATGTCCCTTTTGGCTTTTTCCCTTCCATTCCCTCTTAGGGGAAAGGGCTGGGGTGAGGTCGTTTACCACGACCAACTTCATTCGATAGTCAAAATAGTTTGCAAAAAAATTAAAAGTTCATTTGATAATTTGTAAAATTTCTTTAGTTTTGCTATTAGTATGATTAAAATCATACATATCCACCCAATTTGGAATGTATTGTATGGTTTTGTCATACATATAAAAACGAGTTAGGCAAAATTTAATAAGCATCCCCATAAATATGAAACATAAAAAAATACTCCTTTTGATTTTGATTCTTTTATCATTTTCTTACAGAATTTTTGGACAAGAATTTTCCTCTGATTCAAATACAGTAAATAGAAATATTGAATTTAAATACTCAGCTTTGATTATTCCAACTACATTAATTGGATATGGTGTGATTGGAATTGAAAGCGATGGCCTTAAAATCTGGAATTCTGAAATAAAAGAAGAGCTTAATGAGAATATTGATGAAAAGTTAACAATTGATGACTTCTCTCAATATGCGCCAGCTTTGACTGTTTATGCGTTAGATGCATTAGGAATAAAAGGGAAAAATAATTTTAGAGATAAAACAATTATTTTAACTACATCATTTCTCATTATGACAACGACTGTCACAAGTCTCAAATTAACGACAAATGTTAAGAGACCAGATGGTAGTTCTAATAACTCATTCCCATCAGGTCATACAGCAACTGCATTTATGGGGGCTGAATTTCTTTGGCAAGAATATAAAGATGTTTCACTTTGGTATGGTATTACAGGTTATGTTATTGCGACAGGAACAGGATTCTTTAGAATGTATAATGATAGGCATTGGTTAACAGATGTTGCAACAGGTGCAGGCATAGGTATCCTGAGTACAAAAATTGCTTACTGGGTAAATCCATATATTACAAAGAAACTCTTTCACGATAAAAATAAGCAGTACTCCTCAGTATTTTATCCATACTATAATGGAGAACAATTTGGAATAGGTTTAGCAATAAGATTTTAAAATAAACTTTGCCTAACATCGCATATACCTAATGGCGGTTTTACTGCACTTTGCAAGGCTTTTCGCCCGCTCAAACTTCACCACGGTTTGACAGTTGAATCGCCCGCAATCCGCCACTAGGCATATGCGTAACGTTAGCAAACATTAAAATCATATGTACCTACAAACATTAAATAAATTGATATGAAGAGAGTAGCATTTTTAGCTAGCCTGATTTTCTTTGTTTTATACAATGTAAATGGGCAAATACCTACAGACAGTTTAATTGGCTTTTGGCCTTTTAATGGCAACGCCAATGATATGAGTATAAATAATAATCATGGCACTGTTAGTGGTGCTACTTTAGTTTCTGATAGATTTGGTATTAGTAACAGAGCTTATCATTTCGATGGCAATGATTACATCTCTATTCCTCATTCTACGACTTTAAATATGCAAGATTCTCTAAGTTTTTCGGTATGGGTAAAACCCGAATCTTTGGTAGGGACAAGTATGATATTTGGGAAATCAAATTACACAACAAAAACTAATTATCTGTTAAGGATTAAGCCTAATGGGTACATACAATGGGAATACGATGGTTACACAGATACAGATTCTTTGCCTTTACAGCTTAATGCATGGCACCATATTGTAGTAACTACAACCGGTCCGGGACTTGTTAAAAGAATCTACATAAATAATCAACTTGTTAAAGAAACCTTAAATTCATCAGGACCCTTTGGGACAATAACAAACCCTTTCACAATAGGGTATGCAAGCTACAATTCTGAATATTTCATTGGTGCGATTGATGACATTAGAATGTATAATAAAGTGTTATCTGAGAGTGAAATAAATGCTCTGTTCAATGAATCATGCAACTCACTTAATTCTATTACCGAAACCGCCTGCGACAGCTATACCGCACCGGACGGAGCGGTTTACACCACATCCGGAATAAAAACGGCTGTTATTCCAAACGCAGCAGGATGCGACAGCACCATAACCATTGACCTGACTATTAATAATAGCACAACAAGCTCGATTACCGAAACCGCCTGCGACAGCTATACCGCACCGGACGGAGCGGTTTACACCACATCCGGAATAAAAACGGCTGT
>OMKS01000245.1_pt1 | contig 50721 bp, 50 predicted proteins | sample 1674721 | NCBI WGS metagenome assembly OMKS01 (sample SAMN06264996, study PRJEB25208) | sediment metagenome | isolation source: hot spring sediment | place: USA: California | collected 2014-09-02 | reverse complement strand
ACTATCCTCTTCGTCGGCAGCGTCAGATGTGTATAAGAGACAGCTATGAGGATGTCCCCCTGCTCCAGGACGCGATTGTAGAGAAGTGCCGGCGGAGCGGTAAGCCGGTGATCGTGGCCACCCACATGCTGGAGTCGATGATTGTCAATCCCACCCCAACCAGGGCCGAAGTTACCGACATAACCCACGCTGTGCAGCAGGGCAGCGACGCGATCATGCTCTCCGGGGAGACCGCCACCGGCCGTTACCCTTATCGAGCCCTGGAGGTTATGGACACGGTGGCTCGCCGGATCGAGCGCCACCTGGCCGAGGATCGGGGCAGAGGGCATGATGATCAACCCTCCTCCTCCCGCTTTTTGGGCCGGGATCGCCGCAACAGTGGCTGTCCGGTAATGACGGAGGAACCGGCTCTGGAGGGGGCGGCTTTGGCGGCCGAGGACCGTGTCCACTCCAAGGAGGAGATCTCCCGCAGTGCCGCCATGCTGGGCAACAATCTTCAGGTGGCCGGTATTGTGGTGATCACCCGGCGCGGTCTGATGGCGGCCCTGTTGGCGCGTTGCCGTCCGGGGGTCCCGATCTTCGCCTTTACCAACACCACCCATGTCCGCCGCCGGCTGGGGATCTACTGGGGGGTTAACGCCTTCAGGGTTCAGCTTTCCAGCGACCCGGAAGTTACCATTCAGCGCGCAGTCGAACAGTTGCTGGCAAAAGGGATTGTACGAAATAGTGAACGGGTAATCATTCTTTCCGACATCCTTGCCGGCGGCAAGTTCGTTGAGACGGTTCAGGTTAGAATAATCTGAATACAGTTTGTTACGCCACACTAGTGTGTCGCGATCCTAGGGTCGAGGCAGGCAAATTCCCGGTAAACTCTCTTAAAATTATCTTGACATGCTGAACTCTCAAATTAAAATGCCCGGGGTTTATTACGAGGTAATTAGGCTGAAAATAAAAGCCGTTATTTTTACGTATGTTAGCTGGCTTCGGGGGGGTGCAACAAGTCGCATGCCAATTGCAACATGTCGCATGCCAATAAAATGAGATTAGAGGAGAAATGAGGATGAAAATATCTGACTTTGAGAAGTTGGAAAACGAAGGGGTGGAAAACCTTCCCTCCGAGGAGCGGCGCCGGTTTTTACGCTTTGGTTTGGGGGTTATGGGTGTCTTTGCCGGGGGAACCGTGCTCTCTTTGACCTCTACCCGTTTTGCCCAGAGCAGCACGGGGGTTGTGCCCGCCGCTGGTCGATTCCCTTACAGCCCTCACTATACCATGGTGATGCTGCAGAACCGTTGCATCGACTGCGAACGCTGCATGGAAGCCTGCGTGCGGACCAATGATGTTCCCTCCTACGGTTATCGGACCACCATTATGGAGCAGCAGCGCCCGATTCGCCGCGGGGGCACCGAAACGGTTTTTATGCCGGTGCTTTGTAACCAGTGCAACCGTCCTCCCTGCGTGCGGGTTTGCCCCACCACCGCCACCTATAAGGATAAAAAGACCGGGATCGTGATGATGGACGGCAAGCGGTGCATCGGCTGCAAGACCTGCATGGTTGCCTGCCCCTATAACGCGCGCTATTTCAAGGAAAAGAATCGGGCCGTGGACAAATGTGACTTTTGCTGGAACTCCCGGCTTTCCAAGGGTGAAACCACCACCGCTTGCGCCGAGGCCTGCCCGGCCGGAGTACGGGTTTTCGGTGATCTCACCGACCACAACAGCCCGGCTTACAAATTGATTCATGCCCCCGAGCGGGTAGTCTGGGTGCTGCGTCCGGAAACCGGCGCCCTGCCCAACGTCTTCTACATGAATGCCTGAGGCTTGATCCGACTCCACGGTAATTTCACTAATCATTGATAATGAGGACAATTATGCAGCGCGAAAAAAGAAAGTTAACGAGGGTACTGGGTCTGGCCGTGGGGGCGGGATTTCTGCTGGCCGGCTTGGGCCTGGGTCAGGCCATCGGCAGCGGATATTACGGCCCCGAGGAGCCCATTATCTGGAGCAAACCGGTGGAGGGGGTGGTTTTTGAACATCTGCCCCATACCCGGGACGCCGGTCTCCAATGTCACCACTGCCATACCGAGCTCTTCGAATTTGAGGCTGGGGCCGCCGAACGGCAGGACGACTTCACCATGGAGGCGATGTATCAGGGGAAGCATTGCGGTGCCTGCCACAACGGTGTTGTGGTTTTCGCGGCCAGCACCCGTTGCACCACCTGCCATATCGGGGTTAAGGGTGTTAGGCGCCTGACCGGCCAGGATTGATCATTATTTACGGTGATCGTAACCGGACAGACTGTTTTCTTAAATTGTGCTATCTATTTTCCTTAGGGAGGAAATTTCATGTTGAAAACATTATCCTTTGACGAGTTGGCGGAGCCGCAGGTCGGTATTCCGGCCATCAATAAAGCCACCATCCTGTTTGTGGTGTTTATTCTGCTGGGGGTGGGCGCCGGCCTCTACGCCCAGATGGTGGGTCACCTGGCGGCGTTTAACAACACCCGGGAGGTGGCCTGGGGGATCCTGATATCCAACTACGCCTACTTCGCCATCATCTCCACCGGTCTCTGTCTGCTGGCGGTGGTGAGCCACATCTTCGGCAGCAACCGTCTGACCCCCCTGGCCAACCGGATGGTTTTCCTTTCCATCATCGTTATTTTCGGGGCCTTTCTGATCATCGGCCTGGAATTGAAGAATCCCCATCGGATGCTGCTTTACAATATGCTCTCCCCCAATATCACCTCCAATATCTGGTGGATGGGCACCCTTTACAGCATGGCGGTGGGGTTCATGCTGGTGGAGTTTTATCTGATAATCTCTAAAAAATATGCCCTGGCGGTGACCCTGGGGGTGCTGGGCGCTCTGGCTGAGATTGCCGCAAACACCACCCTTGGGGCGGTTTTCGCCACCATCGCCGCCCGGCCCTTGTGGTACGGCTCCCAGTTGCCCATCTATTTTCTGGCCTCGGCGGTTATGACCGGCGCGGCGGCGATCATTATGTTTACCACCATTGCCCACCGGATGCGGGGGGAAGAGATGAGTTCCGCCACCCGTGAAGGCTTGCAGGGGGCGGGCAAGGTTATGCTCCTGACCCTGGTGCTGATCGCGGTAGCCACGGTTTGGAAGTTTGTGGCCCCCTTCGTGGGTGGCACCGAGGAGGGCAGAATAGCCGCCCTCAGTCTGCTGAAGGGGCCGCTCTCCTTTAACTTCTGGGTCTTTGAAACCGTGATTGGAATGGCTCTACCCTTCGTGCTGCTGCTCCTTACCCGGATGCAGAACTACAAAGTGCTTTATTACGCGGCGATCATGATTCTGGTGGGCGCCTACTTTCAACGCTATGATCTGGTGGTGGCCGGGCAGCTGGTGCCGGTTTATGCCGGCTGGGACAGCCTTCCCACCTATCTGGCCTATAAGCCCTCTCTGGTGGAGCTGCTGATCTGCCTGGGCGGCTTTGGTGTGGTCGGTGCCGGTTTTCTGCTGGGCGAACGCTTCTTCGGTAAGGCCTTCCGCTACAGCGGCGGTCATCATTAAGTAGATAATTCCCTCTCTTGGGGGGCTGAACAGCCCCTTGCTTGTAAACGCCACCGTTCAGGTTGATTATCACCAGAACGGTGGCGTTTTTGTTTGTTCAATTGCCGGGTGGGTGGCCAGGAGCTCTGCCACAATAAGTCGTAGCAAAGTTGTGGCAGAGGGGTGTGGCGCGCAACACTTTTGCCCCCGCAGGCAAAATGGGGTCCCATATAAATCAGTACCTGGTCAATTTTGTTTTTCTCTTTGTTTTTGTGTTTTATTAGTCTTTTTTACCACAACTCTGTAGCGTTTCCCTCCAATTTTCTTAGGCCAGCGCTCTCTAGAATTATTTCTTTTTAAAATCATATAGTTATCGGCAAAAGCTCCTGTTTTGTTCCCCCTTTAGACAGGGAACGATTTTTCTTGGCACGTGCCGTGCAAATGCCCTGGGTCAAATACTGACTTAGCGTAATTAGGTCAGTAAAGACGGATAGATAGGGAGGATACCATGAAGAACGCAACTGGAATCAGACAGGAACGGTTGGGCAAGGAAGCAGTTGACGGCCGGGGCATTGCCGAAGGTGTCGGACAAGCCGGGATTGGAATTATCGTTCTTTTGGCCGCCTTGATTGGCGTCTGGGGCCTTGCGTGCCTGGTGGGTGGAGTGATGGCAACCGGAGCCGGGGATCTGGTTCGGGGGTTTATCAGCTCTGTAGCCGGAGGTTGAGGAATTACAAAACATTTTAGGGTGTGATTTCTAAATTATAACAATTGAACGGGAGGAAATGACGATGTCTGGTAAGGGCGAAAATCGTAGCGGTAAGATCTTTTTGGTGATGATGCTTGGAGCTGGTGGCATGATTGGAGCCTGGGCGGTGGGAATGGTCCTTTTCGGACTCTCTCAGGTTAACTGGCAGGTGTCAGAGTTCCTGCGCAGCTACCTGGTGGCCACCGGTGCAATTGGTGAATTTCAGACCCTGGTGGATTTCTACTCTCACATCAAGGGGGTCGAGTACCTTATCTGCCTGGCCTTTCTGGTGGCCTTCCCCGCCTTCTTCAGGTATGTGAATCGTGCGCCGAAGACGGTGACACGCTGATTGGATTATTCAAGTGCTACACCGGCTCCGGGGGTAATAATACCTCCGGAGCTTTTTTTTTGTTCATGGCTGCCTGTGCCTGTGGCCGGGCCGGGGCTTTGCCCCGCTGCGGCTATTTCCCTTCTCTCTTTTCTCCATGCAACAGTCAGCTGACGCACAGGTGTTGCACTAGGGTGTGGCATGCAACATTTATGTTGTGCAGCGGTTATTGCGCCCTTTGCCGGTCTTGGGGGGCAATTGTTTGGCTATAGGTCTGTATTATCGTTTTTTATATGTCATGATCAACAGTTGTGTGGTTGTGGTTGCCGCGTGGTGGGCAACTGGGGTAATGAGGCAGGTAACCAGTTGATTCAACAAAAAAATATTCAGAGTAGTCCGTTTAAGGGTGAAAAACTCTTCGAGATCTGGCACGCCTCGTGCAGTCTCAGCAGGTCAAGAGAAAAGATGACACAACAAGAGAAGTCAAGACAAAGAGATAAGGAGGACGCCATGAAGAACGCAACTGGAATCGGACAAGAGATGGTAGGGACGCGGGTCGATCATCAAGCGGTTGCCGAGGGTGCCGGACAGGCTGGAATCGGAATCATCGCGATTTTGGCAGCCTTGATCGGGGCTTGGGGTCTTGCTTGCCTGGTGGGCGGAGTGATGGAAGGTGGGGCCGCTGATCTGGTCAGGGGCTTAATCGCCGCGGTGACCGGGCGCTAGAGCCAGGACGGGCGACGCGCCAACGCAGGTGACAATGACGCCACAGGGAGGATGAAACAATGACAACCAATAATACAAATCGCAGCGGCAAGCTCTTCGTAGCCATGATGATCGGCTTGGGTGTCATGATCGGCGCCTGGGCCATGGGGGCGATCCTTTTCAGTCTCTCCCAGGTTAACTGGCAGGTGTCCGAGTTGTTGCGCAGCTATCTGGTGGCCACCGGGGCAATCGGCGAGTTCCAGACCCTGGTGGATTTCTACTCCCACATCAAAGGAGTTGAGTACCTTATCTGCCTGGCCTTTCTGGTGGCCTTTCCTGCCTTCTTCAAATATGTCAACCGTCCCCAGGAGAAGACCGTGGCGGTTCGACGCTAGAACAACGGGGCTGGCGGTTGGCAGATCGGCTGAAAAATCCGGGGTGATCCCCGGATTTTTTTTGGGAGGTGAGCCGGAGGATTATCACGCGCTTGCCAAAGTGGCGTGGTTGTTGCATGGCAATAAGGACAAAGAAGTTGGATACTTAACTTGCATCTATTGCGATGGAGGTTGAAATATGGCCAGATATGTTCGCAATTATCTTTTGTTACTCTTTGCGCTGGCAGTGGCGCTGATCGCCTACAACATCCATCGGATGGAAGGGCAGCCGCCCCACTTGGAGTACTCCAGCTTTCTCACCAGGTTGCACGAGGGGGAGATCAGGGAGGTTACTTTGCGGGGCGGCCAGATAACCGGCCTGGATCGCTTCAACCAGCCCTTTTCAACATTCGCCCCGGCCCCCGCCTCTCTGCTACCCAGACTGGAAGAGCAGGGGGTCAAAATAGAGGCTCGGCCCGAGTCTCGGGCGTCCTCCTTCTGGACCAGTACCTTTCCGGTGCTGTTGCTGGTGGGGGGCCTGATGATCTACATGGCTCTGCAACAACGGGGCGGACTGTCTCGGTTTTCCGAAAAAAACCTGCCCACTCCGCTGGATTCCCGGCAGAAAGTTACCTTTGCCGATGTGGCCGGTATTCCCGAGGCCCAGGAGGAGCTGGAGGAGATTGTTGAATGTTTGCGCAATCCCGGGAGCATCACCCGGCTGGGCGGGCGTATTCCCAAAGGGGTTCTGTTGCAGGGGCCCCCGGGAACCGGCAAGACCCTGCTGGCCAAGGCGATTGCCGGCGAGGCGGGGGTTCCCTTTTACAGCATCAGCGGTTCCGATTTTGTTGAGATGTTTGTCGGGGTGGGGGCATCTCGGGTGCGGGAGTTGTTCAAGGCGGCTAAAAAGCATGCCCCCTGCATTATCTTCATTGACGAGATCGACGCTGTGGGCCGCAGCCGGGGGGCGGCGGCGGCCAGTGCCGGCGGCCAGGATGAACGGGAGCAGACCTTGAACGCCCTGCTGGTGGAGATGGATGGTTTCCGTTCCGATGAGACGGTGGTTATTGTGGCGGCCACCAACCGTCCCGACGTGCTGGATCCCGCTCTGTTGCGACCGGGGCGTTTTGACCGCCAGGTTAATATCTTGCCGCCGGATGTCAATGGCCGAATCAAAATTCTCGAGGTTCACGCCCGCACGGTTGTGATGGCTGATTCGGTCAATCTGGCCGATGTGGCCCGCAGTACCCCGGGTTTTACCGGGGCTGAGCTTGCCAATCTGATCAACGAGTCGGCCCTGATGGCGGCCCGCAAACAGAAGCAGGAGGTGGAACTGGATGATATCGAGGAGGCGCGGGATAAGATTTTGATGGGGGCGGAGCGAAAGGGGCTGGTGATCAACGCCGGAGAGCGCAAGGTGACGGCCTATCATGAGGCGGGACACGCCATTATGGCCAAGTTGCTGCCCAACACCGATCCGGTCCACAAGATCACCATCATTCCCCGGGGCCGGGCCATGGGGGTGACCCAGCAGGTGCCGTTGGATGATCGTCACGCCTACTCCCGGGAGTACTTGATGAACCGCATCAAAATACTTCTGGGGGGGAGGACCGCCGAAGAGATTGTCTTCCGCGAATTTTCCACCGGCGCCAGCAACGACCTCCAGGCGGTTACCAATCTGGCCACCCGCATGGTCTGCGAGTGGGGGATGAGTTCGGTTCTTGGCCCTCGGGCCTATATAAAGGAAGCCACTGGATTTTTGGGGGGTGAAGGCGGGTCGCGGCCCTACAGTGAGGAGATCGCCCGGGCCATCGATGCCGAAATAAACCAGTTGATTGAAACCTGTTACCAGGAAGCGATGATTATCCTGGAGGGCAAGATCAAGTACCTCCATCGACTGGCAGCCATTCTGCTGGAGCATGAGACCATTGATGGCAAAGAGGCCGATATTATAATGGGATGCGCTCAGATCGAGCGGGAGGCGGCCCCACTCGGCATCGAGCCGGTCAGCAAGGAGTAACTTTTGGGCTCCTGCAAGTGTGGCATGCCACACTTCTGTTGCAACATAAGTGTGGCATGCCACACATTTCAAAACACTTTGGCAAAGGAAAGGGTGGGGTCAGAAGACAGAATTGTTGCCCATTTAGCTGGTCACAGAATAACCCTTCTTTTACTTGGCACTATCTGTGCAAACGCGCGGACCAGCGATAACCAGAGGGTACGAAATTCGATTAGGGTCGAGTTGTTTTTATAAACTATCAGCAAAGGAGAGACGGAATGGGTGGATCAAGAAAGAAGCTACTGGCACTGGGGCTGGCCCTACTGATGGGCGGGGCCCTTCCGGGTCTGCTGAAGGCAGCACCGGACACCATTGTTATGGATAAGCTTGGTGACCTCTATGGTCCGGTTACGTTTGATCACAACTTCCACATGATGATAACCGGATCCTGTGCAACCTGCCATCACCACACCCTGGGGGAGGCCCCGGAGGATGAGCGTTGCCTGCGTTGCCACACGGGTGGCAGCCCCGCCGAAACCGTGGCCTGCAAGGATTGTCATCCCCAGGACCGTTTCTCTTCCGCTTACCTGGAAAAGCTGGAGCAGGACCCCTACCTCTATCACACCGACCGGCCCGGGTTGCTTGGGGCCCTTCATCAGCAGTGTCTCGGGTGCCATCAGCAGTTTGGGGTTGCCTACGGCTGCACCGACTGCCATGAGCGCACCGAAAAGGGCGATGCTTTCTACCGGAGCGGTGATTACGCCCCCCAGGGCGGTTCTGACGACAAGCACTGAAATTGAGCCTGTTCTGGTTCAGTAAAAATAGAGGAGAGGACCTTAATGATGAAGAAAATAGATCGTAGAAACTTTCTCAAGGGCGGTTTGGCCGGGACTGCCGCGCTGGCGGTGACCGGCAAGGCGACCTCGGGCAAGGCCGCCTCGTTTGAGGGCTATCCCGACAGCATGGGGGTCCTGGTGGACCTGACCAAGTGCGTGGGCTGCCGTACCTGTGAGGCGGCCTGCAACAAGGAGCAGGGGTTGCCGGAACCGGCCAAGCCCTTTAACGACACCTCGGTATTCGACGAAACCGGGCATGGCGGCATGCCCCGACAGCCAACGGAAAAAGCCTACACGGTGGTCAACCGCTACGATACCGAGTCGGGTGGGCCGGTCTACCGCAAGATCCAGTGCAACCACTGCAATGAACCCGGTTGTCTAACCTCCTGTTTTGTCAACGCCTACACAAAAACCCCGGAAGGAGCGGTAATTTACGACCCCAAGGTTTGCGTCGGTTGCCGAACCTGCATGATCGCCTGTCCCTTCCACATTCCCGCTTACAGCTATTCCAGTACGATCAACCCGATTATCAAGAAATGCATCTTCTGTTACGACACCCGGCTCAAGTTCGGGCGTCCCCCGGCCTGTGTCGAGGCCTGTCCCCAAGAGGTGATGGTTTTCGGCAAACGCGCCGATCTGCTGCGCCTGGCCCGGCAGCGGATCAAGGAAAACCCCAATAAATATATCGATCATATCTATGGCGAAAAGGAGATGGGGGGAACCTCTTGGCTCTACCTTTCGGGAGTACCCTTCGAGGAGGTCGGTTTCAATACCACCCTCGGCAACGAACCGGTAATCTCCTATGTCAAGGAGTTCCTGGCCATCGTACCCATGGTGCTGACCATCTGGCCGGCGCTGTTCACCGGATTTCATCTGCTCGCCACCCGCAAGGAGGAGGCCGAAGCCGGCAAAAAAGATAACAACAAGGGAGAGGGGGGTAGATCATGAATCGAATGCTTGAAAAAGGCTTCCGGCCGATCGATACGCTGCACAAACCGGATGGTACTCCTTGGAGCTTCAAGGAGAAGATGATGCTGGGGCTGAGTCCTCAGGAATACTGGGCGGCCCAGTTGCGCAATCCCTTCAACTGGATTCTGGCGGCGATTTTCGCGGTGGGAACGCCGATCATTGTCGGTCGTTTCATCTTCGGCCTGGGCTGGGCAACTCACGGCTCCTACGATTATCCTTGGGGCTTGCTGCTGGGTTGGGGCCTGTTCGTGATGGTTCCCCTGTCCGCTTCCGGCTTTATGATGGGAACCACCGTCGAGCTGTTCGGACGCAAGGATTTCAAACCCATCGAGCGGTTGGGGCTGCTCAATGGATTGCTGGGCTATTTCTTCGCGGTCGTCTTTCTCCAGGTGGATCTGGGCCAGCCCTGGCGCCTGATCTATCCAATGTTCGTTTCCCTGGGACCGGCGGCGGTGCTCTTTCTGGTGGCCTGGCATGTTGCAACTTACCTGTCGGTGCAGATCGCCGAGCTGATACCGGCGGTTTCCGAGTGGATGGGCTGGCCCAAAGCCAAGCGTTTTATCAAGCAGATCGTAATCGGTCTGACCGTGGCCGGCATCATTCTCTCCACCCTGCACCAGGGTGCCCTGGGGGCGCTTTTCACCTACGCTCCGGGCAAGGTCCATCCGCTTTGGTACTCCTCAGCCTTCCAGTGGTTCCATTTCCTCTGCTCGGCGATTTTTGCCGGCCTGTCCATGTTGATCGTGGTCAGCACTCTGACCAAGTGGTTTATGCGCTGGCGCTGTGACGAGACCTTCTTGAAAAGCCTGGACCGCCTGACGGTGGGAATTGCCAAGGGGGCCGCCCTGGCCCTGGTCACCTACCTGGTGATCAAGTTCATCGGGGTCGCCCACGATAATGACTGGAAATATCTTTTCAGCGGCTGGGGACAGTGGTTCATGTTCGAGATTGCCCTGGGCGTAATCGTGCCGCTGGTGCTTTTCACCTCGGCGGTGCGTAACAACAACGCCACCACGGCCCGCTGGGCGGCCCTATTCGCGGTGTTGGGGATTGCCCTGAACCGGCTCAACACCTCGCTCGTCACCTTCAACTGGAATCTTTATCAGGAGATTCCCCACTGGCGGGAGTTTGTGATCACCATCACCGTTTACGCGACCTATATCCTTGTTTACCGGGCGGTGTTGGCCCGGTTGCCCATTCTCTTCACCTGGAAGGACAAGTCTTGAAGCTGGCATGACGACGGCTAGAGGCGGAGGGGGTGATCCTCTCCGCCTCTGGCCGGTTTTCCCAACCCGGGGCGTCGGGAAACGGTTGCTCGGCGCTTAATCCCAAAAAGGATCGGACCATGGCCTTGCAACGGATAATCTGGCTTTCAGTTCTGGGATTGGGTTTGATCCTGATTGCTCTGCTTGGCTCAGGTGTCCGCCAATATTCCCTGTACGCGGGCCATAAAGCGATTGCCGACCAAAGTGAAACTCTGCTTTTCCGTTTTACCATCATCCGCGAACAGCTTATGGATGAACTGTTGCAAGCCGAGAACGGTAATTTGGAGAACGTTTCCCGGGCTTTGGAACAGTTCAACAGTTCCCTGTCGTCGGTGCTGGCTGACCGCCGGATTGCCGATGAATATAAACTGGGCTTCATGCAGGCCGTGGATATTTCCGGCATGGTGGTGATGGTCCGTCAGCTTGATGCCCGCCCCCACGCCCCGGAACTGCGGCGCAACCTCAACCGGGAGATGCGGATTCTGGGGGAGCGGTTGCTGCTCTTTGACCGTTTGGTGGTAGATCAGGCCAAGCGCCGCCTGGTCGGTTTTCAGAACATTCTGATCGGCACCCTGGCCCTGCTCTTTTTCGGGGCCCTGGTTGCCCTTTTTTGGGGCTATCGGCGGGTGGTGCTGCCGCTGGTGTGCCTTAACTCCCAAGGGAAGGAAGTTTTGGACGGTGATCGCCTGGAGATCTCCTGCCCGGCCGACGGTCGGTGGTTGTCGGGGGTGGTCGCCATGGTCAATGACCTGTTGCGGCATGACGCGGAAATGGCCGACCGCCTTGAGCGGCAGGTGGCTTTGGCCGCCATGGGCCGCCGGGCGATTGCGGCCCTGTCCCAGGCCCGAACCATGGAGCAGCTGGGGGTTGAGGTATGTCGCGCTTTACGCCATAATTCGGACTACTGTCTGGTTTGGCTGGGGTGTCCCCTGCGTCCCCATGGCCTCAAACTTTTGGGGGTGGCCGGTGGCGGCCCCGGTTTAGTTGAACCGGACAATCTGGCGCTGGTGAGCGGTCTGCCGGTGGCGGGGCGGGAGCCGGGCAAGGATTCAGGCCCGGTGCAACGGGCCTTGGCGACGGGTGAACCGGTGGTGATATCCGACTACCTGGCCACGGTTTCACCCGGATTGTTGCAGGATACCAAGCTGGCCGGGCGCCGGGCCGCCTACGGCGTCTTCCCCTTGAGCGAAGAGGAGGAGGGGCTGGTGGGGGTGCTGGCGGTTTTCAGCACCGCCAACGAGGGATTTGCCCCCTGCGAGCTGGACCTCCTCCAGGGAGTGGCCACGGCGGTGGGGATGGCTTTGCGTCAGTTCAGCGCCACCGCCCCCGGCCGGGAGCATAAGTGGCAACTGCTGGGCTTTAACCTCGCCGAGTCGGGGGGGATTATGGCGGGAGTCGCCCACGAGGTGAGCGATTTGGCCAACGGAATGATTAACTATGCTCAGATTCTGGCCGATGAGCCCCAGGAGCAGCAGACCCAGCGGGAGATTGCCGCCAAATTGATCGGCACCGGCGAGCAGTTGACCGGGATTATGAAGAAAACCATCTTCTACAGCCGGGGCGGGGGGCACGATGAGGAGTTTCTGCCCCTGGGCGAGGTGTTGGCCGATGCCATCACTCTGAGCCGTTTCAGCATGAAGGGGTCCGGAATTCTGGTGGAGCAGGATCTACCCGCCGATTTTCCCTCTCTACCGGTCAACGCCCGGCGGATGCAGCAGGTGTTTATGCTCCTCTGCGAGCAGGCCCGCCGCACTTTGGATCTGCGCTATCCCACCAAGGATCAGAATAAACGGCTGCTGATCAAGGGAGAGATCAGCAGCCGCAAACAGGGGCGCTGTCTGCGCCTCTGTTTCAATGGGCAGTCCTCCCGGATCGATCCCGAGTTGCTGGCCGGGTTGCAAGAGGTGGTGGCGGAGCAGGGGGGAGAGCTGCAACTGGATACCACCGGCGCTGAGGCGGTGGTGAAAATCGAGTTTCCCTGTTGAGCGGTGATGTGGAGTGCGGCTGAAGCCGGTTACGAAACCCGCCTGTGAGGTGTTGTTTTGCCGGAAGGATGCAAGGAAGCGCCACGGGATCTCTGGCAGACCGTTTTGGACGGGGTGGCTGATCCGATCATTGTGGTGGGAGCGGACTACTATATCAAACTGATGAACCGGGCGGCCAGGGAGTATTCCCGCTGTGGAGATCGGGATGTGGCCCGGTGGCCCCACTGTCATCAGTTGATTTTCGGTCTGGAGCGCCCCTGCGATCAGGCGGGGCGCTCCTGTCCCCTCCAGGAGGTGTTGCGCTCCCGCCGCCGGGTGCAGGTGGAGCACGAACACTACACGGCCGCCGGCGAACTTCGGGTTTTTGAGGTCCTGGCCTCGCCGCTGTTCGATGACGACGGCCGGGTATGGGGAATCGTTGAGTCCCTGCGGGATGTTACCACCCGCAAGAGGATGGCGATCATGCTCCGCGATGAACAGGAGCGGCTGGAACGGAGGGTTCGGGAGCGGACTGCCCAGCTGCTGCATGCCAAGGAGAAGGCGGAATTGCTCTACCGGATGAGCCCCAGTGCCATTTTCACCGTCGATGGCCAGGGACTGGTGAGCAGCTGGAACGACCGGGCCGAGGAGGCGACCGGTTATCAGCGCTGGGAGGTGATGGGGCGGCCATGCCCGCTTTTTGCCGATCTCGATCTTGCCGATTGCGCCGGGGTGGAGGCCGGGGAAGCATTGCTGGCCCGGATCGGCCGTCTGAGCGGCTCGGAATGCCAGGTGACCCTCAAGGACGGGCGGTTGCGGCTGTTACGCGTCGATACCGGGCTGCTGCGGCACCCCGATGGTGAGGTGGTGGGGGCCATCGGCAGTTTCGAGGATGTCACGGAAGAAAAATTGCGGGCGGCGGAAACCATGCGGGCCGGCCAGTTGGCGGCCATCGGGGAGTTGGCCGCCGGGGTGGCCCACGAGATCAACAATCCGATCAACGGAATTATCAACTTCGCCCAGCTGCTGGTCGATGACTCTCCCGGTGGGGAGGGGGGCGAAATGTTGGTCCGGATCATTGAGGAGGGTGAGCGGATTGCCGATATCGTCCGCAATCTGCTCTCCTTTTCCCGCCAGCATCGCACCGAGGATGTCGAGCCGGTGATGATCGGTGAGGTTATCGATAACGCCCTGGCCCTGTACACCCATCAAATGTTCAAGGATGGAATCACCCTTTCGGTGGACCTCGACGAGGGTCTGCCCTTGCTGTCCGTTAACCCGCAGCAGTTGCAGCAGGTTTTTCTCAATCTGCTGAGCAACGCCCGCCACGCCCTCAACCAGCGTTATCCCGGCAAGGACCCCGACAAGCGCTTGGATATCCGGGCCAGGCCATGGTCCGAAAATGGCAACTCATATGTCCGGACCACCGTCACCGACCATGGTACCGGGATTCCCCGGGAGATCATCGAACATATTTTCGAGCCTTTTTTCTCCTCCAAAAAGATGGGAGAGGGGACCGGTCTGGGATTAAGCATCAGCCAGGGGATCATGCGCGAGCTTGGTGGTTTCCTGCGGGTTGAAAGCGAGTATGGTAAGCATACCACTATGATGGTTGATCTGCCGGTCTCCTGAGATGGAGGCGGCATGGCAAATACGTAAAAAGGAGGCTGGCCATGGTGGAGCCCGAAAAAATGAGCAGCAGGATTTTGGTGGTTGACGACGAGGAGAGCCTCCGCCTGACATTTAAAATGTTCTTGAGCCGGGAAGGGTATGGGCCGGTAAAGACCGCCGCGACCTTTGAAGAAGCCATGGAGTTGATCAACAACGAGGAGTTTGATCTGATCATCAGTGATATCGTCATGGATGGAGAGTCGGGAATCGAGCTGTTGCGCCGGGTTCGCGAGTTATGCAAGGAGTGTCCGGTGGTGATGGTCACCGGTTATCCCAATATTGGAACGGCCGCCGAGGCGGTGCGCCTGGGGGCCTTCGACTATCTGGCCAAGCCGGTCAAGAAGGATGATCTGCTGCGGACCGCCCGCATGGCCCTGCAACAGTTTGCCCTGTGGCGGGAAAAGATGCGGGCCGACCGGCAAATGGAGCGTTATCGGCAGGATCTGGAAACGGTTTTCCGCAGCGTCCGGGATATGATTGTCACCGTCGATCCCGAGTTGAAGGTCTCCCAGATCAATGAGCGGGCTCGCCAGTGGGCCGCCAACCTGGAGCTTGACCTGGAGGTGGGCAGCAGCCTGAAGGAGCTGCCCACCCCCTTTCGGGTTTTTGTTGATGACGCCAGCCGGGTGCTCGAATCCCGCCAGGAGGTGGAGGAACACCAGGTGGAACTGGAGTTGGATAAGCTGGGGCGAGTGGTCTTCCGAATCAGCGGTGTTCCTCTGGAGGGGCGGAGTGAGCAGTTTATCGGGGCCATGCTGCTTTTTCGGGATGTAACCTGTGCCGAGTATCAGGAGCAGCGGACTCGGCGGACCCGTTTCCATCGGCTGGCCGGAGGCTCCCCCGCCATGCAGGCGGTGTATACCATGATCGAAAACGTCGGCCCGGTGGATGTCACCGTGCTGATCACCGGGGAATCCGGCACCGGCAAGGAGCTGGTGGTGGAGGCTCTGCACGCGGAAAGCCCCCGGCGGGGAATGCCGCTGGTGAAGGTGGACTGCACTTCCATCCCCGAAAACCTGCTGGAGAGCGAACTGTTTGGTCATAAGCGGGGATCATTCACCGGGGCCGATCGGCACCGGGAGGGCCGGATCCTGCAGGCCGATGGGGGCACCCTCTTTCTGGATGAGGTGGGCGATATCTCACTGGCCAACCAGGTGAGACTGTTGCGCTTTCTCCAGGAACGCACCTTTTATCCGGTGGGAGGCGATCAACCGGTATCGGTTGATGTCCGGGTGGTGGCGGCCACCAATGCCGATCTGCGGCGCAAGGTGCAGCTGGGTGAGTTCAGGGAGGATCTTTACTATCGCTTGCGGGTGGTGGATATTCATCTCCCGCCGCTGCGGAAGCGGGAAACTGATCTGGAGTTGTTGGCCCGGCTGTTCATGGAGCGTTTCAGTAAACAGCTAAACAAGAGTATCACCGCCATCTCGGATCAGGCCCTGCAGTTGCTCATGGCTTATCGCTGGCCGGGCAATGTTCGGGAGCTGGAACATGTGATCGAGCGGGCCTGTGTGCTTTGTGCCGGCAGCACCATCACCAGCGCCGAGCTTTCGGTTGAGGTGCTGGGCGATTCCGGTGTCCCGCCGATGGCGGAGGGTGGCGAGAGCGTCAGCGCGCCCACCTTGACAGAGAGGGCGGGCGGAGTGGAAGGCGAGGGGGAGGAGGAGAGGATTGTCAGGGTGCTGCGCCAGACCGACGGCAACAAGGCCAAAACTGCCCGACTACTGGGGATCGACCGCAGCACCCTCTATCGCAAGATGAAGCAGTATCAGATCGCGGATTAATAAACCCGGTTATTAATCATGGGGGACCGGGCCACTGATGGTCTCCAGGCCGGCGAAGCGAGGTTCATGCAGCGGCAGGAGGTAGTCGCCCAGCGCTTTGGTTTTGAGCAGGATATCATAGGCCTCATAAGCGTTGACGTGGGTCCCAGGTGGAATCACCTGCATATCCATGCCTCGGATTGCCTGGGGCGGATAAAGATTCTCGAAAATGGTGCAAAAACCGGTGATCACCGCCCGTCCCCCGGGGGTTTCCACCAGTACGCTCATTCCCCCCGGGGTGTGGGCCGGGGTGTGGACCATCCGGATGCCGGGCAGAATCTCCCGGTCCTCGTCGATCAGGGTCATCTGGCCGTTCTCCTCTACCTCCAGGATAAAATCCTCCACATAGCGATAGTCCAGAGGATGGTAGGCCCGAATGGTCTCGATCTCCTTTCGGTGGGCGAAAAACCGGGCGTTAACGCACTTGTAGTCATTTTCGCAGTGGTCCCGGTGCAAGTGGGTGTGGATCACCACCTGAATATCCTCGGGCTTTAAGCCGTATTTGGCCAGTCCTTCCTCGAAGGTATAGATTCGGCCCCCGATTTTTTGCTGCCGGTCCTCGGACTGGATCGGGTTGAGTTCGCCGGTATCGATCAGCACCACCTGGTCGCCTCCCTCCAGATACCAGCAGTAGATGGGGATGGTGTATGGTTCGCCGTAACCATACTGATAGGTCATCATTCCCTTGTCGAATATCTTGCTGCCCATGGGGATGGGGTGAATCAGATACTGGCTCACGTCGATTCTCCTTAGCGATGGCGCCCGGTTGGCGGGCAGATTTAATTGATTGTTCGCAGCTCTTTTTGTTCCAGGTAAGGCTGGAGCGTGGCCCACATCTGTTCGATGGCCATGGTTGCCGGGGCGTTGGGGGCATGGACCGGCAGGGGCAGCCCCTGAACGATGGCATCGACCACGGCCCGATCAAAGGGAATTTTTCCCACCAGCGGCAGCTGTTGCCGCCGGCAGAATTCGGTGATCTCCCGGGTCTGTTCGGGGTGAAGATCCCATTTGTTGAGGCAAACAGCGGTGGGCACCCGGAAATGAGCGGTCAGTTCCGCCAGCCGTTGCAGGTCATGGAGGCCGGAAAGGGTGGGTTCGGTGACCAGCAGCGCGGTGTGGACCTGGGCCAGGGCGGCGATCGCCGGGCAGGCCAGGCCGGGGGGGCCGTCCACCAGCAGCCATTGGACCCCTTGGCTGGCGGCCAGCTCCCGGGCTTTTCTCTTGACCAGGCTGACCAGTTTGCCCGAGTTTTCTTCACCAACCCCCAAGCGGGCGTGGAGCAGAGGGCCTTGATCGGTCGTGCTGACAAACCAGCTCCCGGAAAGCTTATCCACCATATTGATGGCTCCTTCCGGGCAGAAGTGGGCGCAGACCCCGCAGCCTTCGCAGGCAAAGGGCAGCAGCCTGGCTTTGTCCGCCATCTCGATCGCCTTAAAGCGGCACAAATCGAAACAGGTTCCGCAACCGGTGCAGCGCTGGGGATCAATGCGGGCCTCAACTCCGCACCAGAATTCGTGCTCCTCGCTGTCTCGCGGTTGCAGGATGAGATGCAGGTCGGCGGCATCGACATCGCAATCCGCCATCACTTTGCTGGTGACTATGGCGGCCAGGGCTCCGGTAACCGTGGTTTTGCCGGTTCCCCCCTTGCCGCTGAGGATCAGAAGTTCCTTCATCGCGAGACCTCTTGGAGCAGAGCGGCAAAGACCGGTTCAAGTTCAGGACGACTGTCGATCAGGCCATGGCCGGCGGCGTAATCCGCCGCGATTTTATGGTCGAAGGGGATCTGCAGGTGGATGGTGATCCCTTCGCTGCGGCACCACAGGGCGGTGCGCCGATCTCCGAGGTCGCTGCGGTTGATGACGACCCCGAAGGGCAGGGCGAGTTGCCGCAGCACCGCCACCGCCAGTTGCAGATCGTGAAGGCCGAAGGGGGTGGCCTCGGTTACCAGAAACACGTAATCGATCCCTTTGACCGCGGCCAGGAAAGGGCAGGAGGTGCCGGGAGGGGCGTCGATCAGCACCAGGCCATCTTCAGCCGCCTGTTCCCGCACTGCCTGAATCAGGGGGACCGCCATGGCCTCTCCTACTCGTAGGCGACCATGAGCAAAGGCGATTTTGCCACTGTGGCCCTGTTCTACCACGCCCACGGCGCGCTCCTCTTGCACCAGAGCCTGTTCCGGGCAGACCAGAAAACAGCCCCCACAGGAATGGCAAAGCTCCGGGAAAATAATGAGCTCGCCCTTGCCGGCACCGAAGCTGCTGATGGCGTTGAAGCGGCAAAAGTCGCGGCAGAGTCCGCAATGGTTGCACCTTTCCGGGAGCAGTCGGGGCACCGCCAACGAGACGGTTCGGCTGCTCGCAATGACGGGGCGCAAAAAAAGGTGACCGTTGGGTTCCTCTACATCACAATCCAGATACTGGACGGGGCCCGGGCAGGAACGAGCCATGGCCAAAGCCACGGTGGTCTTGCCGGTACCCCCTTTTCCGCTGGCAATCGCGATCTTCAACTTGTCGCTCCTCCTTACCAGCAGCCGGCTCGCCGGGCGCGGCCGCAACGACCCTGGTTTCCGCCGGTTCGGGCTCTCTGGCCGCCTTTACCCATACCGCCGGCAGCTCGACAGCGACCCCGGCCGGCCCCGGCGGCGGGTCGTTCGGGCGAAGCGGAAATCGGCTTCATCGTTTGTTCGGTTGGTGACGAGGGAGGAGAGGCGTTGAATTTTGCGATGGCTTCGGCGACGGTGCCGGAAACGCCATTGACCATGGCGATGCCGGCCCGTTCACAAACCTGGGCCGCCTTAGGGCCGACCACGCCGGTCAAGATTGCCCGGGCCCCCGCTTCGGCCAGCCGGCTGGCCGCGGTGATCCCGGCCCCCTGGGCCTGGGCCGCCGTCTCCCGATTGTCGATAACCTCCACAACCTCTCCGGTTTCGGTTTCGATCAGTAAGAGGTAGGCGGCTCTACCAAAGCGGGGATCTACGGTGGAAGTAAGCTCTGTACCGGTGGAACTGACTGCGACTTTCATGATGACACCTCATAAGGGTTGGGGGTAATGTGCATATGCACACATTAGGGGTGACCAACCAGGATGTCAAGCAAAAAAAGCAAAAAAAGCAAAAAAAAACGTTGGCTCCGTCCCTTTTTTCCTGGGGAGAGAAAAGAGGGGAGAGCCAACGGAGAGGAGGTAACGAATCGAGGTTAAATTAAGAGACCACTAAAGTCAATAGAAAAAACAATCGTTCTATCATGTGGACAGGTTGTTGCAGGCAGGGTGGGGAAATCTGCAATAAACCTAGATGTTAACGGATCATCAGGATTTGATTGCCGACCAGGCGTTGTCCATCAGCTGCTCGGTCATGCTGGTCAAGGGCTCCTTGAGGACACATTGGATACGAAGTTGGGCCGGGCGGAGAATGGCGCCGGTGAAGGAAACGGCGGCGATGAAAACATCCGCTTGCCGGATCTCCCCCTGCTTCATGCCGGCGGCGATGATCTGGCGAATCACCATAAAAGGCTCGCTGAAACAGACCGGAGCAGACTCTTCCATGAATTCCGCGTGTTTCATAAATAAAAGGTACTCCATCATGGCCGGATCCTCTTCGGTCAACTCGTAGATCAATTCGGCAAATACCCGCAGCTTATCAAAAGTAGTCTCTCGACCATGGAGACGCTGGAGAAACATTTCGTTGAAGTCCCCCAGGGTTTTCTTGTGCAGGATTTTGGCCAGGTTCTCCTTGCTCCCGAAGAGGTTGTAGATCGCTCCGGTGCTGACCCCGGAACTGCGGACAATATCGGGAATGGAGACACGGTAGTAACCTTTGTCGACGAACAGTTTGCGAGCACTGGCAAAAACCCGGCGCGCTTTGCCCTCGGGGTCGATGGTTCGTTTCTTTTTAATTAAATCCATTGATTTTGTGGTCTATTCCGGGGCAGGGCGATGCTCGGCAGCCTACTTGGCTTTGTCGATCGGCCGAGGCCCTAAATTTATCTTAAAATTATGAACCGAGGCATATATAGGCAAATTATATAACATTTGCAAAGTAAATTAGATAGTTCATTCCCGGGTATCATGGTCCCGGTTGGCACGGTGTGGTGAACGGATTGACCCGGTAACGGGACGCCGGCGGCGCAAAATCCACCGATTTGTAGTTTGGTCGTCGCTGGCGGCCATCGCTTCTGGGGTTCCCCGGTTGGCCGAGTACCACATCCCAAAAAAAATGTTGCGTTGGAGGAAAAATCAAATCTAAACTCAGTAGTGGTCGGTCTGGTTAGTGTAACCCCCCGATGGTCCGCGACCATTGCCGGCTATTGGCGGCGGTTGGCCCAGGAAAGGGGGTTACGGTTTGGCGACGGGAAGGCGTCGGAAATTATTGGGAAGGAGTGGATGGTATGTCGGAACGTGTCACCGGTAGAGTCAAATGGTTTAATGCCCCCAAAGGTTTTGGATTTATCGAGCGGGAGAACGATTCGGACGTTTTCGTTCATTATCGGGGGATCCGGGGAGAGGGGTACAAGTCCCTCCAGGATGGGCAGGCGGTGAGCTTCGCGTTGGTGGAAACCCCCAAGGGGTTGCAGGCGGAGGATGTGGAGGTTATTGCCTGAGCGGTTGTCCCCCCTGGCCAAGCCCATAACTTGATGAACGATAAAAGCCCGGTAAAACCGGGCTTTTCTGCGGGAGATGATTGGCGCTGGACCGAGAGCGGGGTTACATCCTGATTTTAGAGTTGGTTTTTTCCGGGTGTTTTTCCAGGTGCCGGAAGCGGTTCTGGGCGGTTTGGGCCAGCCGGCCAATCACATGGGGAAGATCTGATTTCTCCCAAAGCTCGGCAAACTCGGAGCGTTCTCCCAGGCGATCACTAAGGGTGAAAGGGCGGGCCTCCTCCTGAGGGGCCAAGCTTATGTCGTCATGTTCAATCTGCAGGTTACCGTTGAAAACCCGGGCCAGCAAAGCTCCCGTGGTTTGAGCGAATATTTTTTTCACATCCTCGGTTGATTCGGCCTTGCCGATTTTGTTGCGGTAATCGGGCAGCAGTTCGTTCTCATCTTTGTTGAATGAAAGCTGGGTGGTCATGATCGTTCATTCCTCCTCGATCTCGTCCGGATCCACTTCATAGTCCAGACCTTCATCTTCATCTTCGTCAAATCCCGCGTAGTCACCGGCCCACTCGTCGGGAGGATCGATGGGGTCGGCCCCCAGTTCCTCCCAGGCCTCCAGTTCGATCTCGTCCAGGGTGGCGTCGTCGTATTGGATCTCGACGATGCCGTCATCCTCATCCACGGTTACCACGGTGAAGATCTCTCCGGAAGGCAGCTCGTACCAGTTTCCTTCCACTGGTTCATCTGAGTTAAGAGTCATGAATGCACCTGTTGGTTTTACTTGATGGTCATAACCGGGCAGGGGGCCTGTTTTAGGACCCGTTCACTGACACTGCCGAAAATAAATTTGGGCAACCCTTTAAAACCCTGGCTGGCGATGATGATCAGGTCGCTGCCGTTCTCCTCGGCGTGGCGAACAATTTCAGCGGCGGCGTCCTGGCCGGCGACAACCTTGGCGCTGTGGGGAGCGCGGCTTTGCAGGTTCTCCTCCAGGAAGCTGGTCATCTTCTTTTGGGCATAACCAAAGATATCCTTGCTCAAGCTGTCCAGGGGCAGGTGGGGCACGGCAAAACCCGCGTAGGGGGCCAGGGATTCGGTTACGTGGATTATCTCCAGGCTGGCCCCCAGGTCTTCGGCCACTGCGGCGGCCTTTTTGATCAGCTTGATGGAGTTGGCCGAAAAGTCGACGGGCACCAGGATCTTTTTGATTTTGCATGCTGATTTGTTCATTAGTCACCTCCATTGCAGCAAACGTGAAACGGCTGGATAGACCCTTTACTGCGAATATAATGAAGGTCGAGGGAGAAAAAAGCAAGGAAGTTCCAAGGCCTTTTTTTTAGTTTTAACGGGACCGGGACCGAGCTGGTCGGCCGCTTAAAGTGTTAGCGTAATATCAATAAGTTCATGCTCCGTTTGCGTCGGTTCCAGCTCCCCTTCTTCCTGCTCTTCCGGTTGCGGGGCCGGGGGGCGGCTCAGCCGGACCCGGAGGGTTTGGCCCCGCTCTTTATAGAGCATGGCAATGCGCAGATCGGCGGCATCTTCGATCTGCTGATCGTCCAGAGCGATAATCAGGTCATTTTCCCGGATTCCCGCTTCGTAGGCCTTGCCGTGAGGGCTGATGCCGGCAACCAGGGTCCCGGGCGCATCCTCCCCCCCGTCGCTGATCTGCACTCCCAGCAGGGGCAGTTCCGGCAGGCTTTGGGGGTCAAGAAAGAGGAAAAAGTCGGCGGCGGCCGGGGCGGCGCTGTTTTCCCGCGCTGGGACCAGCACCTGCTGGCTCACCGGCAGGCGGCGGGTCAAACGCGGGGGAATGGCGTTGCGCTTGTCGGTGTGGCCTTGGCCGACCACCACCAGCAATCGGTAATCGGGATGGGCAGCTAAGAATTGGGCCATGGTCGCGGCCATCTGCTCATCCCACAGGCTCTGGGCCTGGAGAAACCCGCCAAACCGTTGCTGCTTGTCCTCCTCCTCATGGTTGTGGATGTCGAAGGCGGCCGCGATTCGCTCCCGATAGCCCGGCAGGGCCAGGTCCCGCTCCGGCGGCAGTTCGGCCTGCTCTTCGGGGCTCAGCGCCGAGACCCCCCCCTCGCGGAAGACCTTGTTGGTGATCCCCTTTTCCAGGTTGAGGGCAATGATCGGCAGCTGGTGGTGGCGGGCAAAATCGATGATCTCGCGGTAGAGGCGATAATCGAACTGCCAGTTGTTGAACCAGCTTGACTCCTTGAGGAACTGGGGCTCCTCCAGCTCTCCGGCCAGATAGGCGTCCAGAACGGGCTGGGTGGAGCGGGGAAACATCTCCATGCCCACCGCCACCTTGGGATTCTGGCGATGCATGGCCCGCAGTACCCGCAACTGGAGGAGGTGATCCTCGTAACGGTTGTGAACCTCACCGACGTAGATTACCCGGGTGTCGGCCAGTTCAGCCATGATGGAGCGGAAATCTTGTCGGGCGGTGGCGGGGACGCCATCCGGGGCTCGGTCCAGGGCCACCCTGATGCCGGCCTCGGTCGGGGTCAAAGCGTGCTGGAGAACCATCCCGTCCCGGAGTTGCAGTTTGCTGAAGATCCCTTCGCCTCGGAGATGGCCCAGCAGGGCGTCGAGATCGGTGCCGGCGGCCGCCGCCGGCAGGTTGAGCAAAATGGCCGGCAGATCGGGGTTAAGGGGATTTTCCCGGGCCTCCAGGGTGATGGCGGTGGTGGGGTAGTCGGGCCAAATCAGGTAGCCTCGGGCGGAGTTGGCGGTACCGTCCCCGAGGAAGAGCAGCGCCGCTTCGGTCAGGTTCCGAGCCTGGATCTCCGCCGGGGAGATCACTTCCACCTCCTGTTCGGCCAGATAGGCAAGCAGGGGGGCCCATGATCCCGGCGCGTCCTGACCAGGCAAAATGGCCAGCCGCCGGGGGGCTTTGATGAAGCCGGCCCAGGTGGGCGGGGTCTCCTGCCGGCTCAGGAGGCGGGGGGCTTCGTAATAGGGATCCAGGCGAATTTCGGTGGGATAATCGTTCAATAGCAGGTTCACCGGGGTGCTGGCCTGATCGCTGGTAATAATGGTGCTGTAGATCTGTTCGGGGGTGACGATCAGGAGCGGCAGTTCCAGGGGTTGGGGAGTGGGTTGGCTCTGTTCCAGGGTGAAGCTCAACTCCACCCGTCCTTTTTTCTCCCGGAGCTGGGGGTTGTTTACCGCCAGCTCGACCAGAGAGTCCTGCCCCTGGGCGGCTGCCAGCTGGGTTTTAAGCAGCCGGAGGAAATTATCATCGGTCCGGCTCTTTTGCCGGTCGGCCGCAGCCGGGGAGGAGATCAGAATGAGCATCATCAGCAGCAGCAAGGGCAGCGCGCGCGGCAGAATGGCCCCGCCGGGTTCAGGGAGCTGGTTCCGGTTCGATCTTCTCCTGCTGCTGCCAGCGGGATAGGGCATCCAGGGCGACTTGGGCACGATATTCTCCTCGCAGTCGTTTGGGCATCTTTTTGCCCGCCAGCGGGGGAAAGAGCCCGAAATTGATATTGGAGGGTTGAAACAGCTTGGCTTCGGTGCTGGTCAAGTGGGTGATCAGGGCCCCGTGGGCGGTTTCCGGCGGCGGCACCGTGCCCGCTTGGCCGGTGGCCAAGCGGGCGGCGTTGATCCCGGCCAACAAACCGCAGGCGGTTGATTCCACATAGCCCTCCACCCCGCTGATCTGGCCGGCCAGCAGAATGTCGGGCCGGGCCATGAGCTGCAGGGTGGGTTGCAACACCTTGGGGGCGCAAACAAAGGTGTTGCGGTGAATGCTCCCCAGGCGGGCAAACTCCACCTTTTCCAGCCCCGGGATCAGGCGCAATACCCGCTGTTGGGCCGGGTGGGTCATCTTGGTCTGGAAGCCGACCAGATTGTAGAGAATCCCTTCCCGGTTTTCCCGGCGCAACTGTACCACCGCGTAGGCTTCCCGGCCGGTACGGGGGTCGATCAGTCCCACTGGTTTCATGGGGCCGAAGCGGGGGGCGTCTTCCCCCCGGGCGGCCATCACTTCGATGGGCAGACAGCCCTCGAAGTATTTTGGTTCCTCGAAATCGTGCAGCGGGACCTTTTCCGCCGCCAGCATCGCCGCGATCAGGGCCTGGTACTGTTCCTGGTTCAGGGGGCAGTTAAGGTAGTCGCCGGGGCCTTCCTCGTAGCGGGAGGCCTGGAAAACCACACTCATGTCCAGGGATTCGGCATAAACGATGGGGGCGATGGCGTCGTAGAAGGCCAGGTGTTCGGCTCCGATCAGCCGAGCCAGGGCGGTGGAGAGCGCCGCCGATGCCAGAGGGCCGGCGGCAATGATCAGGGGGGTGGAATCCGGGGGAGGAATTTCGTTCAGCTCCCGGCGGACAATGGTGATCAGGGGATGCTGCTCCAGGCGAGTGGTGACATGGCGGGCGAACAGTTCCCGATCTACGGCCAGGGCGCGGCCCGCCGGAATCCGGGTGGCGTCGGCGGCGGCCATGATCAGGGAATTGAGCCGCCGCATCTCCTCCTTGAGCAACCCGACGGCGGCATGGACCCCCTCGGCGCGCAGAGAGTTGCTGCAAACCAGTTCGGCCAGATCGGGGGAGCGATGGGCCGGGCTGAAAGCGCCCGGCTTCATCTCGTAAATGACTGTCGGCAAACCCCGGCGGGCGAGCTGCCAGGCCGCTTCTGCTCCGGCCAGCCCGCCGCCGATGATGGCGATCTTTTCGCTCACAGACCCAGTTCGGTCTTAATGGCGTTGACCACGGTGTCGCTGGAGGTGCCGGTGATGCTCTTGAGCAGCCCCTCCTTTTCATAAAAGCCGACCAGGGGGGCGGTTTTCTGATTGTAGGTCTCCAGGCGGTGGCTGATCGCCTCCACCGTTTCGTCGTCCCGCTGAATCACCGGGCTGCCGCACTTGTCGCAGATCCCTTCCTGTTTGGGGGGGGTGCTTTTGACGTTGTAAATTGCCTGGCAATCGGAGTTGGAGCAGGTCCGGCGGGTGGTGAGCCTGTCGAGGATGACATCCCGGGGGACGTCGATGCTGACCACCATGTCCAACTTGATATCCAGCTTGGCCAGCAGCTCCTTCAGGGCCTCGGCCTGGGGGATGGTGCGGGGGAAGCCGTCCAGCAGGAAACCCTTGGCGCAGTCGGGCTGCTGCAGCCGTTTTTCCATGATGCCCATGATCAGGGAATCGGGTACCAAATCGCCCTTTTTCATGAAATCTTCAGCCTGCTTGCCCAGATCGGAGCCGGCCTGCACTTCGCCCCGCAGGATATCGCCGGTGGATATCTGGACCGAGCCGTCGATGGCGGTGAGCATTTTGGCCACCGTGCCCTTGCCGGCGCCCGGGGCGCCCAAAAGAATCAGTTTCATCGTTAAACCTCCTTCAATTGTAACTTGTTGGGATATGGTGAATGGACCTAAGATAAGGAGGGGACTATATACACGATTTTAGCGGGAGCGAACAGGAAAAAAACCATTCTTGGCCGGTCGGTCCGGCCAAGAATGGTATCAGATGCCGATGAGTAAAAGGCAATAAAGTCGGGTTGCCTCTTGGACAAATCGCGGGCCGTACAGGTCGGCTTAGCTCACCGTCCGTAACTGGGTGACGGTCTGGGGGCGCCGTAGCCGGGAGCGGCCGGGGCCTTGGGGGTCAGGCTTTTGATATAGGCCACCAGATCCTTCATCTCGGTCGAGTCAACGGCGATGGCCTTGCCCTTGTTGGCATTGACGATGCAAAGGTTGATCGCCTCCTCCAAGGTGTTCAGGTTTTGGCCCATGATCCTGAATCTGGTTTTACCGCCGGCCTGCTCCAGGTTGCGGCCGTCGGGATGGCAGGCGTTGCAGGACATCTCACCTCCGAAGGCGTTCTGCTCCCGGAAAAGCTTCTTGCCCCGCTCTGCGGGCAGATGACCTCCCGCCCAGGCCGCCGTGGCCGTCAGGGCCAAAATGAGTCCGATGATCATCGGTGCTTTGCTGGTTTTCATCCTGTTTCCTCCTTTTGGGTAGGATTTTCCGGTTATCGCCAAAACGGGAACCCTTGCCATGACCAGAAAGCGGGTCAAGAAGAAAGAACCAAGCCGTCCCCATGAGTCACGTTAAAGGATGGTTCGCCACCCTGTCAATCAGATAAATTAAGGTCTGAAAACAGCAGCGGTAAAGGAGGTTACGGCATGATGGCGGAAGCGCGATTCCGGCTCCGGTCGGCCAGGTTGGCCAGTACCGGGATCACCACCATGGTCAGCAGGGTAGAGGCGGTCAGGCCGCCGATGATCACCGTGGCGATGGGGGAGAAGCGCTCGGCTCCCACCGCCAGTTCCAGGGCCAGGGGCAGCATGCCGGCGGCGGTGGAGAAGGTGGTCATCATGATGGGGCGGCAGCGCACCGCCACCGCCCGGTGCAGCGCCTCGGGCATGGCCAGGCCGGTTGCCCGCAGATCATCGGCAAAGGTGAGCAGCACGATACTATTGTTGACCACGGTTCCCACCAGCATGATGATCCCCAGCAGAGCCGGCATCGACACCACCTTGCCGGCCAGCAGCAAAGCCAGGGCCACCCCGATAAACTGCAGGGGGATGGCGGCCATCAGGGTCAGGGGCTTAAGAAAGGAGCGGAACTGGGCCAGCAGGATCAGATAGACCGCCAAGGCCCCCAGCAGCAGGGCCCGCATCATCCGGCCGCGAGCCTCTTCGAAGTCGCTCTGTTCGCCGGTGATCCGCAACTGGTAGCCGGGGGGTACGGCCAGGGTCGCCAGGCCGGCCCGCAGTTCGCCGACGATTTTGGAAAGCGGCCGGCCCTGGTTGTAGGCCAGCACTTCCAGGGTAATCTCCAGGTCTTCCCGGGTGATGATCCGGGGGCCCAGGGTTTCGTTGAACTCCGCCAACTCCCGCAGGGGAACGCTGCCACCACCGGCCACCGGGATGCGTACCCCGGCCAGGTCTCCCGGTTGGCGGCGATCGCCGGCCTGGTAACGCACCACCACATCCAGATCGCGGCGGTCGGAGCGCGAAAGGGTGGTGGCCGTTTCACCCTCCAGGGCGCGGTAAACCTCCGCCGCCACCTGCTTGCCGTCCAGACCCAGTTCGGCAGCCCGTTGGGGGTCGAGCGTTACCTCAAGCTGGGGATTGTCCAGGGCCCAGTTGGCATAAGGCGAGGTCACCCCCGGGCTGTTCCGGTAGAGCCCCAGAACCTCCTGGGCCAGGCGGACCAGGATTTGGGGGTCGGGGCCGGAGATCCGCACGGTCAAAGGGGCCGCGGTGGTGGCCCTGGCGGTGCCTCCCTTCTCCTTGGGAACCGCCAGGGTTACCCCGGGAATCTCCAGGGCCGCCAGCCGGGTCCGTTCCATTACCTCCCACATGGTGTCCTGGCGCTGGTTGCGAGGGGTAAGATTGACGGTCAGCTCGGCCTGGTTGCCGTCCATGGCGCCCCGGTCGCCCAGGGAGCGGGCCCCGGTTTCATAGCCTATCGAGGAGCTGATCCCCACCACCGAGGGCTCCAGCAGCAGCCGCTCTTCGATGGTCGCCACCGCCGCCGCCGTGGTCGCCAAAGGGGTGCCCGGGACCAGATCCAAGGTGAACTGGAAGTTGCCCGAATCGAAGCGGGGCAGCATTTCACTGCCCAGCAGGTTGATGATTCGGCCTGAACCCAGCAGCAGAAGCAGGACCAGGAGCAGGGTTTTACCGGGGTGCTTGAGGGCCAGGCCCAGGGTTGCCAGGTAGAAATCCCGCAGGTGGTCAAGAATGATGGGGCCGGGGTTGAAGAAGCGTCTTGAACCGCCGCCGGCCTTGGGTTTGAGCAAGAAGGCAGCCAGCAGGGGAACCAAGGTCATGGTGACCAGAAAGGAGGAGGTCAGGGCAAAGAGGAGAGTCCAGGCCAGGGGACCGAAAAGACGGCCGACAAAGCCCCCCAGGAAAGCCATGGGCAGCAGTACCGCCACCGTGGTACTCAACCCGGCCAGCAGGGGTTGCAGCAGCTCTTCCGCCGCCGCGATGGCCGCCTTTTTGGGGGTGGCCGGCCCGGTCAGGTGGCGCTCGACATTCTCGATCACCACCACCGCCCCATCCACCAGCATGCCGATGGCCAGGATAATGGCCGACATGGTCACCATGTTGAGATCGATACCGCTGGCGGCCATGGCGATAAAGGTGAGGAGAAAGGCCACGGGGATCGAGATCCCAACGATCAGGGCCTGACGGAGATCCCCCAGGAAGAGCAGGATAATCACCAGAGTCAGGAGGATGGCGGTCAGGATGGTGCTGTTCATGTTGTTGATCACCACCTCGGTGAAGATCGAATCGTCGTCGGCAATCTCTAGTTTGAGTTGCGGATGCGCCTGGCCCAACTCCGCCAGGGCCTCTCGAACCAGGGCCGCCACCGCCACGGTGTTGGCCTCGCTCCGCTTGAGAATCTGCAGGGCAATGGCCGGTTCGCCGTTAAAGCGGTAGGCCGCCCGGGGGGTGTCGTCGGGTTGCAGGGTTACCCGGGCCACGTCGCCCAGGCGAATCTCCCGGTCCTCCCTTCGCTCCAGTAAAAGTTCCGCCACCATCTCCGGCTCGGTCAAGGGGGCGTCGAAACGGATCACCAGCTCCTGGCCGGTCCGGCTGATGACGCCGCCGGAATCGAGCAGATTCCAGCCCCGCAGGGCGTTCTTGACCCCCTCCATGGTCTGGCCGTAAGCCTGCATCTGGGCCGGGTCCACCGCCACCTCCAGCCGATTGCGCCAGCCTCCGAAGATATCGACTCCGGCCACTCCGGCCACCAGTTGCAGGCGGTCGCGCAACTGGTTTTCGGCCAACTCCCGAACCTGATTCAACGGCAGCAGGTCGCTTTTCAGAGCGACGGTGACGATCGGTTTGTCGGAGGAGGAGAACTCCAGGACCTGGGGTTCGCTGATGCCGGCGGGCAGTTGATGGCGGATGCGACCGATGGCGTTTTGCACGTCCACCGCCGCGGCGGCCACCTGGCGCCCATAGTGGAACTCGGCTTTTACCACCGACAGACCGGTCTGGCTGGTGGATCTGACCTGGCGGATGCCGTCGATCCCGATCAGTTCCTCCTCGATAAGCTTGCTCAGGGTTCTGGCCACATCGGGGGCCGAGAGCCCGGGGTAGGGGGTAATCACCGTCACCACCGGGGGGTCGGTGTCGGGGAAAAGCTGCACCGGCAGATTGAGGCGGGAGGTCACCCCGAAGATCAGGGTGGCGATCAGCAAGGCGTAGACGGTGTGGCGATAGCGAAAGGAGAGGGCGGGCCAGCTCATGTTTGCGGCTTACCTGACCCGCACCGGCCGGGCGTCGGCCAGCTCGGGATGGGGGGTGACGATCAGTTTCTCGCCAGGGGTCAAACCGGAGGTGATCTGAACTCGGCCGTCGGCGGTGGTCAGGCCCGGCACCACCTGTCGCCAATGGGCCAGGCCATCCCGGTAGATAAAAACCCCCCGTTCATCCTTCCGGTAATGGAGGGCCGCCCCCGGCACCAGCAGGGTGTCGGGTACCCTGGTTTGCAGAACTCTGGCCCGCACCGCCATGCCCGGCCGTAACTGTTGCGCCGCATCACTGAAATCGTTGCCAAAAAAGATCTCCAGGGTGCCGCTGCGGCTCCGGCGGTCAAGATCGGGATGGAGGCGATCGATTTGGGCCGGCCAGTCGAGCTCCAGGGCGGCCACGCTCAGACGCGTTTTTTGACCCACCGCCAGGCCGGCCAGATCGTTTTGGGGCACCGGAATCACCGCCTTCAGCTCCCGGTGGGAGACCAGATCCAGCAGGGGTTGGCCCACTCCCACCGTCTCCTCCGGGTCGATATGGACCTGGGCGATAAGCCCGGCAAAGGGCGCTCTGATTTCGGCATGGGAGTGGCGCAGGCGGGCCCCCTCCAGGGCTTCGCTTTTTTCCCGCTGGGCGGCCTCGGTGGTTTGAAGGACGCGCCGGGTGGTGTCGACCTCCAGCCGGCTGATCGCCCCCTGCTCCAGCAGCGACTCCTCGGCGGCCAAACGGTCGCGCCAGAATACGGCTTCGGCCTCGGCTCCGGCCAGGGCCGCCGCCAGCCGGTCCCGTTCAGCCCGCAACTCCCGCTGGTCAAGTCGGATCAGCAGTTCATCCTTGGCCACCGTTTCACCCTCCCGGCGGGGCAATTCAGCCAGCCGTCCTCCCACCAGGGCCGCAATCGAGGCGCGGCGGCGGGCTTCCACGGTGCCGACGTAATCTGCCCATAACTCCAGGTCCTGCACGTTCAGGATTTGGATCTCCACCAGGGGAGGGGTGGCCTGGGGGAGCGGCAGCGGTCTGGTGACCCGGTAAAGACGCCAGCCAACCAGGACGATCAGGGCCAGGACCAGGATGGTCACCAGCGTGGTCTGAAAAACGGTTCTCCCCATTTTCATGCCATGATCCCCCGGCGGAAAATGAGGAAGACCGCCGGGGCCTGGCGACGGACATGGGCGAAATCATCCAGCAGCAGGGATTGCATGACCAGCCCCTGGATTGAACCGATAAACAGGCTGGCGGCGACGGTGCCGTCGATCCCGGCGGCGATCTCTCCCCGTTGTTTGCCCGCCTCGATGATCTCCTGCAGGTGTTCCCCGTAACGGGCCAGCAAGCTGCGAACTACCTGCTTGGCGGGGGTGTCGCCGGCTTTTTGCAGTTGTCCGAAGAGCATCCGCGGCACTCCCGGGTGCTGGACGACGAAATCGATATGGGTAGTGAAGACCGCTTCCAGGGCTGCCAACGGGGAGGCCGCCTGCCAGGACGCCTTTTCCACCCGCCGGCTAAGTTGTCTGGCAACCCACTCCATCACCGCCTGCCAGATCGCCTCTTTACTTGGAAAATGGCGAAAGAGCGCGCCCTGGGTCAGCTGCATCCGCGCGGCGATGGCACTGGTGGTGATCTCCTCGGGGTTTTGCTCCCCCGCCAGATCGATCACTGCCGCCACCGTCAACTCCCGCCGCTGTTCCGCAGGCAGGTGCTTATGACCGCCGATTTTCATGGTGCCGCTCCTTTGCTGATTGTAAGTAATTAATTACTATCATATACGATGGGGATCCGTTGTCAACCATCATCTTGGTCGGGGGCGATTCAGGCCTGGTTCAACTCCAGCCGTTGCCCCAGAGGGGATCGTTACCGAACTGATGTTGCAGGCGCTCTTCGGGATTCTGGCGGTAGAACTCCTCCTCGCTGAAGGAGAAGCTGTAGGCGGAGATATAGGCCAGCAGGAGGCGGTAGGCGGCGTTGATCCGGCGAATCTCTCGTTCCTCCCGGGCATCGGGAGGTCTTGCTGCGGGACTGGCATCCGGGTGGTAGCGTTTGACCAGCTCCCGGTGGCGGTTTTTGATCTCTGCCAGGGTGGCCTGTCGCTCCAGTCCGAAAATGGTTAATGCTTCCTCTAGCTCCTGAAAGGTCATGGCGTGGCTCCGTCGGCTGGCGTTGGTTTTTGCGGCTAAGTCACCACATTAACCGGTTGAACCGCCACAAGGCAAAGAGAAAAAAGTATTGAGGCGGCAGGGGGAGGGTGATCTTGACAGCGGCTGGATCGGTCTTACATTTTTCGGACGAGAAGAACGGGCCTGGTGATGGCACTGATCAAATAACCTTTTATGTTGCATGGAGGTGGCTTATGGCGATTATGAGATTTTACGATCAGCCGGTTTTTCGCAATCCATGGGCGGACCTGGAGAAGATGCGGCGGGAGTTTGATGCCCTTTTCCGGGGGGGCGGAGGCGATTTTCCGGCCCGGCCCGGCGCCACGGTCTTTCCTGCCCTGAACGTGGCCGAGGATGAACACGCGATCCATGTCCGGGCCGAGATTCCAGGGGTCAAGGCGGCCGAACTGGATATCGCGGTGGAGGGTGATACCCTGACCATCAAGGGTGAGCGGCGGCTCGAAACCGGGGTGGAGAAATGTTCCTACCACCGCCGGGAGATTGAGCGGGGTCGTTTCAGCCGGGCCCTGACCCTGCCCACCCGTATCAACCCCGAGGGGGTGAAGGCCACCACCCAAAACGGCATTCTGCTGATTACCCTGCCCAAAGCCGAGGAGGTCAAACCCCGTCGGATTGAGGTCAAGAGTGATTAGGCAGATCGGATAGTTGATGAGTTACGCAAGATGCCAGCAGGAGGTTTGATATGAGCGAAAAAGAGATGCAGGTCTATCAGAAACAGGAAGTGCGGCAGGCCGGGGAGCCCACCAAACCCGAGCGTTATTTCGTGCCCGCCGTTGATATTTATGAAACCGATGAGGCGGTCCATTTGCTGGCGGAGATGCCCGGAGTGGACAGGAGCGGGGTGGAGATTAACCTGGAAAACGATACCCTGACCATCAAGGGGCACAAGAGCGGCAATGGCGGCAGCGAGGAGCGAGTTCTGCTGCGGGAGTTTGAAACCGGCCACTATCAGCGCCGTTTCACCATCGCCGAGACCATTGATCAGGCCAAGATTGTGGCTTCCATGGCCGATGGCCTGCTCAATCTGGTCCTGCCCAAGGTGGAACCGGCCAAGCCCCGCCGGATCGAGGTGCAGTGCGGTTGAGGATGCTTCAGCCTCAGTGCCATCCCAAGGGCAAAGAAAAAGGCCCTCCCCCGTTTCCGGGGGAGGGCCTTTTTGCTTTGCCCGGTTAGGGGCGTTTGGAAGGAGAGAGGGTAAAAAGCACAAAACCTTTGGAAGGAGGAAAGGGGCTTTTGCTTGTTTAGACAGTGGCGCGGGGGAAAGGTTCCCAAAAAAGTTTGGCCTTCAGTTGCGCGCCCTACCCAGCAGATTGTCCACCTCCAGGGCCAGTTTCATGGTGGGACCGAGGAAATTATCCCCCAGGAAGGCCCGGTTCTGTTCGACCAGTTCGCAAAGGGCGCCGATATTGCCCCCTTCGGCCAACTCCAGCACGGTTTGGAGGTTGGCCGCGAAATCCCGGGGGATCCGCCGACCCTGACCGGGGCAGGCCAGAATTTCGGCGTAGGTGCGCGGATTCTGAAAATGGACCCGGGCCATGGCCAGCATGGAGTAGGCCGAGGTCAGGGTGGAGTGGCGCTCGATCTCCCCGGAGGGCAGGGTGTGCTGGCGCAGGGTCATGGCCAGGGCGATAGCGGTGGCGCTGGGCAGTTTCTGGCCCACGCCCATCAGCAGGTTGTGACGGGGGCCGGAATCCAGGGAGATGGTCGCGCCGTGCTTGTACAAGAACGCCTCGAACTCCCGGCAAAGTACGCCGCTGCGCTGGGTGCGGACCAGGGAGACGTTTTTGTTTTTCATGGTGGCGGCCTTGGGGCCCCAGAGATTGTGAACCAGCATCACCTCAACCCCGGGGGCGGTGGCTTCCAGGGCGGCGGCCACGCTCTCCTCGGCTTCGCCGGCCAGCAGGATCAGGGCCTGTTTTTCGCTCAGCAGGGGACCATACTTCCGCACCGTGGCTGCGGTGGCGCTGATCGGCACGCAGACCGCCACCAGTTCCACTTGGGGAATCATCTCCTCGGGGCGTAATTCGCTGTTACGTCCGGTGAGCAGTACCTGGTAGCCTTCGCCTTCCAGGCGGCGGGCAAACCACTGGCTCATCTCGCCGCTGCCGATAAAACCGCATCTTTTGATCCGTTTGGTCCGCATGTCCACCCGGGGGTAACTGCCCAGCACCCTGATGCTTCCGGTTTCCCTGATCACCTCGTCGGCGATCTGGTGCAGGGCTTCCTGAATGCCGGGGTCTTCAATGTGGCCCTCCATTTCAATATAGAAGCGCAGCTCCTGGCTCCTGGGATCGGTTTCCGAGTCCATATCCAGCAGGTTGATGCCCCGGCGGGCAAACTCCCCCAGCATGTCGTGGAGCAGGCCCACCCGGTCCTTGAGCGGAGTGGTGATGGCGGCGGTGGCGTCGTAACCGCTGATGGGGGGTAATTTTTTTCCCAACAGGGCAAAACGGGTGCGGTTGTAGGGGGTTATCTCCCTTTCCCGCAGGACAAGCCCGCCGGCGAGCAGGGCCGGTTCCGCTTCGATCACTCCGCAATCGCTCCGCCCCTCGGCCCTGATTCTGGCCACCGCCGCCTCCAGATCGTGGACCGCCAACAGGTCGGCGGTGGGAAAATGGTTGGCTATGTACTCTTCGCATTGCCGCAGCAGGGGAGGGCGCCCGATCAGGGTGTTAAGCGGGGTTTCGCCATTAAAGGCCCCCAGTGAAAGGTGTATTGGCACAACGATGTTGTCGATCCAGTAATGGTCGGGGTTTTCAGCCAATAGATGGCAGAAATCCCGCTTGCGCCCCTCACGGGTGTTGTAGGCGGGGATCAGAGCATGGTCGGCTGTCCCCTGGGCGAGAGCGGCAAAAACGGCGGCGTTGTCGGGCAGAGCGAGTAATCGGGCCTGGGGGGCATATTGCCTTGCGGCCTGCCAGGCGTGTGAGCCTTCCGGCCCCGGGGTGGCGATGGTGACCATCTTGTTTTCTTCCCTTGATTGTGTGTCGATCGGGGTAACTCTCTCGGTTCTCCGGCGGTGACTGTTTGGTGTTTATCTAGTTTGTTCCGGCTTTGTGGTCAATCGTTTTTCCTTTGGCTTCGGACTCGATTACTGCCACAGGGTGTTTTTTGCCGAAGAGAAAATTTCTGCTCGCGATGTAGTTTCAATGAGGGCATTATGCCACCAAGTGTAACAAAATGTCGCACTTGATTTCAGGCCGGTCGGCGCTGACCGGCAATCCACCATAAAAGCCGGGAGGGTAAAGGTGAAAAAGGTAGTGGCGACGGCGGCGGCCTTGACGATGCTGTTGGCGGATATTTGACATTGACCGCGATGAATTTGGAGACCGCCTCCGGTGGCACCATCACCTTCTTTGCGGACTCGATGCCAATTGGCAATAAAACGGCGATCTTCAATGCAGATCAGTTTTTTATCCGTGGCCCTGAAAAATCTGCGGCGCAAACCGGTGCGCACTCTGGTGCTGGTTTGCGCCACTGCTCTTTTTGTCGCCTTGCTGGTATCCCTCTTGGAACAGGGCCGAATATCGGTGATCTTCATCCGGTTGGACGAGGGGTTGGACCCCGGTTACATGGGGCGGGTAATCGAAGGGCAGATCCACAATGTCGATGTGGTCACCCGCAGCAGCATGGGGGTACGCTGGTTCAATACCCTGGCCGATATCAATCGGATCTTTCTGGTGACCATCTCGCTCTCTTCAATGCTCACCATTTTTCTGGTCTGGTCGATCTTCACTGCCATGGCCAGCGAACGACCCCGGGAGATCGGGATTTGCGGCCCAGCGCCGGACAGGTCCTCTTCGGTGGACATGATATCAGTGCCTTGGATGATGCCGGGCTTTCGGCCTGTCGTAACCGCCGGGTCGGCTTCATCTTTCAGTTCGCCAGCCTGCTGCCCATTCTCACCGTCCGGGAAAACGTGATGCTGGCGGCCCTGTTTGGGGAGAAGCGTTGCCGGCGGCAGGAGCGGGCTACCATGATCCTGATCACTCATAACCTGGCCTTGGCCAAAACGGTGCCCCGGATGTTACGGATGAAGCAGGGCCGCCTCGATCTGGTGGCGCTCAAGGCGTAACAGGGAAAGGTTGCGGGGAGGGGGAAGCGTTAGGAGGCGGCGGGAAAGAGGGCCCGGGCGGTGGTGCCTTGGCCTGGTTGGGAGGAAAAAACCAGCCGACCGCCATGCTCCTCCATGATTCCGGCGGAGATCGACAGTCCCAATCCGGTCCCGCCGCTGTCCCGCCTGGTGGTGAAGAAAGGGTCCTGGATCTGCTTGAGATCCCGGGCCGGAATGCCCCGGCCCTGGTCGCGGACCTGAAGGATAACCAGCCCATCTTCGTTGATGGTTTGCACTTGGATGGCGGCGGTGGGTGCGGCCAGGGCCTGGCAGGCATTCTGCAGCAGATTGACCGCTACCTGTTCGGCCCGCTGGAAGTTGCCCCGGACCGGGGGCAGGCTCGCGGCCAGATCAACCTCCAGGTGATGGGTCGCCTGTTTCAGGGGAGAGGCCAGTAGGGTCAAGGCTGCCTGCACCACCTGATTAAGGTCGAAGAGTTGATTCATGTTGGCGGCGCTTTGGCGAGCGTAATCGTTAAGATTCCTGACAATCTTGGTGATGCGTTCGGCCCCGCTGGTGATACCTTCCAGCAGTTCCGGGACATGCCCGACCATTTTTGAATAGGGGAGGCCACCCATCTGAAACTCACCGTGGGCGCGGCGATAATCCCGCAGGATGGGCTGAATGTCAAGCCAGATTCTTCTGAGAATCGGGGCGTTCATGGCGATGAAGTTGTTGGGATTGTTGATCTCATGGGCCACTCCGGCCACCAGAATGCCCAGCGAAGCCATTTTGTCAGCTTCGATAAGTTGCCGTCGCCGCTCTTCGGCCTCCTTCTCCGCCAGCTTTCGCGCCCTGATATCCGCCCGGAGTTTGCGGTTGGCGGCGGCCAGCTCTGCGGTGCGTTCCTCCACCAGCTGTTCGAGATGTCGCCGATACTCATCCAGCTTCCTGGTTGAGCTGGCCAGCTTTATCTGGCTCTCCCGCAACTCTCGTTGTAGGCGGACCTGCTCCATCCCCTTATCCAGGGCGATCTCCAGCTCTTGCCGGGAAAACGGTTTCTGCAGGTAGTTAGAGGCCCCCATGCGCATCGCCTCCACCGCCGTTTTGATCTCGTGCTGGCCGGAGATTACGATCACTTCCAGGTCGGGCTGACGCCGGCGGGCCTCGGCCATGAAGGTCAATCCATCCATCCCCGGCATCAGGATATCGGTGAGCAGCAGGTCGAAACGGCGGGCGGGAGTGGTTCCGGTGCCATCAATGATCTCCAGGGCCTCGCGGCCGCTGGTGGCGGTGCAGACTTGGTAGCGCAGTTTTTTGGCCTGGATGGAGATGATCTGGAGGACGAAGGGTTCGTCATCCACCACCAGAAGCTGGCCGCGCTTGGTGGCGGCCTTGGAGGGACGTCCCGGCGGAGGCTGATGGTCTTGGGTCTGGGGGCTCATGATCCGCTCCGGGGCGAGGTCAGGCTAGAGGCGCTTCAATCGCTGGTTGAGAGCCTGGGGGGTTATACCCAGAAGGCTGGCGGCTACCCGCTGATTGTTGCCGGAGCGGCGCAGAGCCTCCTGCACCAGAATCAGGGCCGCCGCCTTCAGGGTGGGCAGACGATCCAGCTTCTGAATCCATTCGCTGTCCAGGGTTGCCGAAGGAACGCCCTGGCCCCACAGCCCCTGCGAAGCCAGGCGCCCCTTGACCGCCTTGATGAAGGTTTCGGTTCTGAGCAGACGGGCCCGGTGGCCGCTCATGGCATCAAAGGCCATCTCCCGGAGTTCCTTGACGTTACCCGGGAAATAGTAGTTTTTAAGCAGCGGGATGATCTCCTGGTGGTAAACCGGTTTTTTCTTGCGAAACTCCTTGGCGGCCTCCCCCAAAAAGTGGTCCAGCAGCAGGGGGATGTCGTCGCTCCGTTCCCGGAGCGGCGGCAGGTGGATATGGTGGGTACTGAGCCGGTGGTAGAGATCCCGGCGCATTCCCCCCTCCTCCACCAGGGCATTGACATCCCTTTGGCTGGCTACCAGAATCCGGGCATCGGAACTCTTGACCTGCTCCGAACCCAGCGGGCAATATTCTCCGTTTTCCACCAATCGCAGGAGTTTAAGCTGGGACTCGGGGCTGATATCCCCGATTTCATCAATGAACAGGGTGCCGCCTTTGGCTTTTTCCACCAGGCCCGGGCGGGTCTTGTCGGCCCCGGGGAAGGCACCCTTGACGTGGCCGAACAGGGTATCGGCGAAATGTTGCTCGTCAAGGCCGGCCACCTTTGCCGTCACCATTCGGCCCCTGCGCCGGCTCAGGCGGTGCAGGGCCTTGGCGATCTCTTCCTTGCCGACTCCGTCCTCCCCGGTGATCAGCACCGGTTGGCGGCTTTCAGCCACCGCCTCGCAGTACTGGAAGATCTTCTGCATCTTGGGGTGCTCGGTGATGATGGGGGAGAAAACCTCGGGGTGGCGCAGCTCGGGGCGAAAGAAGCGATCGGCCAGGCGACTGTTTTCCCGGCGCAGGCGGCGCACTTCCAGGGCCCGGTTGACACTGGGCAGCAGCCGTTCGACGCTCACCGGTTTAACGATGTAGTCGAAGGCCCCCTGCTGCATGCAGTTCACCGCCGTCTCCACCTCGTTGACTCCAGTGACCACGATCACCGGGATCTCGGGATGGTGTTCATTCAGCCAGGCCAAAATCTCCTGGCCGGAGACATGGGGCATGATCAGGTCGAGCAGGATAATCTCAATCTCCTGGCCGGCGACAAGATCCCTGACCCGGCGCCCGTCGGGGCAGCGGATGGTATTGGTAAGGCCATGGCTTTTGAGGGCGATATCGAAACTGGCCAGGGTGTGCTCTTCGTCGTCGACCAAAAGAATTGGCCAGTTGGGATAGTTGTCGGTGGCCGCGCTCATATTGTTTTCCTCTGCGTTACGCGTGAAAATCAGATGATGTCGGCCGGCCAGAGCAGTTGTTCGCTGATCCAACCGGTGGTGCCATCGGCATGTTTCACCTTTATCCAGTCGCGCCGCCGCTCAACGGGTTCGAAGATCACCCCGTAACGGACCGTGGCCATTACCTCGTAGTTGGTGCCGGGGCCGGTCCGCATGTTGGCGGTATTGACCCGGACAATCACCCTTTTATCCTTGCTGAGCAGTGGGGTGAAGATCCAGCCCCGGTCCCCCTCGAAGTCCACCACCCGAGCCCATTTCCCCCGCCGTTCCGTGACCTGGAGGGGGAAGCCGTGGAAAATTTTCCAGAGGATCTCGTGGTCGGTACTGGGGCCGGAGCGGATATTTACCTTCTCCCGCTGGATGCTGACATATTCGGCCGCCGCCGCGGCGGGCAGGGCGAAGAGCAGGGCGAGGGCCATGATGGCTGTAATTCCGCGACGGAAGGGGAAAAGAGTGTTGGGAAGGTCCATGGGGAGGCTCCTTTTTAGAAAAAGCGTCTTGTAAAACCGATAAGTTAGCATCAAGCCGGCGGTAAGTCAACCGCAAGAGCTTCGGCTGGGCCGGGAAAGCGGGTCAGCAGTCGCGCTGGGCCGGACTTAGCTCCCGGAGGGCATACCCTTCGTAAACCTTGTGTTCCACAAATAAATCAAAGATATCCAGATCGATATGGCCCTCTTTTTTCATGGCCGCCATGATCTTGAGGGCCCGGCTCACCGGCATCGCTTTTGTAAGGCCGGTCGCGGTAGGTAAGGGCCTCGAAGGTGTCGGCGATGGCAATGATTCTGGCCTGGGGCGAGGTATCCCGGGCCTCGAGCCTGAAGGGGTAGCCGCTGCCGTCAAGCTTTTCGTGGTGGGCGGCAGCGTGTTCCGCCACATGCCGCAGCTTTTCGGGGAAGGGCAGTTGCTTGAGCATCCTGTAGGTGACCAGGGCGTGATTTTCGGCGGCCGGCCAGTTGGGCTTCCAGTTCGCGGATCCGTTGATCGCGTTTCAACACCTCGTAGCGGGCTTCAAGCAACTGGATGCGGTCAAAAATGGTCTCCAGTTTGCTGGCCTTGCTCCTCATCGGTCAGGTAAAGGGTGCCGACGTCGGCTCCGGCCAAGCTGCGTGCCGCAGCGACGATCTTTTCCAGCAGGACCGGCAGGTTCTTTTCGGAGGAGAGGGCGATGCCGATCTCCGCCAGCCGGGCAAGGTGCTCGTGCAGGCAGGTGTTGCCGCTCTGATGGCTGGTCGCCTGATCCATCTTTCGCCTCCTCTACCGGTGGCCCGCGGTTTTGTCGCCCCTTGCGAGATAAGCGAGGAATTCCCGGTTGCCCTTGGGTCCCAGGATGGGGGATGGAATCACCCCCGCCCAGTTCAGCCTTAACTCCTGGGTAAACTCCTTGAGCGCGGCAACAACCTCCTGGTGGAGTTCCTGATCCCTTACCACTCCCCCCTTGCCCACCCGGCCCTTGCCCACCTCGAATTGCGGCTTGATCAGGGCGATGATCCCGGCGCCCGGCCGCAGCAGGGCCAAGATCGGCGGCAGCAACAATTTAAGCGAGATAAAAGAGGCGTCAACGACCGCCAGGTCGACCGGTTCGGGCAGGTCGCCGGGGGCCAGATGGCGGGCATTGGTGCGCTCCATCACCACCACCCTGGGATCCTGTCGCAGTTTCCAGGCCAGTTGACCGTAGCCCACATCCACCGCGTATACCCTGGTGGCACCTCGTTGCAGCAGGCAATCGGTGAAGCCGCCGGTGGAGGCCCCGACATCGAGGCAGATCAAACCGGTGGGGTCGATGGCAAAGCGGTCCAGGGCGCCGGCCAGCTTGAGCCCGCCCCGGCTGACAAAGGGGCAGGGGTTCTCTTTGACCATCAGGGGGGCGTCGCTTGCCACCGCCATGCCGGCCTTGTCCAGAACCTTGTCCCCCGAGCGGACCAAGCCGGCGGCGATGATCGCCTGGGCCCGCGGGCGGCTCGGCGCCAGTCCCCGGGCCACCAGCAGTTTATCGAGCCGCTCTTTCATTGATATGGGCGCAAAGTTCGTTGGCCATGGCGTCGATTCGCTGGCGATCGGCCCCTTCAACCATCACCCGGATCAGGGGTTCGGTGCCCGAAGCCCGGATCAGGATACGACCGTCAGCGCCCAGGGCTGCTTCCATCTGGACAACCTGCTGCTTGAGGCCGGGGATGGCGCTGATTGCTACCTTGCGCTCCAGGCGGACATTTTTCAACACCTGGGGGAGAACGGTCATTCGCCCCGCCAGTTCCGAGAGCTTGCGGTTCTCCTTGATCATGACCACCAGCAGGCGCAGGGCGGCCAGAATCCCGTCGCCGGTGGTGTTGTGGTCCAGAAAGATCAGGTGGCCTGACTGTTCGCCCCCGAAATTGTAGCCCTTGGCCCGCATCCGTTCCACCACATAACGGTCCCCCACCTGGGTGCGCTCCAGGCGCCCCCCCAGCTGGCGCATGAACAACTCGAGACCCAGATTACTCATCACCGTGGCGACCAGGGTTTTTTTTCGCAGCTTCTTGCGGGCCATCAGGTCGGCGGCGCAGATTGCCATCACCTGATCCCCGTTGAGAATCTCCCCCTCTTCATCGGCTACAATCAGTCGGTCGCCGTCGCCATCCAGGGCGATACCGATATCGGCTCCCAGCTCGCGGACCTTGCTCGCCATCAATTCCGGGCACAGGGCTCCGCACTCCCGGTTGATGTTGGTGCCGTCCGGCTCAACCCCCAGACAGGTCACCTTGGCCCCCAGTTCGGTGAAGACGGCGGGAGCTACTCCGTAAGTGGCCCCGTGGGCGCAATCCAGGACGATATGGAAATCATCCAGGGTGTATTGGGCGGGGAAGGTGTTCTTCAGGAAAACGATATAGCGTCCCCGGGCGTCCTCGATCCGTGATGCCCGGCCGATCTCGTCGGCGGTGGGGCGCAGGGTCGCCATCTTCTGGGAGAAGATCAGCTCCTCGATGGCCAGCTCCTCGGCGTCGGGCAGTTTGTAGCCGTCATGGGCGAAAATCTTGATCCCGTTATCCTGGAAAGGGTTGTGGGAGGCGGAGATAACCAGGCCGGCATCGGCCCGCATGCTGGTGGTGATAAAGGCGATGCCGGGGGTGGGCAGGGGGCCGACCAGCAGAATATCCACCCCCATGGAACAGATTCCGGCCGCTAGGGCGTTTTCGATCATGTAGCCGGAGAGCCGGGTGTCCTTGCCGATCACGATCCGGTGGCGGCGGCGCTGGCGTTTGACCAGAAAGGCGATGCCCCGGCCAACCTGCATGGCGATTTCGGTGGTCATAGGGTAGAGGTTGGCTTCGCCGCGGATGCCGTCGGTTCCAAAGAGTCTTCTCATCTCTCGCGCTCGATTATTTGGTTTCGGTCACTTTTACGGTGATCTGTTCCGGGTTTATGGCGATCAGCCTGATCTTGTCGTCGGTGGTGGTGACCAAGGGGGCCAGGCGATGGCTGCCAGCCTCCAGTTCGCCCACTTGCAGGGTCAGGACAACCCGCTGGGCCAGGGCCGCCGGGTCGCGATGCAAGCTCAGCGGGGCCAGCAGCCGCAGTTGAAAGGTGCGGGGGGAAAGGGCGTAGCTCAACTGCTCCCGGCGATCGATCAGTACCGGCTCCACTGCCCGCAGCGAGATCTCGCCGGTTTTTTCCTGGATTTTGATCGTGGCGTTTACCATCGCCTCTCCCAGCAACTCCAGCATCTCCTGGTCAAGGAGCAGGGGAACCTGACGAACGGTGCTGGTGTTAAGGCCGGAGATATCGATGGGGGTGGTGCGCAGCAGGTGGATGCGATCAAGCAAAGCCTCCGGGCCATTGATGGTGATGGCGGTTGGTTCCAGTTGCAGGCTTGCCAGCTCGAAGCCCGGCGCCGGTTCACCACGGATTTCGCCCTGGATCGGCAGCACCTTCTCTTTCAGTCGGTCGATTACCAGGGTGGTGTGGGCCGGCTGGATCCTCAGCACTTCGATCCCCCGGGGGAAGGGGATTGACTCGGCATCATTGCGGATCGCCATGGTGCCGGGTTTGGCCTCGGCCAGATTGATGGTTCGGGTGATGGGCTGCCGCCGCAGTCCGTCGATCAGGCCCCGAGGCCCGGTGATGGTAACCTCCAGCTGCTGCTTGAACTGGTTGGCGATCACCAGGTCCCGGGGCAGGTTGACCAGCTCCACCGGTACCAGCAGGTGGGTGTCCACCTTGTCCTCTCCCACCACGAAGTACCAGAGGAAGATGGCGAAAAAAAGAGCCAGCAGTCGCAGGACCCAATCCTTGGGCCAGTAATCGGTGTATTCGACGGTGGCGATTTTTTTTATCTGTTCAACCAGTTTTTCCATAGTTTCGGCGAGATATACTCCTTTGACAGAAAGATGGCATCCAGGCGGCTTTTCAGGCCCTTCTCATCCAGATCCAGGGTCAGGGCCCCATGTTGGGCCAGGGAAACGTGGCCGGTTTCCTCGGAGATCACCACCACCACGGCGTCGGTCTCCTCGGAAATGCCGATGGCGGCCCGGTGGCGGGTACCCAGGTGCTTGCTGATGTAGGGGTTTTTGGTCAATGGCAGTACGCAGCCGGCGGCCACGATCCGCTGATCCTTGATAATCACGGCCCCATCGTGGAGGGGGGAGTCCGGGAGGAACAAGGAGAAAAGAAGCTGGTGGCTGATCAGAGAATCAAGCCGGTGGCCCAGCTCCAGGAAATCCTTGAGCCCGGTCTTCCGTTCAATCACGATCAGCCCTCCAATCTGTTCCTGGGAGAGCAAAAAGGCGGCCGTGGTGACCTCGGTCAGGATCTGGGTGGTCTCCTCGCTGGATTTGCCGAAGGGGGTGCGGCCGAACTGGGCCAGCGCCCGACGGATATCCCTTTGAAATATGATGATGATAATCAGGAATATCGAGCTGAGAAAAGTGCTGAGTAGCCAGTAGAGAGTGAGGAACTCCAGCTCCCGGGCGGCGAAATAGATGACGATCAGGACGGCGATGCCGATGAGCATCTGGACGGCCCTGGTGCCCCTGATCAACAGGATAACACGATAGATAAGGTACGCGACGATCAGGATATCGAGGAAGTCTTGCCAGCGCAATGAGGTGAGGGTTGTGAGCATCTATTCGTAAAACCGTTGTAATTATGTTGGCTGGGGGCAGCTCTTGGCCTGCTTGCGCCGTAGTGTCTGATAAAGTAGCCGATTGCAAGGTGGTCGAGCAAGCATAGTGTTTGATTTTGCAGAAAAAAATCATTTTCTTCCGAGGCGGGGGGATTATGTTGCCGCTGCCGGATCGGGAGCCTGCCGGGAAATATTTTTTTCTCCGGCTTGTTGCTTGACACCGGAGAACAACAACGGTATCATCCGTCTTTTTGCATGGGCCGCCATACCCTGGTGCCCGCCGGAACGCTCCGGCGCTCCGGTCCCGAGAACCACGGCGGCAGGAAAGAACATTATTTTTTTAAGGAGATCTAGCTTTGGCCAATCATAAGTCGGCAATGAAGAGAAATCGGCAAAACGAGGTTCGTCGCGAGCGCAACCGGGCCAACCGTACTCGGCTCAAGACCTTGGTGCGGCGGGTTAACGAGGCAGTGGCCGCCAGTTCCCCCGAGCAGGCCCGCGAGGCCCTGCAGGCCGCGGTTCCCGTTTTGGACCGGGCGGTGAACAAGGGTACCCTTCATCGCAATACCGCCGCCCGCAAGGTGTCCCGCTTGAGCCGCCGGGTCAATGCCCTGTCGCAAAACGCCTAGTTCCTTCCGGGGTTGTCCCCCTTTTTCAGCAGCGCTTGCAAGCCATGGCTCCCCATACGGGTTGACCGTGGCTTTCTTGTTCTTACACAGGAATTCCCATGCCGCGGCCGGATCTGGAATACTTTAAGCAGCTTGCCGCCGGGCACACTCTGGTGCCGGTGGCCCGTGAACTGATTGTCGACCTCGACACCCCGTTGACCATCTTCACCAAGGTGGCCGGTGGGCACTCCCACGCCTTCCTCTTTGAAAGCCTGGAGGGGGGCGAAAAGTGGGGCCGCTACTCCTTTATCGGTTTCGATCCGCTGCTGATTTTTGAAAGCCGGGGAGAGGAGGTCACGCTGCGGCGCGCCGTTTCCGATGCCCCCGGGGGGGGCTTCAGCGAGGAGCATTTCCGCGGCGATCCCCTGCGGGAGTTGGAAAAGCTTCTTGACCAGCTCAAGCCGGCCATGGCCGATTCCTCGCTGCCCCGTTTTTGCGGGGGAGCGGTGGGTTTTCTCGGCTACGACATGGTCCGCTTCATGGAGCGGCTGCCGGCGGTTAATCCTCCCCTGGCAGGTTTCCCCGACAGCAGTTTTCTGATTCCCCGGATCGTTCTGGTTTATGACAACCTGCGCCAGCGTTTGACCGTGGTCAACTGGGTGGCGATTACTCCGGGCGCCGATCTCGACCGGCTTTACCGGGGGGCGCTGGCCCGCGTTGAACAGGTGGTGACCGCCCTTGAGCAACCGGGTCCGGTGGGCTTGCTGGGCACGCAGGCCGGAGTTGAAGCCCCGGTGCCCGAATTCAGCGCCAACATGAACCGGGAGGATTTTACTACCATGGTGGAGCGGGCCAAGGAGTATATCCTGGCCGGCGATGTCATCCAGGTGGTGCTGTCGCAGCGCTTTCAAGCCGCAACGGTGGTGCCGCCGCTCAAGCTCTATCGGGCCCTGCGCCATATCAATCCCAGCCCCTACCTCTTCTACCTCAAACTGGGCGACCTGGTCCAGATCGGCTCCTCTCCCGAGATTCTGGTCCGCCTGGAGGGGGACGATATCGAGTTGCGTCCCATTGCCGGGACCCGTCCCCGGGGGCGTGACCCGGAGGAAGACCTGGCCCTGGAGAAGGAGTTGCTGGCCGATCCCAAGGAGCGGGCCGAGCACCTGATGCTGGTGGATCTGGGCCGCAACGACGTGGGCCGGGTGGCCCGTTACGGGTCGGTGGAGGTGCGCGACCTGCTGGTAATTGAACGCTACAGCCATGTGATGCATATCGTTTCCGGGGTGCACGGTAAACTGGCGGCCGGGAAAAACCAGTTTGACGTGGCACGGGCCTGCTTCCCCGCCGGCACCGTCTCGGGAGCCCCTAAAATCCGGGCCATGGAGATCATCGAAGAGCTGGAACCCCAGCGGCGCGGCCCCTATGCCGGGGCGGTGGGTTATTTCGGCTTCACCGGCAATATGGATTTCTGTATCACCATCCGCACCTTCGTGATGCTGGGGGAACAGCTCTGGGTCCAGGCCGGGGCCGGGATCGTTGCCGATTCGGTGCCGGAGGCGGAGTATCAGGAGACGATCAACAAGTCCATGGGGCTGCGGCGGGCGTTACAGCTGGCCCAGGTCGGAGAGGGGGGGAAGCTGGCGTCATGATTGTGGTGATCGATAACTACGATTCTTTTACCTATAACATTGTCCAGACCATCGGCGGGATGGGGGTGGAGATGACCATCTTCCGCAACGATGAGGTGGATCTGGCCGCCATCGAGGCCTGCCGGCCCCACCGGCTGCTGATCTCCCCCGGTCCTTGCGCTCCGGCCCAGGCGGGGATCTCCATTGCCGCCATCCGTCACTTCAGCGGCAAGCTGCCGATCCTGGGCGTTTGCCTGGGCCATCAGGCCATCGGTGAGGCGTTCGGTGGTAAAATTGTCCGGGCCTCCCGGTTGATGCACGGCAAGACCAGTCCGGTCACCCATGACGGTCGGGGGGTTTTTCGGGGTCTGCCCAACTCCTTCGAGGCGATGCGCTACCACTCCTTGATGGTGGATGAGGCCAGCCTGCCCCCCTGTTTCGAGATCACCGCCCGGACCGACCAGGGCGAACTGATGGGGCTGCGCCACCGTGAACTGGCAGTGGAGGGGGTGCAGTTCCATCCCGAATCGATCATGACTCCCGCCGGAGTCGCCCTGCTGCGAAACTTCATCGACCCGGCTTATCCCAATCTGGGCTAAGCTGCTTATTTGAGGAGAGCCCATGATTAAGGAAGCGATTGCCAAGGTTGTGAGCGGCCATGACCTCGACGAACCCGAGATGGTGGTGGTGATGAACGAGGTTATGGGGGGGGAGGCCACTTCCGCCCAGATCGCCGCCTTTATCACCGCTTTGCGCCTGAAGGGGGAAACGGTGGCCGAGGTCACCGGCGCCGCTCGGGTAATGCGGGAGAAGGCCACCCCGGTGACCCCCTTTTCGGCCGCCGAACTGGCCGCCGGCCAGGTCCTGGTCGATACCTGCGGGACCGGCGGCGATTTTTCCGGGACCTTCAATGTCTCCACCACCACCGCTTTTGTGGTGGCCGCCGCCGGATTGCCGGTGGCCAAGCACGGCAACCGTTCCGTCACCAGCTCCTGCGGCAGCGCCGATGTTCTGGAGGCCCTGGGGGTTGATTTAAGTTTGTCGCCCCAAGCGATCAGCCGGGCGATCCGCGAGGTTGGAATCGGCTTCATGTTTGCCCCCGCTCTCCACGGGGCGATGAAACATGCCATCGGCCCCCGGCGGGAGATCGGGATTCGTACCATCTTCAATATCCTGGGGCCGCTGACCAATCCGGCCGGGGCCAACGTCCAGGTGATGGGGGTCTATGACCCCGCTCTGGTGGAGACCCTGGCCACGGTGTTGGGCCGTTTGGGGTGTCGCCGGGCCTTGGTGGTCTGCGGTGAGGGCAATGTGGATGAGATCACGGTGACCGGTCCCACCCGGGTGGCCGAATACCGCACCGGAGAGGTGGTCTCTTACCTCATTGAGCCGGAACAGCTGGGAATAAAGCGGGCCACCATCGGGGAGATAAGCGGGGGTGCCGATGCCGCCGAGTCGGCGGCCCTGGTCCGGGCGATTCTGGCCGGCGAGCCCGGTCCCCGGTTGGATACGGTGCTGCTCAACGCCGCCGCCGTTTTGCTGGCGGCCGAACGCTGCCCCAACCTGGCCGCCGGGATCGAGCTGGCTCGCTCCCTGGTGGCCGACGGCGCCGCCTTGGGCAAGCTCGATGCCCTGATCGATTTTTGCCGCCGGACGGAGACAGCGGCATGATTCTCGAGAGGATCGTGGCCCGTAAGCGGGAGGAGGTGGCCGAACTGAAACGCCGGGGGATGCCCCGCCTGGAGCCGCCGCCTGGTCCGCGGGGTTTTATGGCCGCCCTCCAGGCACGCTCTACCGAGGTGGCGATTATCGCCGAAATCAAGAAGGCCTCCCCTTCCAAAGGGGTGATCAGGGCCGATTTCAACCCTGTGACCATTGCCGACGGCTATCTCCGGGGCGGGGCCGCCGCCATTTCGGTTCTCACCGACCGCGATTTTTTTCAGGGCTCCCTGGATTACCTGGCCCGGGTCCGCGACCGGGTGCCGTTGCCGGTCCTGCGCAAGGATTTCCTGATCGACCCTCTGCAGGTGGAGGAGGCCGCCGCCTGCGGGGCCGATGCCATTTTGCTGATCGCCGCCATCCTGGAGGTTTCTCGGCTGCGGGAGTTGCGGGAGCAGGCCGAGGGCCTGGGGATGGATGTCCTGGTGGAGATCCACGATGAGGAGGAGGCGGAGCAGGCTCTGATGGCCGGGGCGCGGCTGATTGGGGTCAATAATCGTGATCTGCGCGACTTTTCCATGGACCTCAACACCACTTTCCGCTTGCGGCGTTTGATTCCGGCGGAGATTCCCCTGGTCAGCGAGTCGGGGATTCGCGATCACGCTGACATTCTTGCTCTGGCCGAGCATGGCGTTGGCGCCGCCCTGGTGGGGGAAACCCTGATGCGGGCCGATGATCCCGGCCAGGCTCTGCTGGCCCTGCGGGGAAAGGCGTAGGCCTCGGAGGATGGGCATGGAAGGGCGAACCAGGATAAAGATCTGCGGGATGACCGATCTGGTCCGGGTGCGGGAAGCGGTGGCCGCCGGGGTGGATGCCCTGGGGTTTATCTTCGCGCCGGCCAGCCCCCGCCGACTGGAGCCCGAGCAGGCCAGGGAGCTGATCTCCTCCCTGCCCCCCTTTGTTGACGCGGTGGGGGTTTTCGTCAACGAGGAGCAGGGGATGATCCGGGATATTGCCCAGTACTGCGGCCTGACCATGGTGCAGTTGCATGGCGATGAGGACCCCGCGTTCTGCCGGGCCATGCCGGTCCGGGTCTTAAAGGCGATCCGGGTCGGTGAACAGAGCCGGGCCGCCGATCTCGCTCCCTACCGGGGGGCGGTCAGCGGTTTTGTGCTCGATACCTACAGGCGGGGTCAGGTCGGCGGCACGGGGCAGACCTTCGACTGGCAGCTGGTGGCGCAACTGGCGCCCCCCGCCCCGGTGATCCTGGCCGGTGGCCTGACCCCGGATAACGTGGCCGCCGCCATCAGCCAAGTTCGCCCCTTTGCGGTGGATTTCAACTCCGGCCTGGAGACCGCCCCCGGCCGCAAGGATCCCGCCCTCATGCGGCGGGCCGTGGCTGCGGTGCGGCAGGCCGATCTCCTTCCCTGAAGACCTCTCTCTCCTCCTTTGGCTCCGGCGGCCATTTTTTATCTTGTCAACTCCCCTTGATAGACCGATACTTTTTTTAGCACCTTGTGGTTGCGGGCGATCTCCGGTTGACTATATAAATATTTACACAAGACACCGGGTTAAGTATCCTCATGGAGGTGTTTGTGTAGATTGAACGGTGGGGGAGCTCTGCGGGGGAGAATATGGCGAGTGAAAAAATGTTCAAAGGGGGTCTGCCCCTCCAGGAGGGGGCCTTTCTCCTTAAGGTTTCCAAAGAGCGGCTGTTGGCGGTGGTGGTCCCGGGGGAGAACGAAGAGGCCGTTGGGTTGAGCCGGGAAGAGCTGCGGCGGGTGATGGAGGAGGAGGGGATTGTCCATGGGGTGTTGCCGGAACCGGTGGCCCATTCCAGCGGCGGTCTCTGTGTGGCCCAAGGGCTGGCCCCCATCCATGGCGAGGATTCCAAGGTTAAGATGCATGTCAAGCCCGCCGTGGTCCGGTCCCCCAAGGTTAAGGACCCGGAGCGGGATCAGGTTGACTTTCGTGAATTGGGTAGCATCGTTAATGTCGATAAGGGCAGGCTGCTCCTGGAGATTATCCCCCCCACCCCTGGAACCTCCGGTAAGGATATTTTCGGCGCGGAGATCCCCCCCAAGCCCGGCAAGGAGCGCAAGCTCAAATGCGGCCCCGGCGTCACACTTTCCAGTAATGAACGCAAGGTTTTCGCCGATTGCGACGGCAAATTCGTCATGGTTGACGGCCGGCCCTCGGTCTACGAGGAGCATGTGGTCAACGGCGATATCGATATGTCGGTGGGTAATATCGCTTTTGGCGGCAAGCTACTGGTTGTTCATGGCGAGGTGCCCCCCGGTTTTTCGTTAAAATGCCGGGGCGATATCATTATCGACCAGGGGGTCCACAACAGTCTGGTGATGGCCGGCGGCAACCTGACTGTGGCGGGCAGCGTGGTGGGGGAGGAGACGGTGCTGCGGGCCAGGGGTGACGTGGAGATCGCCTTTATGGAGAACGGTCCCAGTGTCGAGGCCGGCGGTAATCTGCTGATCCGGGAATCCAGCATTCAGTGCCAGGGCTTGGTGGGGGGTAACTTTTATGCCCGGGGCAAGGGGGTGGTGG
>OMKS01000244.1_pt1 | contig 50984 bp, 47 predicted proteins | sample 1674721 | NCBI WGS metagenome assembly OMKS01 (sample SAMN06264996, study PRJEB25208) | sediment metagenome | isolation source: hot spring sediment | place: USA: California | collected 2014-09-02 | reverse complement strand
TACGAGCAGTGGGCGTTTGAGACCTTCAAGAGGGCATTGGAGGAGCGACGACCGTAGTATCGCCCTCGCGCTGCATAAGGGGCAGGGGGCTACGGGTGCATCATCACCAGCGGCAAGAAGACGTAGCCTCTCTTTGGCGCGATGGTGATGTAGTCGCTGGCAGGGGTGGATTCCACGTTCCCCACACCGTCGACAGCGTAGGCCCGGATGCGGTGCTCGCCGGGTTGCAAGGCGGTGAGATCAACGAGCAGGGTGAACGTCTCTTGGGGCTCGTCGAAGACACCGTCGTCGGGTACGAGCGGCTGCCAGGCGTCATCGTCGATGCGGTAATACATCTCGGCGATGTAACTGATTTCCGACGTCGCCTGCCCGTTGTAAAGCATCGTGCTCGCTGTGTCGTCCCCGCCCTGGCGGGCCAGGCGCGTCAGGGTTGTTTGGATGATCTCATCTACCGGATCAACGACGGAGAGGTTGGCGATCGTGTGGGTCATCACTTTGCCAGCCGAGTTCGTCGCGCGTATTAGGATCTCTGTCTCGCCGGTGGGGATGGGAGGCGTGCTAAAGGTAAAATCCGCACTGTAACTGTCGAAGGCGCCATCGGCCGCCGGGACGTCGATCCACGTCTCTCCATCCGCCTGGTACTGGATGCCGGTGATGGTGTTGATGGTCACGCTGCGGCGCAAGGGAGAGGGGAATGGCTCGTCGAGTAGATTGCCGGTCACGGTCAGCACGTTGGAGACCAGGCCGTCGGTGACGACCTTGATGTTGCTCAGGCTGATCGTCGTATCGAGCGGGTCGAGGAGGCCGTTGCCATTGGAGTCGCGCCAGCCGATTTGCCCACGGGCGTATGCGTCAAGCGCTTCGTTGGTGTAAGGTGTGACCTGTCCCCGCATGATGCTCGGTTGATCCGATGCACAGTCTCCGTATTGGCTGTTTTGATTCTCCACACCCAGATAACCTGAGCGGCGCGTGCAGGGTTGGTAAGCGCTGCTATATTGGTCGAGGGCGTGGAAGATGTGGCCGATTTCGTGGGCGGCGACGGCGTCCATATTGGACGGGCCGTAGCCATTGTTTCCGTAGGTCATCACCATAAACGGCCCACCCAGGTAGGCATAGGCGAAGTAGCCATCGGCGAAGCGATTGTCGGCGTCGTTGGAACTATCGACGACGAAGATGGTGAACGCCCAATCGGTTCCGTGGATCTGGCGCATATCGTTGTTGTAACTGCGCACGCGGTCGAAATAGCTGGATTCGGTGTACCCCTTTTTTCCCATCACCTCATTGATCCACAAGGACTGGTCGCTGTATGGTCGGGAGATCGGCTCGTAACTGCTCGGGATGGGCGTCATCGTGGCGTCGTCGTAGACGAAAGTGAGATTGGCCGCCGGTTCCTGGGTGGCCCACCAATCCAGCGCGGCCGTGATTTTGCTGATGACCAACGCGCGCTCCTCCGTGCTCCAATCCTCCGTCGATGGATCGACACGGCCATCACTTTCGGGCAGCACGATACCGACCGCCACCCGGCCGATGAAGAACTCGCTGGTTTCGGCGTAACCGGGCGTGAGGACGTTGGTTGTGAGACTCTGGAGGGTGCTGGCGACGGGGGGAGGGTGCATCGCCCTACGTGACAGATCGTGCTCCAACTCAAGGGCGTTCGGTTGGTAGGATGTGCCGGCGGGAGAGAGAGGGGCGATGAGAGCGTTCCAGGTGTGGATGATGTAGTGGACGGCATCAGGTAGATCGTTTAGGGTATCGATGTCGATTTTGCCGTCTTTGGCGTCGTAGACGAAGGCGTTGGATGGGATACAAGCTCCCGCCGGCACATCGGCGATGAAGGCGGACGGTGGAAAGATGTGAATGATATGGCCGCCTGCCATCTCTAACGAGTGGATGATTGAATGGGTAGTTTGGATGTTGTGCATCCGCGTGTCATCTTGGAGTAGGACGAGTACCCGGTTGGAAGTGGTTGGAGGTGTGGTTGTGGCTCGAACGGGATGTGTTTGGATTAGGCTGAAGGTGACGGATAAGATGAGCAGGCCTACTCCGATCGATGAACGTAAAAATTTACCCAACGCCATCTTGCCCCTCCTCTATTTGACGCTACCATTATAGTGGGAGGGAATGGCACGAACTGTTTCGCCGAGCGTGTCACGCTGCGTGTCAATTCGAGCATTTGAGGAATGACTTCCCGCTCTTGGTCATCACCCAGGAGAACTTGGCCCGGCGATGCCTGCAGACGGCCCGAGACGAGATCGGTGGGCGCGTTGGCCTACGCGTTGGCCTACGAATTGCACGATGGCCTGGCAAGGTGGGTGGCAACCTTCTACCGCGAGACCCCAGGGAATCGTTGACCTCTATCTACAGAGGTTGGCGTTTTTCGTGAGTGCGTATACAATAGTTGGCATTCAACGACAGTTGGCATTTACGTATCATCTCAATAAACCGGGGCAAACTCGCTCGGGCCGGTCTCCTGACCGTGCCCGCTGTGGCTCGGTCGGGAGACCGGCCACAGCTCCCCAACTTATTGAGAAGATACCCATTTACTAAGGATTCGGGATTAAATAACTTGACCACTTGCTTAGCCGATGATTCACTACCCGACATTCGTGGCCAAGAGCCTGATTTTCGATCACGAATCACACGAATGCTCGAATCACACGAATGCTCGAATCACACGAATGCTCGAATCACACGAATGCTCGAATCACACGAATGTTTTGTGACTGCTCACCTTGTGCCCGCCGGATCACAATCCGGCAGTTTACAGGCGACGTGCGGGGCATTTCAATGCTCCGCGAAATGGAAAAGTTATTTACCCCTCATTCCTAAGCAAGGTCTGGCTTGGCGGGTTGGGCAGAAGCCGTTATAATACGTTGGTAGCATGTAGATAAACACAAAATAAGAACACGTGTCGTTGTAGGACAAATAGGACGTTTTTGATTGAGGAGTGTATTTTATGGGTGATGAAGAACTCCCGCGCCGCCTGCGCGTTGTCGTCATCGACGACGAGACCGGGGAAGAGGTCACGATGGCCGCGGGCATCGATACGATGGTTTTGATTGTCTCGCCGGATACGTTGCGTAACCGGGCGCACCGCCGCCTTCTCGTCGGCGACGCTCGTGTGATCCAGGACCTGCTCTTGGATACGTTGGACGACGTGATGGTGTGGAACGGCGAAGGGGCGATGATCGACTTGAGCTGTTTGATCGAAGATTTGTTGGCGGAAGCAGTGGAGGACTGGCCGGTGCACTGACGTAAGGGCATAGGCGCATAGAGGGATCACATGAAACTGGCAGACCGGGAACGGGAGTTGGAGGTCCTCATTCGGGCCAAGTACCCGTTGATCTATATCCTCTCGTGGGAGGAGCGACGGGTCGAGTCGATGTTGTTCCGCGTCGCCGCGCGCTTGAATAAGCGGCTCTATGCCTGGACGGTGACCGGCGGCGTGATCGCCATCGACACGGTGCGACCCACCGAGGTCGATCCCGGCGCCCGGTCGGCCCTGCAGGTGTTGGATCACGTCGAAAGCTCGCGCGAGGCGGCTGTCTATCTCCTGAAGGATTTCCACCCCTTCCTGGGCGGTGATCACGTATCGCCGGACCCAGCCGTGGTGCGGAAACTGCGCGACTTGGTTCGCCCCTTGAAAGAGAGCCAGAAGACGGTGCTTTTCCTTTCGCCCATCTTGCGCTTGCCGGTGGAGATGGAAAAAGACGTCACCTTGCTGGACTATTCACTGCCGACGATGGAGGAGTTGAAAGAGGCGCTGGATCGGATCGTGCGCTCCGTGCGCAGCCAGAGCGGATTGCGAGTGAAACTGTCTGCAGACGAACAAGAGCAGGTCTTGCAGGCGGCGCGGGGGCTGACGGTGAGCGAGGCCGAGAACGTGTTCGCCAAGTCAATCGTGATGACCCACGCTTTCGATTCCCAGGTCATCGTCGCCGAAAAGAAACAACTGATTCGCAAATCGAATATCCTGGAATACTACGAGGCGGCCGAGGAGATGGATTACGTCGGCGGGATGGACGAGCTCAAGGCCTGGCTCGACAAGCGCCGGCTGGCCTTCACCGAGCGGGCGCGCGAGTTTGGGCTGCCGGAACCGAGGGGGCTGCTGCTTCTGGGGGTGCAGGGCGGCGGGAAATCACTCATCGCCAAGGCGGTCTCCACCGTGTGGAAGTTGCCGTTGCTGCGCCTGGACATGGGCCGCGTGTTCCGCGAACTGGTGGGCGCCTCGGAAGAGAGCATGCGTATGGCGCTGCAGATGGCGGAGACGGTGGCGCCAGCCATTCTGTGGATCGACGAGATCGAAAAGGGGCTTTCTGGCCTGGCCAGTTCCGGGCGCTCAGATGCCGGGACGGCGGCCCGCGTCTTTGGCAGTTTCCTCGTCTGGATGCAGGAAAAGACAGCGCCCGTGTTCGTCATCGCCACCAGCAACGACATCACCAGCCTGCCGCCGGAACTGATGCGTAAGGGGCGCTTCGACGAGATTTTCTTCATCGACCTGCCCAATTTCGAGGAGCGGCAGGAGATTTTCTTCATCCACCTGCACAAGCGGCAGTGGGATCCCGGCGAGTTCGACCTGGTTCGTCTGGCCCGGGAGTCGGAGGGCTTCAGCGGGGCGGAGATCGAACAGGCCATCATCGCCGGTTTGTACGACGCTTTCGAGGCAGAGCGGGGGTTGATAGAGGAGGATTTGTTGCGCAACATTGAGCAGTCGGTTCCCCTTTCACAGACGATGCGTGAGCCGATCACGGCCTTGCGGAATTGGGCGCGCACGCACGCGCGCCCGGCTTCCTCCGATCCGGTCATCCGGCGCATCCCGCCGCCCTCGCCCGGAACGGGCGAGGCGTCGCCTGGTAATGGCGAGGCATTGGCCAGCACGGACGAGGTATAGCCTGTGGCGAGGCTTTGGAGAATGCCGGCCTGGTTTTACCAGCGCTACCGCTGTTTTTTTGACCGCCTGGCGCCGGCTGCAGGCTTGGCGGCGCTTTTCTGGCTCACGGCCCAGACGATGGACGTGTTTTCCCTGGAATGGCAACTGTTCATCGCGGGGAGTGTGTTGTTAGCCGCCTTGATCGCGCCCATCGCGGGCTATCTCCTGTTCGTCGCAGCCGTGGCCTACCCCCTGTATACGATCTCCATCTACGTCGCTGCGCTGGCCCTTTCGGCCCTGGTCATTTTGGCCTTTTTCATCCGGGATCACCTGGCGCCCCTGGTGCTACTCCTATCGATGCCACTATTGATGACGGGGCGGATGGGTTTGCTGGCTCCATTCCTGGCTGGCCTGTGGTGGGGAGAATGGGGCGGCGTGCTGGTGGGGTTAGGGAGCGGGTTGTGGCTCAAGCTCTTTGCCGGGATGTGCGGTATGTCGCCAGACCTGATGGCCTTGGGTGGGCAGCCGCTGGCGACCGGTCATTTGATCGCCCGTTTTCAGACCGCCAATTCATACCAGACCTTGATCTGGATGGCCAATCCGCTGGCCCCCGACGCCCAGACCCTGTTGCTCCACGTGTTGGAAATCCTTGGTTGGGGGTTGACCGGTTACGGCGTGGGCTTGATGCGCACCCGGATGGAGGAGATGCCCCGTCCAGGCGTGGGCCTGGTGGCCGGCGTCAGCCTGGGGCTTCTGGGATTGATTTTGGGGAGTTGGGCCATCCCCGTGGGATTGGCCCTGCGCGATACGTCAGGGACGTCTATTTCCAATCTTCTGGATTTTCTGGTAGAATGTGGTTGGAACGCTTTGATTGCGATGGGGACGTTTGGCTTGTCCCGCTACATGAGGCGACCCGTCGCGCCATCCAAGCCGATGCGAGTGGATACGCGACCCATCCCGGCAGGTCAGGCGCAACCTGCACCACAGCCCGAATCCAAGCCTCACTCAGGGCCTCGCCCCCCCGCGTGGGCCGGTCCCCAAGTACGAGAAGAGGAAGCGCCCTCGGATATCATTATGATCGACCTGGATTGACGAGATGAAGACTCAACTCACCAGTTCTCATAAACGTCGCTCGACGCCGACCCAGCGTATGAATATCGTTCCGTTGTTAGCCATTCTGGCGATCGGCGCCGTGGGCGTGACCCTGGTGCTGTTGTTCCCGATGGATTGGATACGCACGCCTAACGTGACGATCAGCGCCGAGCGAGGGGCGATCTCACCCAATGGGGATGGTGAGATGGACACACTCCCGGTGGTGTACTCGCTTTCCGACGATGCCACGGTCACGATTGAGGTCTTGGACCAGAATCGCGCACTGGTGCGGACGTTAAACGACGGCGATCTCCAGGCGGCGGGCCAGCACACCATCGTCTGGGACGGGCTGGATCGGCTGGGACAGCCGCTGCCCGATGGGCGCTACTTCTTGCGCGTCTCGGCCGAGGCCAGCCTCCGCAGTTCCTCGTCGAGCATTCCGATTGACGTCGACACCCAACCCCCCATCATCCGGCTGGCCAATATGCCCGATCAGGGCCAGGTCGGGGGCGATACGCGAGAATTGATCATCGAAGGCCTAACCGATCCCGATGCGACGGTATGGATGCCTCACCGACAACAGCCCCTGGAGGTCGACGAGAGCGGCCGTTTTCGCACCCAGTACATCTTGCAAGAGGGTGTCAACCGGATTGAGTTGGTCGCTGTGGATATGGCGGGCAACAAAGCATCTGTTGTGCACGAGATCACGTTGATGACCGAACCGCCCAACGTGGTGGTGTTGAACCCGCCGGAGGGATTGTGGCTCAACCAGCGGATGTTGAGCGTGCAGGGCCGGGTGCCAGCGGGCGTCCGCGTGTTGGTCAATCAAAATCAGGCTGAAGTGAACGAAGAGGGACACTTCGACGTCGACGTCGTCCTGGAAGAGGGCGAGAATATCGTTCGCGTCGAGGCGATCGACGCCGTGGGGAACGTCTCGGCCGAGGAACGGCGGGTTTATCTCCAGACACGCCCGCCGGCCCTTTCGTTGACCACGGTCCGCGATGGGATGACGGTGCGCGAGCCCTCGCTGCTCGTCGTGGGAAAGACGGCGCCGCAGACCAGCGTGTGGCTCAACGGGCGAGAATTGCTCGTCGACAGCCAGGGCGGGTTCCAGGGGCTGGCAAATCTGATCGAAGGAGAGAACGTCATCCGCGTCGAGGCGATGGATCGGGCTGGCAACACCGCCGTGGTGGTGCGCGAGGTGACGTACGACTCGACAGCGCCAGTGGCTGGCATACCGCCGGGCGTGCGAAACGTCCTGGCTGTGGGAGGCGTGGGCGTGGGGGTGACGGTCGTCCTGTGGTTGATCAGCGGGCTGTGGCAGCGTCCCCTGTCGCTGGTGCTCCGGGCGACCCGGTCCACGCTGATACCAGGCTCTGACGGGCGATTGGAACCGGCGGTGGTCACCTTCGAGATTTCGCGTCCTGCGACGATGACGGCGGAAGTGTGGGACCTGTCTGATCAGCGAGTGGCCACCGTTTTCAACCGGCAGAAGCGCGCCCAGGGTGAGCACCTGCTGGTGTGGGACGGCCGCATGGGTGATGGGCAGGTGGCACCGCCAGGGACCTACGAGGTCGAGGTGTCCGCCAGCACCATGTTCACCACTGCCACCAGCAGCACCCGTCTCGTAGTCGAGGATGATCCCCGGCGGCCTGCCTGGGAGCGGGTGGGAGAACGACGTCACGACCGTCACCGCTTTGAGCGAACTGAATTGTAGACCTTTGAGAGTTACCCGGCGACGGGAGTGATGACTGATCGTCGGAAATCAGGCGCCCACGAGGATCTCCTGGCGTTGATACTGCCGGGGAGGTGGAGTGAAGTTCTCCCACATGTCATCCCACCGATCACTGAGAATAGAAGCTCGGAAGTGAGCTATCGCTTCGGCGCGCTCAGCATTCCAGCGCATACCTGCTTGCTTGATGCGGGCACCTACGACTTGTTTGACCGCGCTCTCAGCAGAGTCGCTACCAATCTGGAGACCTTGCTCGACGTCACTTGACAATGGCACATTTGTCCCCGGCGAATAAATTCGCGGGCCACAACTGCAAAGTCGGCCTACGCCGACTATAAACTAACCTGCGAAGGCAGGTTTTGCAGTGCGTGATTTTTACGCGCTGTAGCCACGCGGTTTTAACCGCTGTGCGCTGTAATGTGCCATTGTCAAAGTAAATCGAAGTCTATAATCTCGCTCGTTTTTTGACCTGGAAACAGTGAGGCAATGCGCTTCCAATCCACCTGGCACCGTCCCCCAAGACAACGACCTCCTCTCTTTGTATTTCCTCGATCAGGCTTTGCAGCGCCAGCGCCAATCCTTGGTCGAGGAGCGGGGGGCGTTGGTTTCTGATCGATCGGCGCAATGTGTGGATCGTCTCGTCGAGAAGGTCAGCCAGCGTGGTATCGCCCTGGTCGCGGAATAGGCCTTGCTTGATGAAAAACAGTTGTTGCAGCACTTTGTCCAAAGTTCAATACATCGCATAGCCCGTTTTCGTGGCACAGCGCACGCGATTTGGAAATCTCAGCGTAACTACTCAGGGCAGCCCTTTGCTGTGCCGGAGAATGTGGGTTTGGGGTGTGTGGCGGGTCGCCACACACCCCAAACCCCGCCCATCCACTGCAAATGGGCAGCAGGCTGAGTAGTTACATCTCAGCTACAAAAGCAGCAAAATCAAGTTTAGGAGGAGCGTTCAATGGATGCAATCTGGCTATGGGGGATCGAACTGATCCGCCTCATTCAGGTGGTGCGTGGACCGGTGTTGGACGGCATATTCAAGGCGATCACCTTTCTGGGCGATCAGGAATTTCTCTTGATCCTTATGCCGTTGATCTTTTGGAACGTGAAATTTAGAACCGGCATTCGCTTTGCTGTGACCTTTCTGTTGGCTGTTTACGTCAACGTCCTTTTGAAGGAGATATTTGCGCATCCACGTCCTTTTGACCTGACTTCCGGCATCAACCTGATCGAAATCGAGGGATATGGACTCCCCAGTGGGCATGCTCAATCGGCGGTGATAGTGTGGGGCATGATTGCCTCGGAAGTTCGAGAGAAATGGGCCTGGGTGGGAGCAGTTGCCCTGATGGTGTTGATCGGGTTTTCGCGGATCTACCTGGGCGTTCATTTTCCCACCGACGTGTTGGGTGGGTGGTTGATTGGGGCATTTCTGTTGCTGCTTTACCTGCGCTTTTCTCCAGCAGCTGAGGCGTGGTTGCTCGAGCAACGTTGGCAAGTCCGGTTCGCGTTGATCATTGGGGTTTCGTCAGTGTTGTTACTGTTGCGAATTGTCCCAGACACGGTGTTGGCCTTGGCAACGTTAGCCGGCATTGGTCTAGGTGGCCTTTTGCTTGACCAGTTACGCATTCGTTTCACGGCGGATGGATCAATCTGGCAGAGAGCGGCCCGGTTTTTCTTGGGCATAGCCGGTTTGTTGATCTTATATGCTGGACTCAAGCAACTCTTTCCCGGCGAAGGGGAGTCCTTTTACCTGTTGATGCGCTTCGTGCGCTATCTGTTGATCGGGCTGTGGGTCAGCTGGATCGCGCCTTACTTCTTCGATCGCCTGCATCTCGCGACGGAGCAAGCTTGAGCGTTTTGGAAAGCGTTTCTGATGTATGGCTTTTAGAAACCCGTTCTCATTCCAAAAGGTGGACGCCGTCGGCCCGAGGGATGATTTCCAGTTCGCCCCGGTACGTCTCGATTTTTCCTTCCACCTTGACCTGGACACCGGCCTGGAGCCGCTCGTTGCCAGGGAGAGCCTCGTAGACCTCTTGCCAGAGAAGTAGCGTGATGGCGCCAGTGCCGTCGTCCAGCAGGAATTTGACGCCGGCCGAGAACGTCTCTCGCGGTCCCAGGACGCCGGTCAAGGTGCGTGTCTCCCCCACATCTTCGACCGTGACGTCCCCAATGGCCTGTGTGACCGGGGTGGGAACGTCGGATTTGGGAGCTGCGACGGCGACCTGGATGTCGGCGCCGCTAAGGGGGACGATCTCCAGGTCACCCCGGTATTGAGCGATCTCCCCCATCACCAGGACTTCGGCCCCTGGCGCCAGATCGTCGGGGGTGGGCGGGCTCTCGTAGACCGAATTCCACAGGAGCGCGGTGATCTGGCCTGAGCCGTCGTCCAGGATGAGCTTTTGACCGGCTGAGAACGGCGTCACCTGAACGATGACGCCACGCACGATGGCCGGTTGACCCACATCGTCGACCGTTAACTCACCGATAGGCTTTTCGATGGCCAAGGAGATCTCCTGGTCGAGCGGGACGATGTCTGCGACCGACGCCGGGACGATTTGGGGCATATTACGATAGAGCGAGACGACGCCCACGACCTCGGCCGCTTGTCCGGTGGTGATGATCAGTGTGGGCGATATGCCGCTGAGGGCGACGAGATCCCGGCTCACGGCGACGGGTATCGCGCCGCTCGCGTCGCGCAGCGTGATGAGCGTCAGGCCGTCGTAGGGGGCGTAGATCTCGCGCACCAGGCCACGCACCCGGACGCGCTGGTAGTGATCCCCGGGTGTGATGGCGCCAATGGGTACCGGTTGCATCACCGGCTCTCCGCGGGTGACTTGTAGTTGCTCTGGGACGTTCACGGTGATGGAGAGGAAATCCTCCCGAACCCGGAGCGTTCCGGCGACCTCGATCCGATCGCCGAGGGCGGGTATGCGTCCCTGCTCGATGATGGCCCGCGTCTCCGCCCGGTAGGCCGAGACGCGGATCTCTCCCGTGTCGTCCTGCAGCCAGAAGCTGAGATAGTCGCTCTCCGGATCGTAGGAAGGGGCGCGTATACAGCGCCCCGCCAACCGCACGTAGGCCATATTCATCGTCGCGCCAGCCTGCCCGATGGAGATCAAGGGCGCCTCTGCATTGATGGCGGCGAACCAGAGCGCGACCAGACCCGCGGTGGCGAGGAGGATGGCGGTGATTTTGATCGCCCGGATAGACGTTCGCCCGAGCAGGTGGGCGCCACAATCAGGACATACTTCGTGGGGGCCGGCGTACCGCCCGCAACTGGGACAATCGCTCATAGATGTGCTCCTCGTGTCATTCGTGATCCAGAGTGTCGGGTAATGAATGAATTTCAAATTACATTTTACGCCCTGGCTCACGTATTCTGAAACGCACCTGTATAATTTACGTATCATCTCAATAAACCGGGGTAAACTCGCTCGGGCCGGTCTCCTGACCGTGCCCGCTGTGGCTCGGTCGGGAGACCGGCCACAGCTCCCCAACTTATTGAGAAGATACTAATTTACCTCAAATCTTCTCCTTTGTCCAATGTGTGCCTTGAATGGTTTTGACTTCAAAGCCGGGCTGGGCTATACTCTAGGGTATCCCTTGGAGAGAGATGTTTCAGAGGATGAATCTGGGAGATTGTTTGGGTGACGTTATCCGAGTCGATAGACGAAATGGCCTGGTTCGAGCAGGCATTGCTCGCGTTAGAGAAATCCGGGCCGACCGGTCGAGCCAGCGCGGCCTTTATTAGGCAGCGACGGGTGGTGTTGGGATTCTCTTGCCAATCCACCACCGGCGCGGCTTGGTTCGATTGGCGGCGATGGTGGCTGGTCTGGCCGAGGGGTGGCGTATTCCTGAACACCGATTACGCGATCGGTGATCCCGACGATCCCCGCTTGTATGCCCTGATCGCTCACGAGGCGGAACATCTGCGGCAAGGCGTTCACGAGGCGTTATCGGTGCGGGGTGAGTTGCTGGCGTGGCAATTGCATGACGACGTGCTCACCGAGGCATCGGCGGCGTCCTCCGCTCCGCTGTGGGAGGAGTTGAGATCGTTGGCGCCCGATTCGCGGGCCGATTTGGAGCGGGCGCGGCAGATCATGCGGCATCTCGCCGGCCCACGCTATCGCATTCACTGGCTGCCTCTCTATCCGCTGGGGAAGGAGATGGCGTATCGGTTTCGACACATTTTTTGTCCGAACGGGCCGGTGAATTCATAGACTTTAGGGCCTAACCGATAGGATCCTTGCATAGCGAGCAAGAATTTGGCGGTCAAGAGTTACTTTTTGGTTCTGGCTCGGAAGCGCAGCGGCTTCGTCCAGATTAGGGAGAGGGAAGGGGGCGTCGAGTGAATGCACAGGATTTGATCAGCAGGTATGGGCGGGGCGATCTGGATTTCTCCGGGTGTGATTTGAAGGGGACAGCTTTGGATAGCGCCGATCTATGTGGTATCAACCTGAATGCCGCCAATTTGCACCGGGCCAGCTTGTGGGCGATTGATTTTAGTTGGGCCGACTTGAGAGCAGCCGTGTTGACCGAAACGAATATGAGCCAGGCCAGATTGCTAGAGGCGGATTTGCGCGGGGCCGATTTGCGGCGGGCCAGACTGGTGAGGGCAGATCTCACGGGCGCCGACTTGCGCGGCGCCGATCTGCGAGACGTCGATCTGCGGAAAGCCAAACTGGGTACGGCCATTCTCAACGAGGCTGATCTGAGTCGCGCCGATCTGCGGGGAGCTGTGTTGGAGGTCGCTTTTCTGCGTATGGCTTTCTTGGTCGAGGCGATCCTGGACGACGCCAATTTGCGCGGGGCCGACCTGCGGGTAGCCAACTTGCGGATGGCAAGTTTGAAGCGGGCGGATCTCACAGGCGCGTACCTGGCTGGGACCACTTTATCCCGCGCCAACCTGGCCGGCGCGAATTTGCATAGCGCGAAGGTGACCTCGGAGCAACTCGTCAGGGCACAGTCGCTGGAAGGTGCGATCATGCCCAACGGTTTTATACGTAATTCTAATGGGATGAGACCGTAGTATCTTCTCAATCAGTTGAGGCATATTGATGGAGGCATATTGATGGAACGGGCGGACGTAGTGTGTCCGCAGCACCCTGCTGGCATCTAGGCCGTCAAGATGACGCGGATGTACCGCCCGTTCCATATCTCACCTCGGTTTATTGAGAAGATACAGATCGTAGTTAGATGCAGGTCAAACTGATTACTAGGGGAGGTATAGCCATGAAACTCGTTGATTTTTTGCCGGTCGCCCGGGGCGACGAACCGGCCGATCTGTTGTTACGCGGTGGGCGGGTCGTCAACGTCTTTACCGGCGAGATCGTCGAAGCCGACGTCGCCATCGCCGGGGACGTCATCGTCGGGGTGGGAGAGGCGTACGAGGCGGCAGAGGTGATCGACCTGGGTGGGCAATACGTGGCGCCCGGCCTCATCGACGCTCACGTTCACGTCGAGTCCTCGATGGTCACGCCGCCCCAGTTCGCCCGGGCGGTGGTGCCCCGGGGCACGACCACCGTGGTGACCGACCCGCACGAGATCGCCAACGTCATCGGGGCGGATGGGATTCGCTACATGCTGGACGTTTCTGAGGGTTTGCCGCTCACTGTTTACGTCAATCTGCCCTCGAGCGTCCCGGCTACCCACATGGCCACTGCCGGCGCCGAGTTGAACGCCGAGGGCCTGCTCGCTCTCTCTGATCTACCGCGCGTTATCGGCCTGGCCGAGTTTATGAACGTGCCCGGCGCGGTGCTGGGCGATCCGGGGGCGCTGGACAAGTTGCGCGCCTTCCAGGGGAACGTCATCGACGGTCACTCGCCCGGCGTGACCGGCAAGTGGTTGCAGGCTTACGTGGGGGCCGGTCCCGGTTCCGATCACGAGTGTATGACGGCCGAGGAGATGGTGGAGAAGTTGCGCCTGGGGATGTACGTCTTCGTCCGGGAGGCGACCGGAGCCAAGAATTTGAAGGCGTTGGCGCCCGCCGTCACTCTGCAGAACAGTCGTCGCTGTGGCTTCAGCACCGACGACCGCCACCCCCCGGACCTGCTGGATGAGGGGCACGTCGATTACCTGATTCGTCTGGCGGTCGAAGCGGGGCTGGATCCGGTCACGGCGATTCAAATGGCGACCCTCAACACGGCTGAATGGTTCCGCCTGCGCGATCGGGGGGCGATTGCACCGGGCAAGCGGGCCGACGTCGTGGTCTTTTCTGATTTGCAGGACTTCCGCGCCGGGATGGTCTTCGCCGGCGGGGCATTGGTGGCGCGGGATGGCGAGACGCTCGGCGAGTGGCCTGTGCCTGACGTGGATGACGCGGCTGTCCGGGGCACCGTTCACGTCGAGTGGGGCCAACTCGACTTCCAGATACCGGCCCGGGGTGAGCAGATGCGCGTCATTGGCGTGGTGCCGGACCAGGTCGTCACCACGCGCCTGCTCCAATCACCCAAAGTGGTGGATGGTATAGCGGTGGCGGATCCAGAGCGGGACCTGCTCAAGTTGGCCGTGATCGAGCGCCATCGGGGGACGGGAAACGTGGGGCTGGGCTTCGTTCGTGGGATGGGCTTGAAGCGCGGTGCCCTGGCTGGCAGCGTGGGTCACGATGCCCATAACCTCACCGTCGTCGGTTGCGACGATGATTCGATGATGACGGCCGCCCGCGCTGTGGGCGAGATGGGGGGTGGGTTGGTCGCAGCCCTGGGCGACGAGGTGCTGGGGACCGTGCCGCTGCCCATCGCCGGACTGATGTCCCGACAGCCCATCGAGATCGTGCGCCAACAGACAGACGAGTTAGTGTCCATCGCCCACGACCTGGGATCCCCACTGCACGATCCGTTTATGACGCTGGGTTTCCTGGCCCTGGAGGTCATCCCGTCGCTGAAACTGACCGATAAGGGCCTGGTGGACGTGGAGCAGTTCGAGATTGTGTCACTGTGGGTCGACTGAAAATAGGAGTAAACATATCGATGAGACGTGAAGAACTCGTGAAATACCTGGACGATTACCTGCGCGTCGATGAGATCAAGGATTCGTCCCAGAACGGCCTGCAGGTCGACGGGCCGTTGGAGGTGCGCAAGGTGGCGTTCGCCGTCGATGGGTGCCAGATCGCTTTCGAGCAGGCGGTGGGCCAGGGGGCGCAATTGCTCATCGTCCACCACGGCATGTTCTGGGACGATCCTGTGTTGTTGCTCGGTCCTGCCTATCGCCGGGTGAAGACCTTGATCGAGGGGGCGTGTGGGTTGTACGGCGTGCACCTCCCGTTGGATCTCCACCCGGAGGTGGGGAACAATGCCGAACTGGTGCGCCTGTTGGGCTTGCAGCACCCACGTCCCTTTGGGGAGTATAAGGGCAGCGACGTGGGGATCGGGGGAGAGCTCGATCCGCCACAACCGCTGGAGGCATTGCTCGCGCATTTGGCCGAGGCCACTGGCGCGCCGCCGCTGCGCGTATTGGCTCACGGGCCGGACGAGGTCCGGCGGGTGGGGTGCGTCTCTGGCGGGGCGGCCTTCCTGATGGATCAGGTGGTCGAGGCTGGGTTCGATACCTTCGTCACCGGCGAGACCAGCCACACATTTTTCCACCAGGTCGCAGAGTGGGGGTTGAACGTGGTCTACGGCGGTCACTATGCCACCGAGACCCTGGGCGTCAAGGCCCTGGCTCGTCACCTGGCCGACAGGTTCGAGTTGGAGACCGTTTTCCTGGATATTCCCACGGGGATGTGAACCGGCTTGCGGAAGCGAGGCTTAGGTGTGGCTATGCCCACACATCATTATTTTTGTGTAACTGCTCAGGCACAAGGTGCGACGCACTTGTTCACGCGATTTTGACGATTTATCCACCGCTGTTGTCCACTAGATCAATCGGATGGTGGGGCAAAAGTGCGTCGCACCTGAGTAGATATACTTTTGTAAAAATTGGGCCCGTGTTATAATCCCGCTAATTCACATTGGACTCCCGAAGGGGTGCAACGAATCATTTTATCGGCTGAATCTTTGTAGTAGATCGGTTTCTTGCGTCCAGGACTGCTTCCAGACTTTGCTTTCCAAACTTCGGAAGTCTAAAACCTGGTTTCTAGTGATGAAGTGGGAGATTCAATGAATAGACGTAACCATCGCCTGGCGCGGTTCTTGTTTGTACCCATACTTTTGCTGGCGCTTTGCCGCTGCACTGGCGAAGACGCTACACCAGAAACACTTTTTCGGGATGATTTCGATACATCGAACGGGCAATGGGGTGTGGGACAATTCGATAAATTCGAACGGGGCTACGACCGGGAGGAGTATTTCATCGATCTATACGCGCCTGATTGGCTGGCGTGGGCTTCTCCGGGATTACAATTCGACGACGTCGTCGTTGAAGTGGACGCCTACCTGGCGCCCGAGTCATCCGACGGCCATTTTGGCGTCTTATGTCGGTACGTAGACGAACAAAACTTCTATTACTTCGCTGTGAGCCCCAATGGATATTACGGGATTTTCCTGATCCATGAGGGAATTCCAGAGGTGTTGACCGGACAGGATCAGCGCATGGCCCAATCCAGTCTGGTACAGACAGAGGGGCTCAGCAAGGTGCGCGCCGTTTGTTATCAGAGCCAGCTCAGCCTGTACGTCAACGGTGAACTGATTGAGACGGTGCTCGACGATACCTTGGTGCGTGGAGACGTTGGTCTCGGGGTCGGGAGTGGTCCTGAGGGGAACGTTCGCGCTTATTTCGATAATTTTGTGGTGACCAAGTCTTAGTCTTGATTTTTGGGGCGTGATAGGATGTCGATACTTCGAAAACGGTGGATGTGGGGCGTGTTGCTCCTGGGGATGCTGGTCCTGGCTGCCTGTAGCAAGCCCGAGTCGTCCTGGTCGGACGATTTTTCAGATCCGGACAGTGGATGGTTGGCCGAGTCGGATGCGTCGGCTGAGGTGGGGTATCATGACGGCGTGATGCGCATTCTCATCAAGGCGCCTAATAGCCTGGCGTGGGCGTCGGCTCAACGGACGTTCTCTAATTTCCATTTAACGGTCGAGGCGACCCAGGTCGCTGGTCCCAACGATAATGAGTATGGTGTGTTGGTCCGCATGCAGGATGTGGATCATTTTTACGTCTTCTCGATCAGTGGCGATGGGTATTACCTGGTCAATAAGTATGACGGTCAATCTTGGGAGGCATTGAGTGGCGAGGATTGGCTGCCCTCGGACGCTATCAACCAGGGGCAGGCGACGAATCGCCTGGCGGTCATGTGTCAGGGCGCCGATATGACCTTTATCGTCAACGACGTGCAAGTGGCCCAGGTCCTGGATAAAGCTTATTCCCGGGGCGACGTGGGCCTGTATGCCGGCTCTTTCTTCGAGTCAGACGTCGAGGTGCATTTTGACAATTTGAGCGTAGAGCCCTAGTAGCGTGTTTGGGAGACGTGTCGGTGCTCGCGTCGTGAGGGTCTATTGGTGAGAGTCTATCTGGAGAGCGTGGGATGCCGTTTGAATCAGAGCGAAATCGAGACGCTGGCTCGACGGCTTAGCGCAGCGGGTAACCTCATCGTCGATTCGGCGCAGGCGGCCGACGTTTGCATCATCAACACGTGCGCCGTGACCACAGCAGCGGGGCGAAAGTCGCGTCGTCAGATCAGGGCCCTGGCCCGCGATTGTCCGCGGGGTCGCATCGCCGCCATCGGTTGCTACGCGACGTTTGCGCCACAACGATGCGCCGAGTTAGCAAACGTGGCCTGGGTGATCCCCAATGCCGAAAAGCATCGGGCCGGTCGAGCGTTGGGGCTGATCGATGGTGATTCTGATCCCGATCACAACGCAGCCGCTGCTTGCGTGGGGGCGCTGCGAGGCGAAGGGGGCGAGGTCACCATGCGTACTCGCGCTTTCGTCAAGGTGCAGGATGGTTGTGATTATCATTGCACGTATTGTATCGTGCGCCTGTTGCGGGGGAGCAGCCGCAGCCGAGCGATACCCGAGATCGTGGCTGAGGTTCAGGCGTTGGTCTCGGTCGGTTGTCAGGAGATTGTGCTGACCGGCGCTTGCCTGGGGGCATATGGTCGTGACCTGGGAGACGGCAATGGGCTGCCGGCGCTCATTACAGCGTTGTTGCGACACACCGATATGCCGCGTCTGCGGCTTTCTTCACTGGAACCGTGGGATCTGGATGAGACCTTGTTCGCTTTGTGGGAAAATCCTCGTTTGTGCCGTCAACTTCACCTGCCTTTGCAGTCGGGTTGCGACGAGACGTTGCGACGGATGGGACGGCGGACCGATTCGACAGCTTTCGCCCGATTGGCGTCGGCCGCGCGAGCGGCTATTCCAGATTTGGCCGTGACGACTGACGTGATCGTTGGATTCCCCGGCGAGCGTGAGGACGACTTCCAGGCAAGTTATGACTTTGTAGAGAGGATGGGCTTTGCCCGCGTGCACGTGTTCCCGTACTCACCCCGTCCGGGGACGCCGGCCGCCCGGCTGCCAGGACGGGTGAGGCATCAGGAGCGCCAGGCTCGATCGCGCGCGATGCGCCGGTTGGGGGGCGAACTGGCTTCTCGTTTTCGTCGTCGCTTTATCGGAAGAGAGATGGCCGTTTTGTGGGAGCATCAGCGAGCGGATGGCTCGTGGCCTGGCTTGACCGATAACTACGTGCGTGTGACGAGCGCTGCGGAGGATGATCTGTTTAATCGGATCACGGTGACTCGCTTGCTTGGCGAGCGAAAGGGTTGTTTGGTTGGGGAGATCGCAGGATGAGGGGTTGCATCTTTTGTCAGATTGTCCGGGGCGATGCACCGGCCCGCCTGGTCCATCAGGATGATGAAATAACGGCTTTTCACGATGCGAACCCCCAGGCGCCCGTGCATCTCTTGATCGTTCCAAATCGACACATTGAGGGTGTGAGGGACGTCACCCCAGGAGACGCTCCGGCGTTGGGCCGGCTCTTTGTCGTCGCGCGCCAATTGGCCGAGGCATTCGACCTGCTCGATGGCTATCGCCTGGTCGTGAATGATGGTCCCGCAGCCGGCCAGTCGGTGCCTCATCTACACGTTCACTTGTTGGGTGCTCGCTCGTTATCGTGGCCGCCGGGTTAAAAGCAGGCGCCTCACTCCTTCGCATAGTCAATTATAGGGTTTGGGTGTGTTTCAAATTAAGAATTCTAATGACGATTTACTGGAAAACGCCGGTTGAAGAAAGGGGACGTTATGTTGGTCAAAGATCGAATGATTAGCGATCCTGTCACGGTTACCGTGAACACCACCGTGGCAGAGGCTTTGGAAATCATTCATCACAATCTATTTCGTCATTTGCCTGTCCTGGATGCGGAGGGTAACCTGGTGGGCGTGGTCACCGAAAAGAATCTGGTCTACGCTTCTCAGAAAGGAGTTCAGAAAGAAGGTCAGAAAGAAGGTCAGAAAGAAGTGGGGTGTGAGGACTCGCCTGCTGACCGGTCAGTGGGATCGTTGATCGAAGGGACGCTCGTCACCGTGGGGCCAGATTTACCCATCGAGGAAGCGGCGCGACGGATGATCGATCACCGCGTTGATTGTCTGCCTGTGATGAAAGAGGGCCAGTTTATCGGCTTGATTAACGATACCGACATCTTCTGCGTGTTGGTCGAGGGATTGGGTGGTGGGCATCCTTCTCTTCGGTTGACGTTGGTGGTTCCGGAGGCGGTAGGCAGCTTGTTGAAAGTCGTAGGGTGCATCGTGGATTTGGGAGGAAATATCCACTCATTGGGTACGTTCTGGGGCAAAGGTCCTGAGGATCGCATTATTGCCTTCCGCCTGGAAGGAGTGGATCGCCAGGCGGCTATTCGGAGCCTGGAAGAAGCGGAGATCGAGATTGTGGATGTGTGGGAGCCGTGATTTGCTTGACAACTTATCCCGGCACGATTATAATGGTCTGGTAGAATGGCCTGAAGAGAACGCTGTTTCTTGGAAGGCGACAATAAACCAGATTTTATACTGGGAACAAGAGAGGGGGGAAGGGCGTGACGAAAGTCATACTTGAGAGCGGCGAGTCCTTTGACTCTTTATTGAGGCGCTTCAACAAAAAAGTCCAAAGAGATCGCATTATGTCAGAAGTGCGCCGCCGTCGTTTCTTCGAAAAGCCAAGCATCGTTCGCAAGCGTAAGAAGGCCGCTAAACTGCGCAAGAGCCGTCGTCAGACGTACAAAGACCGTCAGCTTTATTAGGCCATCCCACTAAACTGCCACGGGCCGAGGTATCACGGGGCCCCTCACTTACGACAGGCGATTGCGTGCTGTAGTCGGCTTCATTTTCAGCACGCTCAAACAGGTATGTTTTGGACAACGGCACGGCGGTTGAAACCGCGTGCTACGACCTGCAAAGTCGGCCTACGCCGACTCTAGTCCACGCAGGTGGACTTGGCATCGTGTCGCTTGCGACACGCGGTTGCCCGCGATTTTAATCGCCGGGTTTACGCCTCTGGCAACATACCCTTTTTGCTATGCTGAAAATGAAGTAGGCGAGTGTTTTATATACAAGCCCTGACTGATTTCTGTTTTTCCGGGGCAGGATCGCGGGATTCAAGTAACTTCTGCATTCCAAGGTTTGTTATGTACTTGTTCAGATGCAGAAGTTATTTATTGTCTAATCAGCCTGCTGCCTGTTTACAGCGGATGGACGGGGGTTTGGGGTGTGTGGTGGGAGCAAGGAGGTAATCGGTGAGCCTGAAAGAGAAATTGCAGGACGATCTCAAGGAAGCCATTCGGGCCCGTGACGAACAGCGGAAGTCAGTGATTCGGTTGACGCTGTCGGAGATAATCAACGCCGAGGTCGAAAAGGGCGGCGAACTTGACGAGGAGGAGTCGATCGCGGTCTTGCAGAAAGAGAGTCGCAAGCGCCGAGACGCCATTGATGAGATGCAGAACCTTGATCGACTCGAGAGACTGGCCGACGAGGAGGCGCAACTAGCCATCCTGGAGGCGTATTTACCGCCACTGCTCTCTCGAGAGCAGATTGCCGAGGAAGCCCGTCGCGTTATCGAGGAGGTGGGCGCGACCGATATGGGCCAGACGGGGCGGGTGATGGGGCGCTTGATGTCGGAACTGAAAGGGCGGGCCGACGGTCGCGTGGTGAATGAAGTCGTCCGGGAACTGTTGCTCGGTTGAAAATCCGTTGGTGTTGATGGGATATATTGGGTCAGAAGGGAGCGTCGTGTGCTCCCTTCTGTTGGTCATGTCTGTTGCTCATGAAACATGAATGCAAGTGGGATGAGGGGGGGATAGGCTGAAGACGAACGGTGACCGTCATTGGTTGAGATGGTTGCGACTGTCGCTGTTGGGCCTGGTTCTGGCAGCGATGACTGGGGCCGTGATGTCGCTTCCATTGTGGCCTAGTGAAAGGGTGGTCTTGGAAGAAGGGGACGTAGCATTGCAAGACATTCACGCCCCAGAGGCCATCCGTTTCGAGAGCGAGGTCTCACGTATTCGCGAGCAGGAACGGGCTGCCAACGCCGTGAGACCGGTCTATACCTTGCCTAATCCCGAATTGGCACGCCAGCAGTTGGGGCGTGTGCGGGAGGTCCTGGATTATCTGGGCTCTGTGTGGGCCGATCCTTTAGCCTCGGCGGCGCAGAAACGTGGATGGATGTTGGCGGTCGAGGAATTATCCGATTTGTCGACCGAGGAATTGACGCAGATTCTGGCGCTGTCGGATGAGAGCTGGGATCGCGTGCGATTCGAGACACAAGCCGTGATCGATCAGGCGATGCGCCAGGAGATTCGCGAGGGATATCTGTCAGAAGCATTGGAGGATGTGCCTTCTCGAGTCAGCCTGGACCTGACGGGCGAGGAGACGGCTGTGACCATTATGCTGGCCCGTCAGTTCCTCGTTCCCAACGCTTTCCTGGACGCCGATGCTACAGAACAGGCTAAGATCCGGGCTCGTGAAGATGTGGGGCAGGTCATACGTGACTTCGAAGCCGGTGAAATTATCGTTCGACAGGGAGCGCGGGTCTCGGCATTGGATATCGAGGCGTTGGATCAGTTCGGCCTGAGACAACCCCAGATCCAATGGTTCGACGTGACCAGCGCGGGACTGTTGGCCCTTTCGATGACGTTGATCATGGGGCTATTCCTGGCCCGGTTCCAGCCCGAGGTATTGTGGTCTGGGCAACAGAGTTTTATTCTCACGTTGATGACGTCGTTGTCAGTTTTGGTTGCTGGATTGATGACGCCAGGGGGCGATTTATTGCGTTATTTGGCGCCAGCGCCCACGTTGCCCCTACTGGCAGCGGCGGCTCTGGGTGCTCCTGTTGGCATGATTACGTCGCTCTTTCTCGGCGGGACCGTGGGGGTGGTGGCTCGAAATTCCCTGGAGATGGCGATTTACGTCACGGCCAGCGGCTTGATCTCTGTCCTTACCCTGGAGCGCGTCAAAAGCATCGGTGCGCTTTTTCGCTCTGGGATGTTCGTGGCCTTGGTCAATGTCGTCGTGATATTGGTCTTCAACCTCGCCAAGTTGGAAAGCCAGCCGCTAGAATTGCTGATGATGGTATCGGCGGGAGTGGCGAATGGAGGAATTTCGGCCAGTTTGGCTTTGGGTGGGCTGTTTTTGATCGGCCCTCTGTTCGATATCACTACGACGATGCGCTTGATGGAGTTGAGTCGACCGGATCGACCGCTGTTGCAGCGCTTGTTACGCGAGGCGCCGGCCACGTACCATCACAGCTTGATGGTGGCCAATCTGGCCGAGCAGGCGGCTGAGCGGATCGGCGCTGATGCATTGTTGACCCGGGTGGGTGCTTATTATCACGACGTAGGCAAAATTGTTCGTCCCTACTTTTTTACCGAAAATCAAGCGGAGGGCGTCAATCCGCACGACCGCTTGGATCCGGAGATGAGCGCCCAAATCTTGATCGGGCACGTCGAGGATGGCCTGGAATTGGCTAAACGGTATCATCTGCCGTATCGCGTGCGGGCTTTCATCCCGGAGCATCACGGGACGAATTGGGTGAGCTTTCTCTACAACAAGGCGTTGGAACTGTCGAACGATCCTTCGACGGTCGACCCGGATGATTTTCGACATCACGGTCCCAGGCCCCAGAGCAAAGAGACGGCGCTCGTTATGTTGGCCGATGGCTGTGAGGCGGCCGTCCGTTCGGCCCGTCCTGGCAGCCGTGAAGAGGTCGCGGAGATAGTCAATCGCATCATCGACTTGCGAGTCCAGGATGGACAGCTTAGTGAGAGTGGATTGACCTTGCGCGACCTGGAGATCATCCGCGAGACATTTATCTCGTCCCTAAAGGGCGTCTTTCATCCACGGATCAAGTATCCTACGAAGGAGAAAGAAAAGCAGTGATTGCTCAACAGCGAGAAAGTCGATATCCATATTTGATAGCAATACAGATTGCCGAGCCATTTCAGGCCGACGTGGACGCCGACCTGCTGCGTCGTGCAGCGCGTGTGACCCTGGATTGGCAGGGGATTGAGGCGTCTTGCGAACTGTCTCTGGTGGTGACCGACGACGTGACCTTGCATGATTTGAATCGACGGTACCGGCACGTCGATGCGCCGACGGACGTTTTGGCCTTTGCCGAGGAAAGTCAGGAGGACTTTGTCCCTGCGCCCGAGGGCCCACGCTATCTGGGGGATGTGATTATCTCTTTCCCTCAGGCCCGCCAGCAAGCGACGGAAGCCGAGCATACTCTCCAAGCCGAGTTGCAATTGTTGACCGTCCACGGAGTGCTACATTTGCTCGGTTACGACGACATGGCTCTGGCGCAACGAAAGGAAATGTGGGCTGCCCAGGCGGATATTTTGGGTAGGTTGGGGGGAGACGTCAATCTCCCGGACTAGGATTCAAAGGCTTGAGTGCGAAGCGGCCTCGCCAGGTTAGCTATGAAGCACAGTCGCAATATCTTTGATAGTTTTCGATTTGCCTTTGCAGGTCTGGGTTACGTCTTGCGTACCCAGCGCAATATGCGCATTCATATCATTATCGCGGTTGCTGTGATTGGGCTAGGGTTAGGATTCGATTTATCGCTGACGCAGTGGGCCACGCTCATTTTAGCCATCGGCTTTGTGTTGGTAGGGGAGATGTTGAACACCGTGGTCGAAAAGTTGGTGGATTTGGTATCCCCAGAATTTCATCCCCTGGCGAAGGTCGTCAAGGACGTCACGGCAGGGGTGGTTCTGCTTACGGCAATCGTTTCCGTCGTCGTGGGGATGTTGATTCTTGGCCCACCCTTGTGCTCAAGGGTGGGGTGGTAGTTGGATATAGAACGTTGGATGGAGGTAAGCTGGATCGCATGAAGAAACAATCTGTATATCTCACCCCGGAGGGTGTGGAAGAACTGCGTGAAGAGTTGGACGATCTGACAAACGTTAAACGACCTGCCTTGGCGGAACGCCTGAACAAGGCTATTCAACAAGGCGATCTGTCGGAGAACGCGGATTACATCATGGCCAAGGAGGAACAAGGGTTTCTGGAAGGGCGTATTCAACAGATTGAGATGATGTTACGTCATGCCGTGTTGATCGAGGAAAATGTCTCTGGCGATCAGGTGGGCCTGGGCAGTCGCGTGACAGTTCTCGAACAAGGTCAAGAGGAAGAGGAGACTTTTCGCATTGTGGGCCCTGCCGAAGCGGATCCGGTCAAGGGAAATGTGTCTAACGAGTCACCGCTGGGGCAGGCTTTGATGGGGAGCCGGGTGGGAGATACGGTCACCGTGGAAGCGCCGGCCGGCGAAATACTCTTTCGAATTACGGGTATACAGTGATTTGGTGGGATGCCGTTGCTAGAGATCCGTCAGCTTCAAAAGACCTATCCTGACGGTTGGAAATTGCACCGCGTGAGCTTCACCGTCGAGGATGGCGAGCGTCTCTGTCTGCTTGGTCCGTCTGGATGTGGGAAAACGACGCTCTTGAGACTCATAGCCGGTCTGGAATTGCCCGATGATGGGCGTGTGTTGGTCGATGGTCGGGACGTGACGATGAGGCCCCCGAGTCAACGAGGTTTTGGGTTGATGTTCCAGGAGTACGCCTTGTTTCCGCACAAGGACGTGTTTGGCAACGTCGCTTTTGGCTTGCGGATGCAGGGGATGGCGCGTGAAGCCACATCGCAGCGTGTAATCGAGACGTTGGCTTTGGTGGGGCTGGCGGGTTTTGAACACCGAGACGTATCGCAACTTTCAGGTGGAGAACGACAGCGTGTGGCCCTGGCCCGGAGCCTGGCACCTCAACCCCGCCTGCTGATGCTCGACGAACCATTGGGCGCGCTGGATCGGACGTTGCGCGAGCGATTGATGGAGGAACTCCCCAATATCCTGCAGCGGGCGAACGTGACGACCATTACGGTCACCCACGACCAAGAGGAGGCGTTTGCCCTGGCTGACCGGGTTGTGTTGATGCGCGACGGGCGCGTGATTCAGATGGGAACGCCGCAAGATGTCTATACTCGTCCCTCATCCGTGTGGGTAGCCGAGTTTCTGGGCTTGACCAATCTGCTCGACGTCCGCTCCGTTGAAAAAGGGTGGGCCGATACACCGTTGGGTAAGTTGAGGGTTGGCAACGATGCTAAGAAACCGGGGCTGTCTTCAACCGAGCGGTTGTTGTTACTTCGGCCCGATGCAGCCCGGCTGGATGTGCCTGACCATGGCCACAACCTTGTAACCGGGGAAGTGATGACTCGATCTTTTCGCGGTGAGCGATATCGGATCAAGATGCTTCACGCCAGTGGTATCGAATTGACGCTCGATTTCCTGGCTGGCGTCAATTTACCCGGGCCGGGCGAGTCGCTGACGGTTTTTCTGGATCCGGAGATGTTGGTGCTTCTTCCAGTGCTTGGGGATCGCGCGGACGGCCGTCCTGACTGACCGGGTGGTGTCAAGGAGAGGGTTAGATCATCGCTTGGGGACGAATAGAGGATTGGATTTCGCGCAGAAGTTGGTTGGTGTCGATATCCTTGAGGATATAGCCAGCGGCGCCCAGTTGTTGAGCGATTCTTTTTTCCTCGGTATCTGGGTAGGAGGTGAGCACGATAACGCTGGCGGCGGGACATTCTTCAGTGAGCCGGCGTAGCGCTTCTATCCCTTGTCTGTCGGCGCGCTTGGTTTCCAGTAGGATGATGTCGGGTGAGAGACGGACAGCGTCTCGTAACCCTGTTCGCCAGCACCCCGTGCATCCCACGAGGTGTACGTCATCCTTGGTATACAATCGATCGGCCAACGCTTCACGCACAGCGTCGTGGTCGTCAATAATGAGTAGTTTTTTGGGCGTCATATTCTCCTGATCTATATGAGCCAGAACCAATGTAGAGACTCTGGTTCTTTAGGATTTCGCACGGTCGCGGTGAGAGATTAGCCACGAATCCTTCGACTACGCTCAGGAAAGGTTTGCACGAATCAACACGAAAAACCCAAAGATTAGCGACCATTCGTGTCAGCCTGTCCTGAGTGTAGTCGAAGGATTCGTGGCGAGAAATTGACCGCTCGTCAAGCTAACCATGCGAACTAGCAGAGAGCCGAGACTCTCAAAAATACGTCGCCAGGGTCACCGGTCCCTCAGAAATCAAGTCGTATTCTAGTGGCCGCCAGCATCACAACGAATGAGTGCCTATCCAGTGAAATTCTTGTTTTTTGTGCAAGAATTTTGCATACGAGAAGCTCTTTATTGGTTCCGGCTTGGAAGCGTAGCGGCTTCGTCCGGGATAGAGATTAAACGAATGAAGCACACGAGGCTAACGTTTTATTCGTCATTGTGTAGTAATCTTAAGTATAATCTAACTGGGGCTGGATGTTAGTGTCATCCTTCCCCGATTTTCTCTGACGTTTGTACCAAACAGCTATGGTAGATGATTTTGATGATTAGAGCAGTTGCTTTATTTTCAGGTGGACTAGATAGCTTGCTGGCGGTGAAGATCTTGCAAGCACAAGGGATCGAGATCGCCGCTTTGCACTTTCGAACCGGTTTCTCTTATGCAGAGCGCAGACGCAATCTTGGGCAAGGTGGCAGAGACTCGCTGACCAGCGTGGAATCTCTGGCGGCTTCAATAGACGTCCGCCTGGAAATGATACCTGTTGCTGAGGCGTATATCCCGGTCGTGATCGATCCGCGTTACGGATATGGATCGGGGATGAACCCATGCGTGGATTGCCGTATCTTTCTGTTGCGACAGGCCAAGGCATGGATGGAAGCTCACGATTATCACTTCGTCTTTACCGGAGAGGTCGTGGGACAGCGGCCCAAAAGCCAGATGCCTCCGACGTTGAAAACCGTCGAGCGGGAGAGCGGTTTGAGCGGGTATCTACTCCGTCCACTCTCAGCTCAGCTTTTGCCCCCAACGATCCCAGAGCAGAAGGGATGGGTGGATCGGGAACGACTTTATGACATCAGTGGGCGTGGGCGCAAGTGTCAGATCGCTCTGGCGAAGCAATTTGGGATTGCCGAGTATCAGCAACCGTCGGGCGGATGTTGTTATTTGATCGATCGTACCTATGCCCGGCGCTTGGAAGATTTCCTGGCTGTGGAGGGGCGCGATGCCTTGACGCCCGACCTCGCGCAACTTCTGGCGATTGGTCGACATGTGCGTTTGCCCTCTGGGCAAAAGCTCGTCGTTGGCCGCCGCGAGAGCGAAAACGTGTACCTGGCAGATAGCAGCGTGGCCGACGTTTGTCTCAGGACGGTCGATCATCCTGGCCCGACGACGTTGCTGCTGGGAACGCCGACGTCTGAGGCAATCACGTCGGCAGCGCAGGTCACGGCGGGTTATTCGGATGCTAGGGATGAAGCGCAAGTTCGTGTCGAGGTGAAGAAATCGGAGGGTGCAGTCGAGGAATTGATGGTCAAGCCGATGAAGCGGGAGATGATCAAGAAGATGATGGTGTGAGCCGAGACGATCACGATCATGCTTTTCCCTTTGGCCAGATGTGCAGTATCTCGAGTTCCGGTTGCTCGGAGATGGCATGCAGGAGTGTTTCCTGGTCGATCTGTTCAATGCGGAGCGTGATATTGGTCCGGTCTTGCTGCTCGGTTGGGCAGGCGATGACCGATGAGATATTGCCGTTAACCTGTGCGATGCGGTGAGTCAATTCGGCCAGTTGACCGGGTGTGTTGGGCACTTGAACAGTCAGTCGGATGGATTCGCTTTGTGCGCCTAATGCCGAGGTTAATTGGCTGAATATATCGGTTTCGGTGATGATACCTACGACGCGTTCGTTCTCCACGACGGGCACACAGCCGATTTTGTGCGCGATCATCAAACTGGCCGCTTCTTCTAGCGGGCAATCGGGTGAGATCGTGATGACATTGCAATTCATCAATTGGGCGATACGGTGTTGCCGCTTGAGAACGCCGGGGGACTTGGCCTGAGATAGGAACACGTCCAGGTCATTTTGTGTGACGATGCCGATCAGTTTGCAGCGCTCGTCGGTGACTGGCAGGCGACGAAAGCCCCCAAATTCAAGTAATTCTCGAGCGATCAATGGATCGCTCTCGGGCCGGACGGTAATTGGAGAAGGAGTCATACAATCTTTTACGAGCATCACATAACCTAACCCGGACAGAGCCGGAATCAAAAGAGAGCCACCGACACCCCAATACTTGCTCAACGTGCAAGAACCTTTTTTAGGCCTTGTGTAAATCTGCCCCGGTATGGCTCGTAACGTATCCGTTGCTATTATACTCATCTTATTTCGATTGAGCAACTGATAAACTGATAATGAGTCTATGGGTTCTTTGGGATTTCGCATGGTAGCGGCGAAGGATTCGTGGCGAAAAGTTGACCACTTGCTAAGCCAACCAGGCGAACTAGCAGAGAGCCAGTCTATTGAATTTGCTCTCCGTGAAGTGATGGAGTATAATCTTCATGTCGCCTCGTGTATCAAGTCACCATAAGTGAACGAGAAGGGAGTTGTTCGTTGACGCCTGTTCATACCATTTTGTTGGTGGAGGGGAGGAAGCCAGCCTCAGATTATTTAGCCTCTATTTTCGATGCTAAGGCTAGATTTGAGATCGTTACGGCATGCACACGTAAGGAATCATTGCTTCAGATCCAGGAAAAAATACCAGAGGTTATTGTACTGGATTGTGCCTCCATTCGTTTCAGCGCCCGGCGCTTCTGTGACACCCTGCATGAGAATGGGTGTGATATCCCTGTTTTGATTTTATTGCCTCAAGGGGAAGAGCTTGATTCCTGCCAGAATGTTTGGGCTTGCATGAATTACCCTTTTACCGATAAGAAGTTAGTGAACAGGATAGAGCGGCTGTTGTCCGTTCCTGATGATGATTTGCTTGAGATAGGGGAATTGACCCTTAACTTGGAGCGGCAGTCCATATCTCGTGGTAACACAGAGATCCATCTTACGCCCAAACAGGCCAAGCTTTTAGAGATTTTTATGCGGCATCCTGGCGAAATTTTGAGCCGAGCTTATTTGATGAAGCAGGTGTGGAATACAGATTATATGGGAGATACGCGCACACTCGATGTTCACATTCATTGGGTACGCAAGGCGATTGAGGAAGATTACAAATCGCCGGTTTATCTTCGTACAATCCGCCGCGTTGGCTATTGCTTCGACGTTCCTGATCGAGAGACGTCTTGATCCTCTTTTTTTCGCTCGCAAAACCTTATAGAGCCGGCCTCCCAAGTCGTCTCCACGAATGTGGAGATGATGTGTCTTGAACGAGCGTTCGATGTGCCCTCTTGGCATCTCTGAGGGGGCATATACAAAACTTTAGTTTTGGATATCAGCGGTGCGTTTCAACGCGCCGCTTGATGTGAGGCAGTTTGGCAATCGTACATTCCGGTTTGCTGAAATCATACTTTATGGTACAATCTAGTTCGTTTTACTACACACGCTTCTTGACCTGAGAAATTGTGCCAGGCTGCTTGCCTGGTTCTTCGAGGGGAGGACAGAAGCGGAGGACATAACATAAATTCAAGGAGGTATTTCAGTGTCTGTTGTTTCTATGAAAGCACTTCTGGAGACAGGCGTGCACTTTGGTCATCGTACCCGGCGTTGGAATCCGAAGATGAAACCCTACATCTTCACAGAACGCAAGGGGGTGCACATTATTGATTTGCAGCAGACGGTAGTTGCAATCAATAAGTATTATGCGTTGGTGCGAGATACGGTCTCGGCCGGCGGCGTCGTGTTGTTTGTCGGTACAAAGCGACAGGCTCTAGAGACCATCGCTTACGAGGCCGAACGTTGTGGGATGCCCTACGTCAATCGACGTTGGCTGGGTGGTACGTTGACCAACTGGCAGACGATTCGTCAGCGTATCGACTACCTGCTCAACCTGGAAGCGCGTCGCGATCGGGGCGATTTTGAGCGCTTGACGAAGAAAGAAGCGCTAGGTTTAGAGCGCCAAATCGACAAGCTCAATATGCGTCTGGGGGGAATTAGGGAGATGCGTGATACCCCTGATATGCTCTACATCGTAGATGTAAACCGGGAAGAGACCGCAGTACTTGAGGCGAATAAACTGGGTATTCCGATTTTAGCTGTCGTGGATACCAATTGCAATCCCGACTTGATCGATTACATTATCCCGTCCAACGACGACGCGATTCGAGCGATTAAATTGATTACCTCTAAGATAGCTGATGCCGTTTTGGAGGGTTTAGCTCAACGCAAGGCGTATGAAGAAGAAGAGTTGCCAGAGGACGAAGTTGCCATCGAGGATGAGAAGTACCTGAGCGCTGCGACGTTGGCCCGCTTGAAGGAACTGACGTTCGAGGAAACTGAAGAGCCTGAGGAGCCTGAAGAGCCTGAGGGGGAAACACTTGAGGAAGAAGAGCCAGTTGATGTAGCAGAAGTAGAGGATGTATCTGAAGCGGCTGTGGATGCTGGTGACGTCGAAACTGAAGCGGATGAGGAAATGTCTGAAGCGGCTCAGGAGGAAGTGACGGAATAGCACGTGCTCAATAATACGGTAGGCCCTCTTTCACGAGGGCGTACCGTACCAACGAAATTGAATGGAGGACTAAAGCGTGGAAATCACGACTGCAATGGTTAAGCAACTTCGCGAGGCAACAAGCGCGGGTATTTTGGATTGCCGCAAGGCCTTGGTAAATTGCGAGGGAGATTTTGAACAAGCAACTCAGCTCTTGCGCGAAAAAGGTCTGGCAGCGGTCGCCGAGCGCTCTGACCGTCAGGTTGCTGAGGGAGTTTTGGAGGCTTACGTACATCCGGGGAGCCCGGTGGCCGTGTTGTTGGAGTTAAATTGCGAGACTGATTTTGTGGCTAGCACGGACGATTTCAAGGGTCTGGCCCACGATTTGGCGCTTCACATCGCGTTTGCTGCACCTCGTTACAAGACGCGAGAAGAAGTGCCGGGGGAAGTGGTGGAAGAGGCGCGAGTGAACTATCGTGCCCAGGCTTTGGAAGCAGGCAAACCTGAACACATCGTGGATCGTATGGTCGAAGGGCGTCTCGAAAAGTTCTATGCGGATATTTGTTTGATGGAACAGCCCTTTGTCAAAGACGAGGATAAATCTGTCCTGGAAATCATCGACGACGTTCGGGCCAAACTGGGAGAGAAAATCGTTTTACGACGCTTCGTACGCTACGAACTGGGCGAAGAAATAGTGAATGGCGAGCAGGCTGCAGAGGCTTAGCGAGAGACAGATGGCTGTAGCCAAGTATAAGCGAGTGTTGCTCAAGCTGGGGGGGGAATCGCTCGCCGGACCTGGCGGGTTTGGGATTAGCCCTCACATGGCGGAAGAGATCGCTGCCAAAGTAACCGTGATGCGCGATATGGAGATCGAAGTCGTCATTGTCCTGGGCGCCGGGAACATATGGCGTGGCCGCGATGGTTTAGCGCATGGAATGGATCGCGCGACGGCCGATCATATGGGCATGTTGGCGACGGTGATGAACGCTTTGGCCTTGGCCGATGCCCTGGAGCGGGCTGGGATTACGACCCGCGTGCAGACGGCCATTGAGATGCGGGCGATTGCAGAGCCTTATATTCGCCTCCGGACAATCCGGCACCTCGAAAAAGGGCGTGTGGTGATCATTGGGGGAGGCACGGGAAATCCCTACTTCACCACAGATACGGCCGCAGCCCTTCGCGCGATGGAGGTGGACGCCGATCTGCTCATCAAGGCCACGAAGGTCGACGGCGTCTATTCTGAGGATCCCCACGAAAATCCCGACGCCAAGCGTTTTGACCGCATGAGTTATATGCAGGCCCTGGAGATGCGCGTGGGCGTGATGGATGCTACAGCGATTTCGTTATGCATGGAGAATGACTTGCCGATCACCGTGTTGAATCTATGGCAGCCTCATAGCTTAGAACGGGCTGTCGTTGGAGAATCTATTGGTACGCTAATTTCTGGATAGCAGTGGAGAAGAAAATGATCAAAGACCTACTTCGTGAAGCGGAAAGTCGAATGCGTAAGGCCTCCGATGTGCTGGAGTCTGATTTGCGGGCAATCCGTACTGGTCGGGCTTCACCAGCGTTGTTGGAGCGAGTAATGGTGGATTATTACGGCAGCTCGACACCGCTCAACCAGTTGGCCGTTATCTCTGCTCCAGAACTTCAATTGCTCACCGTGCGCCCCTATGATCCTGGCTCGTTGGAAAACATTGAACGGGCTATTCTCAAGTCTGAGTTGGGGCTCACCCCCTCTAACGATGGACGCATCATTCGTCTCCCTATTCCGCGTCTAACCGAAGAGCGACGGCACGAACTGGCCAAGATAGTTCGCCAACGGATCGAAGAGGGGAAGGTCGCCCTACGAAATATCCGCCGTGAGACGTTGGACGATTTACGTGATCTCGAGAAGGAAGGGTTGATTTCTGAAGACGATTTCTATAGCGGTAAGGACGATCTGCAAGATCTGACCGACCGATATACAGAGCGGATGGAGGAAATTAGCAAACGTAAACAGAAGGAAGTTCTAGAAAGCTAGACACTTACAGGATTTAAATGGCTCAGGATCGGGAAGAACATGGTCAATATCCGCCGCTGGATCGGGTTCCGCAGCACGTGGGCATCATTATGGATGGCAACGGTCGGTGGGCTCGCGAGCGAGGGTTGCCCCGGGCGGCGGGGCATCGAGCTGGGACGGAGAATCTGCGTGTTGTGTTGCGGGCTGCTGTCGAGTTTGGTGTGCCAGTTCTGACTATCTATGCCTTTTCCACCGAAAATTGGGGGCGGCCGGAGGGTGAGGTCAGCGCCTTGTTGGCTATTCTGGAACGTGTTTTGGATCGAGAGTTGGCCGAATTACATGCAGAAGGTGTGCAGTTGCGTCACGTCGGTCACCTGGAGCGTATTCCTTCTCGTCTCCAGGAAAAGGTCCTGTATGCCGTCGACTTGACCCAGGATAACGATCAGTTGATCCTTAACGTGGCCTTTGATTATGGTGGGCGGACCGAGTTGGTTGATGCGGTTCGCCGCATTATCAAGGATGGCATTCCGGCGGATCAGGTTGATGAAGATACCATCAGCCGGTACGTCTATACGGCCGGATTACCTGATCCTGATTTGATTATTCGCACGAGTGGAGAGATGCGAGTTAGCAATTTCCTCATTTGGCAGGGAGCATACGCTGAACTTTACGTGACCTCTACCTATTGGCCGGATTTTGACAAACAGGCGTTCTACGAAGCGTTGGGAGATTACGGTCAGCGTGACCGTCGTTTTGGCCTGGTGTCAAGATAAAATTGCGCTTGCGTGAAATCCGGTCGGTGCTGGACGAAGGTTCCGTTGTGTTTTGGACAGCATTCCTTCTTGAAGACTGAAATCACCTCGATTCTATAGAGCCTAACCTGGACGAGCGAACCAATAAAGGATGTCAATGGCAAATTCTTGCTCGCTGTGCAAGGATTCTATTGGTTAGGGCCTAACCAATGACGTCCCTGTACGTTGAGCAAGAGCCGCTTTGCTTAGGCCTGTCAAAAGTCACTTCTATTGCACAGTAACTACGACTCAGGTTACCCTCTTGCAGGTTGCGATTGAATATACTCGCCCTAACCTGGACAAGCCAGAACCGATAAAGGATGCCGATGGCAGCAGCGAAGCGGCTCTTGCTCGCTGTGCAAGGCTATCATTGGTTAGGCTCTATTGATAGCTGATAGAGACTCGCTTTGACGTCAAAAACATGCCCAAACCTGCGGGAGAGTGAGCGCTTGCCTTGCTACATACACGTATACTTACAACCATAATTCTAACACCCATCATCATTTATTGTATTTATCTGGGCAGTTGGCCTTTTCTTGCCCTGGTCATGCTGTTTTTAACGGTGGCTGAATTGGAATTTTGCCACCTGATGTTTCGTGATGGGTTTCGCCCGACACCGCTCTTTGGGGTTGCTATGGTGTGGCTTTGCTTGATAGATGCCAAGTTCCCTTCGCCTGCTTTATTGAGACCTGGAATTCTCCTGATTTTGCTCGGTTCTTTGACCTGGCAGTTGTGGCATCGCCAGGGCTCGCCGGTGGCAGACTGGGCCTTGACTGTGACCAGTAGCTTGTATATTGGTTTATGTGGCGCTTACTTGATTGATCTTAGAGATCATCTGGAGAGTGGTTTGTGGTGGACTTTGACCTCGGTGCTTGCCATCGTGTTGGCCGATTCTGGGGCGTATGTTTTCGGTCGGATGTGGGGTAAGCACAAGCTGGCGCCCACCTTGAGCCCGGGCAAGACGTGGGAAGGTTACCTGGCAGGAATTCTCGTTGCAGGAGTGGGAACGGCGTTGTTAGCACAAACATTCCAGGTTCAGTCTGGCATGATGCTTTCAGTCAACATGTGGCACGGTTTAGCACTGGGGATACTGATTGCTATACTGGCTCCCTTAGGCGATCTGGCTGTTTCGATGATAAAACGACAGGTGGGCGTAAAAGATAGCGGCAGGCTTTTTCCCGGTCACGGCGGAGCCCTAGATCGTATAGATAGCGTGCTTTGGACAGCAGTGATTGCTTATTACTACGTTCGCTTGTTTATCTTCTGACTTCCTATCCCGGACAGAGCCGGAATCAATAAGGAGCGCCTCGTATGCAAAATTCTTGCACAAAAAACAAGAATTTCACTGGATAGGCACTAGATTGAAGGCGGAAGGCAAAAGCTAGCAGGCGATCAAGGCATCGCCTGCAAAAAAGAAGGAGTAAATCAAATGAATAAAACACGACGGGTAAGTGACATTTACCACAAGGGTGTTATACTTTGTAAACCGGATGCCCCTTTGCAAGAAGTTGTCAGGGTTATGGCTGATACTGAGGTTCATGCCGTGATGGTTGCCGATCGGGAGGGGGAGCCTCCGGTGGGTGTCATTTCTCATACGGATGCGATCTGCCATTATGGGGAGAATATTGCTGCAATTCAAGCACAGGACGTGATGTCCACCGATGTGATCAGTATTCTTGAGGATGCGACGGTGGATGATGCAGCCAAGAAGTTGCTGGAGAGCAGAATTCATCGCCTGTTGGTTGTCGACAAGTCTGGGCGTCCGTTGGGTATTCTTTCGACTACGGATATCGTCCGTGAAATGCGGGGCACTCGATGGGTTTGGTATCTTGACTGAGATTGCCCTAGATCTTTTCCCCACGGCCATCCGTTCGTATCTTCTCAAAAAGTCGAGGTAAAAGTAAGGTGGAATGCCCACGACCTATGTTTGCTTCCGCCTTACATTATCCCATTCCATATCTTTGCATACCTTCATCGGCTGGCCTGTGACCCAGGGGGGCTTCTGGTCTCTGGGGACATGTTCTATGAAAGTTTTTGATCTAGTTGGCGAGACTGCCGCAGTTCTGTGTAAATCCCCCTAACCTGGACGAAGCCGCTGCGCTTCCGAGCCAGAACCAATGTTCGAGGATAACCCCAAGCTGAGCATGTTGTTTATTTGTAACTGCTCAGCCTAGCGTCCGTTTGCAGCGGATGGGCGAGGGCCCCACTCTCCATCGCAGCAAGGGACTGGCCTGAGCAGTTTGTGAAAAATGTTCGTGAAATTCGACCATTCATGTGATTCGCGATAGAAAATCAGCTTGTGACCACGAATGTCGGGCAGTAAATTTATTGCTAGCGTTATGTGGTTCCGGGTCGTCCGGGATAGGTGCGCTATCCTGTAGTTTCGATAGAGAGCGATGGCAGGGATTGGGATGGTGTCCAACGTCATTTCAGTGTTATGACACGGAAGGGAGGTGGTCATGGACCGGATCGTGACGATTGAGCGACACATCATCGATCAACAGAGAGAGCATCCAGAGGCGACGGGCGCTTTCTCAGACTTACTGTACGACGTAGCCTTGGCAGCTAAAATCATCGCCCGGGAGACTACACGCGCAGGTTTGGTCGAAATTCTGGGTTTAGCCGGTAAAGTCAACGTCCAGGGAGAACGGCAGATGAAGTTGGACGTTTTTGCCAACGAGGCTATGATCCGGGTGAATAGTTTTACCGGTCGTCTGGCGGTGATGGCTTCGGAAGAAGATACGGGCATCATACCTATCCCCGAACCTTACGAGACCGGAAAGTATGTGCTCGTTTTTGATCCGCTGGATGGATCATCCAACATTGATGTCAACGTGAGTGTTGGCACCATATTCGGCATTTATCGGCGCTTGAGTTCGATTGATCAGGCCGGGACATTGGCCGATTGCTTGCAGTCAGGCCATAACCTGGTCGCGGCAGGGTATGTGATTTATGGGTCAAGTACGGTGCTGGTTTACACGACAGGACGAGGGGTGCATGGATTTACGCTTGATCCCACAATGGGCGAGTTTTTGCTCTCTCATCCGAATATTCAGTCCCCTACTCAAGCCCGATATTACAGCGTTAACCAAGCGTATGAACCTTACTGGTCTGAAGGGGTCAAAGCTTACACACGATGGCTTCAGGGTATAGGAGATGAATCGGATAGCCCTGCACTTTCGGGGCGCTACATTGGCTCGCTGGTTGCCGATTTTCACCGTAATTTGTTGTCGGGTGGGATTTTCTATTACCCCGCCAATACGAACCGGCCCGAGGGTAAGCTGCGGTTGGTTTATGAGGCAATACCGCTGGCCTTTATCGTCGAACAAGCAGGTGGATATGCCTCCGATGGTCATCGCAACATTCTTGATATAGAACCGAAGGATCTACACCAGCGAACGCCGTTCTTTATTGGCGACCGGGGCTTAGTGAAACGGGCGGAAGCGTTTATTTCTAAATATGATGAGCAGAAGTGAAGCATTAGAACGTCGTTGTTCTATGCCTATAGGTCCGATATACCAAGTACAATTGAGGAAATTTTGGAAGGAAATATGAACATGAGCGAATTGGATATGGCAAACCTGGAAGCCAAAACCTTGGCCGAATTGCGGGATATAGCAAAGGATTGGGACGTTTCTGGTTTCAGTCGCTTGAAAAAGGAAGATCTCATCCTGCGCTTGTTGCGCGCTAAAGCAGAGCGAGAAGGTCTCAGCTTTGGCGGCGGCGTTTTGGATATTATAGATAATAGTAAGGGCTATCTCCGTTCCGAACATTACAAACCAGGGCCCACGGATGTGTACGTCTCTCAATCACAGATTCGTCGCTTTGGTTTGCGTACCGGGGATATGGTCGTTGGTCAGGTGCGCCCACCGAAGGAGAATGAGAAGTATTTTAGCCTCCTGCGGGTCGAGGCCGTGAATGGGATCGATCCCGAAGTCGTCAAACGACGGCCTCAGTTCGAGACTCGGACTCCCATCTTCCCTGACGTACGTTTTGAGCTAGAGCTTTCAGGCAATCTTACGGCGCGCCTTTTGAGCTTGGTAGCGCCCGTTGGAAAGGGACAGCGAGGGTTGATCGTGTCGCCTCCCAAGGCCGGTAAGACGACGGTGCTCAAGCACATTGCCAACGGCATCACGAGCAGTCATCCTGAGGTACATCTGATGGTCGTGCTGATCGGCGAGCGGCCGGAGGAGGTCACCGATATGGATCGATCGGTGGATGCGGAAGTTATCAGTTCGACTTTCGATGAACCGGTTAAGAGTCACGCCGGCGTGGCCGAACTGGCCCTGGCCCGGGCCAAACGACTGGTGGAGGATCAGCGTGACGTCGTCATTCTCCTCGACAGTATTACCCGGCTCTCTCGAGCGTACAACCTGGTGGTGCAGCCAAGTGGGCGCACTCTTTCCGGCGGTCTCGATCCGGCCGCGTTGTATCCGCCCAAACATTTCTTTGGCGCGGCGCGTAACATTGAGGAAGGGGGAAGCCTGACCATCATTGCCACGTGCCTGGTCGATACGGGCAGCCGGATGGACGATATGATCTACGAGGAGTTCAAGGGCACCGGCAACATGGAACTTCACCTGAGCCGCAAACTCCAGGAGCATCGTGTATTCCCAGCTTTCGACATCGAGCGATCTGGCACGCGACGGGAAGAATTGTTGATCGATCAGGAGACGTTACAGACTATGTGGTTGATGCGACAACGATTTTTGGATTCTCACTCCTCTGGCTATAGCATGACTCAGTCGATGCAAGAATTGCTGCGGCTTCTCCGGCAGACGAATACTAACGAGGAGTTTCTCAATCTCTTCGCCCGAATGGCGGAGATGGACAGCCGTTAGCGCCGGGATCAGCGAGAACAGCCATTGCGTCCCTCGTCGAAATCGATGTACTCGTCCTCCTGGCCCACGATCACGAGAAATGGACATCGGTTAGATGGTCCGGGTTGTGATGCGGCGCATATTCGCTGTCGTTCTCCTTGAGCGCTGGCGGGACACACGCCACTGCGGCCTATCGTCTCAACCGGGGGGCGTTATGGATCGGGCGAACGTCGTTTGTTCGCAGCATCTTGCTGGCATGTGTGCCGTCAAGATGACGCGGACACACCGCCCGTTCCATCAGTGTGCCCTAACTTATTGAGAAGATACATTGCGGCCTTGATGCACCCGGTGGCGTTGGCGGTCCTGAAGTTGAACACCCCGCCCATCTACTTCCATTGATTCTATCACGACAACATCTCCTCGAAATCCACGTCCACGTAGGGGCCGTCATGCTCGATCCTGTACCGGCGGTCGACCATGAATTTGCCGACCCAAGGGTCGGGATCCTCCGGGTCGTGATACTGGTGGACCTGGGCATAGACGCCGATCTCCAGGAGCTTGAGGAAGTGAGGCAATTGGCCGATCCAAAAAGCGCCCAGGGGGTTTTCATCCCGGTATCCTCTCAAGTACGCCTTCATAAACTTGGTTGCAAACGCCTCTGCATCCCCACCGGCGTATAACACCAACATGTCAAACAGGTTCATCGCCACGTCCATCACGAAGCAGCCGTAGGCACAGTCGTCAAAGTCAAAGACGGTGATCGTGCCGCTCTCTGTATCGACGAAGAAATTGCCGCCGTGAAAGTCCGCGTGAATGAGGCCGTAGCTGTCTCGATCCTTGGGTAAGGTGCGGACGTGCTTCAAGACAGCCACTCGTTTTTCTTGAATAGACTGGGGTAGCGTTTCCAGTTCGTCTACCGGGTTGAAGCAATTGCCGGTCTGATCCCACCCGGGGCGCCGCAGCGCGTCGCTCGCCGGAACGTACACTTTCGCCAGGGCGTGCATCTGTCCAGCAGTCCGTCCGAGTGTCTCGAATAGCCGCTCGTTCCATCGATCGAGCGAGAGTTCCTCTGCCAGTACCCCGGTCGCCTTGTCAAAGGCGACAACCACGTACCGACCCTCTTCCTGCTCGATACATTCGACGAGATTCCCCTGCGTCGAAAGGATCGGCTTGGTGACCGATGCGCCCCGTTCGGCCAGAAATCGCATCCACGCTAGGATGGCCTTCATCGCATATGGACTGATCTCGTCACTGGGGGGTGACACGCGCAGCACGTAGTGCCTGCCAGCGCGGGCAAACTCGTGCACGTAGGTGCAATCTCGTCCCGCAGCGCTATGCCATCAGCGCCTAGCGCGGGGGCTCGGGCTTGATGCGGAATCCGTGGTAAATTTTAGTCCGTCGCATTCCTGAATAAGCCCTACCCCATCAGCGCCCATCTGCGTTTTTCTGCGTCCCAAAACCTTTCTCGCAATGGTCAAGTGTGTAACGCCTGCCAACAACACGAGGCGCCTGTCTAGCTCTGAACAAAGCGCTTTGACCTTGCCAGAGATAAACAGGCGCCTCGTGGGCTGGAATAGCTCTCCTGCAGCGTCTATCGTTTTTTTTTTGCCCGCCAGCCGGCGCTACTATACCATACTCGGGAGGCATGTCAAGATGAGCGGTCAATTTTATGTTTATGCAAATCATGCTATAATCCATCAAGAGGCGTCTAATATACAGGATAAATCCGCAATGAACAAGCAGATCGACGACTTTCTACATTTTCTGGCAGTTGAAAAGGGGTATTCAAAACACACGATTGCCGCCTACCGGAACGACCTCGATCAACTCCAATCCTATCTGCTGGCTGAACACGTCGCTTCCTGGTACAGTGTGAAGCGAGACCACGTCCTCGATTACATTCGCTACCTGCGAAGCCGGGAATATGCCTCTTCGACCGTCGCGCGCAAGGTGGCGTCGGTCAAGTCGTTCTTCGGTTTCCTGGTGACCGATGGTCTGTTGGACGTGGACGATGATCCGACGACGGCGGTGGATCTGCCATCGGTGGACGAGTCGCTGCCCAATCCCTTGAAACCGGAGGAGATGGCGCGACTGTTAGCGGAACCGGCCAAGTCTCGCTCGCCCAGGGCGGTGCGTGATTTGGCCCTGTTCGAGTTGATGTACGCCACCGGCATGCGGGCCAGCGAGGTGTTGAACTTGAAATTGGAGGCCATCGACCTGGAGGACCAGACGGTCCGGTGCAAGGGCAAGGGCAATAAGGAGCGTATACTGCCCCTTTATGACCGAGTGTGCGCGGTCCTGGCCAATTACGTGGAGAACGCACGGCAGGCGTTGATTCGTCGTCCCTCGGAACAGACGGTGTTCCTCAACCATCACGGACGTCCCCTGAGCCGGCAGGGGCTCTGGTTGCTGGTCAAGGAATATGCCCAGGCGGCCGGCATCAAGCGCCGGGTGACGCCGCATACGTTCCGACACACCTTCGCCACCCACATGCTCAACGGTGGCGCCGGGTTGCGCGAGGTGCAGGAACTGCTGGGACACGCGAATATCGTCAGTACCCAGATTTACACCAAGGTGTCTGACCGGCTCAAACGAAAAGCTTACGACGACGCCCATCCCCGGGCGTGATTTATGCTCCAAGGGACTGCCAGCTTTCGACATCAGATTTACTTTAGGGCTAGGGGAGGCGTGTGCCACTTGGAGCTTGGAAGGAGATAGCATGACAGAATTTTTCTCGATGTCCCACTTTGAGGCATCGGCAGCGATGATTAGAGAGCGAATTTCATTTTCGCCCCGTATCGGTTTGATCCTTGGCTCTGGCCTGAGCGCGGTGGCCGACGCGGTGGAGGACGCCGTCGTGATGCCTTACGATGAGATCCCTCACTTTCCCGTCTCAACCGTGCTAGGCCACACGGGGCGATTGGTCATGGGCCAGCTCGAGAGACAGCCGGTGATGGTGATGCAGGGACGCGCCCACTATTACGAGGGCTATTCGATGGCCCAGTTGACGTTCCCCGTGCGCGTGATGCAGGTGCTTGGCGTGGAGATCCTGATCGTGACCAACGCGGCCGGAGGAATCGCGCCGGCGTTCGAGCCGGGCGACGTGATGTTACTCACCGATCACATCAACCTGATCGGCATGGCCGGCCTGAACCCCCTGCGCGGCCCCAACCTGGACGCCTTCGGCCCCCGGTTCCCCGACATGTCGGCGCCCTACGACGCTGAACTGCAGGCTATGGCGCGCCAGGTCGCGGTCGAGGCCGGCGTCCCGTTACGGGAAGGGGTTTATATCTGTCTGTCTGGCCCGAGTTTCGAAACGCCAGCCGACCTGCGATTCCTGCGCACGATCGGCGCCGACGCCGTGGGGATGTCCACGGTGCCCGAGGTGACCGTCGCTCGGCATGGCGGCACGCGGGTATTGGGACTTTCCGGCATCAGCAACGTGGCCCCTGTTTCACCTGACACGTCAACTGACCCACCGTCAGGCGAGACGACGCACGAGGAGGTATTGGAGGCCGGAAAGCTTCTGACCCCCCGGCTCGAAATCATCATTCGTGCTTTACTAAGACAGATTTGAGCGCGATATGACCAGGTTACTCCAGCAGCTGCTTGACTATGCCCTGATATTCTACATTGGCTGTACAATTGGCGTCATTTTCTACGTCTTTCGAGCACTGGCGGCCCAGCGCGAGCGAGGCCTAGCGATGTTCACTCTGGAACGAGAGACAGCGACGGCCCAGGCCGCTCGAGCGTGGCTGATGGTCGTTATCTTCATTGTCATTGCCGTGATTGTTTTCGTCAGCACGACGCTGGTTGTTCCAGTCCTCATTGGTGACCTTGAGGAAGCGACAGAACCTACCTCAACCCCAGTAGGTGGCCTGGTGTTGCCCCCGGGAGTGACACCGACCCCCAGCCCGACGCTGGGCGCGGTAGTCGTCTCGCCGACGCCGACGCCGACGCCCACTCCCACGCCAGAGCCATCCCCATCACCGACGTCGGATGAGCCGATCGAGGCCCCCACGCCCGAAGCGACCGATCTCCCGGCAGCGCTCACGGGCGACGTCTATGCCCGTTTTGGCGATGTGGGAGAACTGATGGGCTTTAGCCTGTCGGCGGCAGACATCTCGACGTCTCAGGTGCTGGAACTGACCCTCTATTGGCGAGGGATCAACAGTGACAATCAGGCCAATTATCTGGTTTTTACCCACCTCCTCTCGGCCGACGGCCGCCTGATCGGCCAGCACGACGGCGCCCCGGCCGGCGGGTCCCGACCCACGAGCTCCTGGGGCGCCGGTGAGACGCTTGTGGACGTTCATCCGATGAGCTTCTACGACACCGGTTATACCGGTCCGGCCAGGATCGCCGTGGGGCTCTACGATCCGGCTGGCGAGCGACTGACAACACAAACGGGCGAGGATGCGGTCGTGTTGCCCATCACCATCAACGTGACACCCTAGCTGTGCTCAGCTACTTCCGAGATCACGAATCCCCCGAATGGGCGAATGACACGAATCTTAAAAGGTATTCGTGAAATTCGTCAATTCGTGCCATTCGTGATATTCAATCTATGATACCCAAAAGCCTTTTCCTGACCAACTTCATGTGCTATCCGCAGGCAGCGCTGGATTTTAGCGGTGTTCACGTGGCCTGCCTGGCGGGCGATAACGGCGCTGGGAAATCCGCCCTGCTCGACGCCATCACCTGGGCGGTGTGGGGAAAATCCCGCGCCCGCCGGGACGACGAGTTGATCCGGCTGGGAGAGGATGAGATGGCGGTCGAGTTCGTCTTTGGATTGGGAGACATCGTCTACCGCGTGTTTCGCCAGCGCAAGGCCGGAAAACGGGGCAGTACGTTACTCGATTTCCAGGTGCAGGACGATGAAAAGTGGCGTTCGATTGCCGAGAATGGGGTGCGGGCGACGCAGCTCAAGATCGAGCGCATCCTGCGGCTGGACTACGATACCTTCGTCAATTCCGCCTTCCTCCGCCAGGGTCGGGCCGACGAGTTCACCATCAAGACGGCCGCCGAGCGCAAGCGGGTGCTGGGCGACATCCTGGGGTTGGACCGGTGGGCGACCTACGAGGGCCGGGTCAAGGATCGGTTGCGGGCGATCGAGACGGAGGTAGAGGTGATCGAGTTGCGCCTGCAGGAGATCGGCGCCGAGCTCGCGCAACGCTCAACCTACGAAATGCAGTTGGAAGAGGCGCAAGCGGCGGTGGCGGCGCTGAGCACTGTCTTGGCCGAGGCACAGACAGCCTACCAAGAGATAGAGGCCGCACGGACAGAACGCCGCCACTTGGAAAACCAGGCGGTCGATGGGGCCGGCCGGGTCGCTCAAGCGGAACGGGAACTGGCCTCGCTCACCGAGGAGCAGTCCGAGCACCAACAGCGGCTGGCCGATTGCGAGTCGTTGCTGGACGAGGCCGGGGCGATTGAGGCCGGATACGCAGCCTACCAGCAGGCGGTCGAACAGGAGCGCGATCTGGGAGCCCGGTTGCGCCAATCGGTGGAGTTGAACGGACGGCGAATGACCTTGGAGGCCCACATATCCGAAGCGCGTCGTGAGTTGGAAAAAGAGCGGGACGTCATCGCGCAGCGGATGGATGAGCTGGAAGCGCGCCGGCCCAACGAGGCCCTGCTCGCTGAATGCGAGGACGTGCAGGGTCAGATCGCGCACCTGACGCAGCTTTCGGAGAGCCGGGAGGCCGCCCGGGAGGATCTGGCCATCATCGCAGAGGAACAGGCCACTCTGCGCGCCCGGAACGAGGCGCTCAAGACGGAGATGAACGGGATCAAGGACAAGATGACGTTGTTGGAGCAGGCGGATGCCCAATGCCCCCTCTGCGAACAGTCCCTCACCGATGCCCACCGGCGCCAGTTGTTGGATCAGTTCCTCGCCCAGGGCCAGGACCGGGGCGACACCTACCGGGCCAACCGGGATCACATGGAAGCCCTGCAGGCGCGATCCCAATCGCTGGAGGCGCAGATCGAACAGAGCGACGCGCTGCTCCGCCAGCTGCCGGACCTGCAGCGCCGGTCGGCGGTGATCGCAGCACAGCTCGCGCAGGGCCAGGAAGCGGAACAAGCGCTGGCAGAGGCCCGGGAGCGACGGGCCGCGTTGGAAAAGCGGATCTCCGACGGCGCGTACGCCGAAGACGTCCGGGCCGAACTGGCCCAGGTGCTGGCCCAGGCGGAGGAACTGGGCTACGACGCGGCCGCCCACGAGGAGGCGCGAAAGGCGATGGCCGAGGGCCAGGTCTTCGCCGAGCGCAAGGCGCGGCTGGAGACGGTCCAGGACAGGATAGCAGAAGAACAGGCAGCGCTGCTGCGGGTGGACGAGGCGCTTGGGCGGGTGCGAGAACGACTCAAGGAGGAGGCGGAACGCCGGGCGACGCTGGAGGCCCAGTTGGAGACGTTGCGCGAGCAGTTGAAGGAAGCTCCCGCGGTCGAGGCGGAGTTGCAGCGCGTGCGGGGTGAAGAGGCGGCCGCCCGCCAGAAGCTCGGCGCGGCCCAGCAACGGCTGGAGGCGTGCAAGATGCTGGGCCAACAGCAAATCGACAAGATCCAGCGTCGGGACGAGCTGGCCGCAGAGCAGTCGATCTACGAGGCGTTGAAAACCGCCTTCGGCGTCAAGGGCGTGCCGGCGATGATCATCGAGGCGGCGGTGCCGGAGATCGAGGAGGAGGCGAATCGTCTGCTGAGCCGGATGACGGGCGGGCGCATGCACGTCCGCTTCGATACCCAGCGGGAGACGCTGGCTGGCGAGGTGCGGGAGGCGTTAGAGATCAAGATCGCCGACGAGGTGGGCACGCGCGAGTACTCCCTCTATTCCGGCGGCGAGGCGTTTCGCGTCAACTTCGCCATCCGGATCGCGCTCTCCAAGCTCCTAGCGCGCCGGGCCGGGGCCCAGTTGCAGACGTTGGTGATCGACGAGGGTTTCGGCACACAGGACGCCCAGGGGCGCGAGCGCCTGGTCGAGGCCATCAACGCCATCCAGGACGACTTCGCCTGCCTGCTGGTCATCACCCACATCGAGGAATTGAAAGACGTCTTCCCCGTCCGCATCCAGGTGACCAAGACGTCGGAAGGATCGACAGTAGAGATCGTGTAGGGTGTTTGATACAATGCCTGGAAAATCTACCCCAATCGGCGAGGGGGCGTTTCCTGGCGCCGCTTGGTATAACGCGCCTCCCAGGCGGAGCGGTAGTCGTCGATCTGGCGCGATAGCGCCATCCAATCCTCGACCAGGAGTACCAGACCTGGCGTATCGGGGGATAGCAGGTAGGGAGAGAGCCACAGGCGCAACCACATTTTGTTGACCGGATAGTCGGTCAGCCGGACCAGGATCGTCGTCTTGTTCCAGTAGAGGCCTAGCCAATTGCGGCGGGCGGCCTTTTCCTGTCGGGGATCGAAAATCTCGTGGAAGACGGTGGGCAGCGCCTCCTTGATCCGCCCGTAGGAGATAGCGACGGAAAAAATGGGCGCCTGGACACGGAGGTGCGTGCGGCGACACTGGACCCAGGCCAACCGGCGGGCCATGAACGTGAAGAACAAAATGAACGAGGCGATGCAGGCTGGAACGAAAGCCAAGGCCCGGTGGAGGGAATGGCTAACCCCCAGGTGCGGCGCGACCCACCACAGAGCGATGGATGCCGGTATGATGAGCACGCTGGGCAGGGCCCATCGCTTCCACATCCGCTCGTAAATCAAGAGACGAAACCGTTTTCCTCGACTTTTCTTGTTTTTGGCCATCGCATGATTCCTCTCTGGCGCCTCATCGACGTCTACCCAGTGGATGGGATTAGTATAGCATCGGCGCCAGGGACGGACAAGCTGAAATTGGGCTGAGTGTCCGTTTCTAGAGCAGGCGGTGGATTAGTGATGGAAGAGCCTCACGCCGGTGAAGGACATCGTCATATCATATGCCTCGCAGGCCTCGATGACGACGTCGTCCCGGAGAGCGCCCCCGGGCTGCACGACGTACCGCACGCCGCTCTGGGAGGCCCGGTCGATGCAATCGCGGAAAGGGAAAAAGGCGTCGGAGGCCAGGGCGACGTGGTCCAGCCGGTCGAGCCAATCCCGCTTTTCCTGTGGCGACAATCGAGCCGGCACGACATCGAAGTGCTCCTCCCAGAACGCCTCCTCGGCCGGCGTCAGGTCATCCCGCAGGTAGAGATCGACGGCGTTGTTACGCTCGGCGCGAGACAGACCCTCCCGGAACGGCAGGGCGAGCACGGCGGGATGGCGCCGCAGATGCCACAGGTCCGCCTTCGACGCCGCCAGGCGCGTACAGTGGATGCGGGATTGTTGCCCCGCCCCGACGCCGATGACCTGCCCGTCCACCGCCAGGCAGATGGCGTTGGACTGGGTGTATTTGAGGGCCGCCTGGGCGACGAGGAGGTCCCGCACCGCCGATGGTGGGTAAGCGCCGTCGGTCACCACGTTATCGAGCATGCGAGCGTCGATGACGGCGTTGATGACGGCGCTATTACGCTTCTGCTCCAGCATGACGCCAAAGACGTCCCGTATCTCCATCTCCTCCGGCTCGTAGGCCGGGTCCATCTGGATGACGACGAAGCGCCCTTGCTTCTTCTCGCACAGGATCTGGAGCGCCTGGGGATCGTAGGCCGGGGCGATGACGCCGTCGGACACCTCGAGGCGGATCAGGTTGGCCGTCGAGACGTCGACCTCGTCGCTCAGGGCGATCCAATCACCGAAGGAGGAGAGGCGGTCGGCTCCCCGGGCCCGGGCGTAGGCGCTCGCCAGGGGAGAGAGATCCATATCCTCGACGAAGTAGGATTTCCGCAGGTCGTCGCTCAACGGGATTCCCACCGCCGCCCCGGCCGGGCTGACGTGTTTGAACGACGCCGCGGCCGGCAGGTTCAGCGCTTGCCTCAACTCGCGCACGAGTTGCCACGCGTTGAGCGCGTCCAGCATGTTGATGTGCCCCGGCGCGCCATTCAAGACCTCGAACGGCAAGAGACCGTCTTGAACGTAGACGCGGGCCGGTTTCTGGTGCGGGTTGCACCCATAGCGTAGTTCGATCTCGCTCTTCTTCATGGATAAATCCTCCATCAATTCAAATAGCTTTCACGTCTTCATCTTCTTCTATTGGGATCGCTTTTCTGGGGCGGCGCATGATTTGCTTGTACCGCTCGCGCAGTTCTTTGGAGCTCAGCCGCTTGCCGCTCTCGAAATAGCTGATAGCGACGTGCCCCATAGCCCACGTGCCCATCCCGGTCACAGCGGCGGCGATCAACCAGCCAGGGCCAGGGACAAATTTGCCTAACGTCGTCGCCAGGTAGCGCAAGCCCACGCTGCCGGCCATAGTCGTCAGGAGTTCACGCGCGTGGCGCACACTCATCGCTTCGCCGTAGATGGCCCCGATGCGCAGCACCATGCGCACCTGGGACGTCAATAGCAGGGGAATGTCGAGGATGGGGACCGGCCCGGCGGCGATGACACCGTTGAGGATGCTGGCGTTGCGGACGAGGCGGCGGCTGATTTGCCGGCGGTAGGGCGGTAGGTAGCGGCCCAGGGCCACGGCCATCCACGGGTGAGCCTCCACGATGGCCGGTATCAGCTTTTCGGCCACGCCGGTGCCGTCCTTGGCCGAGATGGGGATCACCGTCGTCGCCAATTTCCGCTCGACGTCGGCCCGGGCGTCCGCCAGGTCGCGCTTGATCAGGTCGATCTTGTTCATCGCCACGACGACGGGCACGTCGATGGCCTGCAGCGACTCGTACAGGTCGTAATCCGACTGGCGCAGGCCGGCCGAGGCATCCAATACCAGGATGGCGACGTCGGCCTGTTCGGCGGCGGCTTGAGCCAGTGCGGCGCGATCCACGCCGCCGACCTCCCCGAAACCGGGTGTGTCGATCAGGGTGAAGGGACCGACCTCCTCGGTCACGATCCCCTGGGTCGTGCCGGGAACCGCCTTGACCGCCGAGACCTTTCGCCCCTTGATGAGGTTGAAGAGGGTCGATTTGCCCGAGTTGACTGGCCCGACGATGGCCAGCCGGGCGTGGGCCTCCTCCTCGACCTCCATGGATAGCGTATCCCAGTCGAGGGCCTGGAAAAATTTTCGAACGTCGATCAATCGGGTTGGCAGAGATGGCATGTTGCAATTATGCCCCACTCACCAGTATGGCGCCGGCGACCACCAGAACCGCGCCGGTCAACAAACGCCACATATTCACGTCCTGATATTCGGCGAAAAGCCATAATCCCAGGCTGACGGTGATCAACACGTTCGTATTGTACAACGGGGAAAGCTGTGAGACCGGCGTCTGGTAACGAATCAGGACGAAGGAGATCAGTACCGCGCCCAGGGCGAAGGCCACGCCCGCGACGATGGCCCACACGATGGAGCGCCGGGTGCCGACGCCTTCGTTCAGGACAAAATGGAGCACGAAACCGGTCAGCGCCGTCGCCACGCCAAAACAGGTCAGGTACATCGTGGCCGTACCGCCCTCCTGGGCACTCATCTTCTGGAGTATGCCGGCCGTGCCGTACAACAGGGCGGGAATGACGCCGCCCAATAGAAGCGGAATGTATTTCGCGTCCACGTCTAAGCTCCTTCGTTGCTAGGGGATGTTTTCTCGCCCGGGCGCCAGATGGTCAATTCCGCGCCCGAGAGACGTACCCAATCGCCGGTGCTGATGCACGTTACCTCAATCTGATCGATCATCGGGATCTCGGCGATGATGGCGCCCACCGCGACCACTGGATCAGCCTCAACGTTGACGATGGCCGCCGGGGCCAGGCTGTTGCGCGCCAGGCGGTAGATAGTATACGACCCCACTGTGCTCCCCTTGCCGGTGGGGAAGACCAGTACCCGCCCGGCCACACACTGTCCCTCGAGCGGATGACCGGGTTCGATGACGACGCCGGTATCCGGATCCACGCCGCCCAGGAAGCCGATCGGTTCCGGTGAAACGAGGGCCTCACCCCGACCCTCGCCCGCCTTGACGATGCGTCCCGTCAGCCGGATGACGTCTCCTGAATGATCAGATTGACGCTGCATGATGTCCCTCGACAATTTGCCGACATTCTAACGCGCCAGATCGAAGGTCTCGATACGCCACGTCTCCCAATACTGGCTGGGGTCCAGCACGATGCCCTGCACTGCCGGGCGGGCAGCGACGATCTGGGGTACGAAATATAGCGGCAGGACGGGCAAATCGTGGGAGAAGATGCGCTGCGCCTCGTGATGAAAACGCGCGTGGGTCTCCATATCCAGCACCGTCCCCATCGCCGAGCGGCAGGCCGTGTCGTAGTCTGCGCTGGCGTAACCGGGGTTATTGCTGGCCGCCCACCAATTTTCCGGTCTCGGCGCCTCGGTAGATAGGTACAGTTCGCACGATGCGTGCAAATCGTTCATCCAGGAGAAGATCGCCAGGCCAAATTGACGTCCGAATACCTTGCCCTCTGGCCCGTCGGCGAAAAACGCCTCGGGCGGCAAAGCCTTCACCGCTACCCCAATGCCACAGCCTGATAGATCTTGGGCTATGAGGCGGGCTGTCTGTTCTCGCGCCGGGTAACCGCTGGCAGTGAGTAACGTCACCGAGAAGGGCGTCCCATCCCGGATGCCCGGGATGCCATAAGCCTCGCGTATGCCGTCGCTATCCTGATCCCGCCATCCCACGGCCTCAAGGAGCGCCATCCCCTCGCCGGGCGTGTGATCCCAACGGTAGAGCTGGCCTTCGGCGTAGAGCGGGTGGTTGTTGGCGACGTAACTGTGGGCGACGGGGGCAGGGGCGTGCGGGTACACCGCCTGGGCGACCCGCGCCCGGTCCACGCACCGGGCCACGGCCTGGCGCGTCCGTACGTCCCGGAAGAAGGGTGGGCGGTCTACCCAATCTGGTTGGCCGATGCCAAAGTCCAGGTGTTCCCACTCGTTGCTGGGCGCCGAGACCAACTGGAGCACGCCGGCCTGGGCCGCTTCTAACAGGGGGGTCACGTCGGCTCCCTCGATCAAGTCCTGCGCGATGACGTCACACTCGCCGGCCTTGAGCCTTTCCAGCGCCTGCGGCAGGTCGGGGACGAAACGGAAGGTGACGCGGTCGAGGTGGGGTAATCCCTCCGAGGCCCGGAAGTAACGGGTGTTGCGCACCAGCGTGATGCGTTCACCCACTGTCCAGGATTCTACGACGAAAGCGCCCCATCCCATCGGGCGGAAGTGCGCCATCTCGGCATTCATCAACTGCTCGGCTGCGATTCCGCCCCATTGGTGCCTGGGCAGTGGATGGTAGAAGTTCAACGGGTAAAGTGAATCGATATAACCCGGCACGCCGATCCAGACGATGGTGTGGGGGGCAGCCGCCCGGTAATCCTGCGTATACTTCAGACGGCGCTGCAACGCCGGCCGGTCGAACGCGCTGGCCAGATCGAAGGAATAACGAGAATCGTTGGCTGTGATGGCTTGTCCATCAGACCAGGCCACGTCGGCGCGCAGGGTGAACGTCACGATCATTTGTGTCATCGTGATGACGCCGCCCTGGTACGTGATGGGCTGTCCGCCGGCGTCGTAGACTAGCGCGCCGGCCGACAGATCGATCACCAGCCCATCGACCGTGGCCACTTGATGCCCTTCGCCCACGGAGATGGTCTGCAACGCCACGTCTCCGTCGCTCAGGCGGGGGATCTTCTCCAGGATCACCGGTTGGAATTGGTAGGAGACCGTGTCGATCGGCCCGTCGTAGATCGCCTCGAGAACGTTACGCGCGCCCCGAGAGGGCTGGCCATACAGAAATAGCGTTTCGGGCTCCTGCGCCTGGCAGATGATCAACTCCTTGGGTGGCATCGGCGTGGGTATGTCGGTTGGCGGCGGGGTGGGCATGGG
>OMKS01000242.1_pt1 | contig 51119 bp, 46 predicted proteins | sample 1674721 | NCBI WGS metagenome assembly OMKS01 (sample SAMN06264996, study PRJEB25208) | sediment metagenome | isolation source: hot spring sediment | place: USA: California | collected 2014-09-02 | reverse complement strand
AAACGGTATCGTGGAATACGATCCCTTTTCATAATTGTAATTGTCGAATTCATCTTCATAGAATACGAACTTTCCATCCGCTCCGGGATAGACACGAATTTCAAGCGTGTCCCATTTCTTCTCGGCGGCATACTGCACCTCCGGCCCGATGGGGAGGATGGCGCCTGCCTTGACATACAATGGCATGATATCAATGGGTGTCGCTTTATCAATGGTTTGTCCGCCCGAATGCGTTTCACCCGTCCAAAAATCAATCCAGTCGGTTCCTTCGGGCAGGTAAAGCTTCCTTCCACCCATTGTGCTGAAATCCTCTTCCCTGTCTTTGGAATACATCCCCTCGGTTACGGGGCAAACCAAAATGGATTTGCCAAACATATACTGGTCGTTGATGTCGAGTGCGTTCTTGTCATCGGCGAAGTCCATCATCAAGGCGCGCATCATGCTCGACTGGTTGGCGGTGACATCCCACGAAGTGGAATAGATGTACGGCAACAGACGGTAGCGCAGGTTGATGAATTTCTCGATGGCATCATAAAACGGTTCGCCTTTTTTGCCGAACCGGTATATTTCGCGGGGCGCATCGGTGCCATGCGAGCGCATCATCGGACAGAATGCCCCGAATTGAAGCCAGCGCACGTACAGTTCACGGTAGTCGGCGTCCTCAAGCGGCTTGTTAAAATTCCAGAGGAAAAAACCTCCTATATCGCTGTTCCAGTAAGGGATGCCGGTGAGTGAAAAGTTCAACCCGCCGGATATCTGGTTTCTCAATGCCTCCCAGGATGCGACCACATCGCCCGACCAGGAGTTGGCTCCATATCGTTGCTGACCCGCGAATGCGGAACGTGTCAGTATAAAAACACGCTTGTCGGAAGTGACCGCACGCTGACCTTTATAGACCCCTCCGACAGTCATCAGGGGATAGGCATTGCGGACTTTCCGAAAAGACCCAAGATACGTCTGGTTGTCAAAATCGGATGGTATAGGGTGGAAATGATCGGGTTCTGTCGAATCCATCCACCAGCCGTCGATCCCGAGTGAGAAGAGTCCCTGATGAAGGTACTTCCAATAAATGTCACGTGCTTCCGGATGGTAGGCATCGTACACCCTGACACCCGACGGGTAATCCGGATTCGGCGGCCATTTCGGGGATCCCGATTCCGGCCAGGTTAAAAAATCAAAAAGCATGTCTTTTTCTTCCAGATCCCGGTACTGTTTGGTCTTCGGTCCAAACGAGGACCAGATTGTGATGATCATATGCGCATGAAGCTCATGTACCTCATCGATAAATTTCTGAGGGTCAGGAAACTCAGCGCAAAGAAACTCCATGGCATTCCACAGGTAGTTATTATCCCAGTACCGCCAGTCTTGTATAATCCCATCGAGCGGTACACCCAATTCACGGTATTTCCTGACAACACCGACGGTTTCGTCCTGACTCTTATAGCGCTCTTTGCTTTGCCAATACCCATAAGTCCACAATGGAAACATGGGAACCTGTCCGGTAAGGTCGCGCATCAGGGTGATTACACCATCGGCATTGCCTCCGGCCATGAAATAGTAATCGATACAGGCGCCCACCTCGGAATCGAAGTACGTTTCCTGCCGGTTGTCAGAAAAAACGGTTGGCGAATAATTGTCCCAGAACAATCCATACCCTTTCACAGATTGGAAGAAAGGGATGTAGGTATAGTTGATCCCCTGTATCATTCGTAGTTCCAGGTCGCGCTGCACCATTTTACCTTCTTGCTGCTGACCCAAACCATAAATGGCTTCATCTTCATCCAGAATAAAAGATTGCATAACGCTGTACGTTTCAACACCGGCATCGTTAAAATGGGTGAAGGCAGCGCCGGCTTCCTTCTCGTTCAGGAGCGTTTTCCCATTCAGTGTTTTAAAAGCAACCCGTCCATTTTTCAGGTTGAGAGTCGCTGTAAGCCTCCCGCTGGAAATGTGAAGCTCATCGCCTTTTTCGGTAATTTTCAGTATTGAAGATTGGGGTGTCTTGATAACCGAAAGGCTTTCTTTTGTAAAGGTGTCGCCTTCCGGCCATTTTAAAACCCTTATTATGGATGGACTGTAAAACTGAATTTCAATCCCCATGGAATTAATGACAGTTTCGACACCCAGATTGGTTTTCTGATAGGATTGTGCTTTGATGCTTATGCATAAAGCAAAAACAGTAATCAAACCTGCTGCCAAACGTTTCATAACCAGACTCCGGATATTTATGATACCCGACCCAAATTGGTTTTCGGATTCTCTTTCGTCCATACTTTTCCTATTCGGGGTGAGCGTCGTTCCCGGATGTGGCATAGAGGCCGATTAAATTGCCGGTAAACCCTCCCGCCACATGGGTTGACAGGATGTCGCCCGAAACAGCGCCTCCCAGGGGGATGAAGTCGGTTCCGTCGGTTGAATAATTGAAATGGTAATTGTCTCCTTCGGCCCTGATCTGCAAATGCACCGGCTTTCTCACATCAATTTTTGTGATGGCCACCGTGGACGATTCCCCTTTCTCCGTTCTTGCCAGCAACAGGATATTATCATTCTCTTTTTTGGTGATGCCGAACACGTAGTGAAATCTTTCGCTTTGATAACAAACCATTCCCGCCAGCTCCTTCTCCGACCCCGGGGCGTAATCCATGGTCGCGGTTGCCGTAAACGTATTGTGCATTTGTCTGTGAAACAGCGTGGAAGTGGGCGCTACCGCCTTGATATTCGTTTCAAACGGTTGTATCCGAAGTCCGCTTCCCGTGACAGACATAAAATCTTCACGGGGGCCCCTGACGCCGATCCATCTGTAATCCGGCTTCTCCGATGTAAAGTTCTCAGTGAATGTAAAGTTGCCGTTCGGGAAGAATCCTTCCGTGCCGGTTTTGTTCACGACGCCTTCCGGCATTTTCAGTTTGGGTTTGAGAGGCACCAGTCCATTCTCAAACACAGGGAATTCCCCGCTCCAGTCCACAGGCAGGATGAAGGTCTCGCGACCGGTATTGACCCGATCCGTCTCGTTTGGGCGTACTGCCAAAAATACGCCATAATAATTCCCGTCCGGATCCTCGACCAGGTCGGCATGCCCGGCCCATTCCACCTTGCCGGCCCGGTCCGGGTTCAGATATCTTTGGGTCAGGATGGGATTGTTCGCCGCCGGCTGATACGGGCCTCCGGGATTGTCGCTTGTGAAAATGACTTCGCTGTGCCAGCCGCCCGTCCCTCCTTCGGCACACATCAGATAGTACCGCCCGTATTTCTTGTAAATATGGGGCATCTCAATCCAGATCGGTTTTTGCGTGATATCCACCCCGCCGTCGACAATGATTTTATCGGTCCCCTCGATGACCTGATTTTCAACCAAATCATAATCCCAGATCTTGATCACCCGGTGTCCCCGATAAAGCTCTTTTCCTTCATCCGGGGCGTCATTGTGCACGACATAAGCCCTGCCGTCATCGTCAAAGAAAAGAGACGGATCTATTCCGTTGAAATTCAGTTTATAGGGGTCGCTCCAGCCTTCGAACGGGTCCCTGGTTGTCACGACCATATTCCCGATGCCGCCGGCGAACTGGGTGGTGATCAGATAGAACGTGTCATTATACGGGTTATATTTGATTGCAGGGGCGTAGAGACCCGCACTGATCCCCGTATGTTGCACTTTCAGCTGTGAAGGCCTGTCCAGGACATGGCCGATTTGCCTCCAGTTGACCAGGTCATTCGAGTGAAAAATGGGGACTCCCGGCCACATGGCAAATGAAGAATGCACCATAAAATAGTCATTCCCTTTGCGGGTGATGGCCGGGTCAGGATAACAGCCCTGCAGGATGGGGGTGTAAAACTCGTCCGGCTGCAAGGGATGGTCTTTGTACACCCGGTCATCTCCCTGATAAACAAACCGGGAAAATACGGGAGCGTTCCGGGTTGTATTTTCCTGTCCGCCGACTTCAACAGAAGCACACAACGTGATCATCGCAGGCCATAAAACGATTTGCCGTATTCGAAATAATGAGAATGTAAATTGGAATCGGCTTCCTGTTTAAACAGATGAACCGGTGTGCCATTTGTCACCTCCTGAACAAGATTGTGTATGTTTTACCCGCTTCGGCAGGGAAATCATATACATAAGTCGGTTTCAGATTCAACGTATTCAACCGGGCCGATTCCGAAATCAACGGCCTTTGAATATTCGGGGTATCAAAGAACGGGTTCGGATTTGTGCCTATCGCCCTTTTCAAGGCGTTTCCGTCCGTCCAGGGCGTTTCGTTCGGGACACGAATCCGGCAGTTGCCGCCCAGATTCGACTTGATCCGGATTTTCTGCACCCCGCCATCCTTCCAGCTGAAACTCACCTCAAACCCGCCATGGGTCCGGATGCCGGTTATTTCACCGTCTTTCCATTCATCGGGCAATGCCGGCAGGAAATGAATGGCCCCGTCGTGGCTTTGCAGAAGCATTTCCGCAATACCCGCGGTACATCCGAAATTCCCGTCGATCTGGAAAGGCGGGTGTGCATCCAGGAAATTCGGATATGTTCCTCCGTGTTCGCCGCCGTCCACCGGATCGACCAGCGTCAATTGGTCCTTGATCAGCTTGAATGCATGATTGCCGTCGAGCAGGCGCGCCCAGAAATTCACTTTCCAGCCCATGGACCAGCCGGTGGAAACATCCCCTCTGTGAATCAATGTGGTGCGGGCCGCATCGAACAATTCCGGCGAAGCGTAGGGCGAAATCTGATTGCCCGGATGCAATCCATACAGGTGGGACACATGCCGGTGCTTGTCGTCAGGGCTGTCCAAGTCCTCCATCCATTCCTGCAACTGGCCGTGCCGGCCGATTTGCATGGGCGGAAGGCGATCGCGGATCTTTTTGAACTCCGCCACCGTTTCGCCGTCTTTTCCGAGAATTTCCGCCGCTCTGATGGTTCGCGAAAACAAATCGAACAGGATCTGATTGTCCATGGTCGTCCCGGCGCAAACCGAGGGACGGCCGGCAGGCGCGTTCTCGGGCGAAACGGAAGGACTGACCACCAGCCATTTGTGGACAGGTTCCTCGATCAGAAAATCCCGGTAAAATTCGCACGCCGATTCTAAAACCGGATAGGCCGATTTTAGAAAATTCGTATCCCCACTGAACACGTAACGTTCCCACAGATGCTGCGAAAGCCAGGCACCGCCCATGGGCCACATACCCCAAAAAGCGCCGTCGACCACGCCCGTGATCCGCCAGAGGTCGGTGTTGTGATGCGTGACCCACCCATTGCATCCGTACATGTCCCTGGCCGTTTTTCGGCCTGTTTGCGCCAGTTCTTTCACCATCCGGAAGAGCGGCTCGTGCATCTCCGTCAGGTTGCACTTTTCGGCCGGCCAGTAGTTCATCTGGGTGTTGATATTGAGGGTATATTTGCTGTCCCATGCCGGATGGGTGCTTTCGTTCCAGATGCCCTGCAGGTTGGCCGGCTGCCCCCCCGGCTGCGAGCTCGAAATCAGCAAATAGCGCCCGAACTGATAATACATCGAAACCAGTTCCGGGTCGTCCGATGCAGAGAAGTTTTTGATGCGGACATCGGTCGGTTGCCGGGCGGCAGGGGAGGTGCCCAAATCGAGAGAAGACCGGTTAAAAAACCGTTGATAAGCAACAACATGGCTGTCGAGAAGCGTCGTGTACGGTTTTTCGCCGGCGGCCGCCAGGGTTTGGATGCATTTCTCCCCGGCGTCGGCTGTCAGGGTCTGATAGTCGACAAAGTTGGTCGCCATGGAAATGAGGATCATCGCTTCATCGGCGTTGCTCACGGTGATTCTGTCCGTTTCGGCGGATGTTTCCCCCCCTGAACGGATTATTTTGGAGCGTGCATGGAATTCGACCTGTCCGGTGATTCCTTCGTGCGTACCGGAAAGGCCGGTCATCTCGAGGGTTTGCTCATCCAGTGCCCGGGATGTCTTTTTCAAAGGGCCGTTCATGCTTGCCGTAAAGGAGATTTTCCCGGGTTGATTTGCCGTCAGCTTCACCACAATGACCTGGTCGGGTTGCGAGGCAAACACTTCGCGCCGATACGCGACCCCGTCCACCTGATAGGTCGCGGCAAACACGGCTCTCTTTAGATCCAGTTCACGATAATAACCGGTATAATTTTCATGCCCTTCAAACAGGAGGCTCAGGGTTCCGATCCCCTGGTACATGGAACCATGCCGTTCGGTCAGCATATTTTGATTAATCAGCCTTTCCGCCTCGAAAAACTGTCCGTCAAAAATCAGCCGGCGGACTTCGGGCAGGACTTTCAGCGCGTCGGGATTGTCGTTGCGCGAGGGTCCGCCCGACCAGAATGTCTCTTCATTCAACTGGATTCTTTCATTCCCGGGGCCGCCGTAGACCATGGCTCCCAAACGGCCGTTCCCCACGGGAAGCGCTTCGTTCCAAACCGAGGCCGGTTTGTCGTACCACATTATCAGTCGTCCGCCCGGTTGCGCATGCACATGCTGCAAGGACAGAAAGGAGCACAACAAACAGGCTGAATGCAAAACGCGTTTCGATATCATGCTTTGGCCTTGTCGCAACAGAAGCAGTTTTTTTGTCTCCGCAATGGAACGGATTGGGTTAGTTTTGCTCCAAACCATTTTTAAAAATCAATTTTAAAAACTGATACAGGCTTTCCTTCCACACCTTGAAATCATGATGCCCTCCGGGTATTACATAATATATATGGGGAACCCGGTGGGCGACCAGATAATCATGGGTCCGCCTGCTGAATGCAATGAGATTGTCCTGTTCTCCGCAGGAAATCCAAAGCAGCCTCAGTTTTTCTCTGGTTTCATTCGGATCGGGGATCAACTGATCGGGGACTCTGGTGTTGGGAGCGGAAGAGAATCCGCCGACCCAGGCGAATACCTCCGGATTGCCCAGGCCGAAATTCAAGGATTGCCCGCCGCCCATCGACAATCCTGCGATGGCGCGGCTTTCGCGCTCCCGGATCACCGGATAGTTCTCCTCGATGAAGGGGACCAGGTCCTTGAGCAGATCTTTTTCGAAGGCGGCAAAGGCTTCCACTTTTTCCTGATCAAAGAGATTCCCGACGGCACGGTCATCCTTCATGGCCCGGCCGTTGGGCATGACGACGATCATAGGTTTGATTTGATATTCCGCGTACAGGTTGTCCAGAATCACCTGAGGATCGCCGCCATTCAGCCATTCCTTTTCATCTCCGCCGATGCCGTGGAGGAGATAGAGTACCGGATATTTGTTGGTTTCCGAAAATTCCGGAGGAGTATAAATGACAGCCTTCCGTGTCGTTCCAACAGTACCCGACGCATAACGGACGGTATCGATTTTTCCGTGTCGGACATCCGTACGCAAAGAGTCGAAGTCCCGGGGAGGAGGTTGGATGAAATCTCGGGCATTCGTGCAGGCGTAAAACGCCAATAAAACCGGGATTACCAAGTAGTTCATCGGATTTCCTCGGGTTTTCATTTCAATAGAAGCAGCTTACGGGTTTGCCTGAAATTTCCGCCCGTCAACAATCGATACAAATACAATCCGCCAGGAAGATGGCCGGCGTCAAACAGGGCTTCGTACGTCCCCGGTGGGCGAACACCCTCGAACAACGTGGCAATTTCCTGTCCGAGAAGATCATAGACCTTCAGGCTCACATCGCTCCCTGCCGGCAACCGGTAACGGATCACGGTCGCCGGATTGAAGGGATTCGGATGGTTCTGATAGAGATTGAATCCGGCCGGGATGGGATCTTTGGCATCCTCCAAGGCGGTTGATCCGGTAATCGAGTCCCCGATTCTGAAGTAATCAAAATCCACAGTTCCGCCTGTTGTCCGGGTCGCATAATTGAACAGGGCAAAACGGTACCCCATGAAATGGGGCAGGGTATAGGACATCTGCAACGTGTTTCCGATGGCATTCCATCCGGTCCCGTCCAGGCTGTAATAGAAAAAGGCCCTGTCCCGCTTGTTTTTGAAATCACAGGCGATCTTGAAAAAAATATGGTCCTGATCCAGCGGGATGCTTTCCACTTCATTGGCGGTACCTGAGCCGGCGTTCACCATGATCACCGATTTGGATGTCCCTGACATTTTTACGGCCACGAACCCGTAGTTTTTTTGCAATACCCCGAGCCCCGCGACGTCGCCGTCCCGCATCCGGCTGACGTCCATCGAAACGATTCCGGAGCATTCCGGACCGAATGTCCGCTGGGTCAGCGTGTTTCGTGTATCCAGGAAACATGAATCGATCCGTCCATTCGTAATCCTGAAGAAGCCGGGACGGTCGGTCACGGACCAATACCGGTCGTCCGGGTTATGGTTCCACTGCCATACCAGCGGCAGATCGGAATCCCATTCGAATTCATCGGACGCGACGATCTTGGGGATTGGGTCTTGTTCTGAAGGAATATCCAGCTCCGCGGGTACCCGGCCGTTCTCTCCGAGTACGGGCCAGCCCTCTTCCCATTTGACAGGCATCAGAAAGGGGATTCGACCCACGGAACCGCAATCCTGAAAAAGCATCGCAACCCAGTCTCCGCCGGGGGTGTCCACGATCCCGCCCTGTGCGATGCCGTTGTATCGCAATGCGATCCTTCCTTCGTAGGTGCCGTTCAGGCTGTCGGCGCGGTAGACCAACTGGGTGCGCATGCCGCCGACAGGCCACGATATCAGGAATACGTAATACCAGCCGTTGACTTTGTGGATGTGCGCCCCTTCGGCCGGAACATAAAAATTCGTTCCCGCGATCCGGCTGGACTCGGGAATCAGCACCCGATCGAGACCTCCCGGCCGGATCGCCGTGACATCCGCATTGAGTTCGATGATCTTGATGTCGTCCACGCCGTACACCAGGTACACGCGGTCGTCATCGAAAAACAAGGAGGGGTCATGATAGACTCTGGGAATGGAATGGGAGGACCAGGTTCCGTTCTCGATATCCCGGGTTTGATAGAGATGTGTCCTGCCGGTCGTATAGGAAAATGTCACCACATGGAATGTGCCGTCATGAAATCGGATGCTGCTGGCCCAGGATCCCCTGCCGTACGCATCCTGTCCGTTCCGGAGAGCCATCGCGTCATTGTCGGCAAGGAGATCATACGCATAATTGACAATCTCCCAATTGATCAGATCATCGGATTTCATGATCGGGACACCGGGGTTCATGTGCATGGTCGTACTGCTCATATAATACGACTCACCCACCCGGACGACGGAGGGGTCCGGCACATCGGCCCAGATGACCGGATTCCGGGCTTTTACGCCGGGTTCCTGTGCGCCGACCGGCATGCCTGAACCCAGGCTTAGAAAAAGCAGTGAACCCAAAATAATCATTTTCAAATTGCTTGCCATTTCCTGAATGTCCTCTATGATGATTATCCGGAGATCCCATGAATGTTAAGAAGGCGTGTCTTTATCCCTTTTTTTCTGTCGCGGATGGGGAGAAATACGACGGCAACCACAGGGAGAGGGATTGATATCGTAATCGTCAGTCTTGTATATATCGGGGTACGAATCCTCCATTCAGGACTGAATGAATCATACCGGTTTATCTTCGGGGCGCAGAAACCCACATCAGAAATAACACTCTCTTCAGAGGAGCGGGGAGGAGGTAAGATATTGACAGTGTCTCTGCGCCCCGGTTTTTCTTTCTGTTTTTTCCCTGGTCCGAAAGGGGAATTTCGTCTTTTTCTAATCCTTATTTCAGCAGCAGCATTCTTCGGCTCTCGGATTTCCCTCCGACATCCATCCTGCAAATGTACATGCCGCTGTCGAGATTCCTGGCGTCGAATTGGACCGTGTGCCGTCCCGCGGGCATGACCCCATCCACGAGCGTGGCCACTTCCCGGCCCAGTACGTCATACACGGCGATCCGGACCGAAGATTCTCCAGAGAGGAGATACGGGATAGTCGTGACCGGGTTGAATGGATTCGGATAATTTTGCAGCAGTCCGTATTCCGACGGAATCCCGGCGTTTTCTTTTTCCTCGACGGCGCTGGTCCCCGGCCCCTTCAGGAAAAGAAAAAGAATTTCGTCTTCAGACAGGGCCCTGTTGTAGATGCTGAACTCGTGGATGTCCCCGATCCAATTCGGGTCGACCGTATATCCTCCCCGGCCGAGATAGGCATAATTCGTGCTGAGCGCCCCGATGCTGTTGTTGACGGACAACAGCGCGGTTCCCATCAGCTCGCCGTCCTGATACAGGGTGATTTCTTCGTCGGTCAGGGTGCTGACCATGTGATGCAGGACGCCGTCGTCGTATTCGATGCCGTCCACGCCGGATTCCCCCTCCCAGGGGTTGGCATAGACGCCGCACGAGATCGCCGCGCGGCTCACGTCATTGCCCCGGGCCGATGTGATGAAGTAGCCGTCCGCGCCGAAACCATCGACCGAGTCGCCGAAATAGGCCAGCATGGTATACTCGGTATTGGCGCCTTCGAACGGTGTATACCAGCACTCCAGGGTGATTTCCGAATAGGTATTCAAGGCAATGACTTCGCCCGGCATTTCCATCCACTGACCCTGATCTGAAAGCCAGAGCAGGCCTTCGGTGACCGTGGCCCCGCCCACCAGTGTGCCGTGGGCGCCTCCGACATCATCATTGGCTGTGTCATCCTCAAACAGCCATGAATGTGTCAGATTGGCCGTTCCGGGATCGACGCCCTGCGCGACCAGACCGACGGCCAGGGCCAGCGTCAGGAGAAGAAGTATCCAAAAACGATCCGGTTTCGCTTGCATGGTTTCCCTCCTCTAAATTAGGTGTCCCTTCCCCGTGAAGGTTTTTTTGACCGATAGCACTCCGATACAAACGGTCGACTTTCCGTCCGTTTCATGTTAACACCTTCACAGTTTGAATGCAAGCCACTTCGTGATATTAATTAACCAGATTGCGCAAAACAGGGAAGTCAACAGGGGCGAAAACGTTTCCGGTACTCTCGCAGGCTGATGCTTTTCTCTTTCCTGAAATACCGGGAAATGTGTTCGACATCCGTGAAGTTGAAAAGCGAGGTAATGTGGGATACGGGAAGGTCGGTTTCAATCAGGAGTCGTGAGATCGATTCAACGCGAACCCGCCGGATTTCGTCGTATATGGACCGGCGAATGGTTTCCCTGAACCGCTGTTCCAGGGAGCGTCTGCTGACGCAGGTTGCCCTCACGACATCATTCACCAGTATTTTGTTTTTTGCATTCTTCCGGATGAAACGAATCGCCGAGGCCACTTCCGGATCGTTCACCGCCAGGATGTCCGATGATTGCCGCTGGACGACATGGGTCGGCGAGACGATGATCTGCTGTCCTGTCATTTCTTTTTGGATGATCAGTTCATCCAGCAACTTTGCGGCCTCGAAACCGGCGGATTCGACGTTCAGGGCGATGCTGGAAAGCGGCGGGTCTCCGATCTCACATACCATCGGATCGTTGTCGACGCCGATGACCGCCACATCTTCCGGCACTTTGAAGCCCGTCAGTTTACAAACTTCGAGGATATGCTGTCCCCGATCGTCGTTGCATGCCAGCAGTCCGATGGGTTTCGGCAGCGTTCTCATCCATTCGCTGACATGCCGTTGTTCGTTTTCCCAATCATGGATCTTGATGCTTTTCGGCGAATCATACGCGTGAGTCGCAAAGCCGGCTTCCTGATTGAACCGGCAGAAACAGGTTTTCCGTTCATCCGACCATTCATATCCGTCGAAACCGCAGAATGCGAAGTGTTTGAATCCTTTCTGGATGAGATGCTCGCTCGCCATCCTTGCGATCGCACCGGAATCCGTTTTGATGACCGGCAGATTTTTGGGGTAGGAGGAATCGTGTATCACGAGGACTGTCGGGATTTTCAGTTTCAGCAATTCTTTCTTGATCAAAGAATCACGCATGATGATGCCATCCGGTTTCCAGCCGGTCAGCAGGGGAATGGAAGATTTCAGGCCGATTGGCTCTTTATAAAAAGACCACGGACCGTTCAATCTGGAATACCGGGCGATGCCCATGATCAACTGTCTTCCGAATTCGCGGGAGGTCTCGACCAGCAAGACGATTCTTTTCATAGATAAAAACCATTTAGCCGGGATCTGAGGCACATGTTTCCGGATTGTTTCCCGCCAATCTGAGAATTCAGCGAAGGGCAACTCACCGAAATGAGAATCGGCATCCCTGAACGACCGCGTACAATGTCTTGGATGGCCGGTCCCGAAAGGTCTTATAAGACTGTCAGGAGCCGATCAGTTTCCGCAAACCCTCCGCATACCGGTCCATCTCTTCGCGGGTGCGTTTCTCGGTCACGGCGATGAGCAGGCCGTCCCGGATACCATAATCGAAACGGCCGAGGTCGATTCCCGCGAAAATTTTTTCTTTCCGCAGGGCGTCGATGATTTTGCCGGGGGGGACCGGCGTACGGATCGCGAATTCCTTGAAGAAAGGCCGGTCGAAGAGGAGTTTGACTCCCGGAATCCCGGCGAGCCTGTCCGCCAGATAATGGGCCTTCTGCAGGCAGAGTCCGGCGACGCGCGGCAGGCCCTCCCGGCCCATCAGCGCGAGATAAACCGCGGATGCCAGGGCGCAGAGCTGCTCGTTGGTGCAGATGGACGAGGTCGCCTTTTCCCTCCGGATGTGCTGCTCCCGGGTCTGGAGCGTCAGCACGAATCCGCGCCGGCCCTCCGTGTCCCGGGTGACACCCACGAGGCGTCCGGGCATGCGGCGCATCAGCGGTGTTTTCACCGCGAAAATGCCGACATACGGCCCTCCGAAATTGAGGGGATTGCCCAGCGCCTGACCCTCTCCCGTGACCAGATCCGCGCCGGTATCGCCGGGCGCCTTCAGGATGCCGAGTGAGATCGGATCCGCGGAAACACCGAATAGCGCGCCCGCATCATGAACGGCCGCCGCCATCCTGTCCGCCGGTTCGACCAGTCCGAAGAAATTCGGATTCTGGATCAGGACGCCCGCGGTTTTGTCCGACAATTGCGATTCCAAAATATCCGAATCTGTGACGCCCGCCTTGATCGGGATTTCGCGGAGCAGAATTCCTGCTCGGTTACAATATGTGTTCACCACCTGCCTGTAAAAGGGGTGCACGGTCTTGGATATGAGGACGTCCTGCCTTCCCGTGTGGCCGTTCATCAGAAGCGCGGCCTCGGCCAGCGCGGAGGCCCCGTCGTACATCGAGGCGTTCGCCGCATCCATGCCGGTCAATTCACAGATCATGGTCTGGTATTCGTAGATCGCCTGCAGGTTGCCCTGGGCGACCTCGGGCTGATAGGGGGTGTAGGCCGTGTAAAATTCCGACCGGGAGAGGATGTGCCCCACGGCCGCCGGGATGAAGTGATCGTAGGCGCCGCCGCCGAGGAAGCAGGCGAATTCGTCCGCATGTTCATTCCGCGAAGCCAGTTCTTCCATCAGCCTCGTGACTTCATATTCCGAGAGCGGATCCGGAATATCGAGAGTTCCCGTAAAACGTACTTCCCGGGGAATCGCCTCGAGCAGTTCCTCGAATGCCGCAACGCCGATGGCCTCGAGCATTTCCCTGCGGTTATTTTCGGTCGTGGGGATAAACGGCATGGGATATCCTGTTTGCTGTCGATTCAATCCGATGAAATCCGTGAGGCCGTCATCCGATCAGCTCCTGATAGGCCTTCGCCGTGAGCAGTCCGTCCTCCTCGCCCGCATCCGACAGCCGGATCCTGAAAATCCATCCCCTGCCGTAGGCGTCCTGGTTGATGAGCTGCGGATCGGATTCCAGTTCGCCGTTGACTTCCAGCACCTCGCCGGAGAGCGGCGTAAACAGATCCGAGACCGCCTTGACCGCCTCGATGCTGCCGCAGGAATCACCCTGACGGATCTGTCCCCCGACCTGAGGCATTTCGATGAAGACGATGTCCCCCAATTCACCCTGGGCGAAATCCGTGATGCCGATTGTGGCCGTATCGTCCTCGATACGCGCCCATTCGTGGTCTTTGGTGTATTTCAGATCGGCCGGAATATTCATGATGCGTTCCTTCTATTTGTGTTCGGGGCTCAATTGAAAGTTGTCGAGAAAATGGGTGCTGAATTTGCCTTCGACGAACGCCGGATGCACCATGACCTGTTTGTGGAAGGGGATGGTCGTGGTGATGCCCGACAAGATGAATTCTTCCAGCGATCGGCTCATGCGTTTCAGGGCCTCTTCGCGGTCATGTCCGTGCACGATCAGTTTCGCGATCAGCGAATCATAGAACGGCGGGATCTGATATCCGGCATAGACATGCGTGTCCACGCGGACGCCCAGGCCGCCGGGCGGATGGAAATCGGTGATCCGGCCCGGAGAGGGGCGGAACCCGTGATACGGATCTTCGGCATTGATGCGGCATTCGATGGCATGGCCGAGCGGTTCCGACGCGGCGTGGGTGTGCCGGATGTCGTCGCCCGCGGCCACACGGATCTGCTCCTTGATCAGGTCCACTCCGAACACCATTTCCGTGACCGGATGTTCCACTTGGATTCGCGTATTCATCTCCATGAAATAGAACCGGCCGTCCTCGTCCAGCAGGAACTCGATGGTGCCGGCAGACCGGTAGCCGACCGACTCGGCGCCCCGGATCGCGGCTCCGACCATGCGGGCGCGCAGCTCCGAATCGACCGCGGGTGAGGGGGATTCTTCGATCAGCTTCTGATGCTTCCGCTGGATGGAACAATCCCGCTCTCCAAGCGCGAGCACCTTGCCCTTGCCGTTTCCCAGCAACTGGACTTCGACATGGTGCGGCCGTTCGAAGAACCGTTCCATGTACACCGTGGGATTGCCGAATCCCGCCTGGGCTTCCGCGCGGGCGGCATTGAATGATTTCTCCATCTGGCCGGGCTCCCTGACGATCCGCATGCCGCGTCCGCCGCCGCCGGCCGCCGCCTTGAGGATGACGGGGAAGCCGATTTCCAGTGCGAGCTCGAGTGCGTGGCCGACATTCTTCAGTCCGCCTTCGCTGCCGGGAATGACCGGACAGCCCGCTTTTTTCATTGTCGTCTTGGCGAAAATCTTGTCGCCCATCTGGCGGATCATCTCGGCGGTCGGGCCGATGAATGAAATTCCGTGCGATTCACAAATTTCCGCGAATTCCGCATTCTCGGCCAGGAATCCATATCCCGGATGCACCGCATCGGCATTCGTGATTTCGGCGGCGCTGATGATGCGGGGGATGTTGAGATAGCTTTGAGCGGGAGAGGGAAGCCCGATACACACCGCCTCATCGGCGAAACGGACGTGCAGGCTGTCTGTGTCTGCGGTGGAGTAGACGGCGACGGTCTGGATGCCGAATTCCTTGCAGGCCCGGATTACGCGGAGGGCGATTTCACCCCGGTTGGCGATCAGCACTTTCTTCATGGGCCGGCCCGTCACGCTTTTTCGATGAGGAAGAGGGGCTGGCCGAATTCGACCGGATGGGCATTCTCGACGAGGATTTTGACGATCCGGCCCGGAACTTCCGCCTCGATTTCGTTCATCAGTTTCATGGCTTCGATGATGCAAAGCACCTGTCCGTTTTTGACGGTGTCGCCTTCCTTGACAAAGGGGGGGGCGTCCGGTGCTGAGGCGTGGTAGAAGGTGCCCACCATCGGCGATTTGACCTCGATGAGATTCTCGGGAAGCGCTGGCGCGGATTCGTCCGGTTTCCCGGGCGCAGGAGTGGTCGGGAGGACCGGCGGTACGGCCGGTGCGGGTGACTGTAGCATCTGAACCGGTGGCTGGAAAGGCATCACATTCCCGGGGCGGGTTTTTGTCACCCGGACCTGAAACCCTTCCTCACCGATTTCGAGTTCCTCGATGTGGCTCGATTCGACCAGTTTCACAAGTTTCCTGATGTCATTATAATTCATCGATATTCTCCCAAATTGGATCCGGAGGCATTTGCGAGCCGGTTTTCTTTTGCGGTAATATTTTCGCCTTCTCCGCCGGAACTAAACGCCGTTATTTGACCCGTTCCATATATTCGCCCGTGCGTGTGTCGACCCGGATTGTTTCACCCTCTTCGATGAAAAGCGGCACCTGCACCGTGAATCCCGTCTCGAGCGTGGCGGGTTTGGTGACGCCCGTGGCCGTGTCCCCGCGGACGCCCGGATCGGATTTAGTAATTTTGAGGTTGACGAAAATGGGGATATCCACGCCCAGCGGCTCCTCGTCGTTGAACAGGATTTCGACATCCATGCCTTCCTTCAGGTAATGTTCCGCATCTCCCACGATCTCATCAGGCACCGCGACCTGATCATAGGTCCGGGTATTCATGAACGTGAAATGATCCGGTTCCCGGTAGAGGAACTGAAACGGTTTCTTCTCGAGACGCACGTCCTCCACCTTTTCCCCGGACCGGAAGGTCTTCTCCAGAACCCGCCCTGTCTTGACGTTTTTGATCCGGGTCCGGACGAATGCGCCGCCTTTCCCGGGCTTCACATGCTGAAATTCCACAATCATCCACAACTCCCCGTCGATCTTCATCACGAATCCGTTGCGGAAATCCGTTGTCGTCGCCATACAATCCTTTCTGTTCAATTTTCTGGAACGGTTCAAACCGGTTTAATATACAGGATTCCGCCGCCATTGTCAACTGCCGTTTGATCGGCTTTACAGCTTGACAATCAGGACGGGAAATTCTATATTTCACTGTTTATATTCGCCTCACGATGGACTACGCCGGAAAGGATGCGACCATGGAAAAAGCGGAAAAAACCCGCCGGTCCGCACGGATCGGGATTCTGTGGATCACGGCCTGTGTCTTTACGGCGTCGCAGACGCAGGCATATGCATCGTCCGGGCCCCGGAACCGGCGTTGAGTGCGGGGCGTTTGTATGTTAAAATCCTGGCCGAGGGTACCTTGTTTCGAGGCAGTCATCGTCCATCGTTCCGTCCAGTTCATTTTTTCCGAAGGAAAACTTCATGCACGATATCCTGCGGCTCATGTGGCATACCGGTTCGATCGCGAAAATCGTCCTGGCCGTGCTTTTCCTCCTCTCCATCCTTTCCTGGGCGATTATTTTTCAGAAGACCGCCGCCCTTGCACGCCTGAAACGTCAGTCTGCTCGGTTTCTGGATCTGTATAAAAGCCGGGCGAACTGGAACGAACTGATCCGGACGAACCGGGAATATCCCCATTCCCCCCACGCGCAGATCTTCCTCAAAGGGCTTCAGGAAGCGTCCTACTGGAGGAAGGACGAACACGCCGCGGCCGATCCGGCCGTACGGCGGGCGTCCCTCGTCCAGGTGATGGAATCGGCCGCGGCCGGGGAGATGGACAGGCTCGACCGGTTTCTCTCCCTGCTCGCGACGACCGTGAGCGTCAGCCCCTTTCTGGGCCTTTTCGGCACGGTCTGGGGCGTCATGGGCGCCTTCCTGCGCATCGGAGTCAAGGGATCCGCGGATATCGGCACCGTCGGTCCGGGCATCGCCGAGGCGCTGATCACGACGGTGGTCGGCCTCTTCGTCGCCATCCCGGCTCTCGGGGCCTACAACCTGTTTGCGGCGCGGCTCAGGAAACTCGAAGGGGAGCTCGATCTGTTCCTCTCGGATCTCGTGCGCCTGATCGAGCGGGGATGGTCTTCATGAGGAAGAAGACCCGTCAGATCCTGTCCGACATCAACGTCACCAACCTCGTGGATGTGACGCTGGTTTTACTGATCATCTTCATGATCACGGCGCCCCTGCTTCAGCGGGGAATCGAGGTGCAACTGCCCAGGGCCCAGGCCGAGAATATCAGCAAACAGGACGCCCTGATCGTGACACTCACGAAAGACGGCGGGTTTTTCCTGAACGACGACGCCGTGGCGGACGCCGATTTCGACCGCACCCTGGTCCGCCTTTTCGAAACGGCGGGGAAGCCCCCGGTCCTCCTGCGTGCCGACACGGAGATTCCCTACGGCCGCGTCGTCACCTGCATGGAGCGGATGAAGAGGGCCGGCATCGTCAACCTGGGGCTGGTGGTGGAGTCCGGTGAAGCGCGATGAGGAGGTGGATTCTTCTGTCGGCGCTGCTCCACGTTGCGGCGGCCGTACTCGGTTTCCGGCAGATGCCCGGGACGCGTCTGGTGCACCGGACCGTGTACCAGGTCGAACTGGTGACCCTGCCCGCGAGGGCGGAGGCCGCGCCCGAGACCCCGAAAACGGCCGCGGAGATTCCCGAAACGGAGAAACCGAAACCGATTTCCCTGAAGCCGCCGCAGAAAACGGTAACACGGCCTGTAAAAACGGCACCCGCCCTTCCGAAGGCGGAGCCCGATACGCTGGGCCGGTCCGAAGGAGAACCCCGCATCCGGGTCGTGGGAGAGCCGTTTCCCTATTTCTATTATCTGGAGGCGCTCCGGCGGCGGATCCAGGAAAACTGGCATCCGCCGATCGTCCGCACGGAGACCGGAAAGACGAGCGCCGTGGTCCGTTTCACCGTCCGGAGGGACGGGCGGATCGAGAACATCACACTCGAAAAGGCCGCCGGTTTATTCCTTTTCGACCAGTCGGCGCAGCGCGCCGTATTCAATGCGGGGCGGCTGCCGCCGCTTCCCTCCGAATTCGGGGGGGATCATCTGAACATTCATGTCGAATTCGAGGCGCTGTGAAGATCCTTTGTCGGATAGGTTTCATGGGGATGATGATCGGGACCGCGTCGCTTCCCGGTCAGCAGGATGTCTATATGCGCATCCGCTCGGAGGGATTCAGGCCGATCCTGATCGAACTGAAATCCTTCACGGAGGATCCCGCGACCGGACAGGCCGGACTGATCCGGGAGACCGTGGCCGCGGATCTGGAAAATTCCGGATTCTTCTATGTGTGGGAACCCGGAACGGCCGGACCCGCGGCCGCCGTGTATGTCGAGGCGGGATTCACCGTCCGGGGAACGCAAATGTCCCTTTCGGCGTCTCTCAGGGAGACCGCGACGCGGCAGACGGTCTTCGAGAAACGGTACGAGGGCGAGACCGGGGGCGAGCGGCTGCTCGCCCACCGGCTAGCGGACGACATCGTCCTCCACCTGGTCGGCGATTACGGCGTGGCCACGACCCGGATCGCCTTCACCTCGCGGAGGAACGGTTCTTCCGAGATCCGGGTGATGGATTACGACGGCAAGGACATCCGCGCCGTGACGGCGAACGGCTCCCTGAATCTGTCCCCGGCCTGGTCTCCGGACGGGAGACGGCTACTCTTTACCACCTATGTCCACGAGAATCCCGACCTGGCGCTCGTGGAACTGGAGAGCGGGGACATGCGGATCCTGAACAGGCGCAAGGGGCTGCACAGCGCGCCGGCCTGGTCTCCGGACGGCCGCCGCATCGCGTTCGCCATGACCGAGGCGGGTAATACGGATCTTTACCTCTGCGATCCGGACGGGAGACTGATCCGGAGGCTGACGTCCGGTCCCGCAATCGACAGCTCCCCGTCCTGGTCCCCGGACGGACGGGAGATCGCGTTCACCTCGGACCGGAGCGGATCTCCCCAGGTCTACCTGATGAGTGCGGACGGCGGGAATGTCAGGCGGTTGACCTATACCGGATCGTACAACGATTCGCCGAGCTGGTCTCCGCGCGGAGACCTGATCGCCTATGTTTCGCGCGAGACGGGCGGGTTTCAGATTTACACGATCGACCCGGCAGGCGAGAATGTCCGCCGGATCACGGACGGCCGGGGCTATCACGAAGATCCTTCTTGGTCGCCCGGCGGTTTTCATCTGGTCTATGCCTCGAACCGGGACGGGAGGTGGGATATCTACATGAGTGCATGGGACGGATCGCGCACCCGCAGGCTGACCTTTTCGGGCGGCAACGTGTGCCCTTCCTGGTCTCCGTCTATTAACCGATAGGATGGTCCAAAACAAGGGGGTTTGTCATGCGCATGTTAAGAGGGTTGGTGATCGTTCTGATTGCCTCGGTTTTCTGGGGATGCGGGCGTCGAACCGCCCGGATCGACGAGACGTTGATGGAGCAACCGGCCGTTTCTCCGGAACCGGCGAGGGAGCGCCCCGTAGAACCGGCCCCCGTGAAACCGCCGGCCGACCGGCCCGTCCGGGAACTGGTCTTCGAAAACGTCCATTTCGGCTTCGACCGCCACGACCTGACCGACACGGCCCGGGAAATTCTCACCCGGCACGCCCGGACTTTGAGAGAGAATCCGCAGGTCCGGATCCGGGTCGAAGGCCATTGCGACGAACGGGGCACCATCGAATACAATCTGGCGCTCGGGGAGCGGCGCGCCAATTCGGTCAGGATGTATCTGATCAACCTGGGCGTCGACGCCTCCCGGATCACGACGATCAGTTATGGAAAGGAACGGCCGCTCGATACGCGACACAACGAAGAGGCCTGGGCCAGGAACCGGCGCGCCGGTTTTGTGATTGTCAAATAGGGGGACCCGTGAGACTTGCGGTACATGGCCTGGCGTGGCTGATTCTGCTGTCTGCAGGCGGCTGCGCCACGCGGAAAGAGATCGTTAAATTTCAGCAGGATATCGCGCTGATCGAGGACCAACTGACCGGTTTGCAGAGCCGGAACGACCGGCTGGGGAGGGAACTCGAGGAGATCCGGAAAGAACTCGCCGCCTCGCGGGAAGAACAGAGGCGGACGCGGGCCGACATCCTCTCCGAAATTTCCGTGTTCAAGGAACAGGCCTATTTCCTCAGGAGCCAGATCGACGACACCGGCAACCGCATGTCCCGCCTGCTTCAGAATATGGAAGGACGTCATGTTCCGGTCGTGCCCGAGGATTCGGCGCGCAGGCCGGCCGCCGCCGATGACATCACTCCGAAAGCCCTCTACGACGCCGCCTATCTGGATCTGGTGAGGAAGAATTACGACCTCGCCCTGGAAGGATTCCGGGAATATCTCAGGCGGTATCCGGTGAGCGAATACGCGGACAATGCCCAGTACTGGATCGGTGAAATCTTTTATGCCCGCCGGGATTATACCAGGGCACTCGAGGAGTTCTCCAAAGTGCCTGCACACTATCCCGAAGGCCGCAAAGTCCCTTCCGCACTCCTCAAGGCCGGATACAGCCTCTCGGAGTTGAATCGCCATTCCGAGGCCGTCTCGGTTTTCCGGGAAATCATCCGGCGGTTTCCCCAGAGCGAGGAGGCCGGGCTCGCGCGTGCGCGTTTATAGTGTGACGCCATAGGTTGCGGCATCGTCATGCCTGAAAACCCGGCTGAGAACGTCTTGCGGTTTTCCGAAGCGTCAGGAGAAATCCCGTTCCCGTCACCCGGAGAAAGCGGTAAAACACGGCACGGTATGGCATTTCGTCCGGATAATTCGTATATTGCCTAAAAAAATGGGGCGATTATGAAAATATCCATCACAAAACAGGAATACCGGCGGCTCCTCGATGTCCTGATGATCGCGGACTGGGTCATGGATTCGTACCACGTCGAACCACCCGAGGAAACCCGTTCCTATCGGGAACTGGCACAGAAAATCTATGCGCTGGCCGGTGAAAACGGGTGTGGGAATCTGATCGAATACGATACGGCGCTCGACGAATTTTTTCCGACCGATGAATACGATCTTGAAGGCGAGTGGCGTGTTCTGATGGATGCGTTTGAAGAACAGAATTTCTGGGATGAGTTGACCGACCGGCTGGCGCTTCGAGACGTGGTTCTCGAGGTCGGGTATGATCATTTCAGGAAGATGGATTCAGTGGATCGTCTCATGAAGCTCGAACAGGCCTCGGAAAAGTATGCCCGTGAATTCGAAGAAAACGGGATCGAGAATATCCGGATCGCGGGTCTCGAATGGGGACAGGTAAAGAAGAAGGAATGATCCCTTTCCTTTACCACGGAACCGCGCGTTCACGGGGCGGGAACGGATTATTTCTCACCGGCAGGAGGTCATCGAATCATGAAGACACAACGGAAACTCAAACGAGGTATCGGGATTCTTTTTTTGTGCGGTCTGGCGTTCACCGCGGTCCTTTGCCGGAAATCCGAACAGCCGCCGCCGACGTCCTATCAGAACAGCCGGTATTATACGCCGGTCCCTGTCGATCCCTCCCGTCTTGTCCAAGCCGAATATCCCAGAAACCTGATTCTACTGATCGGAGACGGCATGGGTGTTTCCCATATCACCGCCGCGCTGACCGCGAACAAAGGCCGTCTCAATCTGGAGCATCTCCGGCATGTCGGCTTGACCCGGACCCAGTCTCTCAATCGCTACGTGACCGACTCAGGTTCCGCCGCGACCGCGATCGCCTCCGGCGTGAAGACCTTCGACCGGGCTGTGGGCGTCGGCCCGGATTCACAGGCCGTAATGACTATCCTCCAGATGGCCCATGCCCGGGGTCTGGCGACCGGGCTGGTGGCGACCTCCACTATCACCCATGCGACCCCGGCTGCGTTTATCGCGCATCAAATCTCCCGTGACGATCAGGAGGCGATCGCCGCGGATTTCCTCGACACGCGCATCGATGTCTTCATCGGAGGCGGGAGGAAATATTTTACTGAACGCGGAGACGGACGGAATCTGGTCCGTGAGCTGGAAGAACGGGGCTACACCGTGCTCGAGTCGCTGGATGCCGCGGACTCCGTGCTCTCCGGCCCGCTCGCGGTCTTCACGTCCGAAGACGGCAATCCGCGGGTCCCGGAACGCGGCGACCTGCTTCCACGGGCCACCGCGACCGCCCTCCGCCTCCTCTCCTGCAATCCGAACGGCTTTTTCCTCATGGTGGAGGGGTCATATATCGACGGGGGCGGACATGACAACGACACGGGCCGGATCGTCGACGAAATGCTCGATTTCGACCGCGCCGTCGGCGAGGCGCTCGCATTCGCGGAGAAAGACGGAAACACCCTGATCGTGGCGGCATCGGATCACGAAACCGGGGGCATGGCCCTCGCGGACGGATCGTTCGCGGAAGGCCGGGTGGAGGCGGCGTACACATCCGGGAATCATACCGGCGTGATGGTGCCGCTCTTCGCGGCGGGCCCGAAAGCCGCGCTTTTTATCGGGATCTACGAAAACACCGGGATTTTCGACCGCATGACAGAGGCGCTGGGTTTTTAACCTGGATTGTCCATGAATGGCGGGAGGGAAGGTTCCAGCATCTTTTAGAATAACGTGTTGTGTCGGGATGGTCAGACGCAATAGGCGAGCGGCGAGTGGTCGTCACATTCCCGAAATTAAGTTCGGAAGGATGAAATTGAAGCAATTTTATGAACCGATCAGGCTGGAGATCAGGATGACTGTGTCCGCCGTATATTCCGAAAGGAGTTGAACAACCATGGATTGGCCCGCCTTTTTGGATTCGGACTGGTTCCGGTGGGTCGTGCTTCCCCTCCTTATTTTTCTGGCCCGGGTTTGCGATGTGACGCTCGGCACAATCCGGCTGATGTTCGTCGGCCGGGGTCACAAGCTCGGTGCGTCGCTCCTGGGTTTTTTCGAGGTGTTCATCTGGCTCCTCGCGATCCGGCAGGTGCTTCAGAATCTGTCCAACGTGCTCTGCTATGTCGGCTATGCGGGCGGATTCGCCTTCGGCAATTACATCGGCATCCGGCTCGACGAGAAACTCGCATTCGGCAAACTCATCGTCCGGATCATCTCTAAGATGGACGCATCCTGCTTGGTCGCCTCGCTGCGCCGGAAGGGATTCGGGGTGACGAACATCCCGGCCGAAGGGGGCAAGGGGCCCGTGAATGTGATCTACACCGTGATCGACCGGAGCGACCTGATGCGGGTGTCGGCGACGATCCGGAAATTCAATCCGCGCGCCTTTTATACGATCGAAGACATCCGGCAGGTTCAGGAGGGGATTTTCCCCGGCCGGCGCGGCGGAATCTGGCGGTTGTTCAAGAGTCCCGGAAAAATATACCGGTATTTCCGGATTCAGCGGCGTTCGATCCTGCAGCGACAGGGCAAGTGAACGGGAATTCCGGGAACGGAAGCGCATGCGGCGATCCTGAAAATACCGGGAAGGAGAAACCCAGGCGAGAGGCGAGGGCTCGCCGCATTTCACAAAATTGAGGCCGAAAGGATGAGATCACACAAGACGATGAACAGGTCAGGTCCGGGAAAACGGGTGTACGGGAATGCCCGAACGGATCCGGGGTTTGGATCATCCATAAGGTGTCATGCGGGTGCGCCACAGATTGCCGGAAGATCGATCCGGAAACTCTTCACGGCCCTCGGGGCGTTGGTTCTTCTCGCGGCAGGGTGTACGCCTTTCGGCGCGAACCGGTTGGCGCTGTTCAATGGCCGGGATTTTTCGGGATGGACGTACGTTCTTTCGGATACAACGGTCTCTTTCCGGGATGTGTGGTCCGTCCGGGACGGCGTGATCCATTGCACGGGCGTGCCCGACGGATACCTGCGCACCGAGGCGTCCTTCGCGGATTACCGGCTGCATCTCGAATGGCGCTGGGAGGGCGAGCCCACCAATAGCGGCGTGTTGCTGCACTGCCAGGATCCCGACCGGATCTGGCCGAACGCCGTCGAATGCCAGCTTCAGGCGGGGAATGCCGGAGATTTCGTCCTCATCGGCCCGTCCCGGATGACCGTGGGAGATTCCATCCATGCGATCGCCCGCGGCTGGCGGGTCATCCCGAAGCGCCATGCTTCGAGCGAGAATCCGGCCGGAGAATGGAACACGATGGAAATCACGGTCGCGGGCGACCGGATCGTCTGCGAGGTGAACGGAATTTTGCAGAATGAGGCGAACGTCGTGTCCCTTGTTTCCGGTCCGATCGCCCTGCAGAGCGAGGGGTCGCCCATCCGGTTTCGCAATATCTGGATCGAGTCTCTCGAAGAATCCAGGGAGTGAGCGTATGGACTGTTTTGAAGCCCTGTTGGGCAGGCGGAGCATCCGGAAATACGAGAAACGGGATGTTCCCGAAGAGGTGATTCAGGATATCTTGAAGGCCGCCATGGCCGCACCTTCGGCGGGCAATCAGCAGCCCTGGCATTTCGTGGTGATCCGGGACCGTGGTCTGCTCGACGCCATCCCGGAGGTCCATCCCCATGCCGTCATGGTCAGGGAGGCGCCTGCGGCGATCGCGGTGTGTGCGGATCTGAATCTCGAGAAGCATGCGGGCTACTGGGTGCAGGATCTGAGTGCGGCCACGCAGAATCTGCTGGTCGCCGCGCATGCCAAGGGGCTGGGCGCGGTGTGGCTGGGGGTATATCCCAGGCAGCCCCGGGAGCAAGCGCTCGGCAGGCTGCTCCGTCTCCCCGAAACGGTGCGGACACTCTCCTTGGTCGTGCTGGGGCATCCCGCGGAGCACAAGAGGCCGGCGGACCGGTACGATTCCGGACGGGTGCATTGGGACGGGTGGTGAGGGGAATGAATGTCAGAAAACCGTGGGCAGTCCTAGGCAGGCTATGGACAGATGGTATTTCATTCGAGGAAAAGACAGACAAAATTTCATCCGCGCTCTACGAGCAGTTTGCAGAAACAGGCCATTTCGAAGCCGTCATCAGGAAAAATCTGGAGGTATTGGGATATGGGATATCAAGCAGGCTGCCAACCAGATCGGCCTTACAATGAGTTGCCCCTGCTTCCGCCCAAAATGGATGTGGAGACGAACCGCATCCTCAAACGAGCCATAGCAGCAAACAGAGCCCTTGCAGAACTCAAGGGATTGGGAAAGACGATTCCAAACCAAACGATCCTGATCAATTCTCTGATTTTGCAGGAGGCCAAAGCGAGTTCGGAAATCGAGAATGTCATCACCACGAATGATGCCTTGTTCAAAGCCTTTACAGCAAAGACCGGTCAAATCGATCCGGCAACAAAGGAGGTGCTCCGTTATCGTGAGGCACTCTGGCAGGGATTCGGCACCCTCAGAAAGATGAACATACTGAATACAAATCTGTTTGTCTCGATTGTTCAAACCATTAAGAAGAATGAAGCTGGAATACGGAAAACACCCGGTACGGTGATCTCGAACAGCAGTACAGGTGAGGTCATTTACACGCCTCCTGACGGAGAGAAGATCATCCGGGATAAATTGAAGAATCTGGAAGATTATATCCATGACGAAGATAAGATTGACCCTCTGATCAGAATGGCTGTCATACACTATCAATTTGAGGCCATTCACCCTTTTTCTGATGGCAATGGGCGAACCGGAAGAATCATCAATATTTTGTATCTGGTTCTTTGTGGTTTGCTTGAACTCCCCGTCCTTTATCTCAGCAAAGCAATTATTCAAGATAAACAGGAGTATTATACTCTACTTCGACAGGTTACAGAAAAAGGGAAATGGGAGCCTTGGATTCTGTTCATGCTGGAGGCGATTAGGCATAGCGCTGAATTCTCCAGGAATCAGGTTGTCTCTATTCTTCATCTGATGCAGGAAACGGTGGAAAAGGCGAAAAGGGAGCTGCCTCCCAGAGTTTTTTCCAAGGAGTTGATCGAACTGCTCTTTCATCAGCCGTATTGTAAGATTGGATTCTTAGTGGATTCTGGGATTGCATCCAGGAATATTGCCAGCAATTATCTCAGAGAACTGGAAAGGATCGGCATCCTGAAAAAAGAGTCTGTAGGAAAAGAAACCTTGTACCTTAACTGGAAACTCTTTGACATATTGTCCGGAAGGGAATCATTCATGCAATGAATCACGTGCACGGAATTTTTCCGAAATCAGTGCACGTTTTTACGACATGCACGGATTCAGTGCACGTTCTTACGTAGGGCGGTCTCTTATCAGAATCCATGTCGATGTGATCGATACATAGGCAAGATACATCGTCTTTGCGTTTCTACGGACACTTCTCACATGATTGAAATGAAGATCGCTGTTCCACGATAATCGGAAATAACATGACAGCCCAAAAACAAAAATTCTACGCGGTGGTGAAGGGGAAACGGCCCGGTTTGTACACGGAGTGGTTCGGGCCGGAAGGGGCGGAGGCGCAGATCCGGGGGGTTGCGGGCGCCCGGTACAAGGGGTTCGGGACGCGCGAAGAGGCGCTCGGCTGGCTCGCGACACACGGGATGTCCGTCGATCCGGGAAGACGGTGTCGAAGCGTCCGGCCGGAGGGTCCCCGGGAGGACGTCCTGCCCGACCGGTCGCCTCCCGGAAAGATCATCGTGTATACCGACGGCAGCAGCACGGGCAATCCGGGACCGGGGGGATGGGGGGTCGTCCGGCTGACCCCGGACGGGCGCGAGGAGTTTTCAGGCGGATACCGGCTTACGACCAACAACCGCATGGAGCTGGCGGCCTGCATCGAGGGGCTGAAAGACCTGCCGCCCGCCCGGCCGGTCACCCTGTTCAGCGATTCCCAGTATGTGGTAAACGGAATCAATCTCGGGTGGGCGGAAAACTGGCGCGCGCGCGGCTGGATGCGCAATCGGTCCGATAAGGCGGAAAATGCGGATTTATGGGGAAGACTCCTCGACCTCCTCCATACCCTGAACGTGGAGTTCGTCTGGGTGCGCGGCCATGCCGGCAACCCCGGCAACGCGCGATGCGACACTCTGGCGACCGGTGCGGCCTCGAAACCCAACCTGCCCGAGGACACAGGCTATCTTCGCGCGAAGCAGGGCGGACAGGAGGAACTCCTGTGAGACGCCCCCTCCATATTTCCGTCCGGAAACCGGTCTGATATGACAGAGAAAAGCCGGACACGGATCAAGAAGGAGATGACGGCGCTGCAGGGGCTGGGGGAGAAGCTCTCCCGGTTGTCCGACGCGCAGCTCGTCCATCCCGCGATTCCCGAAGCGCTCCGGCGGGCGGTACTGGATTTCAAATCGATGCACGGCCGGGAGACCCGGCGCCGGCAGTTCCAATTCATCGGCCGTCTGATGCGGGATCTCGATCCCGGACCCCTCCAGGCCCTGATCCGGGACATCGAGGGAGGGCGGCGCGACGGGGTGGTCCGCTTCCAGGAAGCCGAATCCTGGCGGGACCGGCTGATCGGGGGCGATGATGTTCTCCTCGACCGACTCCTCGGCCGGTTTCCGGATTTGGAGACCGTCTCCCTGGATCACCTGATCCGGAGCGCCCGGAAAAATCCCCTCTCCGACACCGGCAAACGGGCGTCACGGGAACTCTTCCGCGTTTTGCATGATCTGCTCGTCCGGGAAGGTCGGGCTGAACCGGAAGAAAGGAACGAGGCATGAAATGAAAAGGATATCACCCCTGTTCGTCCTGTTGGCGGCCGGATTTATTTCCGACGGATTGCGATGCTCCCATCCCCACGTCGCGCCGCCCCGGCCGCGTGCGTACGCCGCCAGACGGCCGATCCGGGTCTATCACGGCAAGGCCTCTTATTACGGCGGTGATTTTCACGGGAGGAAGACGGCCAGCGGCGAGGTCTTCGATCAGCACGGCCTCACCGCGGCGCACAAGACCTGGCCCTTCGGAACGGTTTGCCGGGTAATCCACCGCCGGAACGGCAAGGCGGTGATCGTCCGGATCAACGACCGCGGTCCCTTCATTCAGGGCCGGATCCTCGATCTGTCCTACGAAGCGGCGCGCAGGATCGACGGCGTGGCCGAAGGCGTCATGGACGTCCGGATCGAGATTCTGGAGTGGGGGAAACGATAAAGATCCCGCCGAAGAGATGGAAAGGATTTCAGTTATATTATGAAGCATGACATGTATTGTTTTCTCAGACGCATTTTCCCTGTTTTCCTGCCGGTTTTACTGACGGCGCAGCCTCTCCGGATCCACGAATTCATGGCCTCGAATGCATCGACCCTGGCCGATGAAGACGGGGATCATCCGGACTGGATCGAGATCTACAACCCGTCTCCGGAGCCGGTCCGGCTCCTGGGCTGGTCCCTGACCGACCGGGCGGACGATCCCCGGAGATGGGGATTCCCGGATCAGATCCTGGAGGCGGGATCGTATCTGATCGTCTTCGCCTCCGGCAAGGACCGTTCCGTCCCAAACGGCGAACTGCACACCTCTTTCAGCCTGAACAGGGCGGGGGAATATCTGGCGTTGCTGGATCCCGACGGCCGTTCCGTGACCGTGTTCGATCCGGCTTTCCCCGAACAGTCCCCGGATATTTCCTACGCCTGGTTCGACGGGGATTATCTCCACACCGAATCGCCGACGCCGGGTTCCGAGAATATCCTGTCCGGTGATGAACCCCTGCCTGCACCGAGTTTGAGCCATGGCCGCGGGTTCTATGAAACCCCTTTCCGGCTGACCCTTTCTACCGGCCTGACCCACGCCGAAATCCGCTATACGACAGACGGCAGCGAACCGGACGAAGGAAGCGGCCGGCTCTATGCCGGTCCGGTCGAGATCGCCGCCACCACCGTCCTGAGAGCCCGGACGATCAAGCCGGGTCTGGCCTCCGGCAAAATCGTCACATCCACCTATCTGTTTCCCGGGGATGTCGTCAGGCAGCCGAATGATCCGCCCGGCTATCCCGCACAGTGGGGCGCGTATGTGGAACTGCCCGGCCATGCGATCGCCGATTATGAGATGGATCCGGAGATCACCGAAGATCCCCGGTATGCCCCTCTGATGAAGGAGTCCCTCCTCGCCATCCCGACGCTGTCCATCGTGACCGACCGGGACAACCTGTTCTCGCACGGCACCGATCCGGAAAAGGGCGGCATCTATATCCACACCGGGGCGCCCGGCGCGGGGGATGTTCCCCTGACCGGCAGGGGATGGGAACGTCCCGCATCCGTCGAATTCTTCGACCGGGACGGCCGTGAATTCCAGGTCGATTGCGGCCTGCGGATTCACGGCGGGCACAGCCGCCGCCCCGAGAAATCCCCCAAGCATTCCTTCCGGCTTCATTTCAGGAAGATCTATGATCATTCCAGGCTGACGTTTCCCCTGTTCGGAGAGGACGGGGCCGCCTCCTTCAACGGGATCGTGTTGCGCGCCGGATACGGAAATTCATGGCTCCATTTCAGTTCCGGTGAACGCTTAAGACATCAGATGATCCGCGATGTCTGGGCCAAGGACACCCAGCGGGACATGGGGCAGCCGGGGGGGCGGGGCACCTATGTCCATCTCTATCTGAACGGGCTGTACTGGGGGATTTACAACCCCACGGAACGGATCGATGACGATTACGCCGCATCCCGGTTTGGAGGGGATAAAGCCGATTACGACGTCATCAAGGATTACGGCGAGGCGGCCGCCGGGGATCGCACGGCCTGGAACGCCCTGATATCCCTCGCCGGGCAGGACATGACTTCGGATGCCAATTTCATGCGGTTGCTCGGGAAGAATCCCGACGGCACGCACAATCCCGGATATCCCGCCTATCTCGACCTCGAGAATTTCATGGATTATCTGATCATGAATTTATATGGGGCCAACTGGGACTGGGACCATCACAACTGGATCGCGGTCAGAAACCGTGTTCAGCCCGGCACCGGATTCCAATTCTTCAGCTGGGATGCCGAGCACGTGCTCCGGAGCGTCTCGGAGAACAGCGTCGCGGTGAACAACGCAGGCCGGCCGACGGGTCTGTTCCACCGGCTACGCCGGAACGCCGGATTCCGCCGGATGTTCGCCGACCGGGTGCAGCGGCACTGTTTCAACGGCGGCGCTCTGACGCCCGAAGCGGCCTCCGAACGCTGGATGAAGAGGGCCCGTGAAATCGAGACGGCCGTCATCGCCGAGTCCGCGCGATGGGGCGATTACCGCAGGGATGTGCATCTCTGGTCCTCGGGACCGTTTGAACTGTACACGAAAGCGCATTGGCTCGATCATCAGGCTTATCTCCTCGACACCTACTTCCCGGAGAGAACGGATGCGTTCATCGGGCAGCTGAGGCGTGCCGGTTTGTTCCCGGCCGTCGACGCCCCCCGGTTTCTGATCAACAGCAGAAGTATCGCGGATCCCATAATCCGGGCGGGCGACCGGTTCTCGGTTTATCCCGCAACCGGCACGATTTATTATACGGTGGACGGTTCGGACCCGAGGACGGATGCGGGCGTCCATACTTCCGCCATCGAATACACGGCGGGATTTCGGCTCGACCAAAGCACGCATATCAGGGCGCGCCGGATCGAGGGACAAATATGGAGCGCGTTGAGCGAGCGGGTTTTGATTGTCCGGGAGGATATGCAAAACCTGAAGGTCACGGAAATACACTATCATCCCCTGGCCGAAGACGGGATCGACCACAGGGCGCTGGAATTCATCGAGCTGAAGAATACGGGATCCGCACCGCTCGATCTGGGCGGCGTCCGGTTTGTGAGAGGTATCACCTATACGTTTCCGCCGAATACGATATTGCATGCGCAGGCATTCATCGTCCTGGCATCCGATATGGCGCAATTTTCCAGCCGGTACGGCCTGGTCCCGTTCGGACGGTATGAGGGCAATCTCGACAACGGCGGCGAACGGATCGTCCTCGTTTCGGCTTCGGGAGACACCCTGTTTTCCGTCCGGTATGACAACAGGGACCCGTGGCCCGGGGAGGCTGCGGGACAGGGCCGTTCGCTCGTACCCGTGGAATTCAATCCATCCGGGGATCAAAGCGATCCGGCGTCCTGGCGCGCGTCCCTGCTGCTGCACGGTTCACCCGGAAAGGATGATGACGGACGCGCCGGTGTCGGGGTGGCGGAAGATGCCTTGCCCCCGGATTATCATCTGGCGCAGAATTATCCCAATCCGTTCAACGCTTCGACGGTCATCTCCTTCGCGATACCCCGGAAGAGCCGCGTCCGTATCGAGGTCTTCGATGCGCTCGGCCGGCGGGTGGCCCTGCTGAACGACGGGTCGCTCCCCGCGGGCCGGTACCGGTCCGCCTGGGATGCCGGATCCTCGGCTTCCGGCCTCTATGTCTACCGGCTCACCGCGCAGACCGCGGACGGATCGACGTTTTCGCGGGCCGGCAAGATGATGCTGCTCAGGTAAACGGACTTTTCGTCCCCGGACGAAACGGATTTCTCGATAGACACACGGAAAGGAAATTATGATCAAGGCGGTCCTGATCGACATCGACAATACCCTGATCCTTTTCGACGAAGAGGATTTTTTCAGGCGGTATCTCGGCAGGCTGGCCCCGGCGTTCTCCGATCTCATGTCCCGCGAGGAATTCCTCACGCGCCTGATCGGCGCGAGCCGGACGCTGCTGCGGAACCGGGGCGCCCGGACCAACGCCGATCATTATATGGAGGATTTCACGCGGGGAATGGACGGTAACCGCGGGGAGATCTGGAACCGCTTCACGCGCTTTTACGAGGATGGATTCGAGGCCCTGCGCGCCTGTGTGACGCCTATCGAAGGCGTCCGCGGGGTGATCGATGAGTTGCGCCGGGACGGATTGAAACTGGTCGCGGCCTCGCATCCGCTCTGGCCTGAACGGGTGCAGCAAATCCGGCTCGGATGGGCCGGGCTCGATCCGCTCGATTTTCACCATATCACGCACATCGAGAACACCGCCTTCTGCAAGCCGCAGCCCGGGTATTATCAGGAGATCTGCGACGTCCTCCGCGTACCGCCCGGGGAATGCCTCATGGTGGGAAACGACCTCATCAACGACATGGCCGCCGCCGCGATCGGCATGAAGACCTATCTGACGACCGATGCCGAGGAGAACGGATTCGTCTCGTTCGAGATGTCCCGTAAATTCCGGGAGAATCCTTCTGAAACGATCCCGGAGCCGGATTTCCGGGGATCCCTGCGCGCCGTCCCGGAGACGGTGCGGCGGTTGGTCACATGATACCCGTGAAAACACATGTGCGGTACCGGGGCGGCATCCGGACGCGCAGGCCCGCCGAGAAAATCCTCGCCGCGTTGATTTCCGAGAGATTCAGGGGACAGGAGCGGCCCGTGGTGATCGCGGTCGGCGGACCCGGGGGCACGGGCAAGACCGCATTCAGCCGCCGGCTGGCCGGACAGCTGGGGGACTCGACGGTTTTGCATCTGGACCATTACAAGACGCCGCGCGCGGAACGGGAATCCCGCAAACTGCTCGGCTCCCATCCGGCGGCCAACCGGCTGCGCACGATCCGCGCGCATGTCCAGAATATCCGGGACGGCCGACCGTTCGACGCGCCGGTGTACGACGACCGGACGGGCCGGGCGGACGGCACGGTCCCCTTCACCCCCGGGCGGATCAACATTTTAGACGGCGAGATCTCGGTGTACCGGCAGTTCCGCGACCTGGTCGATTTCGCCGTGTTCATCGATTCCGACTGGAAAACCCAGCTCAACACGCGGCTGTTCCGGGACATCGGGGAACGGGGATACTCCCGGGAGAAGGTGATACACGTCTTCCTCCAGAGCAATCTGCGGGATTTCATCCGGTACGGCGCCGAGGCGAAGAAATGGGCGGATGTGCATCTGTACTGCAATTCGGACTACAACCTGCGCATCGAATCCGTCTCACGCGATCTGTATGCCGATTTCGAGGATCTGCTGGCCACCGACCTGGCCGCGGTGGACATCTCAGGCCTTATCCTGCCAGTGCTGACACCGTTTAACGCATCCGGTGAAATCGATCAAAAGTATTTTATCGAACACCTGGAGTTCCTCGCGAAAGCCGGGGTCGGCCGCGTGCTGGTCAACGGCACGACGGGCGAATTCTTCTCCCTCGATTCCGGAGAACGGCGTCTGCTGCTCAGGCTGGCGCGCACCTATTTCCCCGGCGTCATCCTGTTTCAGGCCGGGACCGAGAGCCTGATCCGGACGAAGGCGGAGATCCGGTGGGCGGAGGAAGACGGCGCGGACGGCGTGCTCGTGCTGCCGCCCTATTATTTCGCGGGGGCCCCGGAATCCGGACTCGTCCGGTATTTCGAGGAGGCGGCCGCATGCTCGTCCCTGCCGGTGATTCTCTACAATTTCCCGAAGCATACCGGGAATCCCCTGACCCCGGGGATCCTGAATTCCGTCCCCCATTTCGGGATGAAGGACTCTTCCGCACGCCTCGATCTGATTCCCCATACGCCGCGCTATTTCGTGGGCGGGGACACGCACATCCTCGAAGCCTGCATGCGGGGGGCGGCAGGATTCGTCAGCGCGCGCGCCAATGTACTCCCCGAACTTTTCGTCGCCATGGAGGCGGCCGCCGGTTCCGGCCCGGATCGCGCCGCCGCGGTGCAGGAGACCATCAACCGGGTTTGCCGGGTGATCGAAAGCGGGGACAGCATCCCCCGGCTCAAGGCGCTGATGAACCGGATCGTGCCCGGCTATCCGTGTCATCTCCGGCCGCCGCTGACGGCCTGTGATGACACGGAAATCCGCCTCGATTTTCCGGCGGACGATCCTGTTTTCGCCGCGTTCCAGTCCTGTGGAAAGGGAGTCTTATGTCAGGAATCCGATCCCAATTGATTTTCCTCGCCCTGTTGATCCTTCCGGCATGGATCCTGCCGGAGGCGGGGCATGCCGGTCCGCAAAATTTTTCCGCCGTCTCAGGCACCCGGCAGATCACCTCCATGGTCGCCATGCGCGACGGCGTCCGCCTGGCCACGGATGTCTATGTCCCGCTGCTCGGCACGGGTCCCTGGCCGGCGATCCTGGTGCGCACCCCGTACGGCCGCGGACTCGGCGCTTCCCTGGATGAGGTGCTCACCCTGCTTTCCGAGGCGCTCGGCGGGTATGTGCTCGTGGTCCAGGACATGCGCGGCCGGGGCGGTTCGGAGGGGGTCGACAGCCTCTATTTCTCGGACGGCTGGGGCCGGGAGCGGGACGGCTATGATACGGTGGAGTGGGTCGCGGCGCAGCCCTGGTCCGACGGCAAAGTCGGCATGTGGGGGGCTTCCGCGCTCGGCATCGTCCAGTATCTGGCCGCGGGCGCGGCGCCGCCCAGTCTGGTTTGCGGCTGTGCGATCGTGGCCACGGGGAATCTGTACGAACACGCCCTGTTCCAGGGCGGCGCCTACCGCCGCGCCCTCGTGGACGGCTGGCTGCACGACCTGAAGCGGGACAGCCTGCAGGCCTATTTCATCCATCATCCTCATTACGATTCGGGTTACGACCGCGTCAATCTCTCCGCCCGGGTTGACAGCGTCCGCGTCCCGTTCCTGCACATCGGCGGATGGCACGACATCTTCACCCAGGGCACCATCGACGCCTTTACCGGTCTGCACTATTCCGGGGGAGACGGGGCGCGGGGCAGGCAGAAGATGATCATCGGGCCGTGGGTGCACAATATCCTCGACTGGCGGATCGGCGAACTCAGTTATCCGAATGCCAGCCCCCTGCTTTTTTTCCAGACGATGATCGACTGGTTCGATTACTGGTTGAAGGACAGGGACAACGGGGTCGACCGGGAGCCCCCCGTGCAAATTTACCTCATGGGCGATGCGGACGACTGGGAGGGGCCGGGGAACCGGTGGCTGAGTCTGGATCACTGGCCGCCCGATTTCACCCCGGTTCACTTTTACCTGCGGGCCGACGGCACACTCGGCCTTGACCGCCCCGGATGGGACGAACCCCCCCGTGCCTTCACCTATGATCCCGCCGATCCCGTGCCGACACGCGGGGGACGGAATCTCAACATCCCGGCCGGGCCGGTGGATCAGCGTCTCAACGAGGCCCGGGCCGAGGTGCTCACGTATACGACGGAAATCCTCACGGATACGGTCGTGATCGCCGGGCCGGTCACCGTGACCCTCCGGGCGGGTTCGGATGCGACCGACACGGATTTCACGGCCAGCCTCTCGGATGTGTATCCGGACGGCCGTTCCATGCTCGTTGCGGACGGCATCATCCGGGCGCGTCACAGGAATTCCATCGTCGAGGAGGCGTTCCTCCTTCCAGGCGAAATCCCGGAATACACGATCGATCTCTGGGCGACGGCCGTCGCATTCGCGCCCGGCCACCGGATCCGCCTCTCCATTTCGAGCTCCAACTTCCCCCGTTTCGAGGCCAATCCGAACACGGGCGAACCCTTCCGGCTGCACACGGGGATGCAGACCGCCTCTCAGGTCGTGTATCATGATGCGGCGCGTCCCTCCGCGCTGATCCTTCCGGTCCTTTCCGGAGTCGAAACCGGTGTGCGATCCCGTCCTCTCCGGATCGCCGGGGGCCTGCGTCTCGAACCCAATTATCCCAATCCGTTCAACGCGGCGACCCTCCTCTCCTTCCAGGTGGACGGACAGGTCCGGGAGGGCGTGCTCCACATCCTGAACCTCAGGGGAGAGATTCTGCGGACCTGGATCCTCGCCGGTTACGCGCCGGGACGGCATGCCCTGATCTGGGACGGCACGGATCACCGGGGCCGGGCCGTGTCCTCCGGTGTCTACGTGGTCCGGCTGGCCGGCGGCGGCCGAATTGTCACCCGCAAGATTACGCTGCTCAAATAACGTACCCGGGAGGCGCCTTCATGAAAGAGAACCTGTACTGGACGCGGATGGAAACCCCGATCGGGATCCTGACCCTGGTTTCGTCCGAGGCGGGATTGTTTGCCGTGCGGCTGCCGGGGGAGGGGGAACTCCGCGAACTGCGCCGGAAATATCCCGGCCATGGCTGGATCGAAGACGCGTCCCGAAACGGGGAGGCGGTCCGGCAGCTCCGCGGCTATTTCGACGGATCAAGGACGGATTTCGATCTGCCCCTCGATTTGCGGGTGACGCCGTTCCAGAAGCAAGTCCTGGAAAGGGTACGCGGCGTTCCCCACGGCGGCAAGAAAAGTTACGGTGAGATCGCCAGGGAAATCGGAAAACCGGAAGCGGCCCGCGCCGTGGGTATGGCCAACCGGAACAACCCGCTCCCGATCGTCGTCCCCTGTCACCGGATCGTCGGGGCCGACGGATCGCTCACAGGCTACGGCGGCGGCCTGGCTTTGAAGGCGAAACTGCTTGAAATGGAAAAGTCCCGGCGGTGAACCGGGACTTTGATCCCTTATAAAAAACTGCACGGACAATACAATTTTCCCGTCCGCTTATCCTGTCCGGACTTTACAATCCTTTTCCGCTTGCGGACCGGGTATATACCGATTACTGCACCAGCATCATCTTCCTGTAGAGGACCCGTGAATCCGTCCTGAGCCGGCAGATGTAGATTCCGGACGGCACGGGATTCCCGGCGTCGTCGCCGGCGCTCCAGCGGACCGTATGGATCCCGGCGTGTTTCGTTCCGTCCTCGAGCACCGCGATTTTCTGGCCCAGCGCGTTGAACACCGCCAGTTCGATCCGTTCGTCTTTCGGGAGATCGTAGCGGATCACGGTCTCGGGATTGAACGGATTCGGATAGTTCTGATACAGGGACAGCGTCGTGGGCAAGGGTACCGCCGCCACGCCGGTCATCGGATCCTTGCGCAGGTGGCCGGGTATTTCGCATGTCCTGGTCAGACCGTCCTGATCGATCGCGGTCACGGTCCAGCGCCAGACGCCGTCTCCGAGTTCGTCGGGGTCCGGATAGAACTGGAAGACGGTGTCGTCAACCAGATGTTCGATCGCAGGAAGATGAACCGAGACTTCGATCGGTTCGAGCCGCCAGAGGAAGGTGTTGATGATCTCCCCGTCGGGATCGGTCGGCCTGTGCCAGGAGAAATCGATCGTGTCCGGCCAGGCCTCGAAACGCATGTATCTGGGTTCGATGACCATGAACGGATCGGGCGGATCCGGAACCGGCCAGACGACGATCCTGGTCGAGTCAACCGCCGTTCCGCCGGCGCCGTCCGAGACGAAAATCAGGACGTCCTCATGGCCATTCCAGTCCTGCGGTGCGCTGAATGTGATCCGGCCCGCGACGGAATCGACGACGACCCGGATGGTGTCGTTTCCCTCGATCCAGAAGGTGAAATCCGAGGGGAGATTGTCGATATCGTCGACCAGCGGACGCAGGGATGTGTAACTCAGGACGAAGGTCTGGTCTTCATCGAACACGATATCCGGCACCTTCTGGATCCACACCGGCGGATCGTTCACATTGATCACCCGGTACAATACATGACCCACATCCGTGAACCCGGCGACATCCCGGACCGTGAGGGTCAGCGTTTCCTCGCCGAACCAGTTTTCATGCGGCACGAGGACCGTGAGCCGGCGGTCCGTGATCGAGGCGGAGAGCTCGACGGTATCGGAGACCGTCCACACCATATCTTCGGGGTCGAGGAAGGGGTGGGTGACGAATAAATCCAGGTCGAGGGGTTCGAACTGACTTCCCTCGAAAATCACCTGGTCCGGTATCGGGAGAATCATCGGCGAATCCGCCGTGATATAAACCCGGGTGCTGTCGATCCCGATTCCCGGCGGATCGGCATCGTCCACCGCTTTGAACCAGATGATATAGGTGCCCGCCGCCGGCCAGCTCCGGATCGCCCGGTTGCCCGGCGTCTCGAAGATTCCGTCATTCGTCAGATCCCATGAGTAGGTCAGGATGTCGTTGACTCCGGGATCGGTTGCGGTTCCCCGCAATTCGACGGGGAAGTTCCGTGAGCCGAAATAGGGTCCTCCCGCATCGGCGATGGGAGGCAGATTCCGAACCGTCACATGCAGTGTATCCCGGCCGACGGCTCCGTACTTGTCGGCGGCCGTGACGATGACGGTGAAATGACCGTCGTCGGGATAGAGTCGCGTGACGGTTTCGCCGGCCGCCGTCTCCCCTTCGCTGAATTCCCAGGTCAGGGTTTGTGTGTCCGGTGAGAAATCGGCCGAGAAGGTGACGGACTGGCCTTCGTCGATGGCCGTATCGGGCCGGGCGGTCACGGTCGGCGGATTGTTCCGGATCACGACGGGGGCCGTCGCCTCGGCCGGATTGCCGCTTTTGTCGGTCACGCGCAGCCGGACCTGACCGACAAAAGAATCCGGATAGGTATGTGTGATCGTCGGCAGCCCGGTGAAGACATCATAGACGCCGTTGTCTTCCCAATCCCATTCATAGCGTGCGATACCCGCGTTGAATCCGGAATCGGCCGAGGCCGTGGCATCGAACAGGACGGGCTGCCCCGCGAAACCTTCATAGGGCCCTCCCGCGTCGGCAAACGGAAGTTCATCGCCGATATTGCGGAGATACTGGATCTCGATGATGTCATTGGGGTTCTGGTAGATCAGATAGATATTGTTCCGGAATCCCCGTAACACGGGGACGGAGCGACCGTCCGAATAGAGACGATGGGCGGGATTTTCTGATCCCCAGGCCGGTGCGCGATACTCAGGCGCGGACCAGGATTGACCTTCATCGGTTGAATAGACTGTGTAAAGCGGACCGGCATTCTTCGTGAGGTACCCCGCGACGATCAGCTCACCCTCCGACGTGGCGGCTATACTGCCCAATCCCCAGCCGTTGTAATACGGTGCATCTTTCCAGGGTTCCAGGGCCCCCGTACCGGTTTGTGGCGTGATCGCCCTGTCTGTTCTTTTTCTGTCGTCCTGGTATTGCGCATAGCGGATCGATCCTTTGTTTCCCAGATCCGAATCATAGCGGGTTCCATAGACAAAATGAACCGTGCTGTTTTTGTCCACGAATATATCCGGTGCGCCATTCCGGCTCCAGGCGCTCGGATGATGGATGTCTTCCTTGAATGCGAGATCATTCATCCCCCCGGGGGAGGTATAATAGTCGATCGGACCGTGCTGAGGATCCGGGTTTCCGACGATCACATGCACGCCTCCGTCCGGATCGACATCGATTTCGAGCCGGTTGTCCGCGCGATGCCTGCCCAAGCGGATCTGTCGTTTCCGGACGTTGTTGTTCCAGATCTGATAATAGGAGAAGGTTCCGATCACACCCGCGGTCGGGTCGTCGACCTCGCTGTGCACCACATGGACGACATTGTTCTGATCGATGGCCATGCGCACCACATATCCGCGTCTGATATCCTCGGCAACGAGAAGCGGATCCGACCAGCCGGATTCCGTACGATATCTGTAATAGATATGGGTACGGTGATGATCTTTATACGCGGTATTCGGGATTGCGTTTGTCCGGTAGCAGATATGAGGTTTTCCGTTTTGGTCGACCGCGATCGCCGGGCCAAAATATGAAGCGCTCAACAAGCCGATTTCTCCGCCCGAATTGGGGATCATTTCCGGGCGGGTCCAGTTTTCGTCGACATCCAGTTTTCTGTAGGCGATTCCCTGATAGAGTCCCAGTACATGCAGCTCGCCGTTGCGGGGATCGATCGCCAGATCCGGCGTGATGCCCCACAGGACGTTTTCGTACTTTTCCCATTGAATCTGTGAATATAGGGAGCCGCTCAACAACAAACCGATGAGTATCATTTTTTTTAACATGTATCCATGACTCCGGTTAAGGTGCAAATTTGCGCCAGGTGGTTTAATATCGACCATCGTTTTACAGGCCGAAGATACTTATTATGCGAAAAATATAGGCTTAAGTCAAGCCCGATTCGACGTAAAATCGTTCCAGCCATTTTTGTGCCACAGGGGGGATTCACGCGGGGAGGCTAAAAGCATTTCCCGGTCGTCTCTTTCGGGCAATCGCCGTCCTTGCACCGATAGCAGATTTCGTTGGGGAGCCTGTCTTCCTCGAAGAAGAGGCGGATGTTTTCCATCGTGGTCCCGGCGATGTTGGTCAGGGCTTCCTGCGTGAAGAATCCCTGATGCGCGGTGATGAGCACGTTCGGAAAGGTCAACAGCCGCGACAGCACATCATCCTCAACGCCGGTCTGCGACCAGTCCTCGAAGAAATACTCGGTCTCTTCCTCGTACACGTCCAGCCCCGCGGCACCGACTTTCCGGCTCTTGAGCCCCTCGATCAGGTCCGCCGTATCGATGAGTTTGCCCCGGCCCGTATTGAGGATCATCACGCCGTCTTTCATCCGCGCGATCGCGCCGGAATCGATCATGTGCACGTTTTCCGGCGTAAGCGGACAGTGCAGGGTGATGATGTCCGATTCCTCATACAGGGTATCCATGTCCGTATACCGGATGCCGCGTTCTTCGGCATAATCCGGGTCCGGGAAGAGGTCGTATGCGAGGATCTCCATCCCGAATCCCTTCAGGATGTCGATTACCTTCCGGCCGATCAGTCCCGTGCCGATCACGCCCGCGGTCTTGCCGTGCATGTCGAATCCGAGCAATCCGTTGAGGGTGAAGTTGTTGTCCCGCGTCCGGAAATAGGCCTTGTGGGTCTTCCTGTTCAGCGTCATCATCAGGGCGACGGCGTGTTCCGCCACGGCGTGCGGTGAATATGCTGGCACGCGCACCACGTGGATCTTGCGGTACACGGCTTTGAGGTCCACGTGGTTGTAGCCCGCCGACCGGAGGGCGATGAGGCGGATGCCGTTTTCGCAGAGGGCGTCCACGATTTCTCGGGTGATCTGGTCGTTGACGAAGACGCAGACGGCGTCGAATCCGCGGGTCAGGGAGGCGTTGTCTGCGGTGAGCCGGCCCGGGAAGAATTTGATTTCATATCCGTCTTTCCCGGTGAAAGGTGAGAAGAACGCCTCGTCATAGGGCTTGGTGTCGAAGAAAGCGATGCGTATTTTCATGTCGTTCACTCCTTGGACTTAAAACCCCATCCCATTGACCGTCCCTTTAGGCAGCCGTGGGTGCGATGAGAGTTTCCCCGGCGGGATGTCACGCGATCCAGCAGTCGAGCAGGGCGGACATTAGACGGTTCGATTCGAAAGCGTCCTGATCAGGGAAGAGGATTGTCCCGTACAGCCGGGTTTGCGTAGGGGACAGTCCTTTGGCCTGAGCCCAATCGAGAATGTAGGCCGGGGATTCGAAGGGTACATGTTCGAGGATATGGAGCCGCATGGCGTACCTTTCTTCTGAAGTGTCCGGCATTTCACGTTGAAACGCGGCCGTCCGGGAAATGTTTCCGGGTATCCGGGATCCGGGTCAGTAGCCGGGATGTCCTGTCCGTCCGATTCAGGAGCGGATCATGACGAGCAGCATGCGCGTGGGTTCCGTCGCCTCGAGCGCATGGGGGATGTCCGCCGGCATGATCAGGCTTTCTCCGGCCTTCAGGAGATGGGGCGTGCCGCCGAGCATGATTTTCATGCCGCCCGACAGGATGTGCACGAACGCATCGAAAGGCGCGGTATGTTCGCTCAGGGCCTGGCCCCGGTCGAATGCGAACACGGTGACGGTGCCGGTTTTCCGGTCCATCAGGGTCTTGCTGACCACGGCGTCGGACTGGACGGTCAGTTCCTCCTCCCAACGGACGGGTTGCCGGCGGATCCGCGCTTCCAGGGTCGATTTGTCAGTCATTCTTTTCCTCCTTTGGGATAACTTATCAGGGTGCGTGGTGACCGGTTCCGGGTCAAGGATTTATGCGGATGGCGCATGACCTCAGACCGGTCTCTCCCTCTTATTCCCCGATATCGATGGCGTCGACCGGGCAGCTTTCCGCGGCCTCACGCACGGAATCCACTTCCTCCGGCCCGGGATCGCGGTTCACTACGGCGATGTTTTCCCCGTCCATTTCGAACACGCCCGGACTGAGATCGGCGCATACGCCGCATCCGATACAGACGTCGCGAAGGATGGTGATTTTCATGGTCGGCCTCCTGACGGGTTACGGTGTGAGAGTACAGGTTTTTCCTGATCCGTACGGTGGGAATCCGGAGTTCATATCCATTCCTCGGAGAGGATCTCGCCCCGGATCCCCACCACCACTTTCTTCAAAGGGATTTTTCTTGTCGATTGTTCCGCCGCTTCGCGGGCCAGGGCGAGCAGGCCGCCGCAGCAGGGAACCTGCATGATGACCACGGTCAGGGTGTTGATCCGCGCCTCGTCGATCATGAGCCGGAGTTTGGCGAGATAGATTTCCCGTCCCTCGTCCAGTTTCGGGCAGGCGATGGCGAGCGCCTTACCCTTCAGGAACCGGTGGTGGAAATCGCCGAGTGCGAAGGCGGTGCAGTCCGCGGCGAGGATGACGTCCGCATGCCGGTAATAGGGCGCGCCCGGGGAGACGAGATGGAGCTGCACCGGCCACTGGCGGAGCTGCGACGAAACATCCCCGGCCTCCTTCCGTTCCTCTGCACCGCCGAACTGCAACATTCGGCTGCCGGGACAGCCGCCCGTTCCGGGGTCGTCCTGCGCGGATTTTTTTCTGTCCCCGTATCCTTCCGGGACGTCGATCCCCTTTTCCTTCAGGACATCCAAAGCCTGTTCCAGGAAGGCGGTCTCGCCGTGTTCCCTCAGATGCGCGAGATGTGCGCGGATGGTGTTGGGTCCCGCCTGGATGATGTTCTGCATCACCCGGCGTTCGTCATACGGTTCTGACTCCCGTTTTTCGATGGAGATGGCCCCCTCGGGGCAGTGGCCGATGCAGGCGCCGAGGCCGTCGCAGAACAGGTCGCTTATCAGCCGCGCCTTGCCGTCGATGATCTGCAGGGCGCCCTCCGGGCAGCCGGGCACGCACAGGCCGCAGCCGTTGCATTTTTCCTCATCGATCGTGATGATCTCGCGTTCCATGCCGGATCCTTTCCTGAATAAACTCTTATCATTCACCCTTCCGTTTTTCACAGAAAAATGGATGGGAATTCCGTCTCTCTCCGGTCAGTCATAAAATAATGCCGGGGCTGCATAAAACCCTTGATCCGGATCAAGAAAAGTGTATTTTGTGGACATGGCGTACGATCCGAGGCCCTTTCTGGCCGAATCCGACCTGTTCCGGTCGCTCAGCTCCGGCCACCGTGCGCAGGTGGCCGCGATCTGTCTGCCCCGGAAGTTAAGGAAGCGCGAGCTTCTCTTCACGGAAGGCGAACGCGGGCATGCCGTGTACCTGTGCGCGCGGGGTTCGGTCCGCCTGTTCAAGAGCGGGCCCGGCGGGCAGGAGGTGGCGATCCGGGTCATCCCTCCCGGCGAGGTGTTCGCCGAGGTCATCCTGTTCGAGCAAAACCGGTATCCCGTGTCTGCGATCGCACTGGAAGACGGACTCGTATTTCTCCTTCCCCGGTTCCAGTTCGAATGCCTGCTCGCGGATCCGGGATTCCGCAGGGATTTCATCGCGAATCTCATAGCGAAGATGCGCTACCTGGCGGAGCAGGTTCAGTCGATGACCACGGACGATGTGGAGTCGCGGTTCTTCCGGTTTCTCGAAGCGTATGGCGGGGCGGAAGAGATCCGGATTCCCCTGTCGAAGAAAGACGTGGCTGCGGCCATCGGCACTACGCCCGAGACGCTCTCGCGCGTGCTGCTGAAGCTCAGGCGGGAAGGGAGGCTCTTTTGGGAAGGCAGGCGGGTCTGGAGGGGGCGGAAGGGAGTTGGCGGAAAGCCGTAGGCAATAAGCAGTTGGCAATAAGCAGTTGGCAATGAGCAGTCGGCGGTGAGCGGAAGGCAGGGAAAACCGTGACGTATGACGGGAATCAATCGGTACGCGGAAAGAGGATAGCAGTGGGAGAAAAAACCCGGAGCCCCGATTTTCGGGGCTCCGGGCGGGTAATGTAAAACAAGTAATTTTATTTGATGATTTTGTACCCGACCAGGACGGACCAGGTATTCATGCCGGCGTCTTCACGATTGACGAGATGGTAATTGAATTCCGCGAAGATGCTGGGGGTCAGGGAAGCGCCCGCGCCGATGCTGAATCCGAACGCGGATTCGATGTCGAAGTCTTCGGATTCTTTCTCGCCCATATATTCGACTTCCGCGCTGCGGTTGCCGAAATACTGGCCGGCACCGACCTTAACGAAAGGCTGGAGGTTGCCGGATCCGAGGGTGTATTTCGCGAAGGCGCCGATCAGATTCTGATTGATCGTGGAAGACACTTTCATGCCGTAAAACTCGTCTTCGAAGGAAAATCCGCCCAGGGGCATGTTGAACTCGCCGCCGACGACCAGGGACGGGTTGACTTTGTAGCCCACCTGCACGCCGATGGGCAGGGTCCCGGCCGCGCTTTCCTGGTCTTCGAAGGCGGTCATGGTGTAGCCGGTCAGCACGGAGACAGACAGGTTGGACTGTGCGAACGCCGTAAAGGCGAACAAAACGACAAACAACGCAATCGCGATTCGGGTCTTCATGGGTTTCTCCTTCAGTTTGGTTTGACAGAAACTGTTCTTCTCCACCTTTTCATTATGGACTTCGGGTTCTGCGGGGCGATACACCTCCTTTCATGAAATCATTGCTTGACAATTTAATGCCGATCACTGGAAATTCAAAACAATACTTTTTTTTAATCGAATGCGGGCAGTCCTTCCGATTCCGCAAATCGCTTTTCATTGAATCCGCTCAAATCTTAAAAAATGACTTGACAAAAGGAATTAAATAGATTATTTTGGTTAGTAAATGTTAACTAACATCAACGGAGGCAATCCCCCGATGGTTTCACTGACCGACAGACAAAAACAAATCATCGATATATCGGTTGAAATTATTGCTGAGATGGGGATTCAGCAATTAACGATAAAAAATATCTCAAACCGGTTGGGGATATCCGAGCCAGCCATTTACCGGCATTTTGAAAACAAGATGGACATATTACTCGCCATCCTGGCGAACTTTAAAAAAGCAGCCGGAGATTCGATGCATCCGCTTCAGGACGTAAAAGGATCTGCTGTTCAGAAAATGAAAATGCTTTTCGAATCTCATTTTGAAACATTTACAGCGAGTCCGGCCCTGGCCGCGGTAATCTTCTCAGAAGAAATTTTCCAGAACGACAAGCGACTGTCCGAGGGTGTTTTTGAAATTATGAATATGCATATGAAAAAGATGTCGGACCTGGTCCGCGAAGGACAACAAAGCGGTGAAATTCGAAAGGATATTCCGGACAGGCAACTTTCATTGATCATCACAGGCAGCCTGAGATTGATCGTGACGAAGTGGAGGTTGTCCGATTTTTCCTTCGATCTGCAAGCAGAAGGGTTGCTGTTGTGGAATTCCATTCATAAGCTCATCATTAATTCATTTAAAGTATATCCATGATCACAGGAGATTGAATCATGAAGAGTCCCTTAGATTTCATTTTAAAGCTACCCTGGCTGATATTGCTCATTATTCTGATCACTTCGGCGGGATTCTTCAGGATAATGAAAGCCAACTCGCGCATGGAAACCGATCTGGATGAGTACATGCCCCAGACTCATCCCGCGTTTGTGTACAGCAATCAGGCGGAGGATTGGTTCAATATCAAAGACGGAATCCTCATCGCCGTTGAAAATCAGGCAGGGATCTACAACGCAGGAACCATCCAAAAAGTTGAAGCCCTGACCAAAGCATTGCAGAAAATGGCGCAGATAAACAGAGAGGATGTGACCTCTCTCTACACGGCAGACAATATTGTCGGCACGGAAGACGGCCTGGATGTGAAGCCGTTTTTTAAACGGGCACCGGATACCGAGGCGGGTCTGGATGAGCTCCGCACACGGGTCCGCAACAACGACATGATATCCGGGCGCCTGGTATCGGCCAACGAAAAGGTGACTGTCATAATTGCAGAAATCGAAGAGGATGTGTTTTCACAGGAATTTTACAGAGAGATTCTTGACCTGGGAAAATCCTTTGAAGGCCCTGAACGGATTTATGTGGCCGGCCGGCCCATTGTGGAAGGCACCATGGCGCTGCTGGGCCCGGCTGATATGAAACGCATGGTTCCCGTTGTTATACTGGTGATTGTTCTGGTTCTGTTTCTGGTTTTAAAGAGCCTCAAAGGCACTTTGTTTACCTTGCTGGTAGTGCTGTTCAGCACGGTTTGGGCATTCGGCCTGATGGCGGCGCTGGGAGTCCCCATCTATGCGGTCTCCACCATGATTCCTGTCATGCTCATCGCCATCGGCGTGGCCGACGGCATTCATCTTTACAGCCATCTCCGCCTGTTCATGATTCAAAATCCTGGTGCAGCCAAAATAGAGGCGGTCACAGATATGATTCGCGGCATGTGGAAACCCGTGGTCATGACTTCGGTGACTACTGCGGTGGGATTTGTTTCGCTTCTGACATCGCAAGTCTATCCCATCAAATATTTCGGATTGTTTACCGCCTTCGGGGTGATGATGGCCATGGTATTTTCATTGTGCCTGATTCCTGCAGGAATAATCGTTTTTGGACTACCCGGATGGCGTCGCAAGGAGAAACAAGCCAAAGACAATCACGGACGTTTCGCATCCGGGTTTTCGGGAAAAGTAATCCGCTATAAAAATGCCCTTGTTTTTATCACCCTGGCAGTGATTGCTTTATCGATCACCGGCATCGGAAAAGTATGGATTAATTCCAGCTTTCTGGACAAGTTTGAAAAAGACAGTGATATCGTGCTGACCGATCAATTCATCAATGCGCATTTCGGCGGGACTTCCACGCTGAATGTCATTCTCGAATCCAGGGACAGGGACGCCTTCAAGAATCCCGATATTCTGAAAGCCGTTGACCGAATGCAGCAGGATGTGGAGGGTGCGCTGCAGGTCGTCGGCAATTCGTTTGGATTGACCGATTATCTGAAACGGATGCACAAAGTCATGCATGCGGACAGTCAGGCGTATCATGTCATCCCCGAATCGCAGGAACTGGTCGCCCAGTATCTTCTGCTTTACGAAATGTCCGGCGATCCGGAAAATTTGTGGAAGGTCGTGGATTATGAATTTAAAAAGGCCAATGTGACATTTCAGCTCAAAAGCGATGATTCAAAAGCCATCAAAAGCGCCATCGCATCGATTGAAAAGCATAACCCCGGATTCAAAGAAAATAATGTGGATCTTCATTACGCGGGATCGGGTTATCAAGGGCTGGTATTCACCGACCTGATTCTGGAAGGTCAAATCTCCAGTTTGCTGCTGTCCCTGGGTTTGGTTGTGATTCTGCTTTCGATCCTGTTTAAAAAAATTACCGCAGGGCTCATCGGATCGGTTCCGATCATCATCACGGCAATCATCAGCTTCGGTGTCATGGGTATGATGAATATTCCACTCAGCACCACAACGGCATTGCTTTCCAGCATTGCCATCGGCATCGGGATTGATTACGCAGTCCATTTCATTGAAAGATACAAAATCTATGCGACGCAGACCGGTGACAAGAAATTAACCGGCCGGCTCACCATGCAGCATTCCGGCCGGGCGATTGTATTCAACGCGGTCGTGGTTATCGCAGGATTTCTTGTGCTGCTGTTTTCCGTCTTTCCGCCGAATCGGGCATTGGGGGCGCTGGTGTCACTCAATATGTGCACGAGTTTTCTGGGGACGGTCACGATCATGTATGTCCTGCTGTATACGTCCAATATCTATTTTAAAAAAGCAAAATAGATCCGGTCGAAATATTTTGAATCTGAAAGGAAGGAGATGTGAGATGCGAACAAAAACGAACCCATTCGTGCTGGCGACCGTATTATCCATACTGCCGGCAATCATTTTCTCTCAGACCGATATCACCGGTCTGCAGATTATCGAACAGGTCTACACGCGTCCGACGGGAAATGACTCCAAAGGCGATCTGACCATGTCGCTGATCAACTCACGCGGGCACCGGCGTATCCGGGAAATCAACCAGTTTGTCAAGAATTTTGGAAATATGGAAAAGAAGATCATGTTCTTTGTCTCTCCGGCTGATGTACGCAACACCTCATTCATGAACTGGAGTTATGATGAGGAGGGCAGAGACGATGACCAGTGGATTTATCTTCCTGCTTTAAAGCGTGTCAAAAGAATTTCCAGTGACAGTAAAAGCGATTATTTTATGGGGTCGGATTTTACGTATGATGATTTGGGCGACCGGCATCCCTCGGAGGATACCCACAAGATAATCGGCGAAGAAACGCTCAATGGTGAATTCTGCTACATTGTGGAAAGCATTCCAAAAGACAATGATTATATGTATTCCCGTACAGTCTCCTGGATTGTCAAAGACAAGTGGATCGGACTGAGAAAAGAATTTTACGATGAAGACGAAGAGCTGCTCAAGACACTGACGGTCAGAAAATATGACAAGATAAACGATGTCTGGACGATTCTGCAAAGCGAGATGCACAATGTGCAGAAGGAACATACCACGAAAATGGAACTCGACAATGTGAAAATCGACAGCGGTATTCCAGACAATGTGTTTACAGAACGCATGATGAAGAGAGGTTTGTGATGTGGAATGGGCATTTGAAAATCATAGGGCTGGTTTTTATCCTGTTTGTTTCATCAGACGGAGCCAATGCCCGGACTCTGAACTGGACCGGATATGCCCGGAATTACATAGGCGTGCTGCTTACAGAGAAGAATGAATATGCCATTGTCCAAAACACTTTTGACCTGAATGCCGGGCATCGCAAAAACAAGGTTGCCTTTAAGGTGAATCCGTACATTTATCATTATCCCAATCGAGAGATGGAAACAGGACTCAGGGAAGCCTATCTGGATTTTTTTTACAGATCGATGGATATTCGAATCGGCAAACAGCAGATCATCTGGGGCAAAGCCGACGGTGTGTTTATCACGGACATTGTGACGCCCAAGGATCTGAGCGAATTTCTGTTGCGTGATTTTGATGAAATCCGGATGGGGATCACTGCTTTGAAGGCGAATTATTATTTCGGGGACAACGCACTGGAATTTGTATGGGTGCCGGTTTTCACCCGCACCAAAATGCCGGAGGAAAATTCCATCTGGTTTCCCAGGACGGATTTCCCGGTGCTCCCCGATTATGACGATTCACAAAAAGAGGTCGACGCCATACTGGAAAACAGCGAAGTTTTTGCAAAATTTTCAGCGCTGACTTCCGCCGTCGATTTTGAAATCATGGGCGGTATCATGTGGGACGATGACCCGGCTCTGCATATCACAAAAGTTACCGATCCGCAGACCCGTCAAACAGCCGGATTGACAGTGATGCCCAGACATCATCGCCTGAATCTGGCCGGCGGCAGTTTCAGCTCCACACTCGGTGGTTTTGTCATACGCGGTGAGGGCGCCTATTATCATGGCAAATATTTCAATTCCGGAAACCCAACCCTTGCGGATGCCACTGTTAAAAAAAATTATCTCCACTATCTGATTGGCGCGGATTACACAATATGGGGCCTCAGATTGAGTGCTCAGTTCATACAACAGGCGATACTTGATTATGAAACGCACATGAACAAGGATGCATATGAAAACACCATGACGCTGCTGATGCGCAAAGAGTTTCTGAGAGAAACACTTCGGCTGGAACTGTTTGCATACATCGGCCTGAATCATGCCGATGCGCTGATTCGCCCCAAAATGGTCTACGATCTGACCGATGGATTTGAAGTGCTGCTGGGTGCCAATATTTTTGCGGGTTCTGACGGAAATTTCGGGCAGTATAATAAGAATGATATGATTTATACCAAAATCAAGTACAGTTTTTGACAAAACGGATTGCGGGAAGTCAGGACAAAGCGTTTTGCCGCTCTGTTTACGGCGGGTATTCAGGAATGTTCTTGTGTACGGCTTTGCGGTGAAATGCGTATTTGCTTGATCTGAATCAAGGAAATCGATCCGAAGAAAATTGATTGTATTGTTGCAAACCACGCGGAGATTGATCATAGCGGTGCTTTGCCTGAATTAATGCATTTTATACCCGACGCACCGATCTATTGTACCGAAAATGGTGTGAAATCATTGAAAGGACATTTCCATCAGGACTGGAATTTCAAACCGGTGAAAACCGGCGACAAGCTGGATATGGGCAATGGGAAAGATCTGATTTTTATCGAGATGAAAATGCTGCACTGGCCGGACAGCATGGCCACCTACATGACAGGCGACCATGTTTTGTTCAGCAATGATGCGTTCGGTCAGCATTATGCCTCTGAATTTCTTTTTAATGATCTGGTCGATCAGGGGGAACTGTTTTCTGAATGCATCAAGTATTATGCAAATATACTGACGCCCTTCAGTTCTCTTGTTGAAAAGAAAATCAATGAAGTGCTATCCCTTCGTCTTCCAATCGATGTCATCGCAACGAGTCATGGCGTGGTGTGGCGGGATAATCCCGCTCAAATCGTGGAGAAATATCTTGCCTGGTCGAAAAAATATTCAGAAAACCAGATCACCCTGTTATATGATACGATGTGGGAGGGTACGAAGACCATGGCAGAGAGCATCGCCCAGGGAATCAAGATGGCAGATGAAAAGGTGAACATCAAAATGTATAATGTTTCCAAGACAGACAAAAACGATATCATTACAGAAATCTTTAAGTCGAAAATGATTCTTGTCGGGTCTCCGACCATCGGCAAGGGGGTTACGAGTTCTGTCGCCGGCCTTCTGGAAGAAATTGAAGGCTTGCGATTCAAGGGGAAAAAAGCCACCGCGTTCGGATGTTATGGATGGAGCGGCGAATCGGTTGCCAGGATAACAGAATGGCTTGATAAGGCAGGATTCGAAATCATGAATGAGGGCATCCAATGTCTCTGGAATCCGGATGAACAGACTGTGAAAGCATACATGGAGTACGGGCAGGATCTTTTCCGATGAATGGCCGAATCAAAG
>OMKS01000240.1_pt1 | contig 51369 bp, 62 predicted proteins | sample 1674721 | NCBI WGS metagenome assembly OMKS01 (sample SAMN06264996, study PRJEB25208) | sediment metagenome | isolation source: hot spring sediment | place: USA: California | collected 2014-09-02 | reverse complement strand
TGACCGTGGACGGCAAGCCCGCCAAGGATTTATTGGCCCAGCTTTAAGGTCGGAAATAAGTTTCCATGGTGAGCTGGTGGTATGGGTTCAGGATACCACCCTTCACAACTTCCCGCCATTTCCCTACGGGCAGGTCAAGGGCAAAATCATCCAGATAGGTTTTCGTGCCTTCATAAACCACAAAAATTTCCGGCTTGTCCTCCGGTGAGTGTTGGTATTCAGACCACCCGACTGTAATGAGTATTGATTTTACATCATCCAACCTTTTGGTTGGTTTGGAACCTCTGGCCGCTCAAGCTGCAGTGCGGGAACTTTTTTTGGATATATCCTGAAGCCCGGCATTTCGGCAGGGCAGTCTTTCGCTTCCTGGATGTCCCTCACCCCACCCCAAACTTCAAAGAGGCATTCAATCTGATAAGTGGGGATTTTGATGGTTTGGCTCTCACAAGCCTTAATTACAGGCCGCACCCACTCATGGGGTGCTCATCCTGGTTGACATTGAGGAGCTGAAAAAACTGGAGACCGAGACCGGCCTGAAACTGAAACGGCTGGAAAAGGCCGACCTCAAGTGGAGGATGCCCCCCGACTGGGAGGAAAAAAAGTTTGACGCCCTGGTGGTGGAAGTCCCGGAGGATGTCGCGCCGGACATTTTTGAAAAATACCGCGTCCGCCATCTTCGGAAGCCCGGCCAGTAACCGCTACTAACCATTAAATACTGCCCCACCATACCTCTTTTGTGCTCCTGCCCTTTGCCTTCGCCATTGCGACTTTCATAGGCATGGGGGTGCTCCTCCTTCCCCTGCTTTTCCAACAGACCGGCCTCATACTGGGCACGGGGGTGCTGTGCCTGGCCGCCCTGCTCATGGCCCTGCTGGCCTTCATAGTTCTGGACCTCATCAAACTTGCAAAAAAGGACCTGCCTTCTTCTATTGAAGCCTTCCTCACCAAAGGCCTTCAGCCGTTGGTCCGCATCTCTCTGGCCGTCTTCACCTATGGTGCTTTGGTGGCCTATGTGATTGGGGCCGGCGAACAGCTGTCAGCTCTGTTGGGTGGCGGGGCCCAGTACTGGGGCACCCTCTTCTTTGTGCTGGCAGCCCTGCTGGTCATACGCAAGGGCAAGCTGTCCGCCTCCGTTTCCATGTATCTGACCCTGGCCCTGCTGGTGGTGCTGGCCATTCTTATTCCCGCCAACCTGCTGGTGGCCTCTTACCCAGTGCCCGCCCTGACCGGATGGACCTCAGTCCCCTTCTTACTTTCCATCAGCATCTTCGCCCTTTTCGGCCACTTCGCCATGTATGAACTCTACCACCTGCTTCCCCGCGACAGGGACAGGTATTCCGCCTTTTTCGGGGCTTTCTTTCTGTCCTTTCTGCTTTACGTAGCCTACGCCCTGTCGGCGGCTTCAGTGGGTCCCATGGGCCCCTTGAGCACAGTCTCTCTTCTGTTTTATCATGGCCCCGTCCTCCGTGTAGTCATGTCCCTGGTGGCCGTTCTGGCTTTTTACACTTCATTCGTCAGTGTTTCCAACTCCTTCATTCATCCCATAACCCAGGTGGCCAAAAGTGAAAACCACGCCGGGGCCGCCCTGGCTCTGCTCTTCTTCCCGGCGGCCTTCCTCTACGTCCTGGTCCACACTTACCAGCTCATGACCCTCACCGAACTGGTGGCCCGCTTCTGCGGCGTGGGCATCCTGCTCTTTGCCGTCCTGGCCTGCCTGGCCCACTTCAGGGCCGCCCGAAAATTCCCCGCCCAGACCCGGACCCCCGGCTGGCTGTCCATCGCCCTGGCTTTCATCTTTTCGGCCATCACGGCTTTCAACATTTTTCCGCTTTAATCTCTCGGTTTTCAAACGAAAGGGATATTAATCGCCTCGGATAAAGATGTATAGGTGCTCTTGTGTCAATTATATCCAACCAAATAACAGAAAAGAGTGAGACGCAAGTTGTTTCAAAAGGGTTGGTATTGAATAACTTAATTGATAAAAAAGTTTTGAAAGAGCTTAAAGAAAAGTTTAAGGATGTTGGGTCTCTAAACGTTAGTGCAATACACTTCCAGATAATTCCTGACCAGAAAACTCCCGTTTTTAAGGAGCTTAAAAACGGTAAAAATGAGCTTAAAATTGAGATTAAGTCTACAGATTCAATTCTTTTAGTACATCCGACCTTCGAACACTTTAAAAAGGAACTGAGTGTTATTTCCTCAAGTAGAAATTGGATCTTAAGAAAGTTCCTAGAGTAACCGGTGAGAGTCATGGGAAAAACAACACTTCCAAGTACTTCACAAGTCACTGTTCCTGCTAGTGGAGATTTTATGGGAGCTCTGCCGGAAGATTTGCGAAATGAAATGCTTAATGCGTGGAGTACTAGCGGTTTTTGGAAGCCTTCAAACCCCCAATGTATTGATGAGGTTATTGAGAGAATTGTGGACGAAAAGTTAAAGGAAAAGCTAGGGTCTTTGGGATTACGTGCGTTTAGAACTGTAAGCAAAGAGATTGCGCAAAGTGATATTGAATCCTTTTTGTCTATGCTTCAAAGTGAGAATGTCAAGAGTGTGAGTATTTTTGAAATCAGTAGACGCTTGAGTTTGCCCGTTGATCAAGTTGAGGAAATTATGGAAACTTTAACTAAGACGAGAAGGATACGTGAGGAGAATGAATGACCAAGCGAATTTTCCGATTAATATTGAAACGGGGTGGATTTCTCTGATGACCTTGGGAAAAAAGGTCACTTTTTTTGCGACGGATATACGTAAGAAAGATAGTCCTGTCTCGGGGCCAAACGACCACAGGGGGTATATTGCAGACGCGCAAGGAACCGTTCATGTTCGTTCTAAACACTATGATGTGACCTCTTGGAAAAAATAGTTTTAGATCTTTAAGGTTAATATCAACATTTTTCCGCTTTGAGCCCGAGCTCTCCGGCCCAAGCCCTGACCTGTTGCCGTAACCCGCCGGGGGTGCCCTTCCAGTCAATCCAGACTACTTCCGGCTTCGGCCAGGTCTGGTTCGCCATCTGTTCCAGCATTTTTTTGTCCAGATAATCCGAGGCGTATTTTGGACAAATATGGCCGAAATTAACCCCTTCCAGACATTTTTTGGTAAAGTACGGAGCATAATGGGTGCCACCCACCCCCAGTCCCACCTCACCCTCCGGGTTGGCATCCAGCAGGTGAACTATAACATCGGCGGCAGCTCGTATGGCCTCCATGTCCCGCCATTGCTTTTCCGAACTCCCGACTTCCACAAAAACTATGGGTTGGCTGAAACTGGGCCCGTGGTGGGTGACCTCCAGACAAACGTCATATCCCGCCAAGGCCGGTCTCCGTTCCTTCAGCCTGGCGAACTCCCGCACAGCTTCACTCACATACAGGGCCGGGTTGATGGCCAGCCTGCCCGGCTCCCCTCCCATCTCGGCCGGGCCGAAGTTGCCGGGGGTGTGGGCCGTCAGGCTCGGGGTGCCCTTTTCACTTTTGTGGGAGCTGGCCACTATGACCAGGTCGTTCCGGGAGACTATCTTTTCCAGCCCGTGCAAATCCACGATATCTGAATCAAGCAACTCCACACCGACCCGCCCGTCCAAAGCCCTGGTCAGATTTTGGCTGGCCAGATTGGTGGCCGAGCCCACCACAAGTTTACGAGTAAATCCCATACCCCTCTTTCAGGCAACCCATTTTAAAGTGCTGTGCCTTCCCCCTACATGGAAACCCGCAAGCTGGGCCCAGTGGAGTGGGAGCTCCCAAAAACCGGGGCCATGAAAGTCCCCGTCAGAATTTTTGCTTCCGAACAACTGCTTAACCTCATGCACAAGGACCGCACCCTTCAGCAAATTCAGAATGTGGCCTGCCTGCCCGGTATAGTGAACTCCGCCCTGCTCATGCCCGACGGTCACGAAGGTTACGGCTTCCCCATTGGGGGGGTTGCCACCTTCCCTGCAGACGGGACAGGACTGGTCAGTCCCGGCGGAATTGGTTATGATATCAACTGCGGTATCCGGCTACTGGTTTCCCCTCTGACCCGGGAGGAACTGGCCCCCCGCATGGGGGAGCTGATGGAGGCCCTTTTCAAGGCCGTACCCAGCGGGCTGGGCAGTTCTTTCAAACAGGCCCTTGACCGCTCCGAGCTCACAGAAATACTCTCCACAGGCGTCAGGGCCCTGGCCAAACAGGGGATGGCCTCCCAGCAGGACCTGGAACACACCGAGGAAGGTGGATGTATGCCGGCTGACCCCTCAGCCGTCAGCCAGAGGGCATTTGCCCGAGGTCTCAAACAGGCGGGCACCCTGGGGGCGGGTAACCACTTTGTGGAGGTTCAGGAGGTGGAGGGTGTCTTCGGCCCCGCAAAAATTCAGAAACAGTTTGGCCTTAAGCCGGGCCAGGTCGGAGTGATGATTCACACCGGCTCCCGTGGTCTGGGTCACCAGGTGGCCAGCGATTACATCAGAGTCATGCTGGAGGCTTCACAAAAATACGGCCTCCGCCTGCCTGACCGCGAACTTGCGGCAGCTCCCCTTTACACCCCTGAGGCCGACCGCTACCTGGAAGCCATGAAGGCCGCAGTGAATTTCGCCTTTGTGAACCGTCAGACCATAACCCACCATGTCCGCGAAGTCTTCCATTCACTTTTTGGGTGCGAACTTCCCTTGCTCTACGATGTGGCCCACAACATAGGCAAGTTTGAAACCCATGGAGGCCGGGAACTTTTCATTCACAGAAAAGGTGCCACCCGGGCCTTTGGTCCCGGTCGTACTGAACTGCCGGAAATTTTCCGTTCAACCGGCCAGCCCATCATCATCCCCGGCTCCATGGGCACGGCCAGCTACGTGCTGGTGGGCCTCGGCTTCACTCCGAGTTTTGAGAGCACCTGTCACGGAGCGGGACGTCTGCTTTCCCGCGGGGCCGCGGTCCGGGAACTGGCCACAGTCTCCATCAAAAAGCAACTGGAGGCGCGTGGGGTGGCCGTTATGACCGGCAACATCCGGGGACTGGCTGAAGAGGCTCCACAGGCCTACAAGGATATAGACGCTGTGGTGAAAGTGGTCCAGGAAGCGGGTATATCCGCCCCCGTAGCCCGTCTGGTGCCTCTCGGCGTGGTAAAGGGATAATCCCGGCGTGGTAAAGGGCTAAAGTTTTAAGCCCGGCCTGCGCTATACTGTATGAGCATGGGTCCCACCGTGACACCTGACTTCAAGAATAATACTGCTATTTTCTCAACTATGGCCCGTATGATGACCGGCCCTTTTGTGATGGGTCTTGCTCTGGCTTTGGTGCTGGGTACTATGTTTGGCCTGATAACCTTTTAAGTTACCCGCCCTCCGGCCTTTGTGGCTCCGGATCCGCTCATCTCCCTTGAAGGTGCCTGCAAGGACTACAAGTTTGTCAAGGCCCTTTGTGATGTGACTCTTGAAGTTTATCCGGGGGAGTTTCTGATAATCATGGGCCCAAGCGGGTCCGGTAAGTCCACCCTACTCCACATGATTGGTCTGCTTGACATCCCCACCCATGGGAGTCTGAAGATTGAAGGCCGGAGAGTGCCCCGTGACGAAGACAAGCGGGCCGACCTCCGCCTGAAATTTATGGGTTATGTCTTCCAGGACTTTGGTCTTATGTCCTCTCTGAATGTATTGGACAACATAATTCTGCCATCCTCTCTGGCTGGCCGTCCCCAGCGTGAACGGGCCAAAGATATAGCCAGACAGCTGGGTATTGAACACCGGCTCCATCACCAGATAACTGAAATCAGCGGGGGTGAAAAGCAGAGGGTGGCCATCGCCAGGGCCCTCATCAACAACCCCAAGCTGATAATGGCGGATGAACCCACCGGCAATCTTGATTCCAAAACCGGCCACAAGGTGCTGACCATTCTCAGGGAGCTGGCCGACCAGGGTAAAACCGTAGTCACCGTGACCCATAACCCGGAGCACCTGGTGTTTGCAGACAGAGTGGTTTATCTCCGGGACGGTCAGATACAGCAGGTCCGTCAGATAAAAAGGGTCGCGAAGGCCCGGAAAGCTCCGGGAAAAGCTTAAAACCGCCGGGCCGAAACAGGTTCATGAGAAAACTGTTTGCCCTATTCCTGCTGATGAGTGTCGGATTTGCACTGACCTTTGATGCCTATACGACTGCCCCGTCCCCCCTAAAGGAACAGGGTTATGTTTATCTGACCTTCTGTTCATCCACCACAGAGTATGTGGGGTTTGAGTTTTCCGCCCCAGGGTTTCAGGTGTCCCCCCGGGAGGTGGCCCAATCTTTTTCCGGCACCTCTATCCTTCCGGATTGCCGTCAGGTGGTTCTTTTTGTGAAAGCAGACCAGCCGGGGCAGTATAACCTGTTGGCGAAGGGGCATTCAAATGAGTGGGTAGTGCCTGTGGTTTTTGAAAAAGACCTGCCTCTTTCCATCTCCGCCTCCAAGTCGGTGGTATATACTGGCTACACCTCACTTGACCTGACCTTCACCGGGGAGGGCAGGGATGTATGGCTGAGTCTTGACGGCGATGTGGTCGGCCTGGATTCACTTTACCGTTCCGCTCTGCCCGCCACTTTTCCCGTGACTTTCTACTTTAGTGAAACGGGCTTCCAACAGGTGCCCCTCACACTGACTTATTCATACGGTAATGCTTCAATGACCCGCACCTTCAACCTGGGCCTTCGGGTGGTGGATGCTCCCATAACTATTGAAGGACCCATAGAGGTGCCGTCAGGAGGGATGGGGGTCCTATCTCTCAGTATCACTTCCCCCGAAACCCTTTACAGTCCGGTGGTTTCACTTTCCTCTTCCTGTCTGGAAGGGGAGCTCAGGAAGTATCTTGAGACTTTCACTTCAGGGGTTCTGGATTTTGAGGTTAGGACCACCTGCGACCCGGGCATCTATCCCCTTGAGGTGGCTGTCGGTGACTATGTCCGAAGTGTTCCTCTGAAGGTGACCGGCCCGGAAGGCTACGAACTTTTTTTCAACCCGAAAATCACCAAAGGGGAGTCCCGTCTTGAGGTGGTGATTGCCAACAAGGGTAGCGATGACATGAGGGCCGTTTCGGTTCGCCTGCTGGACGGGGATTACATAAAACTCAAGGAAGGGTCTTTCATAGGTGACCTGACACAGGGGGACTACGACTCAACCGACCTGGAATTCATCCCCACCAAGAACCCGGTGCAGGTGAATTTTGTCATCTTCTACAATCAGGGCGGTGAACGGCACAACATCACCCGCCAGCTCACCTACTCATATGTGAAGGGGGGCGTCAGCATATGGGGCCTTCTGATACTGGCAGGGATTGGTTATGTGGTCTACCGTAAATTTAGAGGTCGCAAAGCTAGTGGTTAAGTCGCTACTTCATCGCAAGTTGCGGACCTTCCTCACCACTCTGGGCATCGCCATAGGCGTTGCCTTGGTTTTCAGTCTGGTCAGTCTTAACGGGGGTATGAGAGAAAGTCTGGTGGACCAGATGGAGATTTTCGGGGCGGACATGATGACCGTTACTGGCAAAGCTATTGCGGGCATGGGTTTTTCGGGGACTTTCACTCAGGAGGATGTTGAAGTGGTTGAAAGGGTGCCAGTGGTGCGTTTTGCAATCGGAACTTATTACACCGGACTGGAGATGGAAGTCAAGGGAAACACCTTTTTCAAATCGGTTATAGGTATTGAGTCCAACAAAATGAGCCTGTTCAAAAATATGTATTCTGGTGTTGGTATGGCGAGCGGAAGATTTCTGAATGATGGGGAACTCGGAAAAATTGTGATTGGCCCCCGTTTTGCGGAGGATTATGACCTTCGGGTTGGCAACCAGGTCAAACTTGCCGGTGAAACTTTCAGGATAGTGGGTATCATGGAAAGCATAGGCAACGGGGAGGATGACCGGAACATATATACCAACGCCGACGACCTCTGGCGCCTCAGCGGGAGTGATGAATTTTTTATTATGATTTTTGGCAAAGTCCATGACTCCAAACTTGACTCTGTGACCCGGGCTCTGAAGCGTCACCGGGGGGTGGAGGACTTTGAGGTGATGACCACTGAGAGCTGGATGGAAACTATGGACTCCATTCTGGGGATTGTGAATGTGGTATTCCTTGGAGTGGCTTCCATCAGCATTCTGGTGGGGTGTGTTGGTGTGGCGAACACCATGTATGTTTCTGTTCTGGAGCGGGTCCGTGAGATAGGTGTCCTGAAATCCATCGGAGCTTCGCAGTTCCAAATTCTGGTCATGTTCCTGCTGGAAGCCGGTCTGGTGGGCGTGGTTGGGGGCATAGCAGGTATAGTTCTGGGCTATCTGATTGCCTTTGGCTTTACCACTGCCGCCACAGTTTCCGGATTTATGAACCTGAAACCCCTCATAACCCCCTACCTTTTCCTGATTTCGGCAGGAGTCGCTTTTGTGGTGGGTATGCTTGCAGGCCTGCTACCCGCCCGCTGGGCCTCTAAACTCCAGCCCGTTGATGCCCTGAGATATGAATAGTTTTTAAGGTCAGGAAACCACCCCTTCCATGAAACTTGAGGTGGAGCTTGAAAAAAAGAAGCAGACGGTGGAGCTGAAGGCCCGGGGAACCATCAAGGACCTCATGGACCACCTTAACCTCATCCTTGATGAGTATGTTCCCATTCTCAACGGCACGGTGGTTACTGAACTTGAAAATCTCAAGACAGGCGACAAAGTAAAATTTGTCAGAGTGTGGTCTGGTGGATGAGTGCAGATGTGGCAGACCGGCGGTTTATCATGGCTCAGGCGGTCGGCTGACGTGTGGGGACCATCTGAGTGAATGGTTGAGGTCACAAGTATTCGCTGAACTCAAAAAATTCATCAAGTCCTCGGACAGTCTGGCCGTGGCAGCATCAGGTGGCAAGGACTCCACAGCCCTGCTGGAAATGGTTCATGACTGGAACTGTGAACGGAATAATCCTCTGCCCCTGAAAGCCATCCTGATTGACGAGGGTATTACAGGCTACCGTGAATTCACCCGGAAGTTCCTTGAAAAATTTTGTGAATTCCACGACATTCCTCTGACGGTGGTTACTTTCAGGGAGAGTTTGGGTTCAAATCTGGACAGCATAATGAAACGCAGGAAGGACTCTCAGGTCAGTTCATGCACCATATGCGGGGCCTTCCGTCGCTACCTTCTCAACCGGGTGGCCCGGGAGGCAGGGGCCACCAAACTCCTACTGGCTCACAATCTTGACGATGAAGTTCAGACCCTACTCATGAACCTGTTTACAGGTAATGTGGGCCAGGCCGGCCGGAAGGGGGAGCTTAGCGAGACCCCTGACGACCTTTTTGTGCCACGTTTCAAGCCCCTCATTCGGGTTCCGGAAAAAGCTCTCACCATCCATGGCCTGTTGCATTACCCCAGCCTGCCGGACCGGGAGTGCCCTTACCTCCGCGAGAGCCTCCGGTATGAAATGAGGCTGATGGCCAATGAGTATGAAACCCTTCATCCGGGCTTCAAGCTGAAGCTCATCAATACCTACCTCCGGGATATACTGCCCGCTTTACAGAAAACCCCCCCAAAATCTGGAGGAAATTTGCAGAAGTGTGAATGTTGTGGCGAACCCGCTTCACAACTCATATGCAAAACCTGCCAACTCCGCCAGACCCTGGGCCTCAAAGCTCCAGACGCTTAGTTACTGTTCTGCACAAGTTACAAATATCCGAATGAGCCAGCTTTTTTTTATCGGCCAGTTTTTTTAACTGCCTGAACTCCTCATCGGACAGAGCAAGTTTGCCACGCTTGCCTGAAATATACTGACTGACTGCGGCAGGAGTGGTCTCCAGTATTTCCGCAATTTCCCCCGTCTTTAAGCCCCTATCTTTCAGGATGACTGCCAGCTCCCGTCGCAGGATGGGCAGGACTGTTCTGGCTGAGACTTCGCACTTAAACACCTTCCGCTTACGCTCTGAGCTTTAAAGGCTTAACGTTGTTAAATCAACTTAACCCTCTTTTTTTGGGGCGTAAAACAATTTACACTTGCAGAACCCATCCCTTTCTATCTCATCAACATGCCACTTGCAAGGGCAGATTTTTGGCTTGTCCTCTTCAAGGTTGCCGGTGATGGTCCGGCAGGGGCAGAACCTGTAGCCGTGGCTGGCCTCGTTGGCCACCAGCCCCGCTATTACCTGGTCCAGCCTGACCGGGTCCGGGTTGAGCACGAAGCCTTTGGCCTTGGCGTAAATTCCCGAGATTTTGAGAACCCGCATATAAAGTTCATCTCTTTGGATGTTGCCGGCAGCCCACACTTTAGCGATGCACGCATCCTCTACAACTTTCACCCCCCGGGCCTCCAGCAACTTCCGGGCCTTTTCATTCCGGATGCCCTCCTGCATCCAGAACACCCCGGGCACCCTTCCGGCCTCCACCAACTGACGGGCCAGTTCTTCAACTTCCTCTGAAGGCCTGAAAGCCACCACAATTTCAAAGAAATTTTCCGGCACCTCTTTGAGGGAATGATGGACGGGATGGTCAAAAATCATCTCGGCGTTGGGATTTACACAATGCACCTGATAACCTTTGTCCATCAGGAATTTTGGGATGGCGTGGGCTTCTTTATCTTCATAACGGGAGCAACCAATCACTACCACGTGGTTGAAAGGCCGAATGAAGTTCCAGTTCTCCGCGCCGGGTGAAAATGAAAAGTCCATAGCCATTTCTGTCTGACCTGTTTAATAAGCCTGTGGTTGGCAGAAAAGCCCTTAAACTGGTGGGCCTTGGAATCCATATGCTTCTGGTGGGGGATGCCTTCGGGAAAAAAATAGCAGACCTACTGGGCGTGAAGTTTGTTCCCTTTGAAGACCGAAAATTTACAGACGGGGAACTTTGTCCCCGCATTGAATTCAAAGAAATATCCCCCCCCGGCTCGGACGCCATTCTCGCCATTAACAAGCACTCGGATGAAAGCATTAACGATTATACTCTTAAAGCCTATTTCCTGGCAAGAACCCTTCATAATTCCAAATTCAGGACCATATTGGTGTTCCCCTACTTTTCATACGCCCGCCAGGACAACGTCTTCCGGTATGGTGAGCCTCTCAGTTCCAACTATGTGGCCCAGATGTTTGACCCGATTGTCACCAACTTTGTGACAGTTACCGCCCACCTCCAGAGAAGAACCAACATCGCCACCCTTTTTGACCACGCCAAAACCCACAATGTCTCCGGCATCCCCGCCCTCATCCGTCAGCTCCCGTCGGGCCTGAAAGACCCCTACATCCTTGGCCCCGATACAGAGTCCATTCACTGGGCCCGGGAGATGGCCGACCTGATGGGTGTCCGGGATTATGGTGCTTTCACCAAAAAACGTGATGTGAACACCGGGGAAATTCAGGTTTTCACCGGGGACCTTGACCTCAAAGACAGGCAGGTGGTCGTTGTGGATGACATGATTTCAACAGGGGGCACAGTCCTCAAAAGCATCAAGCTGGCCCGTGAGGCGGGGGCTCGGGAAATTCACGTTACAACAGTTCATCCTATTCTTGCGGGGGGTGCACTTGACAAGATAAAGGCCCAGGGAGTTGCAGGTATAATAGGTTCAAACACTATGGAGAGTCCCATATCTGTTGCTGATGTGACCCCCGACATAGTTGAAAAATTAAAGGAGTTTATGGGTGGTTAAATGATGACCGTGGTTTTTGACTTTGACGGCACCCTCACCAACTCTTTTTCCTCTGTGGCCCTCTTCAAACATTTGCCCCCTCTCAAGGCCATACGGTGTGTCGTCAGCCTGATGGCCCAGAAAGTGGGAGGTCGCAAAGACTACCAGTTTCTGCTGGTGAATGCTCTCAAAGGCACCGACCTGTCCGTTCTGGAGCAGGTGGGCCGTCGCCTGCCCCACCAACCCCATGGTATGGCCTTGTTGCGAAAGTTTCAGGAGGAGGGTCACGAGGTGGTGGTGCTCTCATACGGCCTCAAACCCGTCATTGAAGCTTTCATGGAAGAGCACGGCCTCAAGGTGCCGGTCATGGCCATAGACCTCAAATACGAGGAGGGCAGAGTGTGCGGTCCCGCAGATGATCCCGTCACCCACCTGATGCTCCGGGATGCTGATGACGCCAAAGCCCGCATAGTTCGGCTCCTGAAACTCAAACCGGGTTTTTCAGTGGGGGACAGCATCCGCCGGGACAAGCTGAGTGACTCCTATCTGGACATACGTCGGTTTCAGGGTCCGTTCGCCCTTTTGCGTCAGGTGGTCGTCTCCCTGCTGGGGTGAAAACTTTATAATGCTGGAATGGTGGCGGGTATATGACAAAAGTCGTTCCCAAGTTGTCTCTCAGCGGGATAATCAACAATCAATTCTTCTGGCCGGTTCTGGCCGTGCTGGCCCTTCTGGTGCTACCCCTTCCTTCCTTCCAACGCGTCACCTTGAGTGGGGAGGGCACCCAGAACCCCGAAAATGCGGTGGCCCTCAGTTTCAGTTCCCCTCTTGGGGCAAGACTGGTGACTGCCCTGGCTTCCCTGGGTTCCGGCAGGGTTCCGGCAGAGTTGGGAGAGAAGGTGGTTGCTTACATTAACGACAATCTGGTGAGTGATGGCGGTGTGACTCTGGTCAGTGTAGTGAATTTGGGTCAGATTTATGAAGTGAATACGTTATATCAAGGCTACAACATTTCCACTTATGTAACTCAGGATGGCAGATATCTGCTACCGGGGTCTGGCCTGGTGTTTGATATGTCAAGTCTGCCTGTAAGCGACTTGGGTTCCAAGACCATTCTTTTCATCAACACCCAACTGCTTGATGAAGACACCCAAGCCACCCTCGTGGAAACCAAAGACGCGGACATACCGAATCTGGTTCAGGTGTCCTTTACCTATCTCGATATGTCTGATTTTGTCTTCGTCACCCGGGACGGTAAATATCTTCTCCTGCCCGGTGGCATGCTGGACATGACGGTGCCTGTTGAAATGGAGTCTTCTACTTCCCAGGTTCCTGAGCTAATCCAAACTGCCAGGCCCGAAGTGCATGGCTTTGTTATGTCTTACTGCCCATACGGCCTCCAGTTCCTCAAGGCTTATGTTCAGGTCATGGAGGTGTTGGGTGAAGAGGCAGACCTTGAACTTAACTTCTGTAACTACATCATGCACGGCCAGACTGAAATTGTGGAGAACAACCACCTTTACTGTATCCAACGGGACCAGCCCGAAGTATTCACTGAATACGTCAGGTGTTTTGTGGAGGCCGGCAATTCTGCAGGTTGCTTTGATGAGGTAGGAGTGAATACCGACACCCTCAACACATGTCTTGTTGAAATTGACAATACCTATGCTATAACCGAACTCTTTGAAAACCAGAGCACCTGGTATAACGGCAGATATCCCATGTATCTGGTGGATGAGACTCTGAATTCACAATATGGTATCGGCGGGTCCCCCTCCCTCGTGGTGAATGGGATGGTTGTTCCCGCGGCCAGGTCGGCAGAGGCTCTGAAACAGACCATCTGTATGGCCTTTATTGAGGCCCCTGACGCTTGCAATCAGGTTCTGAACACCGCTACTGAAAATGCAGGTCTGGGTCCTGTTGGAGCAGGCACCTCCAGCACAACTTCAGCAGCCGAGTGTGGGTGAAGGGGTTCAGAAATAATCCCCCAGCCTCTTCTGGGTTTTCAACATCCCCAGCAGAACGCTTCTGGTCCGCCAGCTGTCCCAGTTCCCCATCTTCTGTCCCACCCGGGCCAGAGCACCCTCTAAGTCCCCGAACTTCTCTGGCTTCCCCGCCAGAGCTTCCTTAACACATTCCCGGACATGCCACACCCCCACAGGAAACACATAACCTTCTCCAATCCGCCGGAAAATAATGGCCGTCGCCCGCTTCCGCCGGCCGGCCAAATGCCGGAGCACCTCCATCCTGGCGGAGTAATAGGCACCCGTGATATTGCTGGCGTAGTCCTTCTTCAACCTGCCGTATTCGTGGTCCTGCATTATTCCTCCCCCCCATGCCGAGCCCGAGAACCACTGCTCCAGCATCTCAAACGCCCAGCCCCATGGCACCAACAGGATGACGAATTGATTGTCCCAGTGTGAATATTCGTAGATTTCGTAGGTTGGGATTTCAGGATGGTGGCGGATAGTCCCGAACAGGTCTTTGGCAATGACAGAATCAACGGCAGTGATGGCCCAGCGGGTTGGCACCAGCTTCCGCTCCGAGGGGATGCCAAGGTTACCAGTGCTCAGGACTCTCACCGCATAATCAAACCCGAAGTGTCCCGACAAATCCAGTACTGCTTCCCCCGCCTTGAGGTCGGTGCTATCCACTATCTCAAAGACCTTGCCCGGGATTTTCGGAGTGTCCTCCAACCGGATGGTGCGGGCCAGCACAGTGGGGGTGCGACCCAAATCAAATTCATCAATCCTCAAGCTGTGTTTCAGTTCAGCATTCACAAAAACCGGTTCGATACTCAACGCTGCCTCTTCCGTACTTCGGATGGCCCTGACCTGATAGGGCCGGACCTGGGAGGACATGCCCACCAGAAATTCATCCATGGTCTGGTTCATTCCTCCGCCGTTGCCTTCGGCCTCCACCCCTCCACTAACCGATAGGTTGGGGCCCACGGCCACCTGAGGGTAGCCCTTCCAAGAAACCATATAGAAAGGTGGTGAGGGAGCCTCAAGCTCCCGCCTGAACTGCACCGGTTTCAGGGACCTCACCCTGTCATAAACCGGACAGCGGGGCAGACCGCACCACAACTTACCCTTGCAACGGATACAGGTCTCCGGCTTTATGGCGGGGCTCACTTCAGGTTCCCTGAGGGGGATTTAAAACACGAACGTGTCCCGTACCGCTAACTTCCCCCCGCACCGTTCTACCCGCCTAAAAATTTATAATGGGTGTTGCTACCCTGAAAGGCATGGCAATCAAGTTCTGCAGAAAGTGTGGGTGCATGATGTTGCCCGAGAAAAACCAGGATAAAGTGGTTTGGATTTGCCGCAAGTGCGGTCGCAAAGAGAAGGGCGACAACACCAACGTACTCATAACTTCCAAAGAGAAAGTCCACAGGGTTGCCATTCCCGTGGTGGATATTGAGAAAGAGAAGGACAAACTGTCCATGATTGACCTTGAATGCCACAAATGCAAAAATGTCGGCGTCATGTGGTGGCTCCAGCAGACCCGGGCCGGGGATGAACCTGCCACCCGTTTTTACAAGTGCATCAAGTGCGGATTTACCTGGCGCGAGAGTTCATAAAGTGAATGAAAATTTCACACCACCCATATCAGCAGAGAGCTTATGGCGAAAACCGCCCAAACTCTCAACACTATTTGGGCCTCAGTGAATTTACCGTTCATCCAGAAGTGAGGCAGTGAATAAATTCCGGAGGTCCTTTTCACTATTTTATCCCCTTTCAGCAAACCAACCGTGGGTTTTTTGAGCCTGCCCCGCAGTTTCAGCAACACCTCGGCCAAGAATGGCAGGGCCACCACCAGACAGGCCTTCTCAATATCACCGATAATGGCTAGGTTGGCCAGCACACCCCCTAAAAAGTAGGTAAGGCTGTCACCGGGCAACATCTTTGCCGGAAATTTGTTGAAAGGAAAGAAACCCAGCACCGCCCCCAGGGCCGCGAAGGCTATGACCTTGGCCGCCAGATTGCTGTTCTGGTAGGCAAACAGGGCGAGGGCCGTCAGGTAAATAATACCCCCCCCGGACTCAAGGCCGTTGAGACCTCCCAGCAGATTGACCATGTTGGCGGCACACATCACCCCCAAAGGCACCAGCACCAGGGGATAAGCCAGTCCGAAATTCACCAGCCCCACGAAAGGCACCACCATGGCAGTGGTACCCAGCTCAACGGCCATGAGAGGCAGGGCCGCCGGCAGGCTCAGCAGGGGTTTCTGCCACTGCTCCAGGCCTTTGCGGAGGGCCCCTTTGACATTGATGTCGTCAAGAAAACCTATGAAAGTTATAACCAGAATTGAAAGAGTTCCTGCCAGGATGGCCAGCATGTCAGCAACTTTCACCCGGAAATAGTAAGTCAGAAGGAAGAGATAGAACATTACAGAAAAAAAGAAACCCAGAAAGACAGGCACCCCTCCACTGGTGGGCAGGGCGGGCTTGCCTTTTTTATGGACATCCTCCCCCACCACGCCGGCCCTTTTCAGATAGACGGCTAGCCAGCGGGTCAGAAAAAAGGTGACGGCTGTGGCAATTAGTGTTAATAACAGGAAACTTTCCACCTTAACCGCACGGCCCGGGCTTTAAAATACCATCAACTTAATATAGCCGGGAAGCCCATAGGTAGTGTGGCTGACCGCAAAAAACCCGCCGTAGGCGCCACTGTGGCCCCTCCTGACCAGAATGCCGACTTTCTCACCCAAATTCAGAATACCTTCGAAAGAGGAGTGGTCAGTGCCGAAGTGGACCTGAGTGGCCTTTACGGCAAGGAGGACCAGGGAGGTGGCAGTGTCAAGACCCTGTGGGGGGAAGCCTCCCGCATCACTACTGGCCCGGCCGGGGTTCACAACCAACTCATCCATCGCATGAAAGAGATGGCCAGTAGCTTCGGGGGCCGTTTCACCACTCACGCCCCACTCCAGACCGACCCCGCCAACATCACACGTATCGGGCGGTCCGAGGCGGCCCACAGTCTCAAGAACTCCCTTGAATATACCAAAAAGCTTGGGGCCAACGTCATGACCATCCACCCCATCGGTCGCATGGGTTACTACTTCATAGACCCTTTCGTTGGTAGTAGTCAGGGGGTGCCCAACCCGTTCATGCTGGCTGCCGACAAGGATGAGCTCAACGGCCTCTTCAAGAAGTTCAATGTCCGCGACCCCCTGCTCAAAAAGGAGCTGGAGAAATCATGGGAGAACTGGGTCCAGGTGCTACCAACCCACTTCGCCCAGCAATTCGGGGCCCAGTCCGTAGAGCTCATGAATCTTCTGGCAGGCGACATCGCCCAGAAAGAACTGACTCGGTTTGCGAACCAGAACAAAACCCCTGAAGCCATTAGTGACTTTGTCAAAGGGGCCATCGGCAGATATGACCCCCGCGTTGCGGAAAAAATAAAAGAGGTCGCTGAGGGCCTGATAGTCCAGAAAGACGTGATGAGCCCTCCCCAAATATCTGAAGCTTATTTGGCTAATATGAACCGCGTAGTTAACTCAGAACAGTTCAAACACCGCTTGGATGAACTTTGGGCCCAGGCCAATTTGGCTACTCTCGCTCCTATCGCCAAAGACGGCAAGCCCGAAAGTGAGAGTGAAATTCGCAAAGCTGCCTGGAAGTGGTACATGAAGGATAAGGTCAAGATTGACATGGCCTATAAGGAAAAACTGCTCCAGACAGCCACCGGTGAACGCAGGCGTAACATCCAAGACTGGATGCCCGCCGTTCGCATGGGCCCATTTGAGGACGCCGAGCGGGTCATCATGACCTCCGTGGTTTCCACCTTCAAGTTGCTACTGAGTGACCCCGAAGTCAAGAAGACTCTCCAGCAGAAGAATCTCAAGCTGGCCATTGAGAACCTGTTCCCCGCCGCCCCCGACAAAGGTTACATGGCGGGTTTCTCCTACTTCTACAAACCCGAACACATGGCCAAACTCATCAAAGAGCTGAAAAGCGTGGCCAAGGCCAACGGGGTCCCGGAGGACCGCATCACCATGACCTTTGACGTGGGCCACGCCGCGGCCTCAGGCATCAAGCCCACCAAGTTCCTTGAAGACCTCAAGAAGCATGGCATCAAACCCGGCCACGTCCACCTGGTGGGTGGCCCCGGCTACGGCGAAGGTCACATTGCATGGGGTGACTGGCTGGACGAGGTCAGTCGCATGGACCCGGGGGTTATGGCCAAGCTGGTGGACATGGGCGTGGTGAACATTGAAGGGGGTGCCGGCCTCTATGATGCCGAAGTCACCCTCAACGCCATGTGGAATGAGGGCGTGCCCCTGGAGGCCCTGATGGCCATTGCGGGCGGCCCGACCCCGACCATGTCGGACCTGAAATACACGGGCTTCAAGGCCCCGCCCTACTGGGCCCAAGCTGCCCAGCAGTTCAGAGGCACCGGCCTGGCCCAGCGCGCCTTCTACTCCTTTAGTGCCGAAACCGCGGGTGCCCCCATGCAAACCGCCTTCGGCTCCTACTCCATGCCCGGCTTCACGGGCGGCGGCTACCTGCACGGGCCCCCGCGGACGCCGGCCATCTGGGGCGGAGCACAACCGTTATTATATTCCGGTAAGAGTAAGGGTTAGGACTGATGAGGGGATATCATGGAAATGAGAAAGAAAGAAGAAGTGGTTTCCGAAGCTGCCCAGGTGCAGCTGAGGACTGAGGACGTCGCCAGAGTCTACGACTTCGCGGCAGAGGTTTCCCGGAAGTTCGGCACTTTCATCAAGGCCGTGGTGGTGTTCGGCTCCTTCGCCCGCAAGGCCGAGGCCGGGGACAGCGACGTGGATGTCCTGGTCATAGTTGATGACTCCTTCGCCCCCCTGGACCAGGCCCTGCTGGTGGCTTTCCAGTCTGAGATGAACCGCCTGGTTTCCAAATACCCTAAACTTCACATAAGCCCCGTCAGCATCAGCCAGTTCTGGGACTCCGTGCGCCGTGGTGACCCCGTTACCCTCTCCGCCCTCCGCGACGGCGTGCCTGTGGCCGACCTGGGTTTCTTCGCTCCCCTCAAGAGGTTGTTAATCCAGGGCAAAATCCGCCCCACCCAGGAGGCAGTGAACGTCACCATCTCCCGGGCGTTCTCGAACCTCAACAGCTACGCCTCCACCCTTAACGGGGCCCTGTATTCACTTTACTGGGCTACCGTGGAGGCCGCCCACGCCGCCGTCATGTGCTTTGATAAAATCCCCGGCTCCCCCTGGGAGGTGGCCGGCCTGCTCCGGGAGACCATGGTCAATGCCAAGGCCCTGACCGAGACGGATGTGAAAGTCTACGAGGAACTTTTTGAAACCATGAAGAAGCTGGAGAAGGAGGAGCTGGACATGGTCAAGCCCGCCGACCTTGAGGCCCTCCACGGCAAGGCCGTCAAGTTCGTGGCCAAGATTGATGCATGGGTTAATGCCCACAGTCTCAAGCAAACACCTAAAAAGCCTGGGGAGAGCGGGTAACATGGCCGCCAAGCAGCCGGACCCTCAACCCAACGGTGATGGTAATCCGCCTAACGGTGACGACAGACCCCGCCACGAGGTGGTGGTTGAAGAACCCGCTACCTCCAAGGACCGCGAGGACCAGGAGCTGCAGGAAAAACTGGATCAGAAGGCGACTAAGGCCGACGATTCAAAAGTTTCCACCAAGCAACTGGACGAGGCCAAGAAGCGCCAGCAGACTTTTTACCGCATGAAGATGAAAGCCGCCGAGCGGTTCTCGGTGGCGGCCCGCCAGAAACTGGGCACCATGCTCAAGGGCGTGGCCATCATAGGTAGCATGGCCCGCGGCGATTTCGTGCCCGGCTCCGACATTGACATCCTGGTGGTCATTGATGACACCAAGCGGGAGGTCCCCTCGGAACTCAAGGAAAAATTACTGGCCATGCTCAACGACATGGGCCGCAAGATTGACAAGAAGATGCAGGTCCAGATTCACACCCTCACCGAGATGTTCCAGTTCGCCAAGGAGGGTGACAACATCATCTACAATTTCCTCCGTCACATGAAGATTGTTTATGACGGCGGGGTCCTCACCCCGTTCACCCGCCTCCTCAAGGCGGGCGAGCTCAAGCCCAGCAAGGAGGCCATGATGCGCTCCATGGAGGGGGCGGAATACTACCTGAAAAAGATTGACCAGTACATTGAATGGATACTGGAACGCTACTACCGCGGCATCACCTGGGGTGCCAACGCCTTCATCATGTCCCTGGGCCAGGCTCCGGTGTCAGTGCCGGAAATCCCCATCGCCCTCCAGAAGGCGGTGGACGAAGGCCTGCTACCCCCCGAGGTGCCGGCCATCGCCTCCGATGTCATCAAAAAGTTCAAGGCCGTGGAGCACGGCGACGAGAAGCCCGCCCTCAAAGTGGTCACCGAGCTCGAGAAGCCCGTGAAGCACGTGGTGGAGGTGCTCAAGAAAGAGGTGGTGGGCTCCCTGGTCAGTGAAAGCGTGGGCACCGCCATCAAGTCCAAAATCAAGACCATGCCGAAAATCATTTTTGAATTCGGAGCTCATAGAAGTTTTGTCTGGCTGTTGGATGCCGGTATCTATATGGCCGTCTACAAGGGTGATAAACTAGACAGCGTCTACAAAGCCCAGATAAAAGACGGCAAGGTGGCTACTTTCAAGGCCATCAAGAACGACGACCTCTTCAAAGCCATGGAGGCCAGCTCTCTCAAGCCCCTCGTCAACTCCAAGCTCATCCAGAATATTTTCGCCATGATGCCCGCGGAGGTCAAGGCCCCCGTCAAGCAGTTGGCGGTGGAATATCCGGGAAGGGCCATGCTGGACCTGACGGGTTCGGTTAAGCTGGAGTGACCTGCGGAATTCAAAACAAATAAATGCCCGACCCGCCCTAACCTTCAGTGTTCTGGTTCTGGGTCCTGACCGCGGTGGCCGTCGTCAATCTTATCACTGCCCTCGCGGCCTTTGTGAAGCGGACGCTCCCACCTCTCCGTAAGCATCCTCCCGTCACCCTCATAGTCCGCACCTGGGACGACGACCACATCGTGGCCCGCTTCATAGAGGGTTGCCTGGCTCAGGACTACAAGGGCAAGCTACAAATTATTATTGCCGACGACGCATCCAATGACCGGACCTCTGAAGTTGTAAAACCATACGTCAGGGCCAAAAAAATCCTCTACATCAGGGCCAAACAACACCACCCGTGGAAGGCCATGTTCCTCAACCCCATCATCCGGAAGCACGCCAAAGGGGACATTCTGGTGAATACTGACATAGACGCCATCCTGCCCCCTAACTACATTACGGAGATGGTCCGGTCTCTCCAGACTTGTGATGCCGTCTCTTCCACGTGCATTGGGGGTAATCCCACCACCTGGGTTTCCCGCGTCCGCATCGTGGAGGACATCTGGCTTTACGCCGCCTCCATGGCCGGCCGCACCAACCTCACCCGTCAGGCCGCCATGTATGGCGGTAGCCACGCCATCCGCATGGACGTCCTGAAAAAGGTCGGTTACTACAGCACCAAGACCATGGTTGAGGACGCCGAGCTCATGGCCGTTCTTCACGAGCAGGGTTACAGCACCTGCTTCTGCGACCGCGTCACCGTCCTGCTGGAGGACGTGGAGACCTTCCGCCATTTCCTCAACGAGAGGAAACGCTGGCTCTGGGGCCCCATAGACATGGCCAAGTACTACGGGGGCTTCCGGCCCTACAACCTCGTCTTCGCTTTCAACGCCCTGTTAAGCACCACCACTTTAGCATCCGCCATCCTCACTATTTTCAACCCCGCATATGCCGTTCCTCTGGGCATCGGTATGCTCACCCTCGTTCTGGCCTTTTTCAAAATCCGGGCCAGAGTCTTTGCTTACCCTTGGATAATCCCATATATCATACTGGACCCTCTCATTGAAGCGGTCGCCCTCCTTGGAGTGGTCAAGGATGCACTTTTTGGTGGGGGTGTTAAGTGGGTCAAGGTGTCCGGCACCAAATATCATGTGGGGACTCCTCTGGTGCCCGTGTTCTCTGGCGAATACCCTCTTCCTCCGCAATAAACCATTTAACCGACCTTCAGTTAGAGCCACATGAAATTACAGGTGGCGTTGGACATGACCAGCCATGATGAGGCCGTTGCCGTGGCCCAGATTGTGGCCAACTTTGTGGATATTATAGAAGTGGGCACCCCCCTGCTCAAGGCCGAAGGTCTGAGAACCCTCCGCAAACTCAAAGAGGTGCTTCCCGAAAAAACCCTGGTGGCCGACACCAAAACCATGGATGTCTCCTATCTGGAGGCTCACATGGTCAAGGAGGCGGGGGCGGACTACTTCACCGTTCTGGCCCTGGCCCCTCCCGAATGTCTTAAGGAAGCTCTCAGAGCTAAAAAGGAGTTGGGTATCAAGGTGGCCGTGGATTTTATCGGCGTGGACGACAAACTCCGCAAACTTCAGGAGCTTCAGGGCCACGGTTTTGACGCCTTCATCCTTCACACCGGTGTGGATGAAGGGGAGTTCAAGTGCAAGGTTCTTGATGGTCTCAAGCAGAAACCCTCTGAGGAGATTTTTGTGGCGGGTGGCATCAACGCCGGCACCATCCCCAAGCTCCCACGGGAAAAAGTTGATGTGGTGATTGTGGGCCGGGCCATTACAGGTCAGCGTGACCCAGCCGAAGCCGCCAAACTACTCAAGAAACTCACGGAGTGAAGGAGTGAACTGCTTGGAGCTCTGGGTGGTCAGGAGCGGGGAGGACAACCCCAAAAAATGCACCGCCCTCCGGGTGGTGAAGGCAGGTCTGGCTGATCTGGTTGATGGCCCCCGGGGTCTGCTACTAAATCCCTTTTCGGAAACCCTGCTGGCGGGGGACCTTTCACCCACCGACCTGACCGCCCTGGATGTCAGCTGGAATCTGCTTGAATCCTTCAGCAGACACCAGCCGGCAGTCCGTCTCCCCTTGCTGGTGGCAGTCAACCCCACCAACTACGGCAAACTCCACAAACTCTCCACTGCAGAAGCTCTTGCCTCCGCATGCTGGATACTGGGTCGGCAGGAACAGGCCGAAAAGCTTATGGCCTGCTTCAAATGGGGGCCTCACTTTCTGGAGCTCAACCGGGAGAGGTTGGAGGCTTATCGTCTGGCTGACTCCCGGACCATCCAAGAAGCAGAGCAGAGACAGGTTGAATTATTGGCGGGGCCCCAACCGAAGAGGTTATAAAACGCCCCCTGCCTCATCCTCTAATGGAAGACCCTGTGAGTGCACGAGTGTTTGACAGAGTATTCATCTGCATGAAATGCAATGCCAGCATACGAGCCAACGCCAGCCAGGTGCGCGCCGGCAAGATTGCCTGTCGCAAGTGTGGCTACACAGGTCTCCGACCCAAGAAAAGAACCAGAAAGGGTAAGACCAAATGATAACTGTCTTTGCCCCCGGCAAGGCCCTGTTCCTGACTTTGTTTGCAGTCATGGCCACCAAGATGGCGGGCTCCCCCCTGATAGTGGCTTTCCCCCTATTCCTGTTCTTTTTGGGTTTCAACGGCTTATTATCATGCGCTTCATGCGAGTTGGACAGACTTTACCGCCCCCGCAAAGCCCTCCCAAGTGGCAAAGCCCGGGTGCTGGACTCCTTCCGGCTTTCTCTGCTCTTCCTTCTGTTCTCCATAGTGTCCGCCATGTATGTGGATTCTTTGGTCCCCATGGTGGCCATCATCCTTTTCTCTGTGGGTGCCGCGGCCATTAAGCTCAACTACTCTTTCCTGTCCCACCTGGCCGAGGCATTCGTCATCTTTTTTGCCATGCTGGTGCCTTCATTCACAACCGGCCGTTTTCTGTACGCCTCCCCTCTGGCATGGGTGGTTGCCCTGACTTTTTTGCTTCTTCACCTCTCCCATTCACTTCAGAGACCTTACGGGTTTGAGAACCTGAACCTGCCGAAAATCATAGGGGTGGATCACACCAAGAAGGCCTTTGCTTTAGTGGCCTCTTTGACCGGGTTGTGGGGGCTGGTGCCTACCATCTTCATGTCCCTGGGCTACACCACTCTATACCCTATTTCAATGGCTTTTCTGGGCATCGCCATTTACCTGACCCTGACTGACCGGCACAAGGAAGTGGAACGCATGTTGCAGGCATCTTTGGTTGCATACCTGCTGGCCATCTTCCTGTTTTAAACCCCACCTGTGGTGAAAGCCCGCATCATCTGCATGAGTTCGTCGGGCTTTATCTGAAGGCCGGTGGCAACGCCATCAAATCTCAACTCCCCGTCAGCCACCACTGAGGGACCCAGCACCAGGAAAGGCTGGGGCAAACCCGAGGGCCTGCCGGGAGCCCCACAGACCAGCACAGTTTCCCCTCCCGAAATTTCCACCAGAGGCATAAGCCTTTGGTCAAGAGCCTCTAAATGCTTCACTTTTTCACCGGAAGTCTTCCATTCACTTCTGACCATCATCAGTTTCAGGTTTCCTTCCAATTGCTTCAGGTTGAAGCCATTCACAAATTTTAGACCTGTCTGTCTGGCCAGGCCTTTCATGCAGGGACTTCCCATGTTGGTCATCAGACTACCCTCCAGTCTTTCGGGCCTGCCCGGCTTGCCGAAGGCTTTCAACACGGGGAATTTGCCTGTTTTTTCATGCACCAGGTGACAGAAAGTCCGCAGAGCCTTGGCGGTTTGCTTGGCGTTGGGTTCGGCAGGTTCCGGCAGTTGCACCACACCATCTTCAATTCTGCCCGGGAGAATTTTTTCTGACCCCCTGTAGAGCACCAGACTCATGCCCTCCCGATTCACTATTTCAAACTCAAACCCACCCACCTGAAGTTTGGGAGGCAGGTTGTCCGGGGCCTTCAGGGCACGTCCGCCTTCGCGGACATCCAGCTTCTGGGTGACGTGGTAAAATTCCATCTCCGCTACAGCCCTGTTGCTCACGTTCAACCCGGCACCTATGGCCTTCAGGCTCGCGACACCCGGAAAACCCTCTCCGTCCAAACCCAGGCCCCGCCACAGGAACTCGTGCAAACTCAGGCCTCCAGCCCAGCTGGTTACATGCCCCACCCGGCCCAGCTCGGCCAGCCTGTCCAGCACGGGGGTTTTGGCCCGGGCAAGCAGATTGTTGCTGGCCTCTTCGGGACCGCGCAGACCTTCAATGAAAAACATCATCATGTGGGACTTGGCCGGCGGGGTTTTTAATGGTGAATGACTGAAAACTGCAAAACATAAGTTTTATAAACCCAAAGTGTCTAATTTAAACTTGCCTTTATATACTTTTCGCAGGGGGAGAGGCGAAGGCTCAGGGCGTGGAGAGGATAAAAGTGGCCATGGTTAATGATGCACCGGATGATGTGAAGAAGTGCCCCAAGTGCGGGGCCGATAGGATAAAGAAAGATACCGTTCGTGGAGAAATTCTGTGTATGGAATGTGGCTTCGTGATTGCCGACAACCTCATAGATTTCAGTCAGGAGTGGCGCGAGTTTGACAGCGACGATGTGGATGGTCGCCGGCGTGCCGGTGCCCCCATCAGTCTGGCCCGCCACGACAAAGGCATCAGCACCGAAATCGGCATGGGTTTCAGCGATATCTTCAAATTGTCCCCCAAACTGCGTCCCAAATTCCTCCGGCTCAAAAAGTGGCAACAGAGAATCAGCACGGCCATTGAGCGCAACCTGAAATACGCCCTGGCCGAGCTCAAGAGATACACCAGCCAGCTCAGCCTCCCGCCCAGCGTTGAGGAGACCACCGCGTTGATTTACAGAAGGGCGGTTGCGAAAGAATTGGTTCGCGGGCGTTCTATGGAATCCGTGGTCGCCGCTTCACTTTATGCGGCCTGTCGCGAACATGGCAGTCCCCGCACTCTGGATGAAATTGCATCAATCGCCAACATACCCAAGCGGGAAATTGGTCGCACTTACAGATTTATCGCCCGCCAGTTGGGCATCAGGATTCTGCCCACTGACCCTGCCGAGTACATACCCCGGTTTGCCAGCAATCTGAAGCTGTCCGGCAAAACCGTGACCCTGGCCCTTGGCATTCTGGAAAGGGCTAAGGAGAAGGAGCTGACCTCTGGCCGAGGCCCCACTGGTGTGGCGGCCGCCGTGCTCTACATCGCCGCCCAGCTTACGGGTGAAAAGAAAACCCAGCGTGAGGTGGCTGAAGTGGCAGGTGTGACCGAAGTCACTATCCGTAACCGCTACAAGGAACTGACCAAAAATCTCAAGTTTGAAGGCCTTGAGGAGGACAAGAGGCCTGTCAAGACAGTGGTGGTTCAGGCGGAGAGCTGATGCGTTTCGCGAAGTATGACAAGGCCCGCATGCTCAAGGAAACTGATAGAGTGGAGTGTGAGGGGCAGTTGGGCTCCTCCCTTTACTTTAAGGTTTATTCCGGGGACAAGGTCTATCAGGTCAGCTTCCGGGGCCCCAAAAAGCAGTGGCTCTGCGACTGCCAGTATTTCGTCATCAAGGCCAAAACCTGTTCCCACGTGCTGGCCTGCAAGCTGTGGATTAAGGAGCACGGCCTGCCCCCGGCCAAGCCAACAGGTTAGATTTAAGAATGTAGGGACTCTATCTTCTATGGGCTCCGGCAGGGTTCCAACACGCTCGTCTGAACTCCGGATTTACAACGTGCTGGTGGCGGGGGACGTTGAAACCGTCGAGGCCCGGTGCCTGGCTGTCAGGGACGCAAATTTGGAAGCTTTTGAGTATGCCGGCAGAGTTTATTTTAAGAATGATCCCTTACTTCCCATTCACAGTTTCTTCAGGAAGCAACCCACCGGTAAGACTTTACTGAACCTGTATTTATTTGGGTGGGATGACAACCGCAGACCTACGGGCACATCCCTTTCCCCCCCTGATTATGTGGTGGTTGCTTTCAAAGAGGGGCTGGATGACCGGGTTCGCGAAGAATTTCAGGTCAGTCTGAGTGAATATTGGAAGATTGATGTCGTCTGGGTATATGATGACGAAAAGGTCTGTGTGTTCGGGGACGGAATAGAACGCACAGTCATCTGGGAACGGATTTATACCGACCTGTTTACCCGGGCCGTCACTGCAACCCCTAAATGTCTAAAATGAAGTGAGCCTCCCACCCCACATTGGCAGGTCCCACCCGCAACTCATGCCATGTCACGGCCTTTACTCCTGTTTTTGGGTGGGCCCGCCCGCCTTTCAGAAAGGCTGTCAGCCTTTCCGGTTCAACCCGGACTTCCATGTCAGAGACTGCGAAACCTTCACTTTCAAACAGATAGAGCAGTTCCTCCAGAAAAGTCACCATCAGGTGTTCGTAATCCGGACCGGTGACGGTCAGCCTCTTTTCATCCGTTCCTTTTGGGGGTTCGGCAACAATTCCAATCACAGCTAACCCGGCCCTCCGAAACAGCTCCTCCGGACTATCCGCCTTCACCTCCAACTCCAAATCGGTGGTGTGTTCCGGAAACCTGACGCCTTCCACGCCAGACTATTGCCCACCATTTTAAATTACTCCGCCTTCCCCCAACATGGTCAGAGTTTTACTCTTCGCCTCGCTTCGTCAAGCCACCGGCAAAAACTCCATTCTTCTACAGACCGACCCGCATGCTGGTCTGTCTGTGACCGACATAATCCGCCGACTGGGGCTGGAGGGAGAGCGGGTGGTGGTCGCCATCAACGGTGTTGTGTGTGACCGCGAGACCATGGCCCGGGGCGAAGATGAAGTGGCGCTCATGCCAGTGTTTTCAGGGGGATGAATATGCAGACTGACCGTATCATCCGTAAACTGAACCGACTTTCTCCTGATGTTGGGGCCGTAGTGACTTTCACAGGAGTGGTACGCTCAGAAGGTGGCAGGCTCTGGGGGCTGGAATATGAAGTTTATGAACGCATGCTGGTTCCTGTGATTGACCAGCTGAAGCGGGAGGCCATCGCAAATTTCCATTTATTTGGAGCTGAAATAGTCAGAAAGAAAGGCCGGCAACCCGCCGGTGCCCCCGTCTTTCTGGTGGCCACAGCCGCCCGCCACCGCAGAGAGGCCTTTGAAGCCACAGTCTGGCTGGTGGAGGAATTCAAAAAGAAGGCACCGGTCTGGAAAACTGAAATCCCAAACAAAGGGGCCAGAAAGGCATAAATGGGGGCGGATTTAGATTTAGCGTGAAGTCATTGAAGGAAATGAAAACCCGCGGGGCCCGGTTGATTACCATGTCCTGCGATGGTGCATCTGTGTTTTACCATTTTTTTTACCAGGGTCAGCACCAAACCATGGCATTCCCCGCCAGGAACCTGAAAAGCCTCACCCCCCTTTACCCCGGTGCCGAACTTTACGAGAGGGAACTCATGGAAAAGTATGGTGTGAAGTTCGCAGGTCATCCCAAACCCCTCAAGCTGTTCACATGAAAAGGTGCCCCAATGCCAAAAATCTCATTACCCTTCGGACCATACCATCCTGCCCTGGGAGAGCCTGAATACTTTCAGGTTGTGGTGGATGGGGAAAATATAGTGGCCGTGGACTTTGACCTGGGCTACAACTATCGTGAGATGGAAAAGAAGGTTCTGAATTTCATCTGGGACAAAGCCACTCATTTTCTGGGCCGTATATGTGGTATTTGTTCCTCCGCTCACACCCAAGCCTTCACTCTGGCTGTGGAAAAAGTGAATGGGATGGAGGTTCCGCCTCGGGCCAAATGGATAAGGACTTTTGGTGCTGAGATAGAAAGAATAAGTAGTCACCTGCTCTGGCTGGGACTTTTTGGGGAAATGGCGGGCTTTGAACCCCTCTTTTACTTGTCGTGGGGGGCCCGAGAACACGCACTCAACATACTGGAAAAATTTGGCGGTCGCCGTGTTCATTATGCATATATGGCTTTTGGGGGGGTCCATCAGGACCTCAAACCTACTCCCGGAATGGAAGCCGAGCTCAGGGGCCTCAAACAGAAATATGAGGAAATCAGGGAGATGGTGATGGCCAGCGACCTGTTGGCTGACCGTTTCAGAGGGGTCGGGGTTGTCACACCCCAGCAAGCCAGAGACTACGGTCTGGTGGGTCCGACTGCTCGGGGCAGTGGTGTGAACAACGACATCCGCAAGGATATGCCCTATAATTCATATGAGGAACACGACTTCACTGTTCCCATTTACAAAGGGGGGGACAGCTACGCCAGGGCGATGGTCAGGCTTGATGAAATAAGGGAGAGCATTAGAATTCTGGAACAAATTGTGAATGGTCTCCCGAAAGGCAAACTTACATCAGTAAATTCATTCACTAAATCCAGACTGGGCGAAGCTACTCAGTCCGTGGAAGCCCCCCGCGGTGAAAATTTTCATTTTGTTCGGGCAGGGGAGTTAACTCCTCAATTTCTCAGAGTCCGCCCCCCCACCTTTGCCAATCTTTCAGTAATCCCGGAAATGCTGAAAGGCCGAATGGTGTCTGATGTGCCGGTGGTCATTAGTAGCATAGACCCCTGCTTTGCCTGCACAGACCGGGTAATTCTCATAGACAGATCCGACAAGTCAATCAGGGAGGTCCAGTTATGAAAGCCGGGAAAGCGTTAGGGGTCATGAACTTTTTCCGTCGCAAATCCCCCTGGGTTTATCTGCTCAGCCAGGGTACCTGTAACGGCTGTGAGCTGGAATGTTTCGCCGCCTTTGCCCCCCGCTTTGACCCGGAGAGGATGGGGGCCCGACTGGTGGCCAGCCCCCGGCAGGCTGACCTGGTATTGCTGACCGGATGTGGCACCAAAAAAGCCTCGGAAAAGGCCCGGAGAGTGTTTTCGCAGGTTCCTGAGCCGAAAACGGTGGTTCAGGTTGGGGCGTGTGCTATCAACGGAGGGGTTTTCAAGTGTCCGGGCCCCCGTTTGGGCGGACCTTCTCAGGTGAAAGTTGAAGGGTGTCCCCCCGACCCGACTGAAATTCTGACCGCTATCAAAAAAGCCATGGAGGAGATGACATGTTCGGAGCGCTGAAAGTCCTGAAAAATCTGTTCAGATCCCGTCAGACTGACCCTGGTTTCAGCAGGGAATTCCCCAAGGAAAGAATGGGACGGGTGGTGTATGACGAAAAAAAATGCATCAAGTGTTACGAATGTGTGAGAAACTGTCCCGCAGTAGCTATCTCGGTACGGCCGGACAAATTCGTTCAAGTGGATGATGAAAAATGTATTAGGTGTGGTCTATGCGTAAGAAAGTGTCCAACCCGGGCTCTCAAGATGAAAGAAAAGTGAAGGGGCATACTGATGAGTGGAAATTAAAACCCTTCACTGCGGGCCACGCCTCCCTGGAGGCGGGTTACTCCTGCCCTGCTTTCAAGACTTTTCTGATTTTGGTGGCCATTCACGCCTCCATATTTTTAATTCCATTTTATCCCATGACCTCTTTCATTCTGCTTCTGACACTGATAAAGGGGTGGTTGCTTGCCGGCTAGACTTCTCGTTCCCTTTGGCTTTGAATGGATCAAGCGGAAAGTGGATGCTCTGGTTGAAAGAAGGATTGGCCCGCCCCTGCTTCAACCTGTTTATGACTGGTTCAAACTCTGGGGCAATGAAACCCTCCTGCCTGACGGGGCGGGTATCTTCTTCCGGCTGGCACCCTGGCTGTTATTTTTGTGCTCCCTTGTCGCTGTTTATGTGGCCTCAATAAGGCCTCCCTGGGCCCTGCTGGAGTTGCTGGCCCTGTTATCAACCATGACCCTGCTCAAAATGTTTCTGGCCCGGGCAGTAACCAGCCCTTTCACTATTCATGGTCTGGGACGCCTGGGCTCTATGAAACTGGCCTTGGACCCTGCCTTTCCGTTGGCTTTTCTGGCTGCCGCCTTTCTATGGGGTTTTGATATGAACTGGCCTCTGAAGGCAGCCATTCTGTTGCCCCTTGCCGTGGCCACGGCTCTGGCCGAACTGGAACTGCCACCTTTTGACCTGTCCCACGCCAAGAGTGAACTGGTGGCCGGATGGAAGACCGAGCTGTCGGGCAGATGGCTGGCTCTGGTCACATATGCCGAAAATGCCCGGATGGTTGCCGTTTCACTTATGCTGGCGGCTTTGCTGGGTCCAACCCATCTTTGGCTGAAGGCCACGCTCATATTCACTTTGTTATCCGCCCTTTCCATAGCCCTGCCCCGCATGCATCTGGCAAAGGCTATTAGGTGGCTGTCTTTTCTGAACGTATTGGCTTTAGCGGAGGTGATTGCCTGTTTGAGCTGGGCATCTTGGCTGGTTTAATAGGTGTGTTACTTTCTGAGGGGTATCCTCACATTACCTTGTTTTATTCACTTTCAGGTGTTTTTCTGGCCCTGACTATGTTTATGTATGGCCTGCCTCTGGCGGGCTTGGTGGCCCTGCTATCCTCGGCAGGAGGAGGAGTGGCCATGCTACTTTTTGGAGGTGAGTTGTCTGAAACATGAAACCCTCATACTAATTTTGGTGGGCGTTCTTTCACTCATGTTGGGACAGGTCACCCTCATAAAGCCGGCGTTTGAAATCAGTGAGATTTTGGTGGCCCTGGTGTTTTCCATGGTGTTCACTTTCGCCATAGGTCTGGAGGTGGTTAAATGATAGTGGAAACTTTGTTTTTGTCCATCTGCATTTATGGGATTGCCAGAAGCGGTAACACTCTGAAAATTGCGGCATTCATAAGTTTCCTGGCATATCCTGCCCTTCTGTTGCTCACCAAAGCAGGGGAAGCCGACCTCGTTTTGCTCTTACTTGCCTTTGAAACGGTTCCGCTGGCGTTTGCACTCCTGCTCGCCAAAGTGCATGGTAAACTGGACTTCAGGAGGTTATGGAAACATGCTTGAACTGTCCTTCATTTTTCTGGCCGGTTTTCTGGTTTCCCTTCTGTCAGAAAGGGTGGCGTTCATATTCACAGTTGTATCCTCAGTGTCCCTGTTTTATGCGTGGAGTGACCCTTTTAGTTTTGTTACCATTCTGGTCGGGCTTGCTTCAATACTATTCTCTTTTGAATACCTGAAAGGGACCCCCCATCACCGGAGATTTCTGGCATTTATGTATCTATTCCTGTTTTCTTCACTTTTCTTCCTGTCCGCCGGGAATTGGCTTGCCCTTTATCTGGCGTGGGAACTGATGGCAATTTGTTCTTATGCATTAATCATTCACAAAGGCACCAAGACTGCCTGCCTGGCCGCTAGAAAAGCCTTTATTTTTAACGGTTTAAGCAGTTTCCTGCTTTTGGGGGCTCTGATAATAATCTACCAGACTTTTGGGACTTTTGATTTTCTGTTGATACCCGACATGGCCCGCTATTTCATACTGGGGGCGGCAATCATAAAAGGGGCGTTGATTCCATTCACTTCCTGGCTGACGGGTGCTATGGAAGCCCCCACCCCCGCATCGGCACTCCTTCACTCAACTTCCCTGGTCTCTGCGGGAGCGATACTCATTCATAAATTTTATCCATTCTTCATTGACCTTGCACCGTTCATTAAAATTTTTGCCCTCTGTTCTTTCTTCATAGCATCTGTGATGGCACTTCGGGAGGAGCATAAGAAAACCTTACTTGCATATTCAACTGTTGCATCCATGTCTTTGCTATTTTATTTGTTTGATTCCCCTTACTTCCTTTACGCCTTTGCCATTCACGCCATCCTCAAAGCAACCCTCTTCATTCTGGCGGGCACCTATGCAGCCCACCATGACTACATCCTGGACTTGGGCCTTAACCCGAAGAGCCTGACCTCTGTGATAGTGGCCTTCGCCTTATTGTCCCTTTCCGGTTTTCCCCTTCTGGGCTTTTTCTGGATTAAAAGTGGGGAAACCTTGATACTGGCAGCGGCAATGTTTCTGGTTTCCCTGCTACACTCCGCCAAATACCACCTGCGGAGCTTTTCCGGAGGGGTTCAGCCCCGCACCGGTATAGGCACCCGGCTTGCCGTGATGATGACGGCGTTCTCCCTGTTTTTTGTTGTGGGTACTTTTCACTCGGGAACACTTTTTTACGGGTTGGTTTTCCTCATACTCACCCCCATAGGATTGAAATTCTGTGACTACCACATACTGAACCGGTTGGGCGGAGTGCTTCAGATTTTATTTTCTCCAGAAATGAACGGTGAACCTTTTTCAGGGTTTTCGGACATCCTGAATGAGGATTGGTTTTATTCACTTTTTGAAAAGCTAAAGACCCTGAACTCAAACTTTCACTCACGTCTTAAGAGTTCGGTTTCAAATGATGTGGCATACATCGTCCTTGCTCTGATAATATTGGTAATGGGGGTTATAATTTGCTGAGTATCTTCATACTTTTCGCGGCAGCTGTGCTGGTGATGTTCTCAAAAGGTCTTGGGCTTGCTCTTGCTATTTTTGGTGTTGCTTCAATCACACACCCCGTGAGTTTTGAATGGCTACCTGGCATAACCTTCGGATGGCAGGTGGTTCCTGAATGGGCTCCGCTGATGGGCGTCTTCGTTCTGATAACTGCCATAGCTCTCTTTTCCGCCCGTAAATTCACCCGTAAACAACTGGCCACCTTCATAATTTTTGTGTCTGGCCTTCTGGGTTTTGTTGGGGCATCCCACCCCCTTCAGTTCTTTTTCTTCATGGAAATGATGATCTTTCCGGCCTTTTACCTGATTTTTGAGCAGGACCCTGCTATCGCCTTCAAGTATTTTGCCTACATGCAGGTGGCCGCCCTTCTGGTTCTGGCGGGTATATTCTCATCCGGAACTGTTTCGGCGGTTATGTTCACTCTCGCGTTTGCCATAAAAATGGGTCTGTTTCCGTTGGGTTCATGGTTGCCGGATGCTCATTCCCAGGCTCCACATTCACTCTCCACGCTACTCAGCAGTTGCACAGTGGTTTGTGGGGCGTATGGTCTTTATCGTTTTAGTTACCATTCACTTTTACTTTTGGTTCTGGCGTTCATGTCTATTGTGTATGGTGCGTGGAGAGCGACTCGGGATGAAGACCTAAAACGCGTGCTGGCTTTCTCAACAGTTTCACAAATGGGATATGCTGTCCTTGCACTGATTTATGCTCCCCGCATCCTTCCAACCTTTTTGCTTATGCATTCGCTGGCCAAAGCCACACTTTTTCTGTCTGCGGGGATTATCATAGACCGGACCGGTATCCGGAGAATGGAGGGTTTGGGTGTAACTTCCTTTTCACTTATGCCGGCCTGTCTGGTGGCTACTCTTTCCCTTGCAGGCGTTCCCCCTTTGTTGGGTTTTTGGACTGATTTAGCCATCCTCAAAGCAGTTACACCCCTGCCTCTTATGCTCGTGGCACTGGCCACCATGTTTTTCACTCTTCTTTACGTTGAACGCCTGATGGCTATTTTCTTCAGGAGAGAAGGACGCCAGAAAGTTGAAGGCTGGTTACCCCTTTTGACTGCGGTTTTATTGGTTTTGGGAGGGATTCTCTATGAATGAACTGCTGGTTACCGCCCTGATTTTGCCTTTTCTGGGCAAATACCGGAAGCCTGCCACCCTGATGGCTTTCCTGTTTGCCGTTTATTTGTCCCTGGTTGAGGGCTATTATCTGGCCACTTTCTTTTTCATACTATCTATAGTCCTGATGGGCATCTCCAGATGGGAGCCCGCCAAATATCCCCTGCTTTTCCTGGCCATGTTTGACCTGATAGGACTGGTGAACAGCCAGAACCTGCTTGAACTTTTCCTTTATTTTGAATTAGCCATCTATGCTTCATACTTCCTGATTTTTGGAAAGGAGAATCTCAGAGCTCTCTTCAGATATTTTATTGTGAATTCCATCGGCAGTGCTTTCATGATTTTTGCTATCGCCCTGACCTTTGTAACATCCGGTTCACTGAATTACCTGACTAACCCCGCACTGGTGTTCTTCGTTCTGGGCTTGCTCATCAAACTTGGAATGGCTCCCTTTCAGGATTGGTTGGTTGAGATTTATCACAAAGTTTCACTTTCGTTGATTCTCTTTTTTTCAGTGGTGCTTACTGAAGTGGCCCCTCTGGCCCTGCTCATGGTGGTGGACCGTCCCGTAAAAGCCCTGGAGTTGCTGGCCCTGTTCTCCATGCTTTTGGCCAATCTGCTTGCTCTGGCCGAAAAGGATTTGATACGTCTGCTGGCCCTGATTGATGCCTCCAATCTGGCCTTTGACCTGCTGGCCATTTCCATCGCCACCGCGGCATCCCGTGTTGCAGCCATCTATATGATGTTTTCACATGTTTTGGCCATGGCGCTGGCCTTTTCTGTGATTGTGCTTTCTGGTTCCAAACGTATATCAAGACTCTACATTCCTCCCGCCCTGACCGCCCCATTTTTTGCCGCATTTTTTATACTTTCAGGCCTCCCCCCCTTCCATCTTTTCCCCGCCAAGGTGGTGTTGTTCTCCGCGGTCTTTGACGCGACCCAGGGCACATCCTATCTGTTACTCTTTAATCTGCTACTCAACGCCATGGTGGCTCTGCGCGTTATGGCCGCCGCAAAAACCGGAAAGACCAAAAAAGCAATTCCCCTTTCATTCACAGTTCTTGTCTGGTCTCTCGTCCTGATTTCACTTATTCTTGGTTTATTCCCTAACTTTTTCTTCCAACTTTCCGCTTCACAACTAGCTTACCTCGGGGGACCCCACCTAGGCTTCAGCGAATCTCTAATTCCTTCAATTCCTGCATCATTTGGTCAAACTCTGACTGGCTTAATTTCTCGATAACCGCCCCGGCGTGAATCAAAACCAAGTCTCCTTTTTTCAAACCCGGCACACCGAACTTTACTTTTTTTGTTTCGCCGAGTATTTCAACCATTTTTTCCTTTTCATTCACAATCTTTCCGGGAACTGACATGCACATTTCAATCACCTTTACAGCCCTGCGGACGTTGGCCCGGGCTTCCTCACTGATAGCCTCTCCCATGCGACGGTTATAAGTTTTTATACCCACCAGCCAAACCCGGGCCCCCGTGACCTTGCGCACCCTGTCCAGACTCATTTTGTGGGTGTAGTATGAAGCCGGGACCTCCTCCACTATCCGGTAGGCCCCTCCACCCTCAAAGTGTGTAGCGTCCAGCACTAAAATCTTCTCAAAACCCCTCAGAGCCCCTAGCACGTTTTCCGGACTTTCATGGCCAAAAACCACCTGAAAACCCTTTTTTTCCAGCATCCTGCCGGCCAACAGACCCACCCCGTCGTCTCCTCTCAGGTCGTTGCCCACCGCCAGGATGCCAAACATACCTATCTTCCTGAAGCCTTAATAAATGTCTTTGGTATGGCTTTGAATGTCGTCCGAGACTAGGGGCAAACTGCTGGTGCTTCTCACCGCGATTATCTCCGGGTTCTCTATCATAGCCAACCGCTTCTTCGTCCTCAACGTGGACCCTGTGCTACTCACTGCAGTCAGGGCACTCGTCATCGGCTCGGTTTTTCTGGTGGTGACCCTTGTGAATGACCGCGGCAGGCAACCCGTTTCGCTGCCATCATTGTTATTCATCGGTCTGATCGGCGGCGGTCTGGCCTTCTGGATGTTCTATACGGCCCTCGCCATGACTCTCGGTGGGAGAGCGGCCTTCATTCACAAAACTCTCCCGGTGTGGGCTACCGTCCTGGCCATAATTTTTCTGCGGGAGAAACTTTCACGCAAACAGGTGGCGGCCATGCTCGTGGCTTTGTCCGGTCTGCTGGTGATGAACTGGGGAAGCCTGCCGGCTGGCATGCGGGCCGGAGACCTGCTGGCTCTTGGAGCCACCATACTCTGGGCCGCCGAAAATACCGTAGCCAAAAAAGTGATGAGCGAAGGGGAATCCAACTGGAGGGTGACTTTCAGCCGCATGTTCATCGGTTCACTTTTTCTTTTTTCAGTGGCCGCCTTCCAGGGTAAACTCCCGCAGCTTCTGGCCCTCCAGCCTGTTCAGTGGGCATACATAGGTATCTCCACCGCCCTGCTGCTGGGCTACGTCCTGACCTGGTATTGGGGCCTCCGTTACCTCCCCCTTTTCCAGGCCTCAACCATCCTCCTGTTGTCCCCCGTCCTCTCTATGGTTTTCGGCATGCTCCTGCTTGGGGAGCCCGTTTTTGTGGGCCAGGCGGCGGGGTCCGCCCTGATACTGCTGGGATGTTATCTTCTGATAAGGGTCAAAGGAGGCGACAGGTCTGGAAAACCTGAAACCGCTGCTTAGGTTTGCCGAGCCCCCCACCCACCTGGGGTTGTGCGGCGCCCGCAGTCCGCGCATTTACGACCTCATTGACAAACCGGTTTGGAATGCCCGAGACCTCACCTCTCTTCGAGATTTTGTGAAAAAACTCCACGCCATGAATGCTTATCTGACCGCCCTTGCTGAAGCCACAGACAAAGACATTCTGGACCCGGAAGTTGTGAATGCATACCTGATTGGATGGAACGGGTGGAAAGATTTTGAAGTGGCCGCCCCCCTGAAACGGGAACTGAAAAAAATATCCATCCCTTCACAATTTGAAAAAATAGACAACATGCCGGAAGACCTGCCGTTCACTCACAACTTCCATGTGCTCTATTTTGGAGCCGTGGCCAAAGACATCCCGGACATTGAGAAAATGGCGGACCACTGCAAGGTTTCGCTGGGTGAGTTTTCCGAAGGCGGGGCCGTGAAATACAACCGCCTGGTTGAAGGTCACAGGCTGATGTCGGGAGACCTGACTCTGAAGGCCTCCAGCCTTCCGGTTTCAAAAGGGGACAAGATTTTCATTCACTACCGAACCCCCTTCAAACTGGCCACCCCTCAAGAGGTGGGACTTTACCAGGACAATTTCAACAGGATACTGGCCTGGTTCACTTCTTCCTGAACAGGCCCAGTAGCTTGCCCATCCACCTGAAGGGCACCAGCACCAGACGGAGAAGTGACCCCACCAGATAGCCTGCGAACAGGATGATGCCGGTTATGGCTCCGGGCAGAGCACTCGCGAAACCCCCCACCATAAAACCCGCAACAGTAGCCCCAATCACACTGGCTAGCAGGGGAAAAACGAAACCCAGTAGCCTGAGAATGTTCGGACGAAGCACCAGGCCCACCACCAGGCCGGTGATGGCAGGCACCACATAACCCCCGCCCAGATATGTAACTATGGCCCAGCCGGCGGCGGCCAGAAGAATGCTTTCCAACACCTGAGCTTTTCAAGGGGCAATTTAAAAAAGTGGGTCTTTGCAACCAAAACCACATATAACCCTGTAGAGAACCCATTTATGAAACCTCGTTGGTTGATACTTTTGGCGGTGGGAGTTATGGCGCTGGCGGTTATTGGATTAAAACTGACGTCGCCCCCAAATTCCGCAGGGTGTGCAATTTATGATAATGAACCAGACGCATGTGTCGCTCATGCCGGTTGCGTCTGGAATGATACGGAGCAAATGTGTGACCCTGTGACGGGAGCGCCCGGAGATGTTGAGACTCCCGTGGATGACTCCACGAAAAGCACGCCCAAATTTTCTGAACCCCCATTTGGTTTAGGTGAAGTAACTGTTCGGATTACCGGTTCAACTTATGATGCGGTTTCCCAAAAACCCGAAGGATGGTTTGTGAATGGACAGAGTGCTGATCTGATGTTATCCGGATTTGGGTTTGATAATGCAGGGGGACCTCTCATGTTCAATCATCAAGGAGGCATTGCCAGTGACGGTCAGCATTTCATACTCGCAGACAGAAACAACAACCGGGTTCTCGTCTGGAACCAACTTCCCACCTCCAATGAGGAACCCTCTTTGGTGTTGGGTCAACCCAATTTCATTTCAAATAGCCCCGGTGCAGGCCTTGGAAATCTTAACTGGCCGGTGGCCGTAGCCACTGACGGCACCCACCTTCTGGTAGCGGACACCTACAACTACCGCGTACTTATCTGGAACAGCTTCCCCACCCAGAACGGGCAACCTGCAGACTTGAGCCTGGCGGGGCCCACGGACAGATTTGAGGATGGGGTTGTGGGCTGGCCTTGGGCAGTCTGGACTGATGGAGAAAAAGTAGTGGTCACCTCAACAGCGGCCTCCCAGGTACTTATCTGGAACAGCTTCCCCACCCAGAACAATCAGGAGCCTGACGTGGTGATAAGTTTGGATGATTTCGGCACTCCGCGCACCATCGGTAGTGACGGCTCTAATTTGGTAATTGGCGACCATAACGCATTTGGGAATCGTCCGGGCAATTTCTTTTGGAAAACCTTCCCCACCCAGAACAATCAACCTTACGACTTTTTTATGGGAAATGCTCCCGGCGGGGACATACGCAGGGGTGAAATCATGTGGGGTCCCACCTTTACACCAACCGGTGAATTTTTAGTTGTCAGTGATAAACTTTACATCTGGGAGATCTTTCCCCAAAATAGCGAGGAGGTCCCTTCACTTTCTTTAGGAGTTACCGGAACTTCTGGAGGCTACGATTTTGGAGGGTCACAGAGTGGCGACGGTTCTTCCATGGTTTATGCAAATGACAACCTCTATGTATCCTTGTGCAACGGCAATAAGGTGGTGGGCTTTTATGGGCTCCCCACTAGGGCTGACCAGATGCCTGATTTTGTTATTGGCGCTCCGGACTTGAACACCAACACCTTGGAAACGGAGTTCATCATGAGCAATCCCGTACCTGCCACCAACGGCGAGAGCCTGTTTGTTTCCTCTGATTTTGACAGAAAACTCTATGTGTGGTCGTCTCTGCCTGACGAAAGCGGGGCACATCCTGATTACGTTTATGACCTCCCGGAAGCTCCATGGGACAACGCACTCCATGAAGACACTCTTGTGCTTGCAGGAAAGCAGACCGTTTTTATCTGGGACGGGCTTCCCTTGGACGGCAGCTTACCCGACCAAATAATACGCTCAAGCATGGGCAGTGTGAATTTCGGGGAACTGTTGGGCGTTGCTCTTGATGACCGGTATTTCTATCTATCCGACAAAATCAACAACCAAATTTATGTTTGGGAAGGCATACCCGGTGAGTCATCAGAACCTGCGTTCACTTTGAATCTGGAAGGACCCGGCAGATTATCCAGTGATGGAACTTATTTAGCGGTAGCTGCTACTGAACGTGGCCCCGGAGGGTCAGTGGTCATATACCGTATTGACGATTTGATTACCGGCAACCCTGCCGTGATTTTGAATGGTGACTTTAACTTACCTCAGGGAGTGAATGTATGGAACGGCCATCTCTTTGTGGGTGATACTGGCCACAATGTGGTTCAGATTTGGACTGCCATTGAGGACGCCATAGGAGGAAAGCCTGCGGACCTTATTTTCGGAACTCAAAGCAATGTTCCTTTAATCGGGTCACGGACTCTTTTTTGGCCCGCCGTCCCCGTCTTTGATGGTAGCTATCTTTGGGTGGGCGAATTCAAATTTTCTGAACGTCTGTTGAGGTTCAGGGTTCAATAAGGTGCAGGGTGACGCAACGCGTCGGGTCCCGCAGCGGGCCCGGGGGGATTTGGACCCCCGACTACTGGGTTAAAAGCCCAGCGCTCTACCAACCTAAGCTACGAGCCCAATTGGGGCCGCGCAAGCGGTCCCAGCACCTTTAGCAAGGCCTCTATTAAATATAAAAGCTTCTCCTGCCCCGGAAAGTATATTAAGTTCCCCGCTTATGGTTTGCTTAAGCTTCAATCGGAAGCTTTTTAAATAGGCCTTCGGAAGTCCCTTGGTGTTTGGGCCTAAACTTGTTTCTGGGGTGTTTTATGGTCTAAAACACAGTTTAAGCATCAGGGGAGCGGATAGATGATGACTGCTGACAGATTAACCGAGCTAGCCAGGGCCTTCTTTGCCGAAACGGGTTTTGTTGGCCACCAGGTGGAATCCTTCAATTACTTCCTGAAGGACGGCATACAGAAGGTGGTCAGGGAAGTGGATGCCATAGAGCCTTTGGTCTTCCCTCCCGGCTATGACTCTTATAAACTTAAGTTTGGCAAAGTCCGCATCCTACCCCCTGTAGTTCGGGAGGCTGACGGTTCTTCATCTATGTTGTATCCTATGGAGGCCCGTATCCGCCAGCTGACTTACTCTGTTCCTCTTCAGATTGAAATAATTCCCGAAGGCAACGGCAATCGGAATGAATCAATCTGGACTGAAATCGGTTCACTCCCTCTCATGGTCAGGAGTGAACGTTGCCTCCTGACAGGTCTCAGTAACGAGGAACTGGTGGAGGTGGGTGAGGACCCCTATGACCCCGGTGGTTACTTCATCATTAACGGTACTGAGCGGGTGCTCATGACTATTGAGGATTTGTTACCTAACGTTCCCCTTGTGGAAAGGGTTAAGTCTGGCACCGCAGATGAGGCCGCCCGCATTTTCAGCGAGGTTCCCGGCTTCCGTGTCCCCCACCTTTTTGAGCGTCGCAAGGACGGCATTATCTATGTTTCATGGGCCCGCGTCCCCCGCATTCCTGTCGTAGTGGTGCTTAAGGCCATGGGCCTTAAGTCTGACCAGCAGATTGTGGCCGCCATCACCGAGGACCCAGACTTCATGGAGGACCTCATGGTAAATTTGGAGGTTTTGGATGAAGTCCAGACTCAGGAGGACGCTCTGGATTATATCGGCAAAAACGTGAAAGTGGGTCAGGGTGTGGAGTACCGCATCAGCAGGGCCAAGTATCTGATTGCCAAGTATCTGCTACCCCACATCGGCCGTGAGGAGTCGGATCACCCCACCAAACTACTCTATTTGGGCATGGTGGCTGAAAAGCTGCTCAAGCTCCATTACGGCAAACACCCCGCTGACGACAAGGACCATTACGGTAACAAGAGACTCAAACTGGCCGGCGAGCTCATGGAACAGTTGTTCCGAGCTGCCTTCAAGACCCTTGCCAATGACATGCAGTACAGTTTTGAACGCGTTGTGAAAAGAGGCCACGAACCCTCCCCCGCCACCATCGTCAGGAGTCAGCTACTCACCTCAAGAATAGAGTCTGCGATGGCCACCGGTTACTGGATTGGCGGTCGCACGGGTGTGGCCCAGCACCTTCAGCGTCTGAACTACTTTGACACTCTGAGTCATCTGAGAAGGGTGATGTCTCCTCTGGCCAGTAGCCAGCCCCACTTTGAGGCCCGTGAGCTACATCCTACCCAGTGGGGCAAGCTTTGCGTGGCCGAAACCCCGGAAGGTTCAAACATCGGGCTCCGTAAGAACATGGCCCTACTGGCCAAAGCCAGTAGCAAGTGGGATGAGGAGCAGGCATCCAAGGAAGTGAAGAGGGCCTTGCGGGCGGCCAAAACAGCAGTCAGGACTAAGGAGGCGAGTGCATGATTAATGTTATACTCAACGGAAATATTATGGGCAGAATTAGTGAAGAGGAAGCACAGGCTCTTGAAAGTGAATTGCGTCTCAGGCGGCGCAAAGGCAAGCTTCATCCCGAAGTCACTCTGGCCCTTATTTCTGAGAGGAACGAACTCCGGGTGGACACTTCCGCTGGGCGGTTGCTCCGTCCCCTCATCGTGGTTGAGAAAGGTAAGCCTCTGTTGGTTGAAGAGGATTTGGAGGCCCTGAAGGCAGGCAAGCAGACATGGAGTGGCCTGATGAAAGCAGGCAAATTGGAATATCTGGATGCCGAAGAGGAAGAGAATGCCTTGATCGCTGTGAATGATAAAGACCTAACACCAGAACATACTCATCTTGAAATTCACCCACTTACTCTGTTGGGTGTTCCCGGTTCACTCATCCCGTTTGCCAACTACTCCCGTGGTGACCGCGTGAACTATGGTACTTCCAAGGGTGTGAAGCAGGGTCTGGGTATTTATTCACTCAACTACCCCTTCAGGTTTGATACATTCACCAACGTGCTTTACGCACCTCAGGTGCCCCTGGTAAATACCCGCATGCATGAAGTGCTGGGTTTCAATCATCACCCCGCCGGCCAGAACTTTGTGGTGGCCATGATGCCCTGGGAGGGCTACAACATGGAGGATGCTGTCATCATGAACCGGGGCAGTCTCCAGAGGGCCCTGGCCCGTAGCACCTACTTCCGACCCTACACCATCGCTGAGAAAAGATACCCCGGTGGACAGGAGGACCGCATAGGAGTTCCGGAGAAGGACGTTTCCAGCTACAGTGCAGAGGATGACTACGCCCTGCTGGACGAGGACGGCCTGGCCTTCCCGGAAGCCTGGGTGGGTGGCGGTTCAGTGGTGGTTGGTAAGACTTCACCCCCACGTTTTCTGGGTTCCATGAGCACTTTCAGAATGGGCGTTGAAGCCCGGCGTGACACCAGTTCCCGCATCCGCCACGACGAGGCGGGATGGGTGGATTCCGTTGTGGTTACTGAAAACATTGAGGGTCGCAAACTGGTGCGGGTCCGGATAAGGGAGGACCGCAAGTCCGAAATCGGCGACAAATTCTCCTCACGCCACGGACAGAAAGGTGTAATTGGTCTGATTCTGCCACCTGAAGATATGCCATTCACAGAATCAGGCGTGGTTCCCGACATGATAACCAACCCCCACGGTATTCCCAGTCGTATGACCTTCAACCAGCTCATGGACTTTATGGCTGGCAAGGCCGCAGCCGCATCAGGCAACTTGTTTGACGGCACTCCATTTGAAGGTGACCCTGTCAAGGATGCCAAACGGATACTGGAGAAGCGGGGCTTCAAGTCTTCAGGCACCGAGGTCATGTATAACGGGGCAACCGGGGAAAAGATGGAAGTTGAGATTTTCACAGGCGTCATCTATTACCACAAGGTCCGCCACATGGTGGCCAACAAAATTCACACCCGTGCCCGCGGGCCGGTGCAGATGCTGACCCGCCAGCCTACTGAGGGTCGCTCCAAGCTGGGCGGTTTGAGGATGGGTGAAATGGAGAAAGACTGTCTGGTTTCCCACGGGGCCAGTCTGCTACTGAATGAGCGGTTCTCCTCAGACACCACGAGAGTGCCCATTTGTAGCAAATGCGGTGTGGTGGCCGTCTACAACCACGTTAAGGACAAGTCTTTCTGCCCCCTATGTGAGGGCGAGGAGATTGAGTGGGCTGAGATGTCCTACGCCTTCCACATCATGCTTCAGGAGCTCATGACCATGGGCATCTATCCGAGAATGGTCATGAAGGATAAGGGGTGGTGATTGAATGGAAATAGTGAAAAAAGATTTGCAAGGCATTGAATTCCGTTTCTTCGGTCCGGACTCTGTCCGCAAACTGAGTGTGATGGAAGTTTCCGTGCCGGAACTCTACGACCAGGACGGCTTCCCCGTTGAGGGGGGTCTCATGGATCCCAGACTCGGCGTGGTTGACCCCGGCATGAGATGCAGGAGTTGTGGTGGCAAGGTTGGGCACTGCCCCGGACACTTCGGTCACATTGAGTTCGCCAAGCCCGTCATTCACGTCAGGTTCGGCAAGAAGATTTACATGTGGCTCTCTATGGCATGCCCTTCATGTGGCAGAGTGGCCGTTGAGAAGGAAGCCCGCGATATTTACGAGCGCGAGTTCCAGCGGATTGACAACGAGGGCACCAACTCGGAAAGGGCCAAGCTCATTCGGGACATCGCCAAAGAGGCCAAGAAACACTCTGTGTGCCCCCACTGTGGGGCCGACAAGCCCGCCATCACCTATGAGAAGCCCACCACTTACTATCAGGGCGAGGATAAGCTGACTCCTGTTGAAGTCAGGGAAAACCTGGAAAAAATCCCCGACGAGGACCTTTTCCTCCTTGGAGTGGATTCCCGGGCCTTCCGTCCGGAGTGGGCCGTCATGACTTCGTTCCTGGTGCCCCCCGTCACCGTCCGTCCCTGCATCACCTTGGAAACGGGTGAGCGCTCCGAGGACGACCTGACCCACAAGCTCGTGGACATCATGCGTATCAACCTGCGCCTGCGGGAGAACATGGCCAGTGGTGCCCCTGCGGTCATTATTGAAGACCTGTGGGAGCTGTTGCAGTATCACGCCACCACTTTCATAGACAACCAGGTGTCGGGCATTCCGCCCGCCCGTCATCGGGCCGGTCGCATCCTCAAGGGTGTGGTCCAGAGGGTCAAAACCAAGCAGGGTCGCTTCCGCCGTAATCTGGCCGGCAAGCGTGTGAACTTTTCCGCCCGTACCGTGGTCAGCCCAGACGCCCGAATCGGAGTGGACGAGGTCGGCATCCCCGACGAGATTGCCCGGGACCTGACTGTTTCTGTTTATGTCACTGATGAAAATGTGGAACAGATGAAGGAGGTGATCCGCCGTGGGCCTGAGGCCCTCGATGGTGCCAACTACGTCATTGACGATCAGGGTAACCGCCTGAGAATCACTGATTTCAATCAGGAAACTTTGGCCGAGCAGGTGGCCCCTGGCTGGATGGTGGACCGCCACCTGAAGGATGGAGACGTGGTGCTCATGAACCGCCAGCCCAGTCTGCACAGGATGTCCCTCATGGGCCACCGGGTCAGAGTGCTACCTGGCAGGACTTTCCGAATCCATCCCAGTATCTGTGCCCCTTACAACGCTGACTTTGACGGGGACGAAATGAACCTCCACGACCCCCAGGGGGAGGAGGCAAGGGCGGAAGCTCTTGAGTTATTGGGTGTCCGCAAAAATCTGCGTAGCCCCCGTTTCGGCGGTGTTATTATTGGTGGCTGGAGGACCCAGATAAGCGGGCTTTTCCTGCTCACCCAGAAAGACACTGTGCTATCTCGGGAGAAGGCCTTCCAGTTGATTTATGATGCGGGTATTGAGGCCGAACTGCCCTCTTCTAAAAAGGAAATCACAGGCCGGGAGATTTTCTCACTGCTACTGCCTTCCGATTTTAACATCCGTTTCAAAACCAAAGCCTCCAAGAGTGGCAAGGTTGGGGAAGATGACAGCGAAGTAGTGGTCAAGGACGGCAAGCTCCTGAAAGGTGTTATTGACTCCTCGGCGGTGGGTTCTTTTGGAGGCAGAATTCTGGACCGCATAGTCCAGGAATACGGTCCTGACTTTGGCACCGACTTCATCAACAAGCTGGCCGCCCTGGGCCTACTCTATCTGAAGATGCGTGGCATGACTGTCAGTATTGAGGATTTTGAAATTCCGGAAGAGACTCATAAAGAAATCAACCAGACCCTTTCCAAGGCCAAACGTGAGGTGCGTAATATTATCAAGAAGGCCGAAGCTGGCAAACTCAAGTCCTGGCCTGGTATGTCTATGGTGGAGACCCGCGAAAGTGAAATCATTCACACCCTGAACAAGGCCAGGGATGAGGCCGTCCGCATGGTGGGTGACGTGCTCAGTCCAAGCAACCCCGCGGCCATCATGGCCATCAGCGGGGCAAGAGGCAATCTGCTTAACGTGGCCCTCATCGCAGGTGCCGTTGGTCAGCAGGCCATCGGAGGTGGTCGTCCCAAGAGGGGTTATTACTCCTCGCGGACTTTCCCCCACTTTGTCAAGCATGACCTGGGTGCCGAGTCCAAGGGTTTCGTCCGTAGCTCATACGGTAGTGGTCTCAATCCCTTTGAGTTCTTCTGGGTGAGTGCCTCAGGTCGTGAAGGTCTGACGGACACGGGTGTCAAGACGCCCAAGAGCGGTTACATGTACCGCCGGCTCAGCAACGCCCTCCAGGACCTGAAAGTGGAATATGACGGCACCGTCCGTGATTCTGGTGGCAACATAATCCAGTTCCTCTATGGTGAGGACGGCATTGATGTCTCCATGAGCGACAAGGGCTTCATAAATCTGGACCGGCTGGCGGAGCTGGCCCGCGGAGGTGATAAGTGATGGTGACCAAACAAATACTCCTGAATGCTGAAGAAGTGGCTAAAAAACACAGGCTCAACCCCGACCAGCGCAAGAAATTCTTCAAAATGGTCAAGGACCGGTATGAAGAGATGCAGGTTCATCCTGGGGAAGCTATTGGAGTGGTAACTGCCCAGAGTCTGGGGGAGCCCGGCACCCAGCTGACCATGCGTACCTACCACTATGCTGGTGTGCTGGAGATGAACGTCACCCTCGGTCTGCCAAGGGTTATTGAAATCGTGGATGCCCGTTCCGAGCCCAAAACCCCCATGATGACAGTCTATCTGCAACAGGAGCCGGCTCAGGATGAGGAAAAGGCCCGTCAGGTGGCTGCCCGCATCAAGATGACTTCTTTTGAAAACTTTGTCAAAGAGGTTAATGTGGATTTGGCCGAACTCAAAATAATTGTGAATTTGGACCCCCCGGCCCTTCAGGAGTACGGAGTGTCAATAGAGGAACTGGTGGAAATCCTGAACAAGCGCATCAAAGGGGCCGCGGTGGAACAGGAGGATGAATTCACTCTGACTGTTGATACCAAGAAGGCCGGCCTCCGCAAGCTTTACAAATTCAAGAAGGCTCTCATGGAGACCCGGGTGACAGGAGTGGAAGGCATCTCTGCTACCATGGTAAGTCGCAAGGGGGAGGAATTCGTGGTATTTACTGAAGGTTCCAACCTCAAGGAGGTTTTTGAGGTGCCCGGGGTTGACCCCGCCCGCACCATAACCAACGACATTCACGAGGTGGCTCTGGTGCTGGGGATTGAAGCCGCCCGCAACGCCATCATGCAAGAGCTCCAATCGGCCATGGAAGGGGCCGGTGTGAGCAACGTGGACCTGCGTCATGTTATGACTGTGGCCGACATGATGTGCCTGACCGGGACAGTGAGTGCCATAGGCCGTTATGGTATAGCCGGGGAGAAGGCGGGGGTTCTGGCCAAGGCCAGTTTTGAGACACCCGTAATGCATTTAATTGATGCCGCTATGTCCGGTGAGTTCGACGAGTTTAACTCGGTGATAGCAAACGTCATGATTGGCCAGCCCGTCAAGGTCGGGACTGGCACCGTGCGTCTGCTGATGAAGGTGTAAATATGGAATGGAAAACTGAAGTAAGAAAAGCCACAGCCGACCATCGGCTCCTGATGGGCCTGAAACAGGTTGAAAAAGCTTTAAAAGAGGGAAAGGGCAAACTGGTCGTGATTGCCAAAACCTGCCCTGAAGCTCAGACCCTTCACAATATGGCCAAGCTGGGCCATATTCGGGCTGTTGATTTTGATGGCACGGGGTATGAGTTGGGTGCCATGGCTAAGAAACCCTTCAGTGTCTCTGTTTTGTTGGTGACCAAAGATGAAGCTGACCATAAATCATGAAACTTTTCGTTTTCTCTCCGTTTTCAGCACCCTGACGGGTGTGGGCGCGGTTGATTGTTTTGAGCACAACGGCGAGGTGGTTTATGTGGTTGAGGCCGGCAAAATCGGCATCGCTGTGGGCAAAGGCGGGGCCAACATCAAGAAAGTTGAAGACCTGCTCAAAAAGAAAATCCGCCTGGTGGAGCACTCTCAGGACGCTGTCCGATTTGTCCAGAACATAATTTATCCCATGAAGGCCCGGAATGCCTACGTGGCCACCAAGAGTGATGGTAGCCAGGTCATCAATCTCCAGGTGGATATTCGCGTTAAGAAGAGCCTTATGCGCGACGGCAAAAATCTTTTTAAGCTACTCAACTCCCTGTTGTCCAGACATTTCCCGTCCTACAAGCTTGAGGTGAATGATGCATGAAGAAGACCCAGGGGCTCTATGCCGGCAGGAAGCTTATTAAGCGTAGGCAGAGCCACCGCAAACTCCAGAAGACCTGGAGACAGAGGTTCTACGGCACCCGCTGGGTGAATGACCCCCTGGAAAAGTCCGCCCAAGCCAAAGGCATTGTGCTGGAGAAGGTGGGTGTGGAAGCCCGCCAGCCCCACTCCGGTATCCGCAAGTGCGTCCGCGTTCAGCTCATGAAGAACGGCAAGCAGGTGACCGCCTTCGCCCCCCGCGACGGGGCCATCAACATGATTGAGGAGCACGACGAGGTGTTGATTGAAGGCATTGGAGGTCGCAAAGGTCGTTCTTTTGGTGACCTGCCCGGCGTCCGCTACAAGGTCATCCAGGTCAACGGGGTAAGTCTGGAGATGGTTCGGACCGGCAAGAAAGAGAGGAAGAGGAGATAAACATGGCGGACGCAAGCGCTTCAGACATCAAACTGTTCGGCAAATGGTCTTTTGACGGAGTTGAAATCCGCGACCCCAGCCTGAAACCTTATATTAATCTCATTCCGGTGATTACCCCTCATACAGGTGGTCGCTGGCAGAAACGAATGTTCGGTCGCCACAAATACAACATAGTTGAACTTTTCATTAACAAGCTCATGGTTACCGGTCACAACAAGGCCGGCAAGAAGCACATCTTCACCAGTGGCCGGAACTCCGGCAAGAAGATGCTCATCATGTCCCATGTTGAGGCCGCTTTTGAGAAGGTCGAAAAGCAGACCAAGCAGAACCCCATTCAGGTGCTGGTGAGGGCTGTGGAGCACGCCGCCCCCCGGACCGAAGTGACCACTGTTGAATATGGTGGCATGAGGTCCCCCGTGGCTGTGGATGCATCGCCCCTCCGCCGGCTCAACCTGGCCTTGTCTTTCCTGACCAAAGGCGCCGCCAAGGCGGCAAATAATAGTCCTACCACTCTGACGGATGCCATCGTCAAGGAGCTGGTGGCTGCTGGCGACAACAAACAGGAAAGCTTCGCCGTTGACCGCAAGCAGATGATGGAAAAACAGGCCGAAGCCAGCCGGTGAGTTTTATCGGCATGATGACAGTCCCATGAAAAAGCTTAAAATGGACCTTGTTATAGGACAGTCATGAATATGCATGAGCAGGCCATCCAGCTCTTGAAGGACGCAGAGCTCCTTTTCAGGCGTAAAAGTTTTACTTCCGCCGGAATTCTGGCCGCCAAAAGTGTGTTTGCGTTTTCAGATTATCTGCTCTTTTCAAAGTTCAATTTACTGGTTTCCGACCACGAAAAGCGTTTCAAGGCCTTCCGGTTCAAGTTCCCCGAACTTGCGCCCCGGCTGGCGGATGCCTTTGATATTTACAGGACAGCCTACAAACAGAACCTGACCCAAACTGAAGCGGAGGGGGTGATAGACATTGCCAAAAACTTTCTTGAACCAACCGGAAAAAACTGAAGTCCTGAGACCTCTTTTGCCAGAGGTTATTGACATACTGGTCTTCGGGTCGTCGGTGAAGGGAAAGCTGTTTCCCCGCGATGTGGATGTCGCGGTGCTGGTGGAGGAGGACCAACGACAAAATGTCGCGGACAGATTAAGGGCAATGACCCTGCCTCCCGGTTTTGAAGTGGAATTCCTCACCCCCGCCAGTCTCGAGCAGAATCCTCTGCTCGCCCTTTCACTTTTTCATGAAGGTGTGAGCCTGAAATTCGGCAGGTTCGCGGAGGCGGTGGGGCTTGCTCCCGGGTGTTTTTACTTCTACCGACTGGCGGGCAAAACCAAGTCGGAAAAGAACCGGTTTCTGCATGCCCTGAACCGGATGGTTCAGGACCGAAAGATGTTCAAAATGACTGCGGCCGTCGTGTTTGTTCCTGTTGATGCTGTGTCTGAGTTTGACAGCTTCCTTGCACACTGGCAGGTTGAAAACTCAAGTGTTCGGGTGCTCCTGCCCCGCCCGCAACTGGAAGGGCTGGTTCTGGCCAGCCCCGCCGTTGACCGCAAGCAGATGATGGAAAAACAGGCTGAGGCTTCAAGGTGATGTTGAAAGTGCCGGAGGCACCTGCGGGTGCGGAACCGCGCAGGGGTTCCGAAAAAGACGCAGGCTGAGGATAGCAGATGAAAGCAGGAGGTGTCTGTCCTTAAGAGGACTGACTGAGAAACAGGCCGACGCCAACCGGTAAGGTCAGTTTGACTGTCGAGCCACCTGCGGGCACGAGACAGCCAACGTGGTGTCACTTCGTTAAGCGACACAGGCCGAAGCCAGCCGGTAGATTTAGTTGTTAGCATTACCACCCAAAAAGCTTATATTGACTAAAATTTATGGTATTGCTGAATGAAAGCCCAACTGCAATCTAGTTTCAACTCCCTTCTGCGGGATGCAGAACACCTTTTCTCCCGACAGAGCTACACCTCCAGCCTGATTTTGGCTTCCAAAGCAATTTTTGCTTTTTTTGACTGGAAAATCTACGTGCTCAAAGGCTTGGTTCCTGCAAATTATGAGAAGCGCTTTGAATTCGTTCGTTACAACTTTCCAAATGATTTGAAAGACCTTGAAGAGGTTTTCACTATTTACGTTAAAGCTTATAGGGAAGACATAGGTTCGGATGACGCCTGGGAGGTGCTTAAACTTGCCAAAAGATTTGAAGACGCAATTACTGGCTCTGTGTGAAGGCTTTGATGTTGAAGACCTGATACTCTTCGGTTCAAAGGTGAAAGGGAAGCCCTTCCCCAGGGATGTTGATGTTTTAGTGGTGGTTAATGAAGGAGATGTACGAAAAAAAGCGGGACTTGAGACGAGTCTGAGGCAAGCGGGCTTTGATGCAGTTGTAGTTTCACCTCGACAGCTTTTCAGCGAGCGTTTGCTTTTGGCATCTGTTTTGCATGAGGGTCAATCCCTCATTCACAATTCCAAACCTTTGGTTAAAGCTTGGGTGTTCTTTCTCTTCAGGCTTCCTAAACTCACTAAATCTCAGCGCAATAGTTTCAATTACGCTCTCAAAACCCATCTCAGGGAAAGTGAAGGTTTTCATCTGGCCCCTGGCGTGATTGCTGTTCCCGTGGGAATGTCGGAGCCTCTGAAAGCTTTAATGGAACACTGGAAGGCCGATTTTTCCATAGTTGCCACCTTTCTGTCTTTCAATTCGGAGCAAGCCATGGCGAGCTTCGCCGTTGACCGCAAGCAGATGATGGAAAAACAGGCTGAGGCTTCAAGGTGATGCTGAAAGTGCAGGAGGCACCTGCGGGTGCGGAACCGCGCAAGAGGTTCCGACTGGGAAGCAGCCCGAAGCCAGCCGGTAAAGTCAGTCTGGCTGTCGAGTCGCCTGCGGGCGCGAGACAGCCAACGTGGTGTCACTTCGTTAAGCGACACAGGCCGAAGCCAGCCGGTGAGTTTTTAAAGTCATTCGTCAGTGGTTTCAATGGATAATCCAGACCAGAATTTTTATCAACGTCTGATTAGGTTTGGGCGTTTTGGGGGGGTTGAAAGGAACTTGAATTATCAAAGACTCCAGGGGAATGACATGGCCCTTTTACAGGAACCGGATG